>WNGG01000064.1_pt1 | contig 101194 bp, 79 predicted proteins | sample 5400661 | NCBI WGS metagenome assembly WNGG01 (sample SAMN13153372, study PRJNA577476) | soil metagenome | isolation source: 100 cm soil or saprolite under Garry oak tree replicate 1 | place: USA:California | collected 2016-06-15
TTCACGCGCGCCGGGCGGAAGGGGAGGGTGTAGAGCGACAGGAGCGTGCACCAGACGCCGGCCACGAAGAGCAGGATCGGGAGAAGCAGCAACCCATACTTCCCTACGGCGGCCCAGCCGGACGAGGAGAGGAAGAAGTCGAGCAACCACCTCTGCAAGCCGGGTATCCACGAAATGGGCGCGAGCAGCATCCGGATGACCGACTGCCAGAGGTCGGCGTCCGCGGCGACAGAAATGTTCTGCATCAGCCCCTCCCTCGTCTCGGACCCGAAGATCAGCGTTACGAGCAGAAGGTAATCTCCGTGGCGGCAGAGTCAAGGAGGCCGGGCCGGCAGGATAACCTTATCGCAATGCATGCGGCGGCCGCGGGCGCGGAGTCCCCTACGCCAGGGACGGCGGGTCCTGCAGGCGGAAGAGGCCGCGCGCCGTCGAGCGCACCGACAGGACGATCGCGGTGATCAGGAGCCCGGGAGCGGCCGACACCCACCATGCCTCGTGCAGCGCCTCGCGCCCGGAGGCCAGGACGTCCCCGAGGGAGACGGCCGGGGGCGGGACGCCGAGTCCCAGGAACGACAGCGCCGACTCGAGGACGATGGTGTCGGCGAAGCGCAGCGCGGCGAACACTACGAGGAGCGGGGTGATCTGCGGCACCAGGTGCCGGAGGACGAGGCGGGGCGCGGACGCGCCGGCGGCGCGGGCGGCGTGCGCGAGGCCGCTCTCCCGAAAGGCCAGGGTCTCGGCGCGGGCCAGGCGCGCCAGCCCGGTCCACGTCGTTCCGCCCAGCACGAAGACGAGGAGCGGGATCGACGGGCCGAAGAGGGCGGCGCACACCAGGACCACGAGCAGCCGCGGGATCGACATGAGCACGTCCACGCCGCGCATCAGGACTTCGTCCCAGAGCCCTCCGGCGAGCCCGGCGGATGCGCCCGTCCCTATCCCCACGACGAGCGCAAGCGCGACGCACAGGGCGGCGAGGCCGACGGTGTGGCGGGCGCCGTAGAGCAGACGGCTCAGGAGATCCCGCCCCAGGGTGTCGGTCCCCAGGAGGTAGAAGCGCGGTGCGGGCTCCTCCGCGAGATCCGTGGCGGCCAGCGCCTGCCGGCGCCCCGCGCGGTCGAACTCCCAGCCGTCGGTCGTCCGGCGCAGCCTCGTGACGATGAGGGTCCGGTGCGGTCCGGCGGAGAGGGCGTGCGCCCGGGTCAGAGGCGGCAGGAGGCGGGCGCCCGCGGCATCCTCCTGCCGCTCCGGCGGATAGGGTGCGATCCAGGGACCGGCGAGGGCGAGGAGAACGACCCCCACGGCGGACCACGGACCGCCCCGTCCTCCCCTCCGGGTCGCGGCCCGAGCGTCCCGGCCCGTGACGTTTCGCCGTCCGGCGCCGCTCATTCCTGCCCCTCCCGCGCCCGTGGATCGAGGGCGGCCCCCAGGAGGTCGGCCACGAGGCTGCCGGCAACGACCAGGACCGACGAGAAGAAGGTGCACCCCAGAATGAGCGGCAGGTCGCGCGCCAGGACCGCCTGGTAGGCCAGGCGTCCGAGTCCGGGCCAGGCGAACAGGACCTCGATCGCGACGCTCCCCCCGAGCAGCCCCGGAAGCGCCAGGCCGAAGAGAGCGACGACCGGCAGCAGGGTGGTGCGCAGGGAGTGCCGCAGCTCCGCCGCGCGGCTTCCCAGGCCGCGGGCGCGGGCGGCTCTGACGAAGCCGCGACCGAACGCCGCGCGCATCTGGTCGCGGACGTACAGGGCGATTCCGGCGGCGGTCGGCACGACCAGAGCGATGCAGGGCAGGGCGAGGTGGCGCAGCGTGTCGAGCAGCCGCGGCAGGGGCCGGAGCACGGCGGCCTCGGGAGAGTGCATCTGCGAGACCGGCAGCCACCCGAGTCTGACGGCCAGGAGCCATGCGAGCGGCAGGGCCAGGCAGTAGGAGGGGACGGAGTAGAGAGCGGCGGCCGCCGCCGAGAGCCCCCGGTCGGTCAGGCCGCGCCGCGAGCGTGCCGCGACGATCCCGGCGGCCAGGCCCAGGGCGAATTGCAGGACGAGAGCCGGTCCGGCCAGGACCAGGGTGTTGAGGGCCGCGTCCCTCACCAGGCCGGCCGCCGGCTCGCGGTAGGACCACGAGGTCCCGAGGTCCCCCTGGAGCAGGCCCGCGAGCCAATCGAGGTAGCGCGGGAGGAGCGGGCGCGAGGCGCCGAGCGCCTCGCGCAGGCGCCCGGCGGTCGCAGCGCTCACCCCTGGCTCCCTGAGCGTGTCGAAGGGTTCGCCCGGAGCCGCCGCGACCAGGAGAAAGACCAGTGTGGCGGCCCCCCAGGCCAGGGGGAGGGCCGCGAGCACCCGACGCGCGACGAAGCCGATCAACGTGGAGCCCTCATATTCGAGCCGACCCCGAGTCGACCCGGATCGTCGGCGTTTCCACCCCCCTCCGTCAAGGCCGCCCGTCAGGAGGAGCCTGGAACCTGCCCGGACCGGGTCCCGGCGGCCCGGGATCGAACGTCCTCCGGTATCTCCCTGAGGGCTTTTCCGGAATTTGCCTGATGGCCCTCAGGAGGTTGAAGCAACAGACTTCGGGGTGGATCCAGGAGCGAATACATGTCTCCGAGGACACGCGGACGGGCTAACGCCGGCCCCCTTCTCGCCGGGGTCCGGCCATGACACGCGCCGCGCCGCTGCTCGCGGCCAAGCTCCTGCCGCCGGCGATCGGCCCCCTGCACCTGCCGCGGCCACGGCTCATGGACCGCCTGCGCGCCGGGCTCGAGGGGCGCGCCACCCTCCTCGTGGCGGGCCCCGGTTACGGCAAGACGGCGCTTCTGGCGCGCTTCCTCAAGGAGTCCGGCGAGGACTCTGTCTGGTACTCGCTCGATCCGTCGGATCGCGACCTCTGCGTCTTCTTCCGCTACCTCGTCCGGGGGGTCAAGGAGCACGCCCCGGAGTTCGGAGAGCGCAGCCAGGGGTTCTGGGAGGCCCTGCGCTTCCGGCCGGAGGAGGCCGAGCGCCTCGCCGACGTCTTCCTCGGCGATGCCGAGGAGTCGCTCGGCGGGCGGATCGTCCTGGTGCTCGACGGCGTGCAGCACCTGGAGGGCGCGGAGCCCTGCGCGCGCGCGCTTCGGCGGCTCCTGGCCTACCTGCCCGGGGCCATGCATCTGGTTCTCGTCGGCCGATCCCTCCCCGAGCTCGGCCTCAAGCCCCTTCTCGCGGAAAGCGCGGTCACCCTCATCGAGGGGGAGGATCTGCTGTTCACGCCCGAGGAGACGCGCACGCTCCTGCGCGACACGTTCGGCCTCAAGGCGCACCCGGAGAGCGTCGAGAGGCTGCACGCCCGCACCCGTGGCTGGGTCACGGCCCTGCAGCTCTGGCGGCAGACGGCGCAGCTCGGGGTGGGCACCGACGATCTTCCGGAGGCGCTGTTCGCGCGCACCGAGTCGGAGATCTTCGACTACTTCAGCGAGGAGGTCTTCGCCTCGGAGCCGAAGGAAACGCGCGAGTTCCTGCTGGGCTCCTGCCCGCCGACGGAGATCGACCCGGAGGTCTGCGCCGAGGTGCTGCAGGGCCTCGACGTGCGCGGCATCCTGGCGGGACTGGTCCGCCGGCACCTGTTCGTCTCCGCCCTGGAGAGCCGCAACGCGTACTATGCCTACGATCCGCTGTTCCTGGACTTCCTCCGCCGCAAGCTGCGCGCCGGGCGGGGCGCCGAGGGGACACGGGCGCTCGACCTCCGTTACGGGCGCGCCTTCGCGCGGCGCGGCGCCTTCGCGCGGGCGCTGCAGCATTTCCTGGCGGCGGAGAGCCCCCGAGAGATCCTCGGCCTCCTGGAGCGCCACGGCGAGGCGATGGTGCGCGCGGGCCTCCTGGGCGGGGTGCGCGATGCGGCTCTGTTCCTCGCGGCGCGCGGCGTGCGGGCGCCCGCCGCCTCGGCGCTCTGGGGCGAGGCCTGCCGCCTGGCGGGAGACCACGGCGCCGCCGTCGGTCACTTCGAGGCCGCCCTCGCCGAGCGCGGCGAAGCGGCGGGGGAGATCACCGGCCGGACGCGGGTCGCGGCGCTCCAGGGACTTGCCTATTCGCTCCTGAAGACCGGCGACGTGGCGCGCGCCGCCAAGATAGCGGCGCAGGCCCTGGCGGAGACCGGGGAGCGGGACCCCGCCCTGCGGTCCCGCGTCCTGAACACGCTGGCGATCGTCCGCTACCGGCAGGACCGCGCCGCCGAAGCGCTCACCCTCTGGCAGGAGGCGCTGGCGCGCGCCCGGCAGGCGGGCGACGACCACCTCATCCTGATGATCGCCCACAACCTCGGCCTGCCGCACGCCGTGGCCGGCGACTTCCGGCGCGCCTCGGAGTGCTTCGGGATCCTGACGAGTCCCGAGAACCCGTGTCTCGGCCCGGAAGAGGGCACCGCCTACCTGAACCTGGCGCGCATCGCGACTCTCGGAGGCGACTACGCCCGCGCCGCCTCGCTCCTCGCCGACGCGCACGAAATCGCCCAGAGGTTGCAGCTCCAGGGGCTGCTCGCCGACGTGCTCGAGGAGGAAGGGAACCTGTGCCGCGAGCGCGGCGATCTGGAGGCGGCGCGCGAGCTCTACGCCCGGGCGCGCGCCCTGCTGACCGAGCTCGGGCGCCTCGACCTGCTCGACAGCCTCGCGGAGGAGGAGGCGATCCTGGCCGCCCTGCGCGGCGACGACGGCGAGGCCGTGTCGCTGGCGGCAGGGGCCGTGGAACGCCGCCGCGCCGCCGGCGACCGCGAGGGCACGGCCTCGGCGCTTCTGGCGCTGGGCGAGGTGCGCGTGCGCGCCCGGACCGCGCGGCGGGCCACCCCGGCCCTCGTCGAGGCTGCCGCCTTCTTCTCCTCCACGGGCCGCGCCTACCAGGAGTGCGCCGCTCGCCTCTGGCTCGCCCTGGCCCGCCACCAGGAGCGCGACCGCCACCGCGCGGTGACGCAGGCGCTGCACGCGCTGGAGATCGCGGCGCGCCACGACTACCGGACGGTGGTCCTGAAGATCACCGCCCTCGACAAGGGGTTCCGCGCCCTCCTGGCGTCGCTCGCGGAGGCGCCCTCGTACCTGCGCGAGGCGCCGGCCGGGGAGAGCGCGGCGGGCCCCGCCGCGGCGCCGGTTCTCACCGCGGCGCCGCGTGCCGGGGCCGCCGCCGGGCGCGAAGCGGTGTCCGGCGGGACCCCCGATCTGACGGTGCGTCTCCTCGGACCGGTCGAGGTGTACCGGGATGCGCAGCGCAGGATCCCGGCGCACGCCTGGACGATCCCGCGCGCGCTCCAGGTGTTCTGCCATCTGGCGACGGCGCGCGATCACCGGACCACCCGGGGTCGCCTGACCGATGACGTGTGGGGGGACGCCCGACCCTCGGTGATCGAGCGGAGCTTCCATTCCACGATCGCCTTCCTGCGCCGGGCCCTCAACTACGGGCACATCGTCCCGAAGAACTTCATCCAGTGCGAGGGCGAAGCCTACCTCCTGAACCCCGCCTACCGCTATGACATCGACGCGGAGGCGTTCGAGGAGGGGGTCCGCGCCGCCCGGCGCAACGCGATGCGCGGCGACGCGGCGGGCGCGCTGGCCGACTACGAATCGGCGCTGGCGCTCTACCGTGGCCCGCTGCTGGAGGAGGAATACGCCGGCTGGATCGAGGCGCTGCGGGCGCGCTACGAGGACCTGTACGTCGCCGCGCTCGGCGAGGCGGGGGATCTCTACATGAAGAGCGGCGGCGCCGAGGCCGCGGCCGGCTGCTTCCGGGCGCTGGTCGAGCGGAATCCGGCCGACGGGCACGCCTCCGGGCACCTGATGCGGGCGCTCGGAGCGCTCGGCGACCGCAGGGGGATCGAGAAGGAGTTCGCCCGGCTCCGTCAGGCCCTCGCCGAGGAGCTCTCCTTGCCTCCCCTCCCCGAGACGCGCCAGGACTACGACGAGGCGCTGGCGACCGCGGGCGGCGGGGAGATCGAGCGCGCGGCGCAGCCCCTCCCGTCCGCGCAGCCCGTCCCGCCCCGGCAGGCGGCGCGCCGCGGCCGCCGCCGGGGGCCGGAGGTCGCCAACTCATGACTCCCGCGTACCGGCCCATGATCCGGACGATGCGCCCCAGGCGTGCGCGCGGCAGGTGGCTGGCGGCGTTCCTGGCCGCCGTTCACCTCCTCACCTTCTTCGCCGGCGTTCCCGTCCTGGCCGGGCCGTACGTCACCGAGACCTCCGGCATCCGTTGGGACGACGTCGGCGGCATCCGCTGGGACGACGTCGGCGGCATCCGCTGGGACGACGTCGGAGGCATCCGCTGGAACGATGTCGGCGGGATCCGCTGGGACGACGTCGGAGGCCTGCTGTTCAGCGACGCCACCGGCATCCGCTGGAACGACGTCGGGGGAATCCGCTGGGATGACGTCGGTGCCCTGCTGTTCAACGGCGCGCTGCAGACCGGCGTCGTCGACGTCGATCTCGAGCTCCTGAGCCGCCTGTCGTTCCTTCCCGACACCTCGTCGCTCAACGTCATCGTCACCTACCGCGCCGCGCCGACGGCGTTCGATCTCGCCGACCTGCAGGCGATGGGGATCCTGGGCGGCACCATCTTCCGCCGCCTTCCGATGGTGGTGGTCAACGCCACCCGCGACCAGATCGCGCGCATCGCGGCGCTTCCGGCGGTCCGCTCGGTCTTCGCCAACCGCACCCTGTCGTTCTTCGACGTCGAGAGCCGGGCGCTCATCGGCCTCGACGAGGTGGAGGCCGATCCCGAGCTGCCGCGGCCGGGCGGCCTTCCGCTGTCCGGGGCGGGCGTGACGATCGCCGTCCTCGACACCGGAATCGACGCGACCCATCCGGACCTCCCGTTCGGCAGCAAGGTGGTCGGCAACGTGCGCCTGGCCGGCGCCATCGGCGGCGGGGTGGGCTTCACCTATCCACCGGTGGTGGAGGGCCTGCCGGACACCGACCTCGTGCTCGGGCACGGCACCTTCGTCTCCTCGGTCGCGGCGGGGACCGGGCAGGCGAGCGGCGGGGCGTTGAGGGGCGTGGCCCCGGGAGCCTCGATCCTGGGGCTGTCGGCGGGGGACGTGCTCATCGTGAACGTCCTGGAGGGGTTCGACTACATCCTCCAGAACGCCGCGCGCTACGGCGTGCGGGTGGTGAACTGCTCGTGGGGGACGCAGGGCTGGTTCGACCCCGACGACCCGGTCAACATCGCCACGCGGCTCCTCTACGACTCCGGGATCACGGTGGTCTTCGCCGCCGGCAACCAGGGGCCCGCCCCCGATACCCTCAATCCCTACTCCGTGGCCCCGTGGGTCATCGGCGTCGGCTCGACGCGCAAGGACGGCCGGCTGTCGCGCTTCTCCTCCCGCGGCATCTTCGAGGAGCTGCTGTACCACCCTGGGCTGGTCGCGCCCGGCGAGGCGATCACCGCCGCCACGCCCCTCACGCTCAATCCGGGCGGTGGCTACTACACGACCGAGAGCGGCACCTCGTTCGCCGCCCCGCACGTCGCCGGCATCGTCGCCCTCGTCCTGCAGGCGCGGCCGGACCTGACGCCGGCGGACGTCAAGCGGCTGTTGATGGCCACCGCCACGCCCATCCTGGAGCGCGACCGCTCGGAGGTCGGGGCGGGACGGCTCGACGCGTGGGCGGCGATCACCGGGGCGATCGATCCGGCGCGACCGTTCGGGACGCATATTCCCGGCTGGCTCGACCAGCGCCCGTACCGCATCGAGCATCGGCCCGCCGTCGAGGCCGAGGCGGTCCTGCCGGCGGGCGGGCGCCTGTCGCTGCCCGTCAACCTGGAGCCGGGCACCCTCTCCTGGCAGATGACCCTCGCGTGGGGGACGCTGCCCGGCCTGAACGATCTCGACGTCGTGGTGACCGACGCCGGCGGGACCGAGCTCGAACGCGGCGACTCCTTCAACGGCGCCTCCCTCTTCGGCCGTGCCGAGGGCGTGCACCTCCTGGGCGCGATCCCCGGGGCGCTCGACGCCGAGGTCTACTTCAAGACGGGGAGCGGCCTGTCGGATCAGACGTTCGAGATCCGGCAGGAGACCGCCGTGGCCGTGGTCACGGCCTATGCCGACGTGGCGGGCCTCCCCGCCGACGACCGCGACGCCGTCACGCGCGCCGTCGGGCGGAACGTCATGATCGGCCGGGGCGATTCCTTCGACGCCTACGCCAGCCTCTGGCGCGGCGAGCTGGCGCGCGCCCTCGCGCTGGCGGCGGGGCGGCCGCAGCGGATCCCGTCGTCGCCGTCCTTCAACGACGTCCCGGCCGACGATCCGCTCTATCCCTATGTGGAGTCGGTCGCCGGCGATCGCGCCCGCCAGGTGATCGTCGATCCGCAAAACGGCACCCTCTTCGGCCCGGAAGTGGAAGTCGACCGCCTCGAGTTCGCCGTGGCGGTGGTGCGCGCCGCCGGGCTCGAGGCCGAGGCCGAGGCCCGCGCCGGCGAGTCGCTGGGCCTCCTCGACGAGAACCAGATCCCCTCCTCCCTGAGCGGCTACGTCGCCGTCGCCCTGGAGCGCGGCCTCATCGACACCATCGCCACCCAGGACGGCCTGGAGTTCGACCCGAAGGGGGAGCTCCTCCGCATCGAGGCCGCCCGCTTCCTCTCTCGGCTCCTCGAGCTGCGGTAGGGCGGCCGGAAACGCCCCGGCGATGCTTCCGGAAGGTCCCCGCCGGGATCAGGAAAGTCGATCGCTCTCGGGAAGTCCTGCCTTACCATACGCACCATCCGGCCGGAGGTCCTGGCTCCGTTCCGGCCAAGGAGGTGCTGCGATGCCTTTCGGAAGCCTGTGGCTCCCCGTGATCGTCTCCGCCGTCGTCGTCTTCGTGGCCAGCTCGATCCTCCACATGGTGCTCAAGTACCACAAGGCCGACTTCAAGCCCCTTCCCAACGAAGGCGCCGTGCGGGAGGCGCTCGCGAAGGGCAGCCTGGCGCCGGGAATCTACGTCACCCCGCATTGCGCCGACATGAAGGACATGAAGGAGCCGGCGATGAAGGAGAAGTTCGAGAAGGGGCCGGTCGCGATGATCACGGTCTGCCCGAAGGGCGCGCCGATGATGCCGAGGCTCCTGGCGCTCTGGTTCGGGTTCTGCCTGCTCGTGAGCCTCGTCGCGGCCTGCGTCGCGCTCCACACGCTCCACCCCGGCGACGACGGGACGCTCGTGATGCGGATCACCGGCACGGTCGCCTTCGCGGGCTACGCGCTCTCGCACGTGAGCGACTCGATCTGGAAGGGGCAGCCGTGGGCCAATACCCTGCGCGCCGTCGTCGACGGCGCGATCTACGCGCTTCTCACGGGGATCACCTTCCGCCTGCTGTGGCCGGCGGCGTAGCGGATCGGCTCGCGGCAGAGGCCCTGTCATCGCGCGCGGAGGCGCGCGGCGGGTCGGCGTTCGTCAAGAAAGGAGTCGCGGTCATGATGTTCCACGGTGTCGACGTGAAGAGGCAGTTCAAGCGCATGCGCGAGCTGGCGCCCGACGCGTACCAGGCGTTCCTCGAGTTCGATGGCAAGGCCTTCGCGGAGGGCGCGCTCCCGCCGAAGACGAAGGAGTTGATCGCGCTCGGCATCGCCCACATCACCCAGTGCCCGTGGTGTATCGATGCCCACTCCCGGCGGGCACGCAAGGCGGGGGCGAGCGACGCGGAGATCGGCGAGGTCATCTTCGTCTCGATGGCCATGGCGGCGGGGGCCGCATGGAGCCACGGCGGTCTCACGCTCCAGTGCCTGGACGAGCAGCCGGCGAAGTGACCTGTCGAGTCGGCTCTCGGGGCTCGACTTCAGATGAATCCTGGTTGACGTGGAGACGATTCCGGCGTATGAGGCACTTCAAGACAACGTCGAGGAGATCGGTTTTCCCGAGCATCGTGATGACCGGCGGTGTCGCCAACTGCTCCGACCGGAACTCGGCCCGCACCGGGGCGATTCACCGAGCCGACAGAGGAGGGTTCGATGCGCAGATCGCTCAAGCACGCCATTCGCTTCCTGTCAGTCGTCTGCCTGCTCACGCTGCTTCCGGCCCTGATGCTCCCCTCGGCGACGGCGCCCGGTCCTTACGTGTCGGCGCTGTCGAACCTCTCGGTCGGGTTCGCGATGGCGGCGAAGCCGAACAACTGCCCGGACAGGCAGTGCGTCAACAACAAGTGCCAGCATGTGATCGGATGGTCCTGCCCGTTCAAGATCGGACCCGGCTCGTCCTGCGCCCGCACGATCCAGTGCACCTGACCTCTTGAGACACGGAGAGCGGGCCGGCGGCACGACCGGCCCGCTCGCACGGTTCTCCCGCCGAAGATCCGGGAGGCCTGGACGGCGCAGGCGTGGAGACAGCCGGGCTTCAGAAGTTGACCACGAGGGACGTGGTGACGATCGTGTCGAGGCGCTTGAGCTCGACGAGCGCGCTCTGCCCCGTCGGCGTGCCCAGAGGGTTGTCCAGCTCGACCGAGCGGTCGTGACGTAGCTGAGCTCGGCGGAATCGTTCCACGTGTCGGCCGTGGGTTCCGCCCCGGCCAGACCCACCGCGATGAGGCAGGCGTGGCCCGGGCCGAGAGCCAGCAGACCCGAACGCTGCAGATGCCTCATCCGCGGCCCTTCCCCGGATTCGGGTTGCGGGACGCCGCGAGTATACGCCGGCCCCGTGCGCCCGATCGCCTTGATTTTGCGTCCGCGTCGACCCCACTCTCAGGGCACGCCGCATTCGATGCCCAGCCGGCGGAGGTAGGCGAACAGCTCGCCCGGATCGACGTGGCGGTCATGGGGGACCAGCCCTCGCTCCGTGAAGCGGCCGGAGGCGATGGCGCGGACAGCCAGGACGGCGGGCGCCACGGCGGCCAGGTAGCTGCGGCGGCGCGCGAACACGCGCGCCCGAGCGACGGCGCCCGAGACCTCCTCGATCTCCACCAGCATTCCCCCGGCCGCCGATCCGAGCGTGCGCGCCACCAACGTCGACCGGCGCATGGCCCGGCACACGCGCACGGCCAGGGCCGGTGCGCGAGCCAGCAGGCGAAAGACGGAGTTGAGACCCGGCACGCGGCTGTCCACCCAGAAGTCGGCATCGCGGAGCGTCGGGAAAATGCGCGGGAGGGTCGCGGCGTGCACGCTCTCCATCAGGTACCCCCGCGCCCGGCCGATCGGCGGTGGCATCAGGAACGGCCGCGACTCGCTCCAGCCGCGGGCCTCGACCAGCCTACCCCCGCGCAGGATGCGGATCGGCTGCCCCAGTGAATGGCGGAGCGCGCCGCCCGTCCCTGCGGTGGCCGTGACCCGCGAGGCGGGTGAGAGATAGACGCTGACGCGCGCGGGGGCTCGTGCACCGCTCGCGCGCACGAGGGCCGCGAGCAGGGTCGTCACGGACGAGCAGCTCGTGAGCACCCGGAGCCCCTTCGCCTCGATCCGCGCCCGCAGGGCGTCGATCTTCAGAAAGTGCCCGAGACTGTCGGAGAGATCGATGACGTCGCAGCCGACGTCGAGAGCGGTCTCGACGAGGGCGGCGCCGCGTTCCTGGAACGGCCCCGCGGCGTCGAGCACGATGTCGTCCGGGAGGAGGGCGGCGCGCAAGGCGGCCGGATCGTCCGCGTCCAGGCGCAGGTCGGGCGGGCCGCCGCCGTCCCGCGCGGCTCTCCGGGCGGCGACCAGCGGCGCCATCCCTTCCGCGCGCAGCAGCTCCACCGCCGCGCCGCCGAAGAGCCCGGTGCCGCCGATGACCACGATTCTCCGGCTCACCCCGCCCTCCGTCGATCCAGGAACCCCACCCAGGCGACCCACGGACAGAAGAGGATGAAGAGCAGCGCCGTCGACGCCGCCATCCCCGTGATGTCCCCCGCCAGGGAAAAGCCGCCGAGCGCCAGGCCGGCCGCCCAGATCAGCCAGGCGCAGGCGCGAGCCGGACCGCGCAGCCACCCGCTCCCGAGCGTGAGAAGGACTCCGGAAAGCGTGTACAGCGTGTTGCCCCAGGCGCCGGTGAGAAGACGCGCCAGGGGTGCTATCCGCTCGTATCCGGCGGGGAGCCAGCCGATGTAGAGCGACTCGGCCAGGAGATCACCGCCGATCCCGGCGATGGCCAGGACCAGCGCCGCAACCGCCAGGGACCGGGAGCGAACGCGGGCCGCCCACCAACCGTAGAACCCCAGGAGGCTCAAGGCCGCGACGATCCAGAGGCCCCAGCCGCCGCGCCAGAGCACCGGATGCGCGGCGATGTAATCGACGCGGGCCGATCGATCGCGCGCCGTCTCCATTCCCGAGGAAAGCACCAGGGGGATCGCCAGCGCGGCCAGGAGGTTCAGCGCCGCGCAGAGGTGCGGGGCCGACGCGCGCAGGCGCGCACCGGCGCGCGTTCCTTCGAGCAGGAAGAGCCCGAACGGCAGCCACCAGACGAGGTCGTTGAAGAGGATGAGAGTGAAGGTCCGGATCGGCCACTCACCGGCATGCACCGTCGCGACCCAGCCGATCGGGCCCAACGTCTTGCCCAGCAGGCCGAGGGCGACAAACGGAAAGGCGCGATCCAGCCGCCAGGCGGCGTAGGCATATCCCAGGCCGTAGACGCCCACCACCATCCCCAGGCATTGCCAGATGGCCGGATAGCGGGGCGCGTCCATCGCGAACAGATCGAAGAAGGCTCGCGGCCACAGGATCGCCCAGGCGGCGAACCCGACGTTGTAGGCCGCCGCCAGCCCGAAGAACAGGCGGTAGAAGCAGGCGCGGGGATCGTCCGGGAAGGTCACGGTTCACCCTCCTCCAGCCGGGCCAGCAGGCGCGATCGCTCGACCCCGCGCTTCAGCCCCCGCAACCGTTCCCGAACGTCCCGACCGAACACCCATCCGACAACGGGATCGAACAACCATCGCAACCACCGCCATCGCGTCTCGAAAACATACCGGAAGATCACTTCCGTCGAGCCACCCGGATGAGGCCGAAAGCGCCAGCTTCCGGCGAACCGCTGGAGAAAGAACGGCCCCTGCACCATCTTCATCGCCACCGCCTCGGGGCGGCTCAGCCCGACATACTCCACCACCATCGTCAGGCCCGTCCATGCCTTCACCCAGACGCGCACGCCGACGGCCGCCTCCCGCGCGTCGTCGAGGAAGCGCATGTCGCGCAGAAAGGGATCCCACTTCAAGCGCAGCCGGTAGTCCTGGGCGAGATCGAACAGCGGCTGCTGCGGCGCGCGGATCAGAAGGGATTCTTCCACCACGGGCATCGTTGACACTCCGCTCCCTGCGCCGCCGTCGACCGGCGGCCCACGACCTCCGTGACGCAGACGGACATGGGCTGGAACCGTGCTCGAACGAAGAACGCTAGAGACTGTTCAGGTAGGCCTGGAGCCGCCGCCTGTCCTCGGGGGCCATCCGCACGAACTCCATCGCGACCTCGTAGCGCCGGATGTCGGGGACCCCCGCCCTCTCCGCGCACCTCCGGACCCGCGCCTCGGCCTCGATGGTCGCGGCCTCGCGCAGGACGCCTCCGATCAGCGTGAGGGTGATGTGCAGGATCGTCTGAGGCTCGAGACGCATGTTGCAGGCGCAGCGCACCCCGCCGACCGCCACGTCGACCGTGACGGCCTGCAGACCGGGTGGAAGGTCCTGCCCGGCCGCCGGCGTCAGCTTCACCTCGAGCCGCGCCAGGGGACGGAAGTGGTGCCTCTTGTCGGTCGCGTCGGTCATGCCCGCCGACTATACATCAGCGCGATGTCCCTCCGCTTCGGTCTCAGTGGACCATGACGCCACCGGTCGGATTCGCGACGGCGCCGTCCCAGATCCGGACAGTGAACCATAGTTCGCCCGCCGGCCCGGATACGACATCCCTTTGATCTCGCTCATCTTGTGCCGGGATGGTCGGCTGGTACGGATCTCGCTGTAGGTCCCGGCATCCTCGGGATCGCGCGAACGCGATCTCAACGGAGAACCGGGCCGTGGACGTGCCGCGCCAGACCAACAAGCGCAGACGGGCCCTCACGCGCACGCTCTACGGCGTCGGCGGCGTGACCGTGCTCGCGGCGATCACCCTCGGCCTGTCACGCCTCAAGCCGGCCGCGCCGTCCGTGGCGCGCGCCACCGTCCTGGTGGACACCGTGAAGCGCGGGCCCATGGTCCGGCAGGTGCGCGGGCTGGGCACGCTGGTGCCGGAGGAGATACGCTGGATTCCAGCGGCGACCGAGGGGCGGGTCGAGCGGATTCTGATCAAGCCGGGAACCGCGGTCAAGCCGGAGTCCGTCATTCTCGAGCTGAGCAATCCCGAGCTGGAGAGCGCCGCGATGGACACCGCGTGGCAGCTCAAGGCGGCGGAGGCGGACGAAGCGAGCCTCAGGGTCAAGCTGCAGAGCCAGCTGCTGGACCAGAAGGCGGCGTTCGCGACCGTGCAAGCCAACGCCAAGCAGGGCCGGTTGCAGGCCGAGGCGGACGCCGAGCTGGCAAGGCACGGCCTGATCTCCAATCTGCAGATGAACCTGTCCACATCGCGCGCCGAAGAGTCGGCCACCCGCCAGGATCTCGAAGAGAAGCGCCTGGCGATCGCCGAGGAGTCGATGCAGGCCGAGCTGGCGGCCCAGGAGGCGCGGCTCGAGCAGCTGCGCGCCCAGGCGAATCTGAAACGCAGCCAGGTCCGCCAGCTGCGCGTGCGCGCGGGCATCGACGGCGTCCTGCAGCAGCTCCCCGTGGAGGTCGGGCAGCGGATCGCCCCGGGCGGGACGCTCGCCAAGGTGACCGTGCCGGGGCGCCTCAAGGCCGAGCTGAAGATCGCCGAGACCCAGGCGAAGGACGTGCAGATCGGCCAGCGCGCCTCGATCGACACCCGCAACGGCCTCGCGGAGGGCACGGTGTCGCGCGTCGATCCGGCGGTGCAGAACGGCACCGTCACCGTCGACGTCGCGCTCGGCGGCCCGCTCCCGAAGGGGGCGCGGCCCGACCTGAGCGTCGAGGGGACGATCGAGCTGGAACGACTGGACGACGTGCTGTACGTCGGGCGCCCGGCCTTCGGCCAGGAGCAGAGCGTCGTCGGGATGTTCAAGCTGGACGGCGACGGCGGTGGCGCGGCCCGGGTGCAGGTCAGGCTCGGACGCAGCTCCGTGAACCGCGTCGAGATCCTCGACGGTCTGAAGCCCGGCGACCAGGTGATCCTGTCGGATACTTCCAACTGGGACGCTTTTGATCGCCTGCGTCTGAACTGAAGCACACTCCTGGAGAGCTCATGAGCGCCAACGGCCCCCCGCTGATCCGTCTCGAGGCAGTGACCAAGGTCTTCTACACCGATGAGGTGGAGACGCACGCCCTGTCCACCATCCACATGGAGATCCAGAAGGGAGAGTACGTCTCGATCGCCGGCCCCTCGGGATGCGGCAAGTCGACGCTCTTGTCTCTTCTCGGACTGCTCGACTCCCCCACGGAGGGGAAGTACTGGCTGGACAGCCAGCAGGTCGCCGATCTGTCGCTCGCCGATCGCGCCCGCATCCGCAATCTTCAGATCGGGTTCATCTTCCAGAGCTTCAACCTGATCGGGGACCTGACCGTGTTCGAAAACGTCGAGTTGCCGCTCACCTACCGCGGCATGAAGGCCGCGGAGCGGCGCCAGCGCGTCGGCGACGCGCTGGAGAAGGTCGGCATGGCGCACCGGGCCCGGCATCTGCCGAGCCAGCTGTCGGGCGGCCAGCAGCAGCGCGTGGCGGTGGCCCGCGCCGTGGCCGGCAATCCGCTCATCCTGCTGGCGGACGAGCCGACCGGCAACCTCGACTCGAAGAGCGGCGAGGCGGTGATGGAGCTGTTGCGCGATCTCCATCGCAACGGCGCCACGCTCTGCATGGTCACGCACGACCCGCGCTACGCGCGGCACGCGCAGAGAACCATTCACCTGTTCGACGGCCGCATCGTGGAAGAGAGCGACGCCGTCGCCGCCTCCTGATCGCGCCCCCATCTCCCTGAGGAGCGAGTCCATGGGCGCTCTCATCCGGATCCGCAACCTCGAGAAATCGTACGCCCATGGCCCCGGGCGGACCTTCGTCCTGCGGCGCATCAGCCTCGACATCGAGGACGGTGACTTCGTGTCGATCATGGGGCCCTCCGGCGCCGGCAAGTCCACGCTGCTGCACATCCTCGGGATGCACGACTCCGCGTTCGCGGGCGAGTATCACCTCCTGGACGAGCCGGTCCACGATCTGCCCCCGAAGCGCCGCGCCGAGCTGGCGAAGCATTCGATCGGTTTCGTGTTCCAGAGCTACCACCTGCTGGACGACATGACGGTGTACGAGAACCTCGAGGTCCCGCTCACCTACCGCAACGTCCGGCGCGCCGACCGCCAGGGGATGGTGGCCGACATTCTCGATCGCTTCCAGATCGTCGGGAAGAAGGATCTCTACCCGAACCAGCTGTCCGGCGGGCAGCAGCAGCTGGTGGCGGTGGCGCGGGCCGTGATCGCCCGCCCGAAGCTCGTCCTGGCCGACGAGCCGACCGGCAACCTGCACTCGTCCCAGGGGAAGGAAATCATGGAGCTGTTCAAGAAGCTCAACGAGCAGGGCACGACCATCGTGCAGGTGACCCACTCCGATGTCAACGCGGCGTACGGCTGGCGGATCGTCAAGCTGTCCGACGGCTGGCTCGTGACCTAGACCAGAGGACGGGAGCGGACGATGCCCGCGCTACTCCGGGATCTGAGATACAGCCTGCGCGCGCTGGCGAAGAACCGCGGCTTCGCCTCCGTGGCGGTGCTGACGCTCGGCCTCGGGATCGGCGCCAACACCGGCGTCTATTCGCTCACCGACCAGATCCTGCTTCGGGCCCTGCCGGTGCGGCGACCCTCCGAGCTGGTCGTCCTGAGAATGCCGGGGCCGAAGCGCGGACGGGTCAACAGCGACATCGACGACGGAGCGCAGTCGTTCTCCTATCCCTTCTACAAGGACCTGCGCGAGAGCGCCACCTGCTTCAGCGGTCTCCTGGCGCGCTACCCGATCCCCCTGAGCGTCGCCGGGCAAGGACAGACCGAGCGCGCCGCGGGCGAGCTGGTCTCCGGCAACTACTTCGAAGTGCTGGGAGTGCGCCCCGCACTGGGACGCCTTCTGACACCGGAGGACGACGGCGCGCCGGGCGGATCCGCCGTAGCGGTGCTCAGCCACGGCTACTGGACGCGGCGCTTCGGCGCCAGCCCGGCGGTCCTGAATCAGAGCCTGGTGGTCAACGACCACACGCTGACCGTGGTCGGCGTCGCGGCGGCCCCGTTCAGCGGCGTCCAGGTGGGCCAGGCCCCGGACCTGTTCATCCCGATGCAGATGAAGGCGCAGATGACGCCCAACTGGGACGGCATGGACCATCGCAACGATTACTGGCTGCAGATGATCGGCCGGCTTCGGCCCGGCGTCTCGCGCGCCGGCGCCGAGGCGACCCTGCGGCCTGTGGTGCTCCCGCTTTTGGAGCGGGACCTCGCCGAGCTCACGGGCCTGCCGGCGCGGACGCGCGACCGCTTCCTGGCGAAGACGATGCTGCTGACCCCCGGGATACGGGGACGTCAGGTCTTGCAGCAGGACGCACGGGAAGCGCTGCTGCTCCTGTCGGCCCTGGTGGTTCTGGTGCTCCTGATCGCCTGCGCCAACGTCGCCGGCCTGATGCTGGCGCGGGGCGTGGCGCGCCGGCGCGAGATCGCTCTACGCCTGGCGCTGGGAGCGCGGCGCGGACACCTGGTGCAGCAGCTGATGACGGAGAGCCTGCTGCTCGGCCTCGCGGGCGGTCTCGTGGGCCTTCTCATCGCGGCGTGGTGCATCGACGCCATCCTGGCGACCTTCCCGCAGAACCAGGGCATGGCCGGGCTGAACGCGAATCTCGATCCCCGGATTCTGGCATTCAACTTCGGCATCGCCCTCCTGACCGCCCTGGCGTTCGGTCTGATCCCGGCGCTGCGCGCCACGCGACCCGACCTGGTGACGGCGCTCAAGGAGCAGGGCGCCGGCACGGGAACGGGAATCGGGCAGGTTCGCCTGCGCAAGGGTCTCGTCGTGGCCCAGATCGCCGTTACCACCGTCCTGTTGATCACGGCCGGGCTGTTCACCCTGAACCTGCGACAGCTGGAGCTGGTGGACCTCGGGATCCGTGCGGACAACCTGCTGACCTTCTCGATCGACCCGCAGCTCAGCGGCTATTCGCCCGGGCGGACGGCGGCCCTGGTCGATCAGATCCGCGCGGATCTCGCCTCGCTGCCAGGCGTCACGTCGGCCACCGCGGCCCAGATCGCCGTGCTCGGCGGCAACGACGAGTCGTCCAACGTGACCATCGAGGGGTTCGCGGCCCAGGGCGATGACGACCCTCACCCGCTCAAGAACTGGGTCGGGCCGGGCTACTTCGCGACGCTCGGGATCCCGCTGCTCGCCGGCCGGGAGATTTCCGAATCCGACGCGTCGACCGGCCCCAAGGTCGCTCTGATCAACGCCATGCTGGCCCGGAAGTACTTCGCCGGCCGCAATCCGCTCGGTATGCACTTCGCCTTCGGCTCCGGCTCCGGCGTCAGGCTCGACATCGAGATCGTCGGCGTGGTCAAGGACAGCAAGCACAGCAGCGTCAGGCAGGAGGATCGCCCCTTCGTCTACCTGCCGTACTCGCAGAACCTCAATTTTGGCGAAGCGACCTTCTACCTGCGATCGACACAGCCGCCGGAGGCGCTGGCCGGCTCCGCCCGGGAGGCGGTGCGCCGGCGCGACGCCGGCCTGCCGGTCTATGCCGTCAAAACGCTCGTCCGCCAGCGGGACGAGTCGCTCTACAACGAGCGGATGCTCATGGGGTTGTCGATCGGCTTCGGCCTGCTGGCCGCCCTGCTCGCCTCGATCGGTCTGTACGGGGTGATGGCCTACACGGTGGCGCGCCGGACTCCCGAGATCGGCATCCGCATGGCGCTCGGCGCGAGCCTGGGAAGCGTCCGTGGCCTGGTGCTGCGCGAGGCGATGACGCTCGCCGCGATCGGGCTGGCGATCGGCATCCCCGCCGCCCTGGCGGCCGGGCGGCTGGCCCGGTCGCTGCTGTTCGGCGTGGAGCCCGGCGACCCGCGGCTGGTGGGCGCGGCGGGCCTGCTCCTGATGGGCGTGATGCTGGCGGCGGCCTACCTGCCGGCGCGCCGCGCCACGAAGGTGGACCCGGTGGTCGCCCTGCGCAGCGAGTGAAGGAGTCCAACAGGAGGTCTTCATGGAAACTCTGATCCAGGACGTGCGTTACGGGCTGCGGATGCTGATCAAGAACCCCGGGTTCACGCTGGTCGCCGTATTGTCCCTGGCGCTCGGCATCGGAGCCAACACCACCATCTTCACCCTGATCAACAACGTGCTCCTGCACCCGATCCCGGTGCGCGACCCGGCGGGACTGGTGGCGATCTTCGTCACCGACGAGCAGAACAAGAACACCAACTTCACCACCCTCACCATCTCGGGCCCGAACTGGAAGGACATCCGCGACCAGAACGATGTGTTCGAGGGAACAGCGGGATACATGGGGTCCCCGTTCAGCCTCTCCGGCGGGACCGGCGAGCCCGAGCAGGTCTTCGGCGACCTCGTCTCGGGCAACTTCTTCACGCTCCTCGGCGCCACACCCGCGCTGGGTCGCGGCCTCCTGCCGGAGGAGGACAAAATCGACGGCGCCGCTCCGGTGGTCGTCCTGAGCGACCGGCTGTGGCGGCGCCGCTTCGCCGCCGACCCCGGCCTCGTCGGCAAGACGATCACGCTGAACGGCCACGGCTTCACGGTCGTGGGGGTCGCGGCGCGCGGCTTCAAGGGGATCAACACGCTCGGCGGGCCCGACCTGTGGGTGCCGCTCTCCATGCACGCCCAGATCCTGACCGGCTTCCAGGCCGAGAACTACGACGACCGCCGCGCGCTGCTGTTCAACGCCGTCGCGCGTCTCAAGGCGGGCGTGACGATCGAGCAGGCCGACGCCGCCGTCAAGACGATCGCCAGACGCCTGGAGCAGCAGTACCCGGCCCCCAACCGCGGGCGGAGCACCGTCCTCCTGCCGATCGCGCAGGCGACGGTCAACCCGAATTTCCGCCACCTCCTCGTCGTCGCCGGCGGCCTGCTGATGAGCGTCGTCGGCCTGGTCCTGCTGATCGCCTGCGCCAACGTCGCCAACCTCCTGCTGGCGCGCGCCACGGCGCGACGCAAGGAGATCGCCATCCGCCTGTCGATGGGGGCCGGCCGGCTGCGCCTGGTGCGCCAGCTGATGACCGAGAGCGTCGTCCTGGCGCTCCTGGGCGGTGCGGCCGGGCTCCTGGTCGCCTTCTGGGCGCGCGATCTCCTCCTCGCCTTCCGGCCCCCGCAGTTCTTCTTCGGCCCGGTCGAGCTCGACCTGGACACCCGTGTGCTCCTGTTCACGCTCCTGGTGGCGGTCCTGACCGGCCTCCTGTTCGGCATCGTCCCGGCCCTGCAGGCTTCGCGCCCGGATCTGATCGTCGAGCTGAAGGAGCGCACCGGCCAGCCGGGCCAGAGCGGGCGGCGCGTGAGCCTGCGCGGGATCCTGGTGGTGGCGCAGGTGGCGCTGTCCCTGGTGTCGCTCATCGGGGCCGGGCTGTTCCTGCGCAGCCTGGTCAACACCGAGCGGATCGATCCCGGATTCGACGCGAAGAACCTGCTCACGCTGTCGTTCGATGTCGGCGCGCAGGGCTACGACCAGGCGCGGGGCGAGGCGTTCGGAAAGCGGGTGCTCGAGACGGTGCGCGCCGTTCCGGGCGTGCGCTCCGCCGCGCTGTCGGCCGACCTGCCGATGGGCGGCGGCATCGGGCGGACGGTCTTCCCGGAGGGGCAGGAGCCGGCAACCGGCGCCGTCGGGCAGTTCACCACGGCGAACCAGGTCAGCCCCGGCTACCTTGACACGCTTGGGATGAAGCTCGTCCGCGGGCGCGACGTCACCGAGATGGACCGGGCGGGGGCTCCCCTCGTCGTCTTGATCAACGAGGCGATGGCGAAGCAGTTCTGGAAAGACCAGGATGTCATCGGGAAGCGCTTCAAGTTCTTCGGCGACGAAGAGCTCCGCCAGGTCGTCGGGATCGTCAGGGACACCAAGATCTTCACCCTGGGGGAGGACCCGCAGCCGCAGGCGTTCGTCCCGGCGCTGCAGTTCTACACGCCGGCGATGACGGTGAACGTGCGCGCCGCGGGCGACGCGGCCACGCTCCTCCCCTCGCTGCGCCGGGAGATCCAGGCGCTCGAGCCGACCATGCCGCTGACCAACGTCGACACCGCCGAATCGCTGATCTCGCAGGCGCTCTGGGCGCCGCGCATGGCGGCGGCCCTTCTGAGCATCTTCGGTGTCATCGCCCTGGTGCTCGCCGCGATCGGCATCTACGGGGTCATGTCGTACTCGGTCAATCAGCGCACGGTCGAGTTCGGCCTGCGCATGGCCCTGGGGGCCCGGCCGGCCGACCTGCTCGGTCTGGTGCTGCGGCAGGGCATGACCCTCGTCGCCATCGGCCTGGCCGGCGGCATCGTCGCGGCCCTGGCGGCGACGCGCCTGGTCGGAACGCTCCTGGTGGGGATGAGCGCCACCGATCCGGTCACCTTCGCGCTGATCTCCGTTCTGCTCGCCGCGGTCGCCGCGCTCGCCGGCTACCTGCCGGCGCGCCGCGCCACGCGGGTCGACCCGATGGTCGCCCTGCGGTACGAGTGAGGAGGGCCCGTGTGCAGCACCGTCCTGTTGATCATTCTCGTGGTCATGGTCGTGCTCCTGCTCCTGATGGGGCCGATCTGATGGACACGCTCATCCAGGACGTGAAGTTCGGGCTGCGCTCCCTGGTCAAGGGCCCGGGCTTCAGCTACCTTCCGGCACTGCGGGCGGCGCGCATCGATCCGGTGGTGGCATTGAGATACGAGTAGCCTGGACTACAATACCGGCGTCCCTTCGGCACCGACCATGAAGAAGACCGACACGACCCGCATCCTGGTCGCCGACGACCAGCAGGATGTCCTGGAGGCGCTCCGCCTCCTGCTGAAGGAGGAGGGGTACGCCATCGACCAGGCGACCTCTCCCCGCGCCGTGCTCGAGGCGATCAAGAGCCGCGATTACGACGCCCTGCTGATCGATCTCAATTACACGCGCGACACCACCTCGGGCCGGGAGGGTCTGGATCTCCTGAGCCAACTGCGGGCTCTCGACTCCACGCTGCCGGTGGTCGTGATGACCGCCTGGGGAAGCGTCGAGGTGGCGGTCGAGGCGATGCGCCGCGGCGCCCATGATTTCGTGCAGAAGCCGTGGGACAGCGCCCGCCTGTTGTCGATCCTGCGCACCCAGGTCGAGCTGAGCCGGGCGCTGCGCCGGGGCCAGCGGCTGGAGGCGGAGAACGTCGTGCTGCGCGGCGACGGCGGTCCGCGCCTGGTGGCCGAGTCGGCCGCCATGGGGCCGGTCGTGCAGCTGATCCAGCGGGTCGGCCCCTCCGACGCCAACGTCCTGATCACCGGCGAGAACGGCACCGGTAAGGGCGTGGTCGCGCAGGCGCTGCACGCCGCGTCGCACCGCGCCACGCTGCCGCTGGTCATCGTGAATGCCGGAGGCTTCTCCGAGGGCGTGTTCGAGAGCGAGCTGTTCGGCCACGTGAAAGGGGCGTACACCGACGCCCGGGCCGACCGCGTCGGCCGGTTCGAGCTGGCCGACGGCGGCACGCTGTTCCTGGACGAGATCGCCAACGTGCCGCCAGGCCTGCAGGCGAAGCTGCTGCGCGTCCTCGAGACCGGCGAGTTCGAGCGGGTCGGCTCCTCGCGCACCCGCAAAGTCGACGCGCGCATCCTCTCCGCCACCAACGCGGACATCCGCGCCGAGGTCGCCGCCGGCCGCTTTCGCCAGGACCTCCTGTTCCGTCTTAACACCATCGAGATCCACGTGCCGCCCCTGCGCGAGCGCCGCGAGGACGTGCCGGTGCTGGCGCGGCACTTCCTGTCGCAGCACACCGTCCGCTACCGCAAGATACTGCGGGATTTCGACGACGACGCCCGGAAAGCCCTCCTGGAGCACCGCTGGCCCGGCAACGTGCGCGAACTGGACCACGCCGTCGAGCGGGCCGGTCCTGATGAGCCAGGGGCCGCTGGTGCGCGCCATTGATCTGGCGCTGCGCCCGACGACCGACGGTCAGCCGGGCCTCGAGGAGATGAGCCTCGAGGACGTGGAATGCTTCCTGATCAAGAAGACGCTCCAGCGCTACAACGGCAACGTGAGCCAGGCGGCGGGTGCCCTCGGCCTGAGCCGCAGCGCCCTGTACCGCCGCCTGCAGCGGCACGGGCTGTGACGCCCGGGCCGCCGCCGCGCGGCCGTCCCGGCGTCGGGCGCTCACGGGACCGCCATCTCCGCCACGAGCGCCGCGTCCTCCTGCTGGCGCTGCTCGCCGGTGCGGCCGGCGTCCTGACGACCCTCCTCCTCCTCTGGACCGGGGACTACAGCGCCAAGGTGCGCTGGACCCTCGGCGCCCTGCTCATCGCCACCTGGCTCGGTTTCGCCTCCGCGGTGCGCGAGCGCGTCATCCGGCCGCTGCAGATCGTCTCCAACCTCCTGGCGGCCCTGCGCGAGGGCGACTTCTCCATCCGGGCCCGCGGCGCGCGCTCCGACGATCCGCTCGGCGAAGTGATGCTGGAGGTGAACGTGCTGGCGGAGACGCTGCGCCAGCAGCGTCTCGGCGCCCTGGAAGCGACGGTGCTCCTGCGCAAGGTCATGGAGGAGATCGACATCGCCGTGTTCGCCTTCGACGGGGACGCTCGCCTGCGCCTGGTCAACCGTGCGGGCGAGCGCCTCCTGTTGCAGCCGTCCGAGCGCCTGCTCGGCTCGGGCGCCTCGGTGCTCGGGCTCGAGGCCTGCCTGCGGGCCGACGCCGCCCCGATCCTCGACCTCGCCTTCCCCGGTCGCCCGGGGCGCTGGGAGGTCCGCCGTGGCACCTTCCGGCAGGGCGGCCTGTCGCACCAGCTCCTCGTTCTGTCCGACGTCAGCCGCGCCCTGCGCGAGGAGGAGCGTCAGGCCTGGCAGCGCCTCATTCGCGTCATGGGTCACGAGCTGAACAACTCGCTGGCGCCGATCAAATCGATCGCCGGCAGCCTCGAACGGCTCATCGCCCGAACGCCAAGGCCGGCCGACTGGGAGGATGACCTGGACCGTGGGCTGAGCGTCATCGCCGCGCGCGCCGAGTCGCTCAGCCGCTTCATGAACGGCTACGCGCGCCTGGCGCGCCTGCCGCAGCCCCGGCTCGGCAGCGTGGCGGTCGGCGAGCTGGTGCGGCGCGTGGCAGGCCTGGAGACCAGGCTGGGCGTGGTGGTCGTCCCCGGCCCCGAGATCACCGTCCAAGCAGACGGCGACCAGCTCGAGCAGCTCCTGATCAACCTGGTGCGCAACGGCGCCGACGCCGCCCTGAACACCGGCGGCGGCGTGCGTGCCGGCTGGCGCAAGGCGAGCGGCTCGCCCGCGGCGCTGGAGGTGTTCGTCGAGGACGACGGCCCCGGCGTGCCGAACACCTCGAACCTGTTTGTACCGTTCTTCACCACAAAGCAGCAGGGGTCCGGCATCGGGCTGGTCCTGAGCCGCCAGATCGCCGAAGCCCACGGGGGGACGCTCACCCTCGAGAACCGGGAGCCCGGTCCAGGATGCCGGGCCCAGCTGCACCTACCGCTCCGGGACCGTCCCGCCTGAAGATTCCGTCGGCTCGATCCCCGCGACATCTGGACCCTCAACAACCAGGGGCGGGCGTTCAAAATGCCCGAGGGACGGCCTACTCTGCCCGCAGTGCTTCGGTCGGGCTGATTCTCGAGGCGTACCTCGCGGGCAGGTAGCAGGCGATCAGGGCGACCGCGATGAGCAGGAGGGTGACTCCGATCAAGACGGGAACACTGTTGGTCTGCATGCCGGGCCACAGTGCCGCGATCAGTCGGGAGATACCGAAGGCGCCGAGCAGGCCGACGGCGGAGCCGATGAGCGCGAGCTTCGCTCCGGTCGTGAGCACGAGGCGGATGATGTCTCCGACCTGGGCTCCCAGCGCGAGACGGATGCCGAATTCGGCGGTGCGTTGAGCCATGGTGCGGGTGATGACGCCGTAGATGCCCAGGGAGGCCAGACCGAGCCCGAGCACGGCGAGGAAGGAAAGCATGCTGGCGAGGACGCCACTTTGATAGTTGACCCCGGCGATCGTGATCTCGGCGGGCTGGAGTTGGCGCACCGGGAGATCGGCGTTGAGCGCCGTCATCGTGGTGCGGATGCCCTCCACGAGCGTGGACGGCGCGACACCGGCGGTGCGCACGGCGAGCTCGTTGAAGGGCCGGGGTTCCTGGGCCATGGGTTGGTAGAGCTGGTACGTCACGGTGACCCGATCGGGGTAGACCGATTGGATGTCGCCGACGACGCCGACGATCTCTCCCCATTCGATGGTCTTGCCACCGGCCTGGGCGATGCGCCGACCGAGAGGGCTCTCGCTTCCAAAGAGACCCCGGGCCATGGCCTGGTTGATGATGAAGACCTTCGGAGAATCGAGCCTGTCGCCTTCGTTGAAGGTGCGTCCGCTCAGCACGCGGGTGCCGACGGTCTCGAAATAGCGGGGACTGACGCCGTTGATGACGGCGGCGGGCTCGTGGCCGGCGGCAGTCTCGCGACCTGCGACGACGTACTTCCGGGGCTCGGCCAGACCGAAGAAGGGCATCGCGTAGGAGAGGCTGGCGGACGCGACGCCGGGCAGCGCCTCGAGGCGTTCCAGGGCGAGGCGCTGGAAGTCCGTGATTTGCGTGCCGCTCGGGTAGGTCGCGGTCGGGAGGAGCATGGTCCCGGTGACGAGGTGATCGGATTCCCAACCGTATCGGCGGTCGTTCAACTCGTGGAGGCCGCGCCCGTAGAGGGCGGCGCCCGCCAGCAGGACCATGGCGAGCGCGAACTGGCCGACGATGAGGAAATGCCGGAAGCGTTGATGGCCGCGACTTCCGGTGGTGCCGCGCCCTCCGCTCTTGAGAGTGCTGTTCAGGTCGAGCCGGAGGGCGAACAGCGCGGGGGCGACGCCGAAGGCGAGGGCCGTGAACAAACAGGCTCCGAACGCCCAGCAGAGCACGTGCCAGTCGAGTGAGAGGACGACGGCTTCACCGTTATCCCCCACGCTGCGAACGGCCAGCCAGTCGGAGAAAAACATGGCGACGTCGATCGCGCAGATCCCGCCGGCGAAGGCCAGCAGCAGGGACTCGACGATCAGGGGGCGCAGCAGCCTGGCGCGCGAGGCGCCGAGGGCGGAGCGCACGGCGAATTCGCGGGCCCGGGCCATCGTGCGGGCGAGCAGGAGGTTTGCGAGGTTGGAGCAGGCGATGAGCAGCACGAAGCTGGAGAGGCCGATCAACATGGCGAGAACGCTCGGGCCGTCGTCGCCCATCACGGTGATGTTGATCGGGAGAGTGCGCCAGGTGCTTCCCGCGTTGGCGCCGGGGAAGTCGGCCGCCAGGCGGCGACCGAAGCCGGCGATGAACCCTTCGGCTTGCGCGCGGGTGAGTGTGCTGGAGCGACGCCCGACGAGGCGGAGCCACGTGGAACGACGGTCGCGGATTTCCTTGTCTCTCAGACCGAGTGGCCGGAAGAGGTCGACCCAGCCCAGATGGCGCCAGTCGTTGAAGGTGGCGGGCAGCACGCCGACGATCTCGCGGGCTTCGCCGTCGACGCGAACGGTGCGGCCGATGATGTGGGCGTCACCCCCGAAGCGATTCTGCCAGCATCGGTGGCTGATCATGAGGACGCGGTGGTTGCCCAGGATGGCTTCGTCGGGGCGGAAGCTGCGGCCGAGCTGAGGTGCGACGCCCAGGGTGGAGAAGAGATTCGTGGAGGTGCGGACGCCGTCGACCATCTCGGCCGGTTCGCCCGGTTGGGAGAGGCTCATGTCCGAGGGGCCGTAGGCCGCGATCTCGCCGTAGCCGTCCATCTCGGACTTCAAATCAAGGTAATCGGCCGGAGAGATACCGCCTCGAGAATCCTGGGGAGTGGCGCGATAGATGCGGTCCAGGTGGTCGGCGTCGGCATAGGGCAGCGGGCGCAGCAGGATCTCATCGAGCACGCTGAACGCCGACGTATTGGCCCCGATGCCGAGTCCCAGCGTGATGATGGCAATCACGGCGAAGCCGGGAGTGCGACGCAGCGACCTGATGGCGAACCGGAGGTCACCGAGGATGGCGATGGGTCCGTCGATCAGCACGTCGAGGTGGTAGCGCATATCGCGGTCCAGCTCGCTTTCCTGAATACGGCGTCGAAAAAGACCGCGCCACCGAAGGCGCAGCGTAAGAGCCCGGCGCTCACGAGAGTTCCTTCATGGCCGGCAGTGTGCAAACATCGCGCCAGGCCCTGCCGCTGGGCCACATCGCTCTGCATGACAAGGCTTTGGGCCCGGGCCTGGGCTCTCCATGTCGACACCCGCGTGTGCGGTCCTGACACCCGACGGTCCCAGAATCGGGACGTGGGATCGTGTGTCGCGCCAGGAAACCGTCCTGCTCGGCAGGTCGCTCCTTCAAGGGTGGACCCACACTGCACGTCGGCCTTCCGCGGTATGATGACGAAGGCGCGCAGAGGCCAGGGGAGCGGCGCGGTCGGTTCGTCCTCAGCCCTCCCCAACCCCGGCGAGAGAACGGCATGACAGTGAGCCCCGGCAGCATGCTGTCCCACTACCGCCTCGCGGAGAAGATCGGCGAAGGAGGAATGGGGCTCGTCTACAGGGCTCACGATGAACGACCGGAAAGGAACGTCGCGCTGAAGGTTCTGCCCGCGGGGGCGCTGGCCGATGACGCCGCCCGGAAGCGGTTCCGCCAGGAAGCGCTGGCCCTCTCCAGGTTGAGCCACCCTCACATCGCCACCATCTACGACTTCGACACTCAGGACGGGGTCGATTTCCTGGTGATGGAGCACCTCGAGGGCGAGACCCTGGCCGAGCGACTCGTCCGCGGCCCCCTCGCGATTGCCCAGGCCGTTCGCACGGCCATGGAAATCGCAGGGGCGCTCGATCGGGCCCACAGGCAGGGCGTCGTCCATCGCGATCTCAAACCCGGAAACGTGATGCTCACGAAGTCGGGGGCCAAGGTCCTGGACTTCGGCCTGGCCAAGCTCAAGGAGGCGAAGGGCGCGCCGGGCCTGTCGGGGCTGTCGGCGCTTCCCACCGCCGCCGAGCGCCCGCTGACCGCCGAGGGCGCGCCCCCGACGGCCAGCGCTTCATCCTGGAGATTCCTTCCGAGACCGACGAGGAGCGGCCCGTGACCCTGGTGTTCAACTGGGCAGGGGGTCCTGGGAGATGAACTTGAAGCCATGCTTCATGATCATTAACTTGATCATGGCAGGCGCCATCCCCTGGTGAACGAAGCTTCGGCCCCTCAGTTCGAGGAGTATGAGGTCTGGCTCCCCACGTGATCGAAACGTTCGAACTCGGCTTGGTTCGAATCAGGGCGCGCGTGAGGGCCCACGTGATCGGGGGGTTCGAACTCCAGTGCCCCTCAAGATGGAGCCCCCGTCGCGGGGTCTCGCGGTCGCCTTCTCCATGCTCGGCGGCAAGGACAGGGACAGGACCCTCAGCTCTGGCGCTCCGGCCTGTCGCCGGGAAAGTAAGGCTGGTGGCGACAGACGGATCGCATGGCCTCGATCAGGTGTCCCTCCGAGCCGGACTTCACGATGTAGCCACGAGCGCCCGCCTGCCGGGCCGCCCAGATCATCTCGCGGGATTCGTGCATGGTGAGGATCAACACCTCGGTGTCCGGCAGGGCCTCGCGAATCTGCCGGGTGGCTTCGAGCCCATTCAACACCGGCATACTGATGTCCATGAGGACGATGCTGGGCAGCATCACCTTGGTCATTTCGACCGCCTCCTGACCGCTCGAAGCCTCGCCGCAGACTTCCCAATCCGGTTTCGACTCCAGCAGGGCGCGCAGACCTCTCCTCACCAGGGCGTGATCGTCGGCGATCAGGACGCGCGCGCTCATGTCGAGGAGCCGTCTTGATGCAACGGCAGGACGGTGCGCACCAGCGTCCCTGAAGAGCTGGAATCGATCTCGAGGCTGCCGCCGAGCTGCCGCACGCGCTCGCGCATTCCACGGATGCCGATACCGCGATCCTCGGCGTCACGCAGGGCTTCGGGGCTCGATGCCTGGAAGCCGTGGCCTGCGGCGCTGACTTCCAGAGTGACCTCGCTGTCGGTCCGGCCGACGTGGATCCGCGCCGTGGGGCTCTCCGAGTGGCGGTGCACGTTCGTCAGGCATTCCTGCACCACCCGAAAGCCAGTCAGCTCGACCTCCTGAGGCAGGCGGCCGAACTCCTCCGGGATGTCCAGGTCCACGGCGATGCCGCTGCGCTCGGCGAAGCCCTCCGTGTAGACGCGCAGCGCCGAGGCCAGACCGCGCTCCTCGAGCATCGGCGGATGCAACTGGTACGACAGCGTGCGCACCTCGCGCAGGCATTGATCGGCGAGCTCCTGGCTTTCCGCCAGTGTCTGCTTCAGCTTCGGATCTGGCCCGGCGATCCCCTCCTGCACCGCGCCGAGGTTCATCTTCAGAGCCACTAGGTTCTGGGCGGTCGTGTCGTGAAGCTCGTGGGCCAGGCGTCGCCGCTCCTCCTCCTGCAGCCGGTTCAGCCGCGCCGAAAGCTCCCGGCGATCTCCCTCGATCCGCTTGCGCTCGGTAATGTCTCGGGCTATCCACTGCACGCCGATGGGCCGGTCGTGCTCATGGATCTGCCTGCTTCTGATCTCCAGCGAGATCGAGCGGCCGTCTCTGGCGCGCACCAGCATTTCGAACTGGATCGCGCCGCCGACCAGCCTCTGGCCGAGCATCCGGCGCCCCACGGCGAGCTGATCGGGTGTCGTGATCTGGGCGAGGTTCAGCCGCGCGGCTTCCTCGCGGGTGTAGCCGAGGACCTGCTCGGCGGCCCGGTTGATCGAGGTGAAGTTCCCCTCGAGGTCGGTGGTGTAGACGATGTCGCTCGCATTCTCGAACAGCTCGCGATATCGGCGTTCGCCGGACGCCAGGGCGTCTTCGGCGTGCCGGCGCTCCGCCACCTCCACCTGCAGCGCGCCGAGAGCCTGGTTGAGCTCCGTGGTGCGCTGCTGGACATGGATTTCCAGTTCTTCGTGGCTCCTTCGCAGCGCCTCTTCCGTCCGCTTGCGCTCGCTGATGTCCACGATGGCGCCCAGCACGCAGGTCCCCTCGTCGGTCTCGATAGGATTGAGACCGATCTCCACCGGAATCTCGCTGCCATCCTTGCGCAGAGCATAAAGGTCGAGGCGTCCGCCGATCGGCCTCGCCCCGGACTCGGCAAAGAAGCCCTTCCGATGCTCCGTAGGGTTGTGGCGGAACCGCTCGGGTAATAGCGCCTCGATTGACATTCCCATGAGCTCGTCTCTGCCATAGCCGAACAGATTCTCTGTCTGCGCATTGACGAGGAGGATCGCCCCGCTCCGACTGAACATGACCATGGCATTGGGCGCCGAGTCGACGGCCAGTCTGAACCATTGCTCGGCCCTCTTGCGGTCGATGATCTCGTCGTGCAGCTTCTCGGTGGCGGCGGCCAGCTCGGCCGCGTGCTGTTTCAGCGCATTCACATCCACCAGCGCCAGGATCGCGCCCTCGATCTTGTTCTCGGAGGTCCTGTAGGGACGGATCCAGAGGGAGTACCAGCGACCGTCTTTGCCCTGGACGTCGAGCTGCTTGACGCTGACCGTGTCGATCGTCTCGAGTATCAGCTGGTCGAGGCCGACCAGATCGATGTTCAGCCGTATGTCGCTGATGGGCCGCCCGATGTCGCTCTGGATCAGATTCAGCGCCTTTTCGGCCTGAGGAGTGAAGCGCCGGATGCGCAGGTCCGGGGACAACATCACCACGGGGATATTGATGCTGCTGAGCAGGTTGAGCAGGTCGTTATTGACTTGGCTCAGCTCGAGGTTGCGGTTCTGAAGCTCTTCGTTGAGCGTGGTCAGCTCTTCATTGCTGGACTGGAGCTCCTCCTTGGCCGTCTCGAGCTCCTCGTTGGTGCTCTGCAATTCCTCGTTGCTCGACAGAATCTCTTCGTTGGCGGATTTCAGCTCCTCGTTGGTCGCCTCCTGGTCTTCGACGACGGATTGCAGATACTCCTTGGCGTCCGCGAGCTCGCGCCCGAGATCAGCGATTTCAAGCTTCTCGGCGCTGCTCCTGGCTTTGGCGGCCTCCGAAGCCGGACGTTGTTGCGCCGGCATCTCCGCCGGAGGCCCTGGCACCTCCTCGAACAACACCAGGAAGAACTGATCGACCCGCCGTGGGCCCCGAATCGGATGCACCTCGAGGTTGATCGTTCGGATCCGGCTGTTCGCCTTGATCCGCACCGCTTCCCTGCGCGCGCGACCGTTCTCTTTGCGCGCCTGGCGAATGGCGGCGCGCAGCTCCGGAAGGAGGCCCTCGCGGGCCATCTTCATCAGATTGAGGCTGGGGGCACCGGGGGCCGGCTCCAGATACGTGCTGGTGTGACCGCGGAACTGCAACACCTCCATCTCGTCGCTGATCAGCACCCCCGCTGGCGCGTATTTGGCCTGGACGATGCGATCCGCCTCCTTGAGGGGATCGAATTCAGGTTTGATCCGGCCGCCGAGCTTTTTATCGGCAGGGATCGTCGACCCCGACGTTCCCTGCGCCAGGGCCATGTCGAGACGCGATCGAGCCGTCGTTTCCTTTCTCTCGTAGATCTTGCTCTTCTTGTCCAGCAGGTGGAAATGACGGGTATAGGAGCCGACGGTTTCCGATGTTCCCAGCATCAGCAGGCCGTGAGGCTTGAGCGCGTAGTGGAACATGAGCAGGATCCTGCCCTGCATGACCGCCCCCAGGTAGATCAGCAGGTTGCGACAACTGATCAGGTCCAGGCGGGAAAAGGGCGGATCCTTGATCAGGTCGTGCTGGGCGAAGACGCACAGATCGCGCACCGACCTGCTGATCTGATACTCTCCACCCTCCACCCGCACAAAAAAGCGTCGGAGTCGGTCCGGAGATACATCCAGCGTGATGTTCTCCGGATACCGGCCCGCGCGCGCCCTCTCGATGGCCGACTGGCTGACGTCCGTGCCGAAGATCTGGACCGGAGTGGTGAGGCACCTGGCGCTGAGAAACTCGAGCAGGCAAATGGTGATCGAGTAGGCCTCCTCGCCCGTGGCGCACCCTGGAACCCAGATGCGGATGGGTGTCTTCGAAGGGCGGTTGTCGACGATCGACGGGAAGACGATCGATTTCAGCGCCTCGAAGGTGCTGCGGTCGCGCAGGAAACTCGTCACGTTGATCAGGATGTCGTGATAGAGAGCCTCAACTTCACCGGGGTTGTCGCGCAGATGACGGACGTAGACCTCCGGTTCCTCGATCTTGTGAAGGACCATGCGACGCTTGATGCGACGCCGGATGGTCGTGTCCTTGTAATGAGTGAAATCGGTGCCGAAGGCGCTGCGCAACAGGGTGAAGATCTTGGTCAGGCTGCCGCCGCTCTCCGGAAGAAGCCCCTCGGACGTCACCGCCTTCGGTGAAGTCAGGTACGGGTGGCGACCGATGCGCCCCAGCTCGCGGGCGATGGCCTCGGGCGGGAGGACGAAGTCCACCACGCCGGCGGCCGCCGCGCTGCGCGGCATCCCTGAATACTTCGCCGAGTTCTCGTCCTGGGCGAGCGTGATGCCGCCCTCGGCCTTGATGGCCTTCAGACCCAGGACGCCATCGGAGGCGGTCCCCGAAAGGATCACGCCGATGGCCTTGTTCTTCTGATCCTCCGCCAGCGAGCGCAGGAAGACGTCCACTGGCATGTGTAGCCTGCGGGTGTAGGTGCGTGGCATCAGGTGGAGGATGCCGCGGCTGATGGCCAGGTTCTTGTTCGGCGGGATGACGTACACGTGATTGGGTTTGACCCGGACCCCTTCCGTCACCTCCGAAACCGGCATGGCCGTGGATCGGGGAAGGATCTCGGTCAGCAGGCTCTCGTGCTTCGGGTCGAGATGTTGTACCAGGACGAACGCCACGCCCGGGTCGGCGGGGACATTGGTGAGCAATGACGCGAACGCCTCGAGCCCTCCGGCGGAGGCCCCGATGCCGACGATCGGGAAGGAGTCGGAACGATCGGCGGCGTCGGCGGCTCGCCTTGCGGGAGCGGCGCCGCCGGAAGGCTTGGGCTGTGTCCCTCTCTTGCGCATGGGACACCCATGAACCGGCTGGCTGTGAAGGGAACCATCCTACTCTCATCACGCGGGGGAGATCAATTAATTCCGTCGCGGGAAGAGGGCTGTCCCTACCGCGCCTTCCTGACGGTCATCCCCCGAGACAGTGCCAGGGGTGTCGTACGAGCGCGCACTTGGTGAGAAAAAGACCCGGGCGCCGGCATTTGGGTGGGACCGGGGCCCGGGTGGGCCGTGCTGGCGGTTCGAGGGGGTGGAGTGGGGACGTGCCCTTCGCCCCGCCTTGCCATTTCAGATGTTGACCTGGATGATGCCTCCCGCGAGCACGTCGTCAGCCTCGGAACTGAAGTCGGCGACGGCGCTTGGGCGAACCGCTCATCGCCGGCACTCCCCCGGGAAGAACAGGGTCGCGTTCCCCGACACGAAGAGGCCGCGAGGATTGTCGCGTGGATTCGTGATGCTGGTGCGCACGCCAGCGGCGGATCTGCCCCCGGAGGCGATTGGCGTCGAGGCAGAGGGTCGAGCATATATTCTCGAAGGAGAATAGTGGCTCACGGTTCCTGCTCTCGATCCACTGCTCGGCCTCCCAGCGGAACAGGCGGGGAGGGAAATTCCAGGCGCCGTGGCTTCCTTTGAGGCATCTGACCGCATCCGCGAGAACCGCAAGCGCCAGCCTTACCGCGCCCCGCGGTGCCGCCTGAGACGGCAGCGCCTCGCAGGAGCGGGACCGATCCAGGTTCGGGCCTCGCGGAGAGGCCCGGGCGTCCAGGCTCATGATGGTGGCCCTCCAGGTCACCGCCTCGTGCCGCCATTAGAAGCGGCGCGAGGGGCGATAGCCAATCCGTAGAATCCGGTATTCTCGACGCGAAATGTCCGTAGGAAATTTCAGGGGCGCGCCGGGCTATGGGGTGATGATTCTGTTGCGGATGGCGTAGCGAACCAGATCGCTCAAGGAGTGGCAACCCAGCTTGTGCATGATATTGGTGCGGTGGGTTTCCGCGGTTCTGATGCTGATCCCGAGGGTGTTCGCGACCTCTTTGTTGCTCTTGCCTTCCGCAAGGAGCTGGGTCACCTCCCGCTCCCGCTGGGTCAGCGAGGAAGCCTCTCGTGGCTCCCCCCGACCGTTCAGGTAGCCCTGGAGAACGAACTCCGCCACGCTGGAGGTGAAGAAGGGCTTGTGGCGGCTGAGGGCCTCCACGGCGTTGACCAGGTTTCGGCTCGCGTCGGACTTCAGGACGTAGCCCCGGGCGCCGGCGGCCAGCACCTCCCGGATCACCTGCTCCGATTCGTGCATGCTCAGGATAAGCACTTCGCTCTGCGGAGACGCCTTCCGTATCAGACGCGCCGCCTCGAGCCCGTTCAAAAGAGGCATACCGATGTCGAGAATCACCACGTCCGGCCGGAGACGGCCCGCCTTCTCAACGGCCTCCCGCCCCTCGGCCGCCTCATCGCAGACCTGCTAGCCCGGGTGTGCTTCCAGCAGGACGCGCACGCCGCTCCGGACGACCTCGTGGTCGTCGGCGACGAGGATACGGAGGGCGTTCACGTTGCCTCCGACACCAGGTTGATCTCCACCTGCACCGTCGCCCCCCTGCCGCTCGACTCGATTCGGAGCCGGCCTCCTCGGCGGCTACGTCGGTCTTCTGGTGGCCAACCTCGGCTCGTGAGGGGAAGGACCGACGCCGGCGATGGGCAAATAGAGTTGGACGGATTGCGGGGCGCCTCGCTCCAGGTTCAGCAGCCACTCCTTGCGGCGCACGCCCCCTCCGTACCCAACGGGCGAGCCGTCCTTGCCTACCACCCGGTGGCAGGGGATCACGATGGCGATCCGGTTCATGCCGTTCGCGCGGCCCACGGCCCGGACGGCCTTCGGCGCGCCGATCCGCCTGGCGATCTCCTCGTAGGAGCGGACCTCTCCGTAGGGGATCAGTCGCAGCTCGTTCCAGACGCGTTCCTGGAACGGCGTGCCGGGCGCATGGAGGGGAAACTCGAACGCCCTGCGCCGGCGGGCGAAGTACTCGGCGAGTTCGGAGCGCAGGCGCGCCAGGAGGGCGTTTTCACCCGGGACGACCGGCCGCCCGAGCATGCGGCGGAGGGTTGCGAGCTGGGCTTCGAGCGTCCGCGGATCGGAGAATTCCAGGAGGCACACGCCACGATCGTCGGCACCGGCAAGGAGAGGGCCGAGCGCGCTCTCGATCAAGCCTAATCTCATGCTGTCGGTCCCCTCTTTCTCCCCCGGTGTCGCGCCGAACGTCCGCGTGAAGGCGTCGCGGAACTCGCTGTACGAAATGGAACCGCTGTCGAAGACGGTGTCGTCCACCTTCCCTCCTTCAGTTAAGGATACTCCACGCGGGTCTCCGCAGGGGCCCGAAGGGAGAGGCGGCGCATGCCCCGGTCGTGGAGGCCAGGCTGGACTGAACAGTTGAAAACCACGATGTCCGAGGGTCGATGTCCCACACCGGATGGCGACAGATCGGTCAACTGCGAAACCCGGCGGTCCGCTCGTTCAGCCTGCGCCCCGGCGGCGCAGTCCGGAGGAGGATCAGCATGAAGCGAAGAACGATGCTCGCGACCGCTATCCTGCGCTGGATCGTGGCGCTCCCTGCGCACGCGAACCCGTCCAAGTCGAATGGCCCGTCGCTGTTCTCGCAGACCAAACCATCGGCGCGCGGGGTCGTTCCGGTGGCCCAAAGATACCAGCGAGAACGGCGTCCTTCGTGTCGACGGATCGACGACCTGTGTCCCGCCTGTTTATCATGGCCGACCGCTCTCCCCAGAATGCGGGCAGGCTAGAAGAACGAGAGCCCCGACCGTACTCGCGACCGGGGCTCCCGAGAACGCTCGCCCCGCCGACTCGGGGCTTATGATGGCTGGTTCCCCACGTGATCGAAACGTTCGATCTCCGGGGTGACTCGGACCCGGGGTGCACGTGCCTGCACACGTGGGTCAACGTTCGAACCCGGCTTGGTTCGAACCGGGGTGCGCCTGGGGGCCCGCGTGATCGCTTCACACTCGGGGACCGCCGGGTTAACAGCAGAGAGCCGTCTGATCCACGCTGCGGCCCGATCCGACTGCACGTCCGCAGCCTCGCCGACCGGGTACTCCACTTCGCGGGCGACGGACTTTCATGGAGGTACCGGTGACGTAACTGCGATGGTATTCCCGCGCGACGATTGATCCGGCAGGTCGCAAGGGGGATTAAAGGGGTGTTGCCGATGTGGCAACACCCCTACTTTTCCGGCAGCGTCTACACTGTCGAAATGAGCTGAATCTCGGTAACGCCAGGCGATTTCTATGCGTGGGTTATTGACAGTTCGTGCCTGACGTCAACGCACTGGTTGGTTGCCTGGGGGGCAGGTTTCTGAACCCACAGGAAGTTCACATCAAAGCTCTGTCCGCTCTGGTTCTTCACGGTCCCATCACCAGTAGCAGCAAGCGAACATCTGCTACCAGTGACCTCTGCACCATTGATTCTGCCGGTGCCCGTCAACATACCTGCCGGCACGACGCAGGTGTCGATATATTCGAACAGGCAATCCAGGCCCCCGGCCGTCGCTGGACACACCCACAAATCGGCGTCGGTGACGTTGACATGGAAGAACTCTTGTCCGTTTTGGCCGTTAAGCCGGTCGAAATTACTCGCGTTGGCCGAAAACGTCCAAAGTGCCCAGGTTCCATCAATGTCACCGGAGACGGCGATGGTCACCAAGTTCCCGCACAGGTTGAACCAGTTCAACGACTCACTGTCAGTGAAGCAGAGTCCCGGGCTTCCTGATGTGAGACAGTCGGGACGATTCTGTGCGAGCGTCGTCGCGGTCGTTGCTGCAACCGCCATGGAAAGAGCGATGGCAATGACAAGGAAAGAGATTGTTTTCATGCTGGGCTCCTCTCTTAAAGAGATCTTCGCTGCCTTGGGTCCTTGTAACGCCGGGGTAAATGATTTTCGCAGGCGGCGCTCGATCTTTGAGCGATCCACCACCGATCTTCATCCGGCCCATCGGAGCGGGAATAGAAGACGGCACGCCCGATGAAATGCGTACCGGATCCGTAGACGACACGAGCCGGGCTGACAGAGTCCAGCAGTGCGGCTCCGGGCACCGAGACGTCGTCGGCTTATCGACGAGCACGGAGTCACCGACGAACTCGTTGTGCATATGGGCATACCACATCAGCGCGCCGCCTCCTTGCTTCAGGATTCCCCCGCGCCGCCCCGAGACGCTTCGCCAGGCCCTTTCACCTGGACGGGTTCGAATGCACCGCTTTCATGAGGATCAATGCCCGAGTGGGGCCAAACCGAACGGGGCCGAGGGGGGAAATCGCTGGAGATCTTGACAAGCGGTGAAAGCAGGGAAGATAGTAGGGAATCGCCGAGTGGGCGGACGCACGAAACAAGTGAAGCCAAGGGGTGGGGGTTCTTGCCGCCGGACGTCCCCGCTGGGGCAAGCGTCCGTCCGGCGTACGGCTTGAAATGGCCTCTCAAGACGACATCGAAAGCAGCGGTTCGCTTCTCGCCGGCGTGCGCGCGGGTGACGAGGAGGCGCGCGCGCGGCTGGTCATCCGCTACCGGAGCCTCCTGCGGCGCTGGGCGCACGGCCGGGTTCCCCGACGTGCCCGCTCCTTGATTGACACCGAGGATCTCCTGCAGGTGACTCTCCTTCGGGCGCTGGAAAGCGCGGGGAGATTCGAGCCGCGGCGTGAGGGAGCATTCCTTGCCTATCTCCGTACCGTCCTCTTGAACGAAATCCGCGCGGCGCTGCGGCGCGTCGATCGTGGACCGGCGCTGGAACCCCTGCCTGCCGGTCTCGAAGACAGACATCCGTCGCCGCTCGCGGAGGCGATCGGCGCGGAGGCGGTCGATACCTACGAGGCGGCCCTGGCGAGCCTGACGGAGGAGCAGCAGCAGGCTGTGGTGCTGAGGGTCGAGATGGGCTTCACGTACCAGCAGGTGGCGGAGGCGATGGACAGCCCTTCGATGGATGCCGCCCGGATGCTGGTGGCGCGGGCCCTGGCCCGCCTTTCGGAGAAAATGGTTGAGCACGCACCGTGAGAAGGGGCTGCTCCGCCTCGCCAGCGCGGTGGGCGATGGCAGTTCGGTGGACTGGGAGCGCGAAGCCGCGGAGCACGCCGACCTCCGGCCGCACCTGCGTCAACTCCGTGTCCTGGAGGTGATGATCGGCCTGCGCTTCGCCGCTCCAGGCGATCCGCCGCACGACGACCCATCCGCGTCACGCACCTCCAATCAAACAGCGAGTTCCATCCACGCGCTCGCGCCCGGGCGGATTCTGGGCGGCCGCTACGAAATCCGCAACTTCCTCGGGGAGGGAGGGATGGGCGTCGTCTACCGTGCCCGGGACGAGCGACTGGAGCGCGAGGTCGCTCTGAAGGTCCTGCCCGCAGGTGTCCTCGGCGATCAGGCGGCCCGCAAGCGCTTCCACAGAGAAGCCCTGGCGCTCTCCAGGCTGAACCACTCGAACATCGGGACCATCTACGACTTCGACACGCAGGACGGGGTGGACTTCCTGGTGATGGAATACATCCCCGGGGAGACGCTGGCAAAGAGGATCGACTCGGGCGGGCTCCCCCAAAAGGAAGTGGCCTCCCTTGGAGTCCAGATCGCGTCGGCCCTGGAGGAGGCGCACGGGCAGGGGGTCGTGCACCGCGACCTCAAGCCGGGCAACGTCCTGGTGACCCCGAAGGGCCAGGTCAAGGTGCTCGACTTCGGCCTGGCGCGATTGATGCCGCGCGCCAAGGACGCGTCCGGGGCGGAAACGATGAGCCGGACTCAGGCCGTCATGGGAACGCTGCCATACATGGCCCCCGAGCAGCTCCGAGGTGAATACGTGGACGCGCGGACGGATATCTTTGCACTGGGCACCGTGCTTTACGAGATGGCGACCGGGAAGCGGCCGTTCCGCGAGGAGACGACACCGCGGCTGACCGACGCTATCCTGCACCAGGAGCCCGTCCCGCCGCGTGTCCTGAACGCCCGAGTGTGGCCGGAGATGGAGCGTGTCATCCTGAAGTGTCTGGAGAAGGAGCCCGCGGATCGCTACCAGCACGCGCAGGAAGTGGGCGTCGATCTGAAGCGGCTCGAGCGCGCGGGCGATTCCGGGGCGGCCGTCCGTCACCGGACTCGGGGGTTGCCGCTTCTCCTACCCGCCGCAGCCGTCCTCCTGACGCTCCTGACGGTGGCCGGCTACTTCCATTTCCGCGGTGCACGGGCGATGACCGAGAGTGACTCCATCATTCTGGCGGATTTCCTCAACACCACGGGCGATCCTGACTTCGACGGCACGCTCAGGGAGGCGCTTGCCGTCAAACTCGAGGAATCACCGTTCTTGAATATCATCCCCGGCCAGCAAGTTCAGGAGACGCTGCGCTTCATGGGACGGCCGCCCGACGAGCGGGTGACGGGCCAGGTGGCCCGGGAAATCTGCCAGCGAGAGGGGATCAAGGCGGTGCTGGGGGGCACGATTGCTCCCCTAGGCCGAAGGTACGTCATCACCCTCAATGCCGAAAACTGCGCCACCGGAGGCTCACTCGCCCGCCAGCAGATCGAGGTATCGAACAAGGAGGAGGTGCTGGGCGGCTTGGGCGAGGCGGCCTCCCACCTGCGGGGAAAACTGGGCGAGTCACTGAAATCGATCCAGGCGCACGACACGCCCATCGTCGAGATCACGACCTCCTCGTTCGAGGCGCTCAAAGCCTCCAAGCTCGGAGGAGCACGGCGGAGCGCGAACGACGAGCGGGGGGCTGTCCCGTTTTTCAAGAGAGCCCTCGATCTGGATCCCGACTTCGCCATGGCCCATGCGAGCCTGAGCAAAGTTTACGAGAGTCTCCACGAGATCAACCTCGCCCGGGAGCACATCACAAGGGCCTTCGAGTTGCGCGATCGCGTCAGCGAGCGAGAGCGCTTCAACATCCTGGCCGAGTACTACAGCACTACCGGCCAGATGGACAAGGCCCTGGAGACCTACGAACTGTATGGTCACACCTATCCCCGCTCGCCGGGCGCGCACGCAAACCTGGGGGAGTTCTACAAGGCGTTCGGTCAGTGGGAGAAGGCGCTCGAGGAGGACGAGAAGGCCGTGCAGCTCCAACCGACCTTCGGAATTCACTACAACAATCTAGCCGAGACCTTGATCGCTCTCGATCGGTTGGAGGAGGCGAAGGCCGTTCTTGGCAGGCTTGTCGAACGACGCGGGGAATCGGCCGGTCAGCACCCGTGGCTCTACGTGATCGCCTTCCTCGAAGGCGACCCGGCGGCCATGGAGAAACATGCCGCGGCGGCGAGAGGCACACCGGATGAGAGTGACAACCTCCTCCAGCAGGCTGACGTGGCTAGATCCTCCGGGAGGATGCGAACTGCCAGGGAGCTCTGCCAGCGAGCCGTCGATCTCCTGCAGGAGCGGAAGTTGAATGAGGCGGCCGCTCTCGCCGTCGCGCAGGAGGCGCTCTTCGAAGGGGAGTTCGGCGATCGTCCGCAGGCGCGCGAGCGGGCGGGGGCGGCGCTGTCGATCTCCAACGGGATAGCGGTGCGAACTTACTCCGCGATAGCCCTTGCGCGCGCGGGACAGGGGGCAAGAGCGCGCGCGGTTGCGGACGGGCTGCCCCGGAGGAGCCCTGTGGACACAAATCTTCAAGAGCTCTGGCTGCCCGTCATCCGCGCGGCGCTGGCGATCGATGGGGAAGATCCCGGGAGGGCCATTCAGCTGCTTCGGACGGCGCGTCGCTTCGATCTGGGCTGGGCCAACTATTTGCTGCCGAACTATTTCCGTGGTCTGGCCTACCTGCAGGCACGGGCCGGCACCGACGCGCGCGCGGAGTTCCAGACGATACTGAACCACAGGGGCATCGCGCCCCTCTCCCCGGCTCACGCCCTGGCCCGCCTCGGTCTGGCACGGGCGCAAGCGCTGGGCGGCGACACCACCAGCAGCCGAGCCGCCTACCAAGACTTCTTCACTCTCTGGAAAGACGCCGACCCCGACATCCCGATCCTCCAGGCCGCGAAGGCCGAGTACGCCAGCCTGAAGTAACGGCGCCGGTCCGCGCCTCGAGCCGATGAACTGACGTTTGACAGGAAGCCGCGTCAGTCGCGGCAATGATTTTCAGGAGGAGGCAGGGCGCCGTGGCGGGTCGCCGTCAAAGAGCGACCCGCCGTTTCGAGAAGTATAAGGTCTGGCTCCCCATGCAGGACCCGAACCTGCAACCCTCCGGTTAACAGCCGACTGATCCACCCGCGGGTCCCCTAAGGGATGGGGGCTGGACGGAACCCCTCCTGAGGGATTCGGTCCTATCGTGCGTCGAGCCGGCGGGATGGATCGATGGCGAGCCAGCAGAGGGCGGCGACCAGGTAGAGGGCGGCGACGCTGATGAGGGGCGCATCCCAGGAACCGCCGCGCTGCAGGCACAGGCCGACCACGACCGGGCTCAGCGCCCCGCCCAGGTTGCCGAAGGTGTTCATCGCGCCGCTGACCACGCCGGCGCTGCGGCCGCCGATCTCGAGACAGACCGCCCATGCCGGGGCGACGCCGAGCGCCGCCAGGCCCGCGGCCGCCGCGAGCAGGAGCGCGGCGGGGACCGGCCGCGAAGTCACGACCGCGCCCGTGACCGCGGCCGCAGCGAGCGGCAGGCCGACGACCCCGGGCAGGCGGCGGGCCGCGCGCGGCGGGAGGCGACGCAAGAGGTGGTCGCTCAGCCAGCCGCCGGCGAGCACGCCGCCCGCGATGCTGACGAGCGGCAACGCCGCGAGCCAGCCGACCTGCTTGAGGTCGAAGCCGCGCGCGCGCAGGAGGTAGGACGGGAGCCAGGTCAGGTAGAAGTACCAGCCGTAGATGGCGCTGCCGTACATCAGGCAGAGCGCCAGCAGGCTGCGGCTTCTGAGCATGGCGGCCCAGGGGGCGGCGCCGTGGCGCTGCGGCGGATCGGCGCCGATGAGCCGGACCTCGGCGTCGTTCACGCGAGGGTGACGGCGCGGATCGTCTCGGTACCACGCCCACCAGGCGACCGCCCAGGCGACGCCGACCAGGCCGAAGATCTGGAAGGACCGCCTCCAGGTCGTCACCTGCAGCATCCCCACCACGAGAGGCTGGGTCAGGGCGCCGCCCAGGGCGCCCGACATCACCGCGAGACCGAAGGCGCGCCCGCGCTCGCGCGGCGGCAGCCAGTGGCTGAAGGCGCGCGCCGTGCCGGGGAACGCGCCGGCTTCGCCGAGCCCGAACAGGAGCCTCAGAGCGAAGAGCGAGGCGAAGCCGGTCGCGAGGCTCGTGGCGGCGGTCATGGCCGACCACCAGACCACGATCCGGGTCAGCATCAGCCTCGCCCCGAAGCGATCGGCGAGCCAGCCGCTCGGCACCTCGAAGAGGGCGTAGGCCAGCGTGAACGCGCTGAAGACGTAGCCCATCTGGGCGTCGTCGAGGCCGAGCTCCGCCCGCATCGCCGGCGCGGCGGTGGCGATGCAGACACGATCCAGGTAGGCCACCGCCGTCAGGCCGAGGATGAAGCCGAGCACGACGTGGCGTGCCCGCGTCGGGGTCGCGCCCCCTCCGGTCAGAGTGCGCTCAAATCCATGAGCCCTCGAGCAGCGCGAAGGCCCGGACCGGAAACGAGTCGAGCCCCTTGACCCTCGGCGGGACCGCGAAGAACAGGAAGCCGCGATCGGGGAGATCCTCGAGGTGCGTCAGGTGCTCCACGATCGGGATCCCCTGTCCCAGGAGCGTCGTGTGCACCGGCCGGCGCCCGTCGGCGGTGTCGTCGATGTTGAGCGAGTCGATGCCGACGAGGACCGCCTCCGCGGCGCTCAGGTGCCGCGCCGCGTCCTCGGTCAGGTACGGATGGCCGTCGGCATAGTGGCCGGTTCCGAAATGCACGTCCCAGCCGGTGTGGACAAGGACCGCCTTTCCGGAGAGCTCCCGCCCCCCGAAGAACGAGGCGTCGATGCCGCGCCCGGCGCGGTTCGCGGCGCGGATCACCTCGCCCTGGAGCCCGGCGAGCCGTGCCAGCGACAGCGCGGCGAGATCGGCGCCCTGCACGAGGCGGTGGGACGGGGCGTCGACGTAGGTGCCGGTGTTGGCCACCATCTCGATCCGGCCGATCTGGAACTCCGTGCCGGGAGCGTAGCGTCCACGCGACTCCTCGCGGCCGAGGTAGACGGAGATCACCGGCGTCGGGAGCCCGGGGTAGGTCACCATCCCGTGCTCGATCGCGTGGCTGAGGTCGACGAGCTTCGGAGCCGTGTGGCGCACCGGTCCGGCCTCGCTCTCGGAGGGTGTGGCCGCCGCCACGTGGAGCGACGGTTACTCTTTGTACTTGAAGGAGACCTTCACCTTGGCGCGGTAGGCGCGGACCTTCCCCTCCTCGAGCTGCATATCGAGGTCGACGATCTCGGCGATCCTCAGATCACGCAGGCTCTTGGATGCCGTCTTCACGGCGGCCGCGGCCGCCTTCTCCCAGGACTCGGTGCTGGTCCCCACGAGCTCGATCACCTTGTAGACGCTCTCGGCCATTTCGTTCTCCTCCGCGCGATGGGGTCGAGGACGATGCCGATCTGCCCCGACCGGCAGATGATATCCCCCTTCTGTTCCTTGTCGACCGTCCTGGTTCGTGTGCCCGGCACTATACCCCGCCCCTGAGCCGCCTGCAACGACCCGAGAGATCCCCGCTGAAGAGCGCCGCCAGGGCGCGCGCTTGACACCCCGGGATGCGGCGGCTAGCATGGCCGCTCTCGCGGCAGGGGAGAGGGTGCGCGGGTGGCGGCGATCTCGGCGCGGCTGAGGCAGCTCATCGCCCGCGGGCGGAACGTGGTCGCGCTGACCGGGGCGGGGATCTCTGCGGAGTCCGGCGTCCCGACCTTCCGCTCGCTGGGCGGGTTCTGGGAGAACGAATCGCTCGAGGACCTCGCCACCCCCGAGGGGTTCGAGCGCGACCCACGGCGCGTCTGGGCCTGGTACGACGCCCGCCGGCGGGATCTGGCGGCCTGCGCCCCGAATGCCGGGCACCTCGCGCTCGCGCGCTACGGGAACCGCCACCCCGGTTTCACGCTCATCACCCAGAACGTCGACGGCCTGCACCGGGCCGCGGGAAGCCGGAGCGTGGTGGCGTTGCACGGTGATCTCTTCAGCGTGCGCTGCACCCGCGACGGGACGGCGCGCGAGCATCGGCCGGCGCCGCTGCCGGAGATCCCGCCGCGCTGCGGGTGCGGGGCCCTGCTGCGCCCCGACGTCGTCTGGTTTGGGGAGCCCCTGCCGAAGGAGGCGATGCAGGCGGCGTTGCGGGCGACCCTGGCGGCCGATCTTTTCCTGGTCGTGGGGACCTCGGCGCTGGTGTATCCTGCCGCGGGGTTGCCGCTCGAGGCCCGTGACCGGGGCGCGTTCCTCGTCGAGATCAACGTCGAGCCGACGCCGCTGACCCCGATGGCGGACGAGGTGATCCGGGGTCCGGCGGCCGCCGTCCTGCCGGACCTGCTCGACCCGGGCGCGACCGGCGGAGAGCCCGACGCGGCCGGCGACCGATCCGCCGCGGGCGAGTCCTAGGAGCCGGACATGCGCGGTCTCTACCTCGATTGCTTCTCCGGGATCAGCGGGGACATGCTCCTCGGAGCGCTGGTCGACCTCGGCGTCTCGCCGGCACGGCTACGCGCCGGGCTGCGGGCGCTGCCCCTCGAAGGCTACACGCTCACGGCCTCCCGGGTGACGCGGGGCGGCCTCGCCGGCACGAAGGTCGACGTCGAGATCGGCGGCGCGCGCCGCCAGCCGCGGCGCGGCCTCCGGGAGATCCGAGCGATCGTCGGGGGGAGCCGGCTGCCGGCGGCGGTGGAGAGCCGCGCGCTCGCGGCGTTCGAGGCGCTCGTGGCGGCCGAGTCCCGTGTCCACCGGATCCCGGAGGCCGACGTCCATCTGCACGAGGTCGGGGCGGTCGACGCTATCGTCGACGTCGTGGGAGCCATGCTCGGGATGGAGGCCCTCGGCTGGCCGCGCGTCGTCTGCTCGCCGCTCCATGTCGGGCGCGGGCTGGTGACCATGGAGCACGGGACCTTCCCCGTTCCGCCTCCCGCCGTCGCCGAGCTGCTCAAGGGGAAGCCGTGCTACGCCACGCACGTGGAGGGGGAGCTCGTGACCCCGACCGGCGCGGCCCTCGCGGTGACGCTGGCCGATGCCTTCGGCCCGCTGCCGTCGCTCCGGCTGGAGACGATCGGCTACGGTGCCGGGTCGCGGGAGATCAGCGGCCACCCGAACCTGCTGCGGGCGCTCTACGGCGACTTCCTCGCCGAGGGGGCGATCCGCGAGACGGTGCAGGTCCTGGAGACGACGATCGACGACATGAATCCGCAGCTCTACGGACACCTGATGGAGCGGCTGTTCGCGGCGGGCGCGCTGGAGGTGTTCTACACGCCGATCCAGATGAAGAAGAACCGCCCCGGCACCCTCATCACGGTCATCTGCCCGGAGGCGCGCCTCGAGCGGCTCAGCGAGGTGATCTTCCGCGAGACCACCACCATCGGCTTCCGCTACCTTCCGATGGGACGGATCGAGCTTGGGCGCCGGGTCGATCGGGTGGCGACGCCCTACGGGCCGGTGCGGATGAAGGTGTCGCACTACAACGGCGCGGTGACCCAGGCGACGCCGGAGTACGAGGACTGCCGCGCCGCCGCCCTCAAAGCGGGCGTGCCGCTCAAGGAGGTGCAGCAGGCGGCGCAGCACGCCTACGAGCACGCCGCGCACGCCGGCGAGGGCCGGGCGCGACGCCGCGTCGAGCGGACGGGGCGCCGATCCGGGCGAGGCCGCGGGGATCGCCGCGCGGTCCGGGGACGGCGGCGGGCCGGGCGCGGGAGACGGCGATGATCTACGACAAGGCGAAGGCGGCGCGGATGCTCCGCGTGGTCCTCGACGTCGCCGAAGGGGCGCTCGATCTGGCGGGGCATCCGGGCGGCGAGCCCAGCCTGCGGATCCCGGCGCTGGAGGCGGAGAAGACGATGCGCGCCCTGGCCGCCAAGGGGGACGTCGACGCGATGTACCACGAGTACGTGAGGATCCTGCAGGCGGGTCCGGCGGTGGGCCAGACGCTCCAATGGCACCACCGCAAGAGCTTCGAGTCGGAGTTCTACCGCTTCGTCTCGATCTGCTGGGAGCGCGAGTGATGCGCCGTAACTTCTACCTGACGACGCCGATCTACTACGTGAACGACGTGCCGCACATCGGCCACGCCTACACGACCGTCGTCGCCGACGTGATCGCCCGGTTCCGACGGATGTTGGGGCAGGACGTCTATTTCCTGACCGGCACCGACGAGCACGGGCAGCACGTCGAGCGCGCCGCGCGGGCGAAGGGGCTGCTGCCGCTGCAGCTCGCCGACCAGAACGTCGAGCGCTTCAAGTCGCTCTGGCTCACCCTCGGCATCAGCCACAACGACTTCATCCGCACGACGGAGGACCGGCACCGGCGCGGCGTCGAGCGGCTCTACCAGAAGATCAAGGCGAAGGGAGACATCTACAAGGACGCCTACAAAGGGTGGTACTGCACCTCCTGTGAATCGTTCTACCCCGAGAGCCAGATCGTCGACGGCCGCTGCCCGGACCAGGGGCATAAGGTCGAATGGACGGAGGAGGAGTCGTACTTCTTCCGCCTGTCGAAGTACCAGGAGCCGCTCCTCGAGCACTACCGGGAGCATCCCGACTTCGTCTTCCCCGACACCCGGAAGAACGAGGTGGTCGCCTTCGTGGCGTCCGGCCTCAGGGACCTGTCGATCAGCCGGAGCAGCGTCTCCTGGGGGATTCCGCTCCCGGACGACCCGAAGCACGTGCTCTACGTCTGGTTCGACGCCCTCAGCAACTACGTCACCGCCCTCGGCTACGGCGCCGACCGGAAGCTGTACGCGCGCTACTGGCCGGCCGACGTCCACCTCGTCGGCAAGGACATCCTGCGCTTCCACGCGGTCTACTGGCCGGCCTTCCTCCTGGCGGCCGACGAGCCGCTGCCGCGCCGGATCGTGGCGCACGGCTGGTGGCTCCGGGACGCCCTCAAGATCTCCAAATCGCGGGGCGGCGCGGTCGATCCGATCCCGCTCCTCGAGACGTTCGGGGTCGATCCGGTGCGCTACTTCCTGCTGCGCGAGATGGCCTTCGGCCAGGACGCCAGCTACTCCGACGAGGCGTTCATCGACCGGGTCAACACCGATCTGGCGAACGACCTCGGGAACCTCCTGAGCCGCACCCTCAAGATGATCGAGGACTTCGCCTCCGGAAAGGTGCCGAAGACCGACACCCGCTTCCGCGGGGACGAGCCGCTCAAGGCGGCGGCGCGGGAGGCCTGGAGCGGGTACGTCAAGGACTTCGAGCACCTCGACTTCAGCGGAGGCCTGGCGCGGGTCTGGGACTTCATCGGCCTCCTCAACCGCTTCATCGTGCAGAACGAGCCGTGGAAGCTGGCGCAGGACGAGGGGCGCCGCTGGGCGCTCGATTCGGTCCTGTACACCGTCGCCGAGGGACTCCGGATCGTCGCCGTCCTGGTCGCCCCGGTGATGCCGCGCTCGGCCGCCGAGATCTGGAAGCGCCTCGGGGCCAGGGGAGACGTGACGGCCGCGAGCCTGGAGCACTTCTCCTGGGGTGCTCTGAAGCCGGGGAGCGCGACGCTCCGCGGCGACGCCCTCTTCCCCCGCATCGACAAGGCCTCCTACCTCCAGGGGGCGGCCGCGGAAAAGGAGACGATCATGGAGCCGCCCCGACCAACCGCCCCGCCCCAGGGCGCCCAGCGCCCCTCCGCATCACCTCCCGGCGCCCCGTCTCCGGTCGCCGGGGCGAGCGCACCCGCGGCCGGCGCACCGGCCGCGGGGCCGGTCGAGATCGGCATCGACGAGTTCGCCCGGGTCGACCTGCGCACGGCGCGCGTGATGGCGGCGGAGAGGGTTCAGGGGGCCGACAAGCTGCTGAAGCTGACGGTCGATCTCGGCGCCGGGACCCGCACGATCGTCGCCGGGATCGCCGCGCGCTACGCCCCGGAGGCTCTCGTCGGCAAGACGATCGTGGTGGTCGCGAACCTGAAGCCGGCGAAGCTGCGCGGCGTGCTGTCCGAGGGGATGCTGCTGGCCGCCTCCGACGCCGCAGGCACGCCGTACGTCCTGACGACCGACGAGCCGGTCGCGCCGGGCTGGAAGGTGAAGTGATCCGCCGGGCCTGAGGGAGCCTTCCGGCCGGCGCCCCCCGCGGCGCCCCCCGCGGCGCCGGCCGGGGCCCGCGCTCGCCCGCGGAGATCCCACCGATGCCGCTCTACAGCGACAGCCACGCCCACCTCACGATGGAGCCGTTCGATCCCGACCGCGAGGAGGTGATCGCGCGCGCCCGCGCCGCCGGCCTGGCGCACGTCGTCACCGTCTCGTCCTACCGCGGGGACGCCGCGCGGTGCGCCGATCTCGCGGCGCGGCACGACGTCCTCCACTTCACGGCCGGGCTCCACCCGCACGAGGCGAAGGACTGGAGCGACGAGGTGGCGCGCGGCCTTCACGAGGCCGCCCTTCGTCCGAAGGCCGTGGCGATTGGCGAGATCGGCCTGGACTACCACTATGATCTCTCGCCGCGTGATCGGCAGCGCGCCGTCTTTCGCGAGCAGATCCGCATGGCGCGCGCGCTCCGCCTCCCGATCGTGATCCACGCCCGCGAGGCCTGGCCCGACACCTTCGCCATCCTCGAGGAGGAGGGGGGGCGCGCGATCGGCGGCGTCTTCCATTGCTTCTCCGGCGGGCCGGAGGAGGCGCGGCGCGGCCTCGACCTCGGCTTCCACCTGTCGTTCGCGGGCCCCGTCACCTTCAAGAACGCCGGCGTCCTGCGCGACGCCGCGGTCTACGCCCCGCTCGACCGGATCCTGATCGAGACCGACGCTCCCTACCTGACGCCGCACCCGCATCGCGGGACGCGCAACGAACCGGCGCGCGTGCTGCTCGTGGCGGCGACCCTCGCGACGCTGAAGAAGATCACGCCCGAGCAGATCGGCGAGACGGCGACGCGCAACCTGGAGGCCGTCTTCCGCCTGCCCCCCGCCCCCTGAGAGAGAGCGGCGCCACCGGGCCGCGGGCTTAGGCTCGCTCGCGCGGGACCCGGATCGACCTTCCCATCTGCACGGCGCGGCTCGATGCGCCCGCGACCCGGTGGCGCCGCTCTCTCCTGAGGGGATTTCTCTCAGGGCGTCTCGTCACGCCAGCACCGAGGCGGATCGCAACCGCCACTCGTCCATGGCCACCATGAGGCGGGACAGGATCCCCGGTGTGAAGCGCCGCGCCCTGCAGGCGCCGGGCCGTGCGAGACCGAGCGACCGGGGCCCCACCGCGCGCTCCCCAGCGCGGTGGGGGGGAGCGAGGCGAGCCGAGGGGAGGGTCGCGCAGCGACCCGGACCCGTGCCCGGCGGCTGCAGGGTCGGCGCTTCAGACGGGGGATGCTTCAGCCCCGCGTCGGTTGACGGGTGTGCGGGCGCGACGTAGCATGGGGCCGTCATGAGCCGCTGCGTCTCGTGCGGGACCGCGTTGCCGCAGGGCGAGACCACCTGCGGCGCCTGCGGACGGCTGCTGGCCGGCACGCGCGAGGTGGCCGTCGAGCCGCTGCGTCAGGAGGCGATGGTCGTCTACGGCCTCCTGAAGAGCGCGGGCTTCCACCCGGTCCTCGCCTTCCTCGACGAGAGCGGCGAGCCCCACCCGATCGATCCCGAGGCGAGCTTCAGCCACGGGGCGGGCCTGATGGTCCCGGTCACCACCGCCTTCGGCGTCTTCGTCCCCGAGGAGGAGGCCGAGGAGTCGCTCAGGATCCTCGACGACGCACGATCCTCAGGGGCGGAAGCGGGACAGGATTAGAGCGACGCACGATCCGCCGGCGCCGAGGGCGTGCACCAGCACCGCGGGGACCGGCCCGCGGCGTGGTCCTCCCAGCACCAGGTCGAGACCGAGGTCCGGCTCCGGATCGACGAGACGGGCGACGGGGGGGATGAAGCCGTCGCGGATCGACAGGGCCGCGACGACCGCGCCGCAGGCCGATGACGCGCCCGACTCCCCCACCGCCCCCTTGAGGCCGCTGATCGGGACGCGGCGGGCCGCCGGCCCCAGCGCCTCCCGCAGCGCGCGGGCCTCGAGGCGATCGAGCCGTGGCGAGCCGTTGGCGCTGGCCACGATGTAGCCGAGATCCTTCGTGCCGAGCTCCGCCTCGGCGAGCGCCCCGGCGATCGCGCGCGCCGGCGCGGCCGGATCGTCGGGCCATCGGTGCGGCTCCGACGGGGCGTGCGCCGTCGCCGCCGCGCGGATCTCCGCCCAGGGCCGCGCGCCGCGCGCCCGCGCCCGCTCCGACTCCTCGAGGACGACGCAGTAGGCCCCCTCCCCGGGCGCGAAGCCGCGGCGCCCTCGATCGAACGGCCCGCGGTACGACTCCGGTGCGCCGCGCGACACCACGCGCCACCGCCGCCATGCCTCCGTCACGATCGGCACGCGCTCGTCGACGCCGCCCGCCAGCACCGCGTCCGCCGCCCCGCCCCGGACGAGGTCGGCGGCCAGCGCGATCGCCGCCAGGCCCGACGCCTCCATCCGGCAGGTGGTGAGGTTCGGCCCCTTGAGACCGAGCAGGATCGCGCACTGCCCGGCCGGGGCGTTGTGGACCGTGAAGGGGAAGTCCATCGGCGAGACCGCCTCGGGCCCCTGCGTGAACAGGGTCGAGAGGAAGCCGTGGAGCGGGCCGGTTCCGGCGGTCATCGTCCCGAGCACGACGCCGCCCTCCGGCAGGGCCGCCCGATCGGGCGAGGCCGGATCGTGGCCCGCCTCCGCCAGCGCCTCGGCCGACGCGAGGACCGCCATGCGCGAGGCGCGGTCGAGCCGGCGCCAGGCGTTCGGAGGGAAGGGACCGGCCGCCAAGGGATCGCGCACGGGGGCGCAGCAGCAGCCGTCGATCCGCTCGAGGGGGGAGCGGCCCGCCACGATCCCTTCGAGGAGAGCGCCGGTCCCGGCGCCGAACGGTCCGACGGCTCCGGTCCCCGTGATCACGACGCGCCGCCGCCGGCGGCCGAGGGGGCGGCCGGGCGAGCCTGGGACGGCGCGTGTCATCGCCCCTCGTCCTTCCGAACGACGCGCTCGATCAGATCCTGGATCTGCGTCTCGAGGCGATCGCGCACCTCCCGGAACGCCCGCCGCACCGCCTCCGGATTTCCGCCGACGAACGAGGGGTCGGGCGTCGACCAGTGCTCGTGGGGGTAGGCGCCGACCCAGCGCGGGCAATGGGAGGCGGCCGCGTCGCACAGCGTGACGACCAGGTCGAACGGCGGCGGGACGTCCTCGAGCCCCTTCGAGTACTGGCGCGCGATGTCGATGCTGCGCTCGCGCATCACCGCCACGGCGTGGCTGTTCACGCCGACCGGCAGCGTCCCGGCGCTGTGCACTTCGAGACGATCCCCGCCGAGGTTTTGGGCGAGACCCTCCGCCATCTGGCTGCGCGCGGAGTTCCCGGTGCAGACGAACAGAATCTTGAAGGGCGGCCGCGTGACGCGAGCCGGGGCCGCCGGGGCCGCAGAGGAGGGTGCCAGCGGTGCCGCGGCCGGAGGTGCCTTGGGCGGACTCCTCCGGGTCATCGCCCGGACCTCATGATCCGCGTCATCCCTCGGCCCTCGTCATCAGCAGAGCGCCGTTGTTGCCGCCGAAGGCGAGCGAGGTCGAGAGGGCGGCCCGGAGAGGGACCCGGCGCGCCTCGCCCGACACGAAATCGAGGTCGCATCCGGGGTCGGGCGACCGCAAACCCGCGGTGGGCGGCACGACGCCGTGATGGAGCGCGAGGGCCGTGGCGAACGCCTCGATCGCCCCGGCCGCTCCCAGGCAGTGGCCGACCATCCCCTTGATCGAAACGACCGGGATGCGCCGGGCCCGCTCGCCGAAGACCGTCGTGATCGCCCGCGCCTCGGCGCGGTCGTTCTGCTCCGTGCCGGTGCCGTGGGCGTTGATGTGATCGACCTCCTCGAGGCTCATGCCGGCCATGCGCAAGGCCGACCGCATGGCGCGCGCGATCCCCTCCCCGTCCGGATCGGGCGCCGTCATGTGGTGCGCGTCGGCCGCCATGCCGTAGCCCGCGACCTCGGCGTAGACGCGCGCGCCGCGGGCCCGCGCCGACGCCCGGTCCTCGATGATCATCAGCGCGGCGCACTCTCCGAGCGACAGCCCGCGCCGGTCGCGGTCGAACGGGCGGCAGGGATCGGGATCGACGAGCCTCAGGGCGTTGAAGCCGGCGTAGGTCGTGCGCGACAGCGTCTCGACGCCTCCCGCCAGGACCACCTCCTGATCGCCCGACGCGACCAGCGACGCGGCCCGGCCGATGGCGATCGTGGCGGAGGAGCAGGCGGTGAGGATCGTGTCGACGGCCCCGCCGAAGCCGAGCCGGGAGGCGATCCGGTCGGCCGTGGACGCCGGAAAGAAGCCGACCGGCACGCGAGGGCGCCCGGGGCGGCCCGCGAGCGTCGTCTGCAGGAACTCCTCTCCCTCCAGGAGGGCGCCGCCGCCGCCGATCAGGACTCCGGCCCGGCGTCGATCGATCCGCGCCAGGTCGAGCCCCGCGCCGGCCACGGCCTCCCCGGCCGCCAGGAGGCCGATCCGGTCGGACCGCGAGAGCCGGCCAGCGTCCCGTCCTGCGGATGCGTCCTGGGGAGGAACGGCCGGGATCTGCGCGGCGAGGTGGGTCCTGTCCCGCGACGTGTCGAAGAGGGTGACCGGGCCGATCCCGACGCGCCCGGCCACCAGTCCCTCCCAGGTCTCCCGGGCGCTCGTCCCGAGGGCCGAGAGGACCCCGAACCCCGTGATCACCGCGCGCCCCGTCATGCCGGGCCGTCCACGGCGATCGTGAACTCCCCTTCCGCCACCACCCGCCCGTCGACCTCGGCGCGACTGCGGACGCGGATCATCCCGGCGAATCGCGCGGTGATCTCGGCCGTGATCCGCAGACGGTCGCCCACCCGCACGGAGCCCAGGACACGCGCGTCGCGGATCGCAACGATGACGCCCGCCTCGTCGGCCAGCGGAGCGGCCGCCTGCGCCAGGGCCTCGAGGACCAGCGCCGCCGGATAGGCCGGCGCCGCGTCGGAGGCCGGCTCCCCTGGAGAGGCCGGCGTCGCCCGCCCGCCGCGGTCCTGCAGGGCCTCGCCCACGCTGGCCAGCTTCAACGCCACGCACCGGCTGCCGTCGCGCGACAGGACGCGGTCGATGAAGCGGAAGGGGGCTCGATGCGGGCCGCTCACGCCGGGATCTCCGGGAGTCGCGGCCAGTCTAGACGAGGCCTTCCTCCCCTTGCAACCGGATCGAATCCTCTGGTATAAGTGCGCCGCTTCGATGTCCGCCGACAACCACGCGCTCCTCAAGGAACTCAAGCGGTTCATCGTGCGTCGCCTGCGGCTCGAGCAGGTCGACCCCGCGACGATCCAGGACGACGCCCTGCTCGTCGGCGGCGGTCTCGATCTCGACTCGATCGATCTCCTCGAGCTGGTCGTCGGGCTCGAGCGGGAATACGGGATCAAGATCGGCGACGTCGCCGAGGGGCGGAAGGCGCTCGCCTCGCTGCCGAGCCTCGCCGCGTACGTGACCGCGAAGCGGACCGCGCGGGAGGCGTGAGGTGCCTGCGCGCGACGGCCGCCCGAAGATCCTGCTGATCTCCGCCTCCCACCTCGAGCCGGACGGCCGCGTGGCCCGCGTGCCGCGCTACTGGACCTCCGCGCTCACGCTCGTCCACCTCGAGGCGCTCACCCCTCCCGACTTCGCCGTCGAGCTCGTCGACGACTTCATGGATGAGCCGCCCCCGACGACCGACGCCGACCTGGTCGGGATCACCGCGATGGGGCTGCAGATCGGACGCGCCTACCGGCTCGCCGATCACTACCGCGCGCAGGGGACGCGGGTGGCGATGGGCGGGGAGTGGGTGTCCTTGAATCCGGAGCAGGCGCTCGAGCACTGCGACGCCATCGTCAAGGGCGAGGCCGAGTACGCCTGGCCCGAGCTCCTCGCCGACGTCGAGCGCGGCTCTTTCCGCAAGCGGATCTATGAGGGGAACCGGCTGCACGATCTGGCGGGACTCCCGGCCCCGAACCTCGATCACCTGCCGCTGTGGCGGCGCGAGCTGATGCGGGAGAAGGTCTACCGCGAGTACTACTTCCAGTTCCCGCTCTACGTCACGCGCGGCTGCCCCTTCCGGTGCGACTACTGCAGCATCACGAGGTTTCACGACGGCACCTACCGCACCCGCCCCATCGGCGAGGTGCTGCGCGACATCGACGCCATCCGCGCCATGGGATCGCGCAACATCCTCTTCATGGACGACAACCCGGTGGCGGACCGGCACTACGCCAAGGAGCTCTTCCGCGCGATGATCCCGAAGGGGATGCGCTGGTGCAGCCAGTGCACCATCCAGATCGCCCAGGACGGCGAGCTCCTCGACCTGGCGGCGAGAAGCGGCTGCTTCCTGCTGTCGATCGGCTTCGAGACGATCAAGCAGGCCAACCTGGACGACATCAACAAGCCCTGGGCCAAGGCGGCCGAGTACGCGCGCCTGATCCGCGCCCTGCGCCGTCGCGGCATCCAGATCGTGGCCCTCATCATGGTCGGCCTGGACGATGACGAGCCGGCCGACTTCGATCGCACGCTCGAGTTCCTCATCCGGCAGAAGGTCCCGCTGGCGAAGTTCCATCTGCCGATCCCGTACCCCGGCACCCCCTTCTACGACCGGATGGAGAAGGAAGGGCGGATCCTCACCAAGGACTGGAACCGCTACTCGTACGGCAACGCCGTCATCCGGCCGAAGCGGATGACGCCTCAGCTGGCCGAGGAGAAGTTCTGGGCCACCTACCGGGATTTCTTCAGCATGCGATCGATCCTGCGCCGCTTCTTCCCTCCGGCTCCCCGCAACCTCGATCTGCAGATGCATTACCTGACCGCCAACCTGATCTTCCGCAGACTGCAGCGGAGCGGACGGCACCCCTATCTGTTCTGAGGCGATCGATCGGATCGGGCGCTCGTTCCGGGAGCGCGCCGAAGGAGAGCGCTCGAGGCGGGCCCTTCCCCGCCCCGGCCCTACGCCTCCGGCTCGTCCTGCAGGATGGCCGGGACGCACGACCGCTCGGCGGCTTCCGGGTCGGAACGCAACAGGCTCCGGCGCACGACCTCGCTGAGTCCCTGCGTTCCGAAATAGCTCAGGAGGTTCATGAAGAGCGGCACGCCGACCAGGCAGATCGGCACGAAGCCGGCGGCGGCGAGGTAGTTGGCGGGCGACATCTCGCGCCGCCCCTCGGCCGTGCCGAGGCGCCTGTAGTAGCGCCCGACGATCCCGTAGACCTGCCCGATCAGCTCCATCAGGCCGATCTCGCGCCCCACGACGACGCAGCTCCCCGCGGCCACCGAGGCGAGCCACGAGCGCGCATCGTCGCCCGGGGCGAGCGTGACGTAGGTGCCGATCGGACGCAGGCCGTGCGCGTCGCTCCCCCCGACACCGAAACGCTCGAGCCCCATGCGCCGGCCGTACTCGAGGATGCCGGCCGCCGCGCGGTTCTGCCCGGGGGGCAGGGTGCCGTTCCCGAGCTCCACGTGTGTGAACAGATCGAGGACGTCCTCCACGAACCGCATCGGCTTCCTCTGCATGCGGTAGCTCTGGAGCGGGTGGTTCAGGAAATGCACCAGGCCGCGGGAGCGCAGGTGCCCGACGAGCTCATAGACGTTCCCCTTGGCTCGCTGCAGATCCTCGTGGATCGCCTCATCCACCCCCAGGACGTTCACGTGCACCCACTGTCCCGTCTCGGGGAAGAAGGACTCGACCTCCTCGCCGATGATGACCGTCGGCTCCAGGTCGCCGCGGCGCGACAGAAGATCGAGGGCGCCGTCGATCGTGTCGTGGTCGGTGATGGCGACGTAGTCGCAGCCGACGGCGCGGCAGCGCTCGTAGACGCTCAGGGGATCGTTGTACGAGTCGCGCGCGCGCAGGAACTTCAGGTGCCGGAAGCTGCTGAAGGCGGTGTGGACGTGCAGGTCGACCTTCCTGAGCGCCGGGCCGGCCTCGCCCTGGGTCCGGGCCGGGGACCCGTCCGCGCCCGGAGCGGGGCCGCGACCCGTGGCGCCGCCGGGCACGATGCCGCCCTCCCTCATCGCAGGCTCGCCGCCTGTGCGAGCGGCTCCCCCGGCGTGTGACGAGGGGGCTCCTCGAAGACGCGGTGCAGGGGGGTCGGCGGACCGAGGTCGAACCGCCGGTAGAGCGCGGCGACCAGGTAGAAGAGCTCCAGGCGCCAGCGGACGGCCCAGGAGGGCTCCATGTCGCCCGCCAGCAGGTTGACCACCGCCTGCGCGATCCCGATCCTCCTCTCCGGGAAGAAGCAGAGGCGCGGGAAGGCCGGGCCGTAGAAGGTCGTGACCATCCGCCGGTAGGCGCGCACGTGCCGCAGCACCTTCGGCGCGTAGGCGCGGAAGCGCCGGGGCGAGAGGTCGTTCCTGTGGAAGGCCCCCTCGAGGAGATCGGCGGCCAGCTCCCCGGACGACATCGCCAGAAGGACGCCGCTCGAGAAGACCGGGTCGATGAAGGCCCCGGCGTCCCCGACGAGAAGGTAGCCGTCGCCGGCGATCCGGCGGCAGGTGTAGGTCCAGTCGCTCGTGGCGTAGACCGGCGAGATCCGCTCGGCGCGCTCCATCAGGCGGCGCGCCGCCGGGCAGCGCTCGATGGCCCTGTCGAGGATCGCCGGAGGCTCGAGCCCCTGCTCCCGGACGCGGCTTCCCTCCGCCACGATTCCGACGCTGGTCGCGCCGTTCGCGAACGGGATCATCCAGAACCAACCGTCGCTCATGATGACGATGACGATGTTGCCGGCGTCGCGCCCCCCGCGCCGTTCCACGCCCTCGTAGTGGGCGAAGACCGCCGCCCTGCGGTGCCGCGGATCCATGTCGCGCAGGCCACGCTCCCGCGCCAGCACCCCGTCGCGCCCGCTCGCGTCGACGAGGAACCGCGCCGCGACCTCGCGCCCGCCCCGGTCCGCCGTGCCCTCGCGCCCGCCGCCTCGACCCGCCGTCCCGTTCTCCTCCACGGTCAGGCGCCAGACCCCGTCGGCGGCCCGGCGCGCGGAGCGAACCGTCGCCCCCTCGTGCACGCGCGCGCCGTGCGCCGCCGCGGCGCGCAGGAGGACCCGATCCATCTCCGAGCGCAGGACCTGGAAGCACATCGGGTAGCGCGGATCGATCGCCTCTTCGAAACGGAAGAGGCGCGTGAGATCTCCCCCCGAGGAGACGAACTCGACCCCCCACTTCTCGATGAAGCGTTCCCGGAGCGCCTCGACGACGCCGAGCCTCTCGAAGATCCGCATGTTGTGCGGCAGGAGCGACTCTCCGATGTGAAACCTCGGGAAGGTCTCGCGCTCGAACAGGACCACGTCGCGGCCGGCGCCCGCCAGCAGGCTGGCGGCGGTCGAGCCGCCGGGCCCGCCGCCGATCACCGCGACGTCATGCATCGGCTGCTCTCCGGAGACGAGACATCGGTGAAGGTCCCCATCCGCGAGTTTCTCGCAGGCGCATTCCCGTGATTGGCCACGTGGCGGCCGCACCACGAGCGCGTGATGGCGGGCATCGTACCAGAAAATGCCCGACAACCGTGCGGGTCGACGCTCGAACTGCGCCGGATCCGAGCGCCGCGAGGCGTTTCCGCTCGGGGGGGCGTCGTGGGCAGGCCCTCCTACAGGACTTTCGACTCTATCCTCCTGAAAAACCTCACGGTTGCTCCGCCGCATCCGCACGGAAGTCGGGCATTTTCCCCTATAATGCGCCACATGTCCGTTCCGCCGACCCGGCTTCTCCACGACAGGCTCCTCGCGACCCTCGCCGTCGAACCGAGGCGTCCGGTGCTGCGCGCGCTGCCGGGCGGTCGCGTTCTCGACCTCGATTCGTTCGAGAGGCGGATCGTCGGCGCGGAGCGCCGGCTCGTGCGTCTGGGCGGAGCGAAGGGGAGGTTCGGCGCCCCGGCGGCGGTCCAGCCGGAGGCGGGGGAGATCGTCCTGCTCTCGGCCAGGAACCTCGACTCGTACCTCGTGGCCCTCGCCACGCTCTGGAAGCGCGGCTTCGTGCCGCTCCTCGCGGACGCGGACCTCTCGCGGGGGGAGATCGCCGATCTGGCGGCGGTCTTCCGCATCGCGGCCTGCCTCCTGGACCGCCGCGTGGATCCTCCGGGTGGCCGGAGCGAGGACCTGGGCGCGTCGCTCGCCGGCCTGCACGCCTGGATCCCCGAGCGCCGCGCCGCGCGCGGCGGGTCGGCCGGTGCCCCCGCGACGGCTCCGCGCGATGCGGCGATCATCCGCCTGACCTCCGGCACGACCGGCCGGCCGCGCGGCCTCGTCGTGACCGCCGATCAGCTCCTGGCCGACGCGCGCAACATCACCGGCACGATGGGCATCGTCCCGGACGACACGATGGTGGCGGCGATCCCGCTGGGGCACGCCTACGGCTTCGTCCACGTCCTGATGTCTCTCATCGCGCAGGGGACGCGACCCCTCCTCCTCGAGCAGCCGCTGCCGGCGCTCCTCTTCGAGGCGCTGTCGGGGCGGGGGCCGCTGGTGTTCCCCGGAACGCCCTACCTCAGCGAGCTCCTGCTGCGGAGCGCGAGGGGGAGCAGGCTCAAGGGGCTGCGGCTCGTCTTCTCGGCCGGCGCACCGCTGCCGGAGCGGCTGTCGCGCGCCTTCAAGGAACGGTTCGGCCTGCCGGTGCGCACCTTCTACGGCGCCAGCGAGTGCGGCGGGATCTGCTACGACCGATCGCGGCAGGGCGTCCTCCCCGACGCATGCGTCGGGACGCCCCTCGACGGCGTCGAGGTGACGGTGCGGCCGGAGCCGGGCCACGACGAGGGAGTCGGGAGGGTCTGCGTGCGGAGCGCCGCGGTCGTCGACGGCTACGTCCCGGAGACCGGGAACGGCGCCCTTCGCCCGGGCCTCTTCGCGAGCGCCGATCTTGGGCGGATCGATGCGCAGGGACGCGTGCGTCTGTGCGGCCGGATCGATCGGCTGGTCAACGTCGGCGGGCGGAAGGTCAACCCGGTCGAGGTGGAGGCGATCCTGCGCGCGCTGCCTGGAGTGCGTCAGGCCGTCGTCTTCGGATCGGCTGATCGCCATCGAGGGCAGGCGGTCTGCGCCTGCCTGGTCGCGTCGAAGGGCCTGACGCGCGAGGCGATCCTCGAAGCCTGCCGTGCGCGTCTGGCGCCGTTCAAGATCCCGCGTCGCATCGAGTTCGTGCGCGCGCTCCCGCTGACCGCGCGCGGCAAGACCGACCGTCGGGCCCTGGTGCGCCTGGTCGGCTCCGCGGCGGCCGCGCGCTGAGGAACGGGAACCCGACCGCGTCCCGCGCAGGGGCCGGTGTCGTAGCTCAGAAGCGACCCGCCGTCCCCCACATGTCGTAGAAGTTGAACCACTGCGTCGGGTAGCGGCGGACGATCCTCTCGATCCCTCCCGCGAGGTCCCGCAGCGCCGCCCGCGCAGCGTCCTCCCCCGGCCCGACGCGCAGCGGCCTCTCGAGGTGAAAGCGGTAGCGGGAGTGCCCGCGGAGGGCGCAGCAGACGAGGAGGACCGGCGCGCCGCTCGCCTGCGCGAGGCGCAGCGGTCCCGTCGGCAGATCGAGCGGGGCTCCGAAGAGCGTCGTCCGACCGGTGACCGGTCCGAACGGCCGGTCCCCCTGGATCGCCACGATCTCACCGCGCCGTAGGGCGAGCAGGAGATCGAGGCCGTTCCACGCCGAGTCGCCGGCCGTCACCGTGCGCACGCCCGGGTGGGCGCGCGCCTCCGCCTCGAAGCGAGCCGGACCCTCCGCCTCCTCCGGCCGCAGGACGACGCTCACCGGCCGGCCGAGACGGGCCAGAAGGGCGAGGCCGATCTCCCAGTTGCCCAGGTGGAGCGTGATCACGATCAGCCCCTTCCCTTCGGCGAGCAGCCGTTCGATCGTGCGGCGCCCTTCCTCGCGCCCCTCGACCCGGCGCTCCACCCGCTCGGGGCGGAACGGCCGCAGATCGGTGTACCCGACCATGAACTTGCTGAAGTTGTAGAAGAGACGGAAGCTCATGAGGTGCGACGCGAGGCCCCCACGCCCCGTGATGCGCCCGAGGTTGCGGCGCGCGGCGCGCCGCTCGCGCGGCATCGCCCCGAAGCACAGGAGGGTCGTGGCCAGGTGGATCGGCGGCCGCAGGGGGCGCGGGACGCACGGGATGATGCCGTGGATCAGGCGCCAGGAGAGGCCGCGGTTCCAGCCGTGCGTGTGCCAGCGCACCGCCCGAGCATCGTCCTGCGGGGCGCCGCCTCCCTGCGCCACGCGATCGCGTTCCGCCGCGCGCCCGCTCACATCGCGAAGCCGCCGTCCACGAAGAAGACGTGGCCGGTGGTGTAGGCGCAGCGCCCGGAGGCCAGGAACCCGACCAGGGCGGCCACCTCCTCCGGGCGGCCGATCCGCCCGAGCGGGACGCGCTGGAGGGCGCGCGCCTTCAGGTCCTCCGGCAGCCCCGCCAGCATGTCGGTGTCGATCAGCCCCGGGGCCACGGCGTGCACCAGGATGCCGTGCCCCGCCACCTCGCGCGCCAGCGCCTTCGTGAAGGCGATGATCCCTCCCTTGGCGGCGGCGTAGCTGGTCTGCCCCGGCGCGCCCAGCACGCCGGCGATCGAGGTCAGGTTGATGATGATCCCCCGGCGCTGGTCGAGCATCGTGCGGATCGCCGCCCGGCAACAGTGGCGCGGACCGCTGAGGTTGGCGTCCAGGATCTCCTGCCACTCCTCCTCGCTCTGCAGGGCGAAGAGACCGTCCTTGAGCGCGCCGGCGTTGTTGACCAGGACATCGATCGCTCCTTCCTGGTCCGCGACCGCGTCGCACAGCGCCCGGCAGGCCGCTGCGTCGTGCAGGTCCAGCTGGTGCGCCACCACCTTCCCGGAGACGGCCAGCTCGGCCGCCACGCGGCGGGCCGCCACCTCCTGCTCGCGCCATGTGAAGTGGACCGTGAAGCCGGAGGAGGCCAGCTCCCGCACGATCGCCTGGCCGATCCCGCGCGAGCCGCCGGTCACGATCGCCACGCGCCGCGCGGAGCGGGGATCGACGTCCTCCACGCGCCGTTCGCGACGACCTCGGGATCCGCTCATGCGCGCCGTCCTCGGGCTCGGGCCTTGCGGGGCCTGCCATCCCGGAAGCCGGTCCGGGACGGACCTGGTGCGCCGGCCCGGACGAGGGTCGCTAGGCCGGGGAGAGGGAGATCTCGATGTGCAGCGCCTCTTCGATGGCGGCGAGCGTCCGGCGCAGGGCCTCGATGTCGGCCCCGGCCGGCAGATCGAAGCGCATCTCCATCTCGTAGAGCGGCGTGCCGGTGGCGGCGGCAGGACGCAGGCGCGAGGCGAGCTGCAGGATGTTGCCGCCAGCCTGGGAGATGGCGCGCGCCGTCTTGGCGACGATGCCGGCCTTGTCCTCGCCCATCGTGTGCAGCCGGTACGGCCGGCCGCCGGGCGGCGATGCGGGCGACGCCCCCGCCTCGACCGGCTTGAGGAAGATCGTCATCCCCTTCTCATACTCCAGGTGCTTGCAGGCCATGTGGAGCCTGTCGACGAGGTCGTCCCCCTGGCCGGACAGGAGCACCATCGTGGCGAACTCGCTGCCGAGATTCACCATGCTGCTGTCCTCGAGGTTGCAGCCGAGATCGAACACCATCTCCGCGAGGTCGGCGACGATCCCCGGCCGGTCCCGGCCCACGGCGGTCAGGATGACGTGGCGTCGCATGAGGCCCTCGGAGCGTTTCAGGGCGCGGCCCCCCCGGCCGCGCCCGACGGGTCGATTCTAATCCACCCGCGGCGGCTGCGGCATACCCAGTTTGAGGCACCGGGGATCCGGTTTCGTCTCACGGCCACACCCCGCGGTGCCGCATCCTGAGGTGGCCCGACGGGACGCCTTGACTCCCCGGGGTCCGTCGTGCTCCGATCGCGGCGCCTTCTATGAGGGACCCGAACACAAGCTTCGACGCGGCGCTCCGCCGGGGCGTCGCCCTCTTCAACCGCCGGGAGTTCTTCGCGGCGCACGAAGCCTGGGAGGACGCCTGGAGGACGAATCCGGGCGAGCCGGCCTACTTCCTGCACGGCCTGATCCAGATCGCCGCCGGCTTCGTGAAGCTGCAGCGCGGCGAGCCACGCGGCGCCTTTCTCAACCTGGACAAGGGACGACGGAAGCTCGAGCGCTTCGCGCCGTCACGCCACGGCCTCGACGTCGCCGCCCTCCTCGCCTCGGTGACGGGCTGGATCGCGACCGCGCGCGCGATGGACGCGTCCGGCCGCGCGGACTACGACGCCGGGTCCCTGCCGCTCCTGACGTTGCGGCAGGCGGAACCGGACGAGCCGCGCGGCGCTGGAGCGCCATCCGTTGATTGACAACCCCGCGGTCGCGGCGTATATAAGGGGGCGCTTCGTTCCTTGACATCTTCGATCGCGGGCGATCTTCGCGGCGGGCACGCCGCGAAGGTTGAAAAGGGAAGGGGGTGCGAATCCCCCGCTGCCCCGCAACTGTGAGCGGTAACGAAAGCCGGGACATCCCACTGGGGGCCACCGGGCTCCTGGGAAGGGCCGGCGAGTAGAGAGCCGCGAGCCAGGAAACCTGCCCGCGATCCCACGAACGTGACGGACCTTTCGCGGGAGAGGGCCTCGGGCACGCGCGACGCCCCGCCTCCGAAAGGCCGGGGCGTTTTCTTTTCTCCCCGGCGATCCGCCACGAGGCCGTTCTCCTCGAGGGGGGGTCGCCATGCACGCCACGTCCGCCGCTCTCCAGTCCGTACCCCGTCGCGCGCGCGCCGCCGCCATGCGCCGCGCCGGCGTCGCCGCGCGCTGCGCTTTGATCGCCGCGCTCGCGGCCGCCTCCGCCTCCAGGGCCGGGGCCGACTCCACGAGCGACTGCTTCGCCGACCGCGTCGTCTCGTTCCGGCCGGGGACCTACAGCGCCCTCCCCGGCACCAACACCTGGCAGCCGGGGATCGTCCTCGGTCCCCCCGGCGACGCCACGCCGAGCACCGGATCGCTGTCGGTCATGTCGCTCGGCCACGGCGGCCAGATCGTCCTGGAGTTCGCCGACAACGAGATCGTCGACGGGCCCGGCCCCGATTTCATCGTCTTCGAGAACCCGTTCTTCTGCTCGCCGGTGCCGCAGAGCGACGTCGACCCATGGAGCGTCAACGCCGAGCCGGGCATCGTCGAGGTGAGCGACGACGGGATCGATTTCAAGGCCTTCCCCTACGACGCCTCCGCCCTCGCCCAGGTCGTCAACCTGTGCAGCGACAAGAGCCTGGTCCAGAAGCTCGTCGGCCTGATGGGCCTGACCCCGAACTTCACCGGAAATTACACGGTCCCCGATGACCCCCTGGTGTTCGACCCGACGGCGCCCGGCGGCATCTCCGGCCACGGCGGCGACGCCTTCGACCTGGCGACCGTCGGCCTGACGCGGGCCCGCTTCGTCCGGATCACCGATCCCAACCTGCCGATCGGCATCCCGGGCCCGTCGGACGGGCTCGACCTCGACACCATCGTGGCGCTGCACTCCCGCCCGATCCTCGGCGTCGGTCAGGTCGACACCGACGGCGACGGCCTCTCGGACGACGCGGAGCGCTTCCTCTACCATACCAGCCCGACGGATCCCGACACCGACGGCGACGGCGTGGGCGACGGCGAGGAGGCCGCGACCTGCCACGACCCCCTGGCGCCAGGATCGATCGCTCCGTTCTTCCTGCCGATCGTCACCCTGGAGGTGGCCGACCCCTCCCCCACCATCCTGCGCTGGACCTTCGTCGGGACGGGGGTCACCTACGACGTCGTGCGCGGCGAAACCGGGGCGCTGCGCGCGATCGGCGGCATGATCGACCTCGGCGTCGTCGCCTGCATCGAGAACAACTCGACCGACCTGACGACGCGCGGCCTGGCCGACGCCGCCGTCCCCCTCCCGGGGCACGCCTTCTTCTACGACGTGCGGGCGAACGTCGCCGGCGGATTCGGCTACGGCTTCTCCTCGAGCTACGAGCCGCGCGTGCCGGCCTCCGGAGACTGCGCGCCATGACCCGGCGCGCCCTGACCCTGCTCGCGTCCGCGGCGGCGTTCCTGCTGCTCGGCGCGGAGGCGCGGGCCGACGACGGCGAGGCGAGCCCCGCATCGCCCGCGACGACCGCGCCGCCGGCCTCGGCGGCGCCCTCCTCGTCGACGGCGCCCCCGGGGATGGTGGAGAAGGTGGAGGTGAAGTCCTCCGCCGAGGGACCGGCCGCCCTCGACCCCACCGCCTTCGCGACGGTGATCAAGGCGGCCGACTTCGCCGACAGGGTGACCTCCGTCCCCGAGCTCCTGCGCGAGTCGGTCGGCGTGCAGGTGCAGAGCCTGGGCGGCGAGTTCGCGACCGTCTCGGTCCGGGGATCGAGCGCCGAGCAGGTGGTGATCTACCTGGACGGCGTGCCGCTCAATCGGGCGCTCGGGGGCGCCGTGAACCTGGCCGAGCTGCCGCTCGGGCAGATCGAGTCGATCGAGATCTATCGAGGCTTCACGCCGGCCTCCCTGCCGAGCGCCTCGATCGGCGGGGCGATTTTGATTCACACGCGACGCGCGGCGGCCAGGAGCGGCGCCGCCTCGCTGTCGTACGGCTCGTTCGCCACCGGCGAGGCGGTGGCTTCGCTGTCGGGGACGCGCGGCCGCGCCGACCTCTCCGCCGGCGCCGACCTCCGCGTCACCCAGGGAGACTTCAGGTACTTCGACGACAACGGCACCCCGTTCAGCTCCACGGACGACGCGGTGGTGCGGCGGCTGAACAACGCCTTCCGGAGGGACCACCTCTCCGGCAGCGTCTCCGTCCGGGCCGGGGAGCGCTCGCGGATCTCGGTCTCGACCGACCTCCTGTCGAGCCGCCAGGGAGTACCGGGCCTGGGCACGTTCAAGTCGCTCGACGCCCGCTTCGACACCTCCCGCTACCTGCTGCGATCGGAGATCGAGACGCCGGGGCTCCTGGGAGGAAGGCTCCTGATCCGCGGTGCGGCCGACGGCACCTGGTACCGCGAGTCGTTCGAGGATCCGCTGAGCGACGTCGGACTCGGAGGGCGCAAGAAGACCGACAACCGGATCCGTTCGTTCGGCCAGGAGGCGGGCGGCGTCCTCTTGGCGGGAGCGCACCAGGCGGTCTCGCTCCTCCTGTCCCATCGCCGGGAGAGCGCCGATCTCGCCGACCTCGGCCTGGAGCCGGGGCCGACCGACCTCGGGACCGCCGTCCGCGACACGCTGGTCGCGACGGTCGAGGACCAGGTGTCGCTCGCGGCGGGGCGCGTGCTCCTGAACCCCTCGCTGCGCCGGGAGCGCTACGACAACAACTTCGCGCCAGGCGCGGCGACCGGGCTCGTTCCGGAGTCGCTCACGAGGGGGGACGGCCGCACGACCGGAAAGATCGGCGTGCGAGTGCAGGCGAGCGAGACGCTGACGGTCAAGGGGAACTTCGGGCGCTTCCTGCGCCTTCCCGACTTCACGGAGCTTTTCGGCAACCGCGGGTCGGTCCAGGGGAACCCAGCCCTCCTGCCGGAGAGCGGCCGGAACTTCGACGTCGGGATCGCCGCCGTGAGGCGTCACGAGGCGGGCCTCCTGCGGCAGGCACGCTTCGAGGCGACCCTCTTCGAGACGCTGGCGGACGATCTGATCTCCTTCCGCCCGGTCTCGCAGGGGGTCGTGGTCGCCTGGAACATCGGCCGCGCCCGTGTGCGCGGCGCCGAGCTGAGCCTCGACCTCGCCCTCGGGAGGCGCTTCGCCGGCACGCTGAACGCCACGCGGCAGGTGGCGAAGGACGTGAGCGGCGACTACGCAGACGGAAAGGACCTCCCGGGCCGCCCGCGGGACGAGCTGAGCGCCGGTACCACCCTCCTGCTCGGGCGTGGGCGGCTCTACTACACCTTCACCTACGTCGGCCCGAACTTCATCGATTCTCTGAACACCGCGAGCCAAGCGCTGCCGGCGCGCTACCTGCACGACGCCGGCTGGTCCGTCAGGCTGCCTCGCGGCCTGCGCGCGACCATCGAGGTGAAGAACCTCGGCGACGACCGCACCTACGACGTCGCCCGTTATCCGCTGCCGGGTCGGAGCCTCGAGGGGAGGCTGTCGTGGGAGTTCTGAGGCTCTGCGTCCGCGAGCGGCCTCGATGGCCGGGGGTCGCGCGCCGCCTCCTGATCCTGGCGCCCACCGTTCTCGCGCACGCCCTCACGGCGCTCGCCTGCGGCGGCGCCGGCCCGCAGCAGGCCCGTCTCCTCCCCGGCCCGGGGGGCCGGCTGGACCCGATCTACGACGTGACCATCGGCTACCCCGCGACCACGCTCATCATCAACGGCCTCTCCTACCAGGGGGTGGAGATCGGCCTCGAGATCGAGTTCGACGACGCGAGCCTGCGCGACGACGATCCTCGTTTCCTGGCGGAGGCGCGCATCGCCTCGGTCATGGCGGGCGGGGTCGGCCAGCCGTTCCAGCTCCTGGGGCCTCTCGACCTGCAGGGCACGCTCGACGCCGGAACGTTCGACAGCGGCCTGTTCGGTCCGATCCGCGTCGGCACCGCCGACCTGATCCTGGGACTGACCGGCGCGCTCCAGGCGGGAGGGCGCCACGTCGCCGGGAGCGCCACGCTCTTCGGGAGCAACGATGGCGGCTCGTTCCTGGCGGTGAAGCGGCGCCGGTACCTCGTGGCCGGAACCGACGCGACGTCATCGATCGGCGAGATCTCGGTCGTGACGGTGAAGAACGACGGCCCGATCTCGGTCGAGAACGACCTCGAGGTGATCAGCAGCGATCCGGTGGCGCGCGTCGAGGACGGCCGGCCGTTCATCGTCAACCGGCTATCGTTCGACAACCTGCAGGGACTCGATCCCGCCGCGGGCTTCAGGACCGTCTTCCAGTACTCGACGGGCCCGGGCTCGAACCCCCACGACGTCGTCGTCCTGCCGCCCGAGGAGGCCGGGCCGGACGGCGGACGATCCGGGCTGGCCTTCGTGACGCGCTACGAGCCGCCCGAGAACGACGTGGCGATCTTCGCGCTCGACGACGGCACGCTCGTCGACCGGATCGATCTGGCGCCCTACGCCCGCAACCCGGACCATCTGCCGCGCCCCGACCAGGCGCTCCTGCATGACGGTCTCCTCTACGTGACGATGGAGGACGCCAACGGCACCTTCACCCAGTTCATGACCGGGCGCGTGGTCGTGATCGATCCCCTCCTGCGCGAGGTCGTGGACGTCATCGACCTCGTCGGGCAGAACCCCTTCGAGTCGCTCCTCTTCGCGCCCGACACCGGGCTGATCTACGCCGCCATGGCCGGGATCTTCCAGGGACGGCTGGCGCAGGCGCTGACCGGCGGGGTCGAGACGATCGACCCGGTTGCGCGCCGCTCGCAGGGCCTCCTCGTCGACGACGACGCCCTGGGCGGGAACGTCTCGGCCGTGGCCGTGACCTCGGCGACGCGCGGCTACTGCGTCGTGTCCGACGCCACCTTCCACAACTTCGTCAAGGCGTTCGACCCGACGACCGGGGAGCTCCTCGAGACGGTCTTCGCCACCTCCGACGAGATCGCCACGATCGAGTCGGACGGCGACGGCTACCTTTTGATCGCCGCCACCAGCTTCTTCGATCCCCGGATCGTGATCCTGGACGCCGCGTCGGGCCGGAGGGTCGCCGACCTGCCGGCCCGCCTGCCCCCGTTCTCGTTCGCCATCCTGACACGGAGCCTGTGACCGATGCACCGATCGATTCTACGGAGGAACGCCATGAACTCGTCCCGACGCTTCGCCGCTCTCTTCCTTCTCCTGCTCCTGGGCCCGCTCTCCGGGGCCGCGGCGCCCCCCGCGGCCCGCGCCGCGGTGGTCGAGCGCTTCGCGGCCGACCCGCTCGCGGCGCAGGGGACCAACCCCTTCTTCCTGGAGGGGGATGTGCCGGACCACTTCGTCTTCCTGCCGGACGAGCCGGCCCACTTTCCCGGCGACCGGGAGGGAACGCTGCGCGTGCTCTACGACACGACCGTCCCGGCGGCCCGCATCGCGACCCCCCTCGGACGCGTGCTGTCGCTGGACGATGACTTCGGCTTCGGTGCGGTCCTGACGATCCGGTCGGAGGGGTACGAGGCGTCGCCGGACGGATTCGATCAGATCGCCTTCGGCCTGTGGAACTCCTCCACCACCGGCCTCGACCGGACGGGCTTCCCGTCCGACAGCTTCGACCTCGTCGAGCTCGACTACTTCGCGAACGTCAACCCTGTCTTCGGCGGGCCGTTCCTGTCGCCGACCGTCTTCGGCGGCAACGTCGGCGGCAACGCCTTCTTCAACTTCACCTTCCAGTCGACGGAGGTACGGCTCCCGTTCGACGTGCCGCTCCTCGTCCGGGTCGAATACGGCGCCGCCGCGCGGCGGCTCGGCGTCACCGTCTCGCGCCTGGGGCGCGGTCTCTTCTTCGAGGCGATCCCCGGGGCCGCCGTCACGGTCGACCTCTCGACCATCCGGCCGACCTTCCTGGTCGACTCCATCGGCATCGCCGCCTACTTCGAGGGGTTCCCTTCGCTGCGCGCCGCGGTCGATTACGACCTGCTCTACGCCGGCCCGCTGCCCCGGCCGTTCGGCGTCGCCGGCCGCAAGCCCCGCCCCGCGCGGGCCGAGGACGCCGGTGCCCGCCCCGCCGGGGCGGGGCGGCGGATCCCGGGCGCCGGAAACCGGACCGCCCCCGCCTCGACCATCGTCAACCACGATCAAGAAGGAGGTGCACGATGAACCGTCCGACCCTGCCCCCCCGCGTCCTCGCCCCGGTGGCGATGATCGCCGCGGCGGCGGCTGCCCGCCTGCTGCCCCACCCCCCTAACGTCACGCCGCTGGCGGCGATCGCCCTCTTCGCCGGCGCCTGCCTCCCGCGCCGCCTCGCGCTCGTGATCCCTCTGGCGGCCCTCTTCCTGAGCGATCTCGTGATCGGCCTGCACGATCAGATGCCGGTCGTCTACGGAAGCTTCGCGCTGATCGTCTTGCTCGGGAGGCTGCTGCGCGCCCGCCGCAGGGCGCTGCCGATCGCCGCGGCGACGCTGTGCGGCTCGATCTTCTTCTTCGCGGCCACCAACTTCGGCGTCTGGGCCTTCGGATCGCTCTACCCGAGAACCTTCGAGGGTCTTCTGGCCTGCTACGTGGCGGCGCTGCCGTTCTTCGGGGGGACGCTTCTGGGCGACGCCTTCTTCTCCGCGGCGCTCTTCGGCGGCCTGGCCCTGGCGGGGAGGATCGCCCCCGCCCAGCGCACCGGGGCGCGGGAGACATCGGTCTGAGGATCGCCTCGCTGCTCGCCAGCGCGACCGAGATCGCCTGCGCGCTCGGGCTCGAGGAACGGCTCGTCGGCCGTTCGCACGAGTGCGACTTCCCGGCCTCGGTCCGGAGACTCCCGGTCTGCTCGGCGCCGCGCTTCGACGTGGGGGGAGGCAGCCGGACGATCGATCGGCGGGTGCGGGAGACCCTCCGCGAGGCGCTGTCGATTTACCATGTGGACGGCGACAGGTTGCGGGAGCTCCGGCCCGACGTGATCCTCACCCAGTCGCTGTGCGATGTCTGCGCGGTCAGCCTGGAGGACGTCGAGCGGGCGGTCGCCTCGTGGATCGGCGCGCGCCCCCGGATCGTCTCCATGAGCCCCGCAACCCTCGCCGACGTCGGCGCCGATGTCGTCCGGGTGGGCGAGGCCTGCGAGGTCGCAGAGAAGGGGCGGCAGCTCGCGAACCGCCTCGCGGTGCGGATGGCGGCGATCGCGGAGCTCACCAAGGGTGGTATGGCGCGCACCCGCGGCGCCGCGGCGCGCGCCCCGGGCGCCGCCCCGCGACCGACCGTCGCCTGCGTCGAGTGGATCGATCCCCTGATGGCCGCCGGCAACTGGACGCCGGAGCTGGTGGCCCTCGCCGGCGGCGTGAGCCTCTTCGGCGTGGCGGGGCGCCACTCCCCCGGCCTGGCCTGGGACGATCTCCGGCGAGGAGATCCCGACGTGATCGTCGTGATGCCGTGCGGCTTCGACCTCGAGCGGACGCGGCGCGAGATCCCGGCCCTGATCCGGCGGCCCGGGTGGTCGCGTCTCAAGGCGGCGCGCGCCGGGCGCGTCTGCCTCGCCGACGGCAGCGCCTACTTCAACCGTCCCGGGCCGCGTCTTGTCGAGTCGCTCGAGATCCTGGCCGAGATCGTCCATCCCGGCCTGGTCCGCTTCGGCCACGAGGGGGGCGCCTGGGAGCGGTTGGCGTGACCACGGACGGCGGGGCGTCGCCGATCGTTCCGGTTCTCGAGGAGGATCTCCGGGCGAAGATCCGTCTCGGGCTGGTGCGTGCGGAGCCGGTCGAGGTGGGCCCGGCGGACGCGGCGCTCGAGAGCGAGATCGAGGAGACCCGCCGGACGCTGGCCGCCCGGTTCTCGGACCGGCAGCCCTCGGAGATCCCCGGGCTGGGTCCCGCGCGCGCGCTCTACCGCCTCTTCGGCGTCGACCCGAGCCGTACGCGCCCCTCCTCCGAGGCGCTCCTCAGGCGCGTGCTGCAGGGGAAGCCGCTGCCGCGCATCCTGAACGCCGTCGACCTCTGCAACCTGTGCGCCGTCCGCTTCCTGCTGCCGGTCGGCCTCTACGACGCCGCCATGATCCGGGGCGCCGTGACGCTGCGCCGCGGGCGGCCGGGCGAGTCGTACCCCGGCATCCGCAAGGAGGCCGTGCACCTCGCGGGGCGGCCGGTCCTCGCCGACGAGGAGGGGCCGTTCGGTAATCCGACCTCCGACTCGCTGCGGACCTCCGTCACCGAGGCGACCCGATCGCTCTGGATGGTGATCTTCGCTCCGGCCGATCTCCCGAGGGCGACGCTCGAGGCGGACGTGCGCGAGGCCTGCGACGGCGCGGCGCGGCACCTCGCGCCCGCGGGACTCGCCGTCGTGACCGACGGCAGGGTGCTTCCCTAGGGGCCGGTCCCGGACGCGCCATCAGCGATTGGTCGCGGGCGTGTCCTGGCCTTTCGTCTCCGCGCCGGCCGCCTTCGGCTTGTCGCGCGCCGCCTCGATGTTGATCGTGATGTCGACGTCGTCGCCGAGAACGTAGCCGCCCCCCTCGACGATGTCGTTCCACTTCACCCCGAAGTCCTGGCGGTTGATCCTGGTGCGGGCCTCGAAGCCGGCGCGGTAGGCGCCGAGGCCGGGGCCGAACCCGAGGACGTCGACGTCGAGCGTGACCGGCTTGGTCGTGCCGCGGATCGTGAGATTCCCCTCGACCTGGAGCTTGTTCGGCGCGGCGCTCTTGACGCGGGTCGACTGGAAGGTGATCTTCGGATGGTTCTCCACGTCGAAGAATGCGTCGCTGCGCAGGTGCTTGTCGCGCGCCGGCTCGTCGGTGTCGATGCTGGCGGCGTGGATCGTAAACTGCACCGAGCCCTTCGAGAGATCGGCCTGGTCGAGGCGGATCGTCCCTTCGAACTTCGTGAACCGCCCCGGCACCCGGCTGAACAGGTGCCGGATCTTGAAGCCGACGGCGCTGTGGTCCGGGTCGATGGTGTAGCTCTCCGTCGCCGCCAGGGCGCGTGCCGGCGCGAGGAGCGCGGCCGCGACGAGGGCGGCCTCCGCGACGAGAACGAACGATGTCCGGGTGGAGCGTGTCGGACCGGGCATGGTCTGTGTGCCTCCTGAAGAGAGCGGGTGAAACCGGTTGATGGGAACGCCTCGCGGCGCGGACTCCCTAGCGCCAGCCGCACGTCCGGCCGGCGTTCTCCTTCCTGAGATACTCCAGGAGCGGCTGGAAATAGGCGACCATCGGGCGCGTGCTCAGGTCCGAGCCGGTCGCCTCCCTGAGGAGCAGGCGCCAGTCGCGCGTCTGCCCCTTCTCCATCAGGCTCCGAAGAAAATCGCCCGCCGCCCTGCTGCCGTAGTAGTTGCAGGCGTGCGGGTCCTGCTTGAGGATCCGCCGGCAGATGTGGTCGTGGAGCTGGTACTTCACGACCGTGGCGATGGCGTAGTCGTAGTACTGCGCCGGATCGTCGTTGATGTGGGTCTTCGTGCAGGCGTCGCAGAGATCCTCGCCGCGCGGCGCCGGCGGGACGACCCCCTGGAAGCGCTCCGCGTACTCCCACCAGCGCGCGTTGAAGCGATCGTCCGGCAGGTTGTCCTCGTAGAGGTCGTGCTCCCAGAACGACATCGTCCCGGCGGCGAACGGCAGGAACGGCAGCGTCTTGTCGAGCGCCTCGTTCAGGAGCCACCGGGCCGGGTCGAGGGTCTGCGTCTCCGGCAGGATCCCCGCCTGTCTCAGATAGGGCACCTGGACCGCGGCCATGCCGATCAACTCGCCGATCGCCTCGTGAAAGGCGCGGTTCGCTCCCTCGCGAAGGACCATCGGCACGCCCGGGCGGTCGTAGGAGAGATAGTAGTAGATGTGTCCCAGCTCGTGGTGCGCGGTCGAGAACGAGTCGGCGTTCGCCTCGAGGCTCATGAGCGAGCGGACGTCCCCGGCGAAGTTCATGTCCCAGGCCGAGGCGTGCGTGTTCTTCTTGCGCGGGCTGTCCTTCGGGACCGGGTAGAGATCGGACCTCTCCCAGAAGGCCTGCGGCAGCTTCGGGAACCCCATCGAGACGTAGAACGCCTCGGCCTGGTGCACGATCCACTCCGCGCTCCTCCCCTTGAAGAGGGGATCGAGATCGACCCCTTCCACGACGCCGGGCCAGTTCTGCGCCCAGCGGTTGGCGATCCAGTGGGCCGGGATGGCGCGCGGCACCGGCTGCCGGTAGCGCCGCGCCAGGGTCTCGCGCGTCCAGCAGTGCAGCTCCTGGTAGAGCGGCTCCATGTCGGCCAGGAAGCCGCGGAGCATCGCCATCATCTCCGGGACCGTCATGCCGTAATCGGCGACCTGCAGCGCGAAGAAGGAGGAGTACCCCATCTCGCGCGCCACCTGGTTGCGCAGGCCGCGGAGCTCGATGAGCCCCGGCCGGAGCGCCGGTCCCGACTCCTTGGAGGCCAGCCAGGCCCCGAGCCGTTCGTCGAGATCGCGCGATCGTCCGAGGAGATCGTCGATCTCGAGAGTGGTGGTCGGCCGCAGGCACCCCTCCTTCCCGTGCTCGAGGCAGAACTGGAACGAGTCGAGGATGCTCGACTGGCGGCTCTCCGACTCGACGCGTTTCGCCACCACCTCCGGGATCGTCCCGGGCGCCTCGGCGGCCATCAAAAGGATTTTCTCGAGCTGGCGGGCCTGGAGCGGACCGAGCCCGGCTCTCCGCTTCAGAAGCCGGCGCGCCTGCTCGATGACGGCGCGGTTGCCGGCGAAGGCGGCGTACGCCTTCCCGGCCGCCACCCGCGCTCCATCGTGCTCGGGCGTGACGTCGGTGCTCGCGGCCCAGTCGGCCTCCTGCATCGCGGCGTACAGCCCCTGCTCGATCGACGAGTAGAGATCGAGGAAGCGCGCGGCCTCCTCGGCGGCCGCGGACCGGGCGGCCGGCGTCGGCGCGGCCAGAGCCGGCCGCGGCGGGGTCGCGGCCGGGGCCGCCGAAGCGCGCGGCGCGCCGACGAGGAGAGTCAGCCCCAGGCAGGCGAGCGTCGCCGGCCGGGACCGCCTCGCCGTCATCGATCGCTCAGTAGAGATGGCGCCCACCGTCCACCCTCAGCGTCTCTCCGGTGACGAACTCGGTCTCGACCAGGAACAGCACGGCACGGGCGATCTCGAAGGGGCCGCCCCAGCGCCCGAGCGGCGTCGCCTTGCGCACCTCGCGGTCGCCGGCGGCGGAGAAGCCCGGAGGCTTCAGGATCGGCCCCGGCGCGATGGCATTGACCAGGATCGAGGGCGCCAGCTCCAGGGCCAGGCTCTCGGTCAGGCCGACGACCCCCGCCTTCGAGACATAGTACGGCAGGTAGCCCCGGTAGCGCGGGCGGCCGCTCGCCGGGAGCCAGTCGGCGAAGTTCACGATCCGCCCGTCCCCGTGTCGCCGCATCAGCGGCGCCGCCGCCAGGGCCAGCAGATAGGCGCTCTTCAGATTCGCGTCGAGGTTCGCGCGCCAGGCCACCTCGTCGAGTCGGTCGACGGGAACCCGCTCGTAGAGCGACGCCATGCAGACCAGGACGTCGAGCCTGCCGAGCCTCCTCGCCACCGTCCTGACGAGGGCGGCGGGGCCACGGGAGGTCGCGAGGTCGGCGCGCACCACGAGCGCGCGCGCGCCGAGCGTGGCCACCTCGCGCGCCGTCTCCTCGGCGCTCCTGCGCGATCCGCGGTATGACAGCGCGACGTCGCACCCGCGCCGCGCCAGCTCCTCGGCGACGGTGCGGCCGATGCGCGCGCCCCCCGTGACGAGCGCCACCTTTCCTCGCGGATCCATCGCTCGCTCCCGCCCCGCCGCCCGCCCTCAGGCCGCCCGGGGGGCGACGGGTGGGCGCGCGCGGTGCCACGAGGTGATTCTCTGGAAATGGCGGGCGATGGAGATCGCCCTGGCCTCCTCGAAGGCACCGCTCATCGCCGTCAGGCTGACCGGCAGCCCGTCGTCGCCGAATCCGCACGGCACCGCGATCGCCGGGAGACCGCACAGGTTCCCGGCCGCGCCTCCCAGGTCCGGCCACGAGGTCTCCGAGAAGTCCTTGTCGGCCGGCAGCGCGGTGTTCAGCTCACCGGGGAAGAGGAGGACGTCGTAGCGCCCAAAGAACGCGGCCATCGCCCTCTGGCAGACGGTGCGGATCCTCTGCGCCTTGACGACGTCGGCGCCGCGGACCGCGCGGGCGACGACGAACGACAGCGTGGCGTCGGGGTTCACCAGAGCACGCGCGCTCCCCGACCGCTCCAGCTCCTCGTACGCGGTCGCCGCCTCGGCGGTGAGGATGACGGTCGTCGCGCTGTCGAACGGGAGATCGGGGAGCTTCGCTTCCTCGGCCTTGATCCCCCCCTTCTCGAGGTCGGCGAGCGCCTTCTCGAAGGCGGCGCCGACCGAGCGATTCCCGCCCTTCTCGAAGTCGGGCTTCAGGTAGGCGACCCGCAGCCGCCTCGCCGTGGCCGGGTCCGAGGCCGGACCCGGTGGCTCGTCGGCCGAGTAAGGGTCGTCCGGGTCGTGTCCCTCGATGGCCCGCAGCACGGCCTCGCAGTCGGCGGCGGAGCGTGCCATGGGTCCCAGCTTGTCGAGCGACCAGGAGAGGGCCATCGCGCCGGCGCGGGACACCCGCCCGAAGGTCGGCCGCAGCCCGGAGACGCCGCAGAACGACGAGGGGCAGATGATCGAACCCCAGGTCTCCGAGCCGATCGCGAACGGCACGAGCGCCGCGGCGACCGCCGCGCCCGCCCCCGAGGACGATCCGCAGGTCCAGCGATCGAGGCCCCAGGGGTTCCTGGCCGCCCCGGTGAGGGAGGAGTCGGGGGTCGAATAGCCGAGGCCGCCGGCCAGCTCGATCATGGCCAGCTTCCCCAGGAGGATCGCCCCCGCCGCGCGCAGCCTCCGGACGACGGCGGCGTCGTCGTCCGGGATCCGATCGGCGTACGGCTTCGCGCCCCAGGTGGTCCGGATCCCCTTCGTGTCCACAAGATCCTTGGCGCCGTAAGGGACGCCGTGCAGCGGCCCGCGCACCTTGCCGGCCGCGATCTCGCGCTCCGCCTCGCGCGCCTGCTGCAGCGCCAGGTCGGCCGTGACGGTCGCGAACGCGTGCAGGACGGGGTCGAGGGCCTCGATGCGGGCGAGATACGCTCGGGTCAGCTCGACCGGCGAGATCCGTCGGGCGCGCAGCAGGGCCGACAGCTCCTCCACGGGCATGGAGAGGACGTCGTCGGAGATCATCGACCCCTCCCGGCGCGCGTCGACCTCAGCGCGCGGAAGGTCCCGGCCGGCGGGACGTCGTTCCCGAGGACGTAGGCGCGGACCTCCTTCAGGCTCTGCTCGAGCGTCGCGATCTGCTTGCGGATTCGGCGCTTCTCCTCGGAGGTTAGGTCGCCCTCCTGCCGGGCCAGGAAGCGCCCGAGCGGCGTCTCCTCGGGCGCTTCCGGAGTCGCCTGCGGCTGCGGCTCCTGCTCGGCCGCGCCGGCGGCCCGCGCGCCGAAGAGGGCGCCGGCCGGGACGACCGCCGCGGCCGCCGCCGCGACCGGCACCCCGACGATCAGGCGCGTGAGGCTCCTGCGTGACAGCTTCATCGCGATCCTCCCGGGGCCGCCGGATCCGCGCGCCCCATTCCGATCTCCGGGCGGTCCTTCAGCGCGCCGCCCGCTTCACGAACTCCCCGGTCGTCGTGTCGACGACCACCGTCTCGCCCGCTTCGAGATAGACCGGCACGCGGATCTGCGTGCCGTTCTCGAGCGTGGCGCTCTTGGTCACCTTGCCGCTGGCCATGTCGGAACGGCCCCCCGGACCGGTCTCCGTCACCTTCATCTCGACGAACTGCGGCAGCTCGACGCCGACCACGCGCCCCTCGAAGACGACCGATCGCAGCGTGATCCCCTCGCGCAGCCAGCGGGCGGCCTCCCCCAGTCCCTCCCGGTCGAGGTGGAACTGCTCGAACGACTCCTCATCCATGAAGTGGTGGGCCTCCCCCTCGGCATAGAGGAAGGTCGTCTTCCGGCGCTCGAGATCGGGCTCCTCGAACCGATCGCCCGACTTGAACGTCATGTCGAGCACCTGCGCGGTGAGGACGTTGCGCGCCTTGACGCGCACGAGCGTGGCGGCGCCGCGCGCCGAGGGGGTCTGGATGCTGTAGTCGAGGATCAGATAGGGCTGCCCCTCGACCAGGATCGCCAGCCCACGCTTGAAGTCGCCGGTCGACAGCACGCCTCTCCTCCGCTCAGGCGCGCCGCGGCTCGAACAGCGGCCTGAACGCTCCTTTGGCCATGGTCGGCGAGAGACTACCCGAGGGGCCGGCCCGGATCAAGCCGGGATCGGGGTCCGCTCGTTGGTGATTTCGAGGGCCAGGCTGGCGAGACGGCCGGCGAAGGTCACGAGCTGATCGATCTCGATCTCCTCGTTCGGCTGGTGGTACGTCGCCTCGTCCCCCGGCGCCCAGCCGACGGCGTCGACGCCCATCAGCACGAGATCCTTCGCGAAGGTCCCCCCGCCGCTGCCCACCACGCGGGCGTCGGGAGCGTGCCTCAGGATCCGCTTCACGATCGGCGCCTCCGGGGAGACCTCGCACGGGAGCGCATCCTGCTGGACCTCGATCGTGATCCTCGCCCCCGGCAGTCCGGCCGGTCCCCCGAGCGCGTCGTCCGCGACCGCCTGCAGCTCGGCCCGGATCCCCTCGGCCGTCTGGCCGGGAACGTAGCGGATGTCGAGGGTCGTCTCGCAGTCCGCCGGCACCGCGTTCGGGGCCACGCCGCCGCGGATCAGCCCCGCATTGATCGTCGGACCTCCGAGGATCGGGTGCGGGCGGTGGCGCAGGCTCGTCCGTTCGAGCGCCGCGAGGAACCGGGCGGTGGCCTGGATGGCGTTGACCCCCTTGGCCGGATCCATGGCGTGTGCCTGCCTGCCGCGGGCGCGCGCCTTGAAGACGACGCGCCCCTTCTCGGCGACGTTGATCTCCTTCATGTTTCCTGCGATGTCCGGGATGACGGCATCGGTGCACTGGATGAGCCCCTGCTCGATGAGGAACGGCAGCCCCACGCCGACGCCGACCTCCTCGTCTCCGACCGCCCCGAAGGTGAAGGCGCCGGGGATCGAGGCTTCGTGCGTCTTGAGGATCCGCAGCGTCGCGAAGGCGGAGGCGAGGGGGCCCTTGTCGTCCAGGACCCCGCGCCCGAAGAGCTTCCCACCTTTCTCGAACGGCTCGAACGGGGGGAACCTCCAGTCGGCGGGGGCGCCGCTCGGCACCACGTCGGTGTGAAGCAGCACCAGCATCCGCCGGTAGCCGGGCCTCCCCCGGCCGACCGTCGCCAGAAGATTGTCGCGCCCGGAGGCCTTGGCGTGCGTCGTGAACGGCACGCCGATCCTCTTGAGATCCTCGGCCAGGATCGCCACCACCTTCCCCTCCTGGCCGGGCGAGGTCATCCCGTCGGGGCCGCCTCCCGGGAAATCCTCCGGGAGGTAGTCGACCGTGCGCGCGCGGCAGATCCGCAGGGTCAAGTCGGTGATGAACGGCCGGAGCGCCTTGGCCTCCGCGAGGATGGCGCCTGGATCGGGCAACGACGTCGTCCGGGGCATGATCGGCGAGAGACTACATGAGGGGCCGACCGCGATCAAGCGCCCGGGCCCGGCGGGTCGGCGTCCCCGGGTTTCTGGTTGACTCGCGGGATCATTCGGCGTATACCCTGCGTCAATTCGACGCGCGGAGCCGCGGGGGCTCCGGGCATTCGATCGGATACGCCGCCGTCCGGTCCCGACCCTTCCAAGAGGAGGAGTGCGCATGAGCAGACGCTGGCAGTTGCTCGCGATTCTCCTGGTCCTGGCCTGCACCGCTCTCATGGCGCTGCCGACGACCGCCAAGGCCCCGGCGGCCGCCGACCTGCAGATGTCGGCGTCCGGCGGCGAGGCGATCGTCATGGGCTTCACGCATTGTGAGCCTCACTTCGACCACTGCATCACCACCGTCAAGGGCCCTTGCACGAAATGCTGACGGATGCACCTTCGGCCTATCCTTGAGGATCAGCCAGGCGCCGGGGGATCCCCGGCGCCTGGCACGTCGGGGAGCCGCGCGCCTCGGCTGCCCTTCGACCACTTTCCTCTGGTCTTTCTCCTCGGATCCCTTTTTTCTCTGAGCGGCTGCGCTCTCGAGCCCGCCACGCGAGGCGTTTCGTTCACCCTCGATCTGCGCCGGCCCGAGGACGGGACGATAGCGGTCCGGGCCGAGGTCGCCGGCCGGGCCGGGCACGCGATCGTCCTCTCCTCGTTCGTCCAGGCGCCGGCTCTGAGCGTCGAATCGATCGAGGCGCACGCCGGCGGGGGCACGCTCTCCGTCGAGAAGGGCCGCGACGAGAAGGGGTTCGGGCGCTTCACGATCGAGGCTCCGCCGCGGTCCGGCCCGATCCTGATCGACTACGTCGTCCGGCCGGGAGCGCAGGAGGAGGCGAAGATGTCCGGCCCGACGGGATATCGATTCGGGCACCTGAGCCGCGACTTCGGGCTGGTCGGAGGGCGGCAGATCTTCCTTCTCGAGACCGAGCCCTCGCCTCCGGCCGACATCCGGATCCGGTTTCTGACGCTCCCGGGGCCGAGGCTCCTCGTCCCGTGGCCCGCCGAAGGCGACCCGCCGGCCGCCCGCCTTCGGGGGCGGGACGCCGTGGCCCGTCTCCTGCAGGGGATCCTGGCGATCGGCCGATTCGAGAGCGCCTCGTCCGCCGCGGAATCGTTTCGCGTCGATCTCCTGGCGAGCCTTCCGGAGGCCACGCGCACGGCGGCGGCGAGGCGCGCCCTGGCCCTGGAGGAGCACCTCGCCGCGACGCTCGGCCGCCCGGCCCGTCCCTATGATCTGATCCTCGTCCCGAAGGCGCCGGACGGCTCGTCGATCTCCGTCCCCGCGAGCCCCGTGGGCCTGGCGCTGTCGATGGGCGACGGGCTCCCGACCCGCTGGCTGACGATCGGCAGGGCGATCGGCCGCGCCTCCTTGGCGGACCGGCTCGCCGCCCTTCCCGAGGCGGATCCGGGACGGGAGATCCTGCAGGCGCTCCCGACCTACCTGACGGTCCTGTTCTCCGAGCGCGACGGCTGGCGGTCGCGGCAGGCCTGGCTCGAGCAGTTCTACTACGACACCGCCGGCCTCGACTTCGCCGACCCGGACCAGGCGTCGGACCCGATGAAGCGCGAGTGGCGGACGGTGGTCGCTCTCGATCGCCTCTCCGGAGAGATGGGCCGCCGCGGGCTCGGGACGATCGAGGATCTCTGCCGCGGCACACTCGGCCGCGGCCGTCCTCTCGACTGGGATCGGCTCGTCCGTCACGATCTGCCGCCGGACCTCCGCGAGGGTGCCGCGCGTTGGTTCGCGAAGTCACCGCTCCCCTTCCCGTTCCCCGGGACCGCCGGAAACGAGCCGCCGCTGCTCCTCGCGCCACCGCCATCCCTCGCCGCCGACGCCGGGCACGACGCGGCGCGGCGCGACGGGACGCGCGGCGACGGGAGACGGCGCCCCCCGGGCCGCCTCGACCTCTACCTGGGAGGACATAACCTCGGTCTCCTGGAGCAGTGCGGCTGCCGGAGCAAGCAGATGGGGGGGATGGCGCGGCGCGCGACCGTTCTGCGCCGGCGGCTGGCGGCCGGTCCGCGGGCGCTGTCCCTGGAGCTCGGGGACGCCCTGCCGTTCGATCAGCACGCCCCGATGCTCGATCGCCAGAAGACGGCGGAGAGCGATCTGGCGCTGTCGCTCCTGGCGTACTCCGGGACGTCGGCCTCGGTGGTGGCGCACGCGGAGCTGGCCTACGGACCGGAGTTCCTGCGCGCGCGGGTCGAGAGGCTCCCCTCCGGATTCCGGCTCCTGGCGGCGAATCTCCGGGCGCCCGGGTTGGCCCTGCCCCCCGCACTGGAGGCACCGGCGCCCGGTCCGCGGCTGCGCGTCCTAGGGCTGGTCGATCCGGGCAACTACCACCTCGGGCGCGCGCTCGAGTTCGAGGACGCGACCGCCTCGATCACGATCGTCGATCCGGTCGCGGCGCTTCGGGCGATCCTCGGGAAGGGCGGCGCGCCCGGCCTCACGGCGGTCGCCGGGACCCTGGGGCCCTCCGCCATCCTGGCGATCCACGAAGCGTTCCCCGACGTGCGGCTCATCCTGACCGACGATTACTTCCATCTCAACGAGGACCCGCGGCTGCGTTTCGAGCGGCCGACCGCCCTGTCGACCTTCGGGATGCTCGGAAAGACGCTGGTCGTGATGCTCGAGAGCGACTCGTACGGTCTCGTCCGGCTCGGCCTCGACCTGGGCGCGGACGCGACGATCCTGGGCGCGGAGCTCCAGGACCTCGACCTGGACGACGCGATCCCCGACGATGCGGTCGTGCGGGCCCGTCTCGACGCCCATTACGCGCGGCTGGCGCGCGCGTCGGGGCTGGCGGAGGTGGCGCCGATCGGGACCCGCCTGCGCGAATCGCTCGGCGCCGCCTACGTGGGCGCGGACGCCTGCGCCTCCTGCCACGCCGCCGAGACCGAGCAGTGGAGGAGCACGGACCACGCCTCGGCCTTCGCCACCCTCCTCGCAAAGCGCCGCCAGGGCGTGCCGGGGTGCTACGCCTGCCACGTCACCGGCTATCGCCAGCCGGGAGGCTACCGCACGATCGCAGACCTGCGGCTTCGGCACGTCCAGTGCGAGGCCTGCCACGGCCCGGGCGGCGCGCACCTCGAGGATCCGCGGGCACGGAACATCGTGCGCACGCCGACCGCCTCGGTCTGCACGGAGTGCCACACCGAGAAGCACTCCGAGATGACTGACGCCAACTTCGCGCGCTACTGGTCGAAGATCACCCACGCCGGAGCCGGCGTGGTACGTTAGGGGCATGGACCCCGATCTGCGACGGTGCGCCGACCTGGACGAGCGGCTGGTCCAGGCCGCGAAGGAGATCAAGATCCTCAGCCGGCTGACCTGGCCCGACGAGACGCGTCGGACCTTCCTCAGGCGATGGGAGGCGGGCGATCCCAGGCTCCCCGCGATCACCCCTCCCCGGCTCGACTTCACCGAGCATCGTGCCGCCCTCGAGAGGATCGCGGCGGCCTGCGACGGGTCGCACCCGGTCGGGAGATACATCCTCAGGACCGCCCGCAGCTACGCCACGGCGGCCCGCATGCTGATGAGCGCGGGCACGCCCGCCTTCACCGAGCACTCCGCCGCGCTCTACGGCCTTCCCGGGGACGCCATCGGGTCGTCCGGTGTCGACAACCTGGGCGCGGCGCGGCACTTCCTGGCCGCGGTGGAGGGGCTCGCCGGCTCGTACCTGGTCGCCCGGCACGAGTACTGTCTGATGCCGCAGCGCGTCGTGCAGACGCTCGAGCGGGAAGTGCGCGGCTTCTTCACCGGCCACGACGTGCAGGTGGTCATCGATCCCGACCTCCCGGCGAAGGCGGCGGCCGGCGCGCGCACGATCCGGATCCGCGGCGCCACCTGCTTCTCGGAGATCGACCTCGAACAGCTCCTGCAGCACGAGGTCTTCGTCCACGCGGCGACGATGCGCAACGGCCGGGAGCAGCCGCACCTCCGGAGCCTCGGGCTCGGCGCGCCACGCACCACCTCGACCCAGGAGGGGCTCGCGACCCTCGCGGAGCTCATCACCACCACGATGGACCTCGACCGGCTGCGGCGGATCGCGCTGCGGATCGTAGCGGTGGACCGGGCCCTCGAGGGGGCCGACTTCCTCGAGATCTTCCGGTTCTTCCTCGAGGCGGGGCAGACCGAGGACGAGAGCTACCACGCGGCGATGCGGGTCTTCCGCGGCGGTGACGCCAGGGGGGGCGTGGTCTTCACCAAGGACGTCGTCTACCTGCAGGGGCTGATCTACGCGCACACCTTCCTGCGCAAGGCGATCCAGGCCGACAAGCCGGAGTACGCCTCGTACCTCTTCGCCGGGCGTCTCACCCTGGGCGACGTGATCGCCCTCGAGCCGTTCTTCCGCTCCGGCTTCATCGCCCCGCCCGCGCACCAGCCGCGCTGGGTGGCCAACCGGCGCGCCCTCGCCGCCTACCTTCTCTACTCGGTCTTCGCCAACACGATCAGCCTGGGCGCCATCCGTCTCATCGATTTCGCGGACGACGAGCGTTGACGGCGGCGGTCATCCCCGGTACATTGGCGCGGGCCTCCGGGAAGCGCGCCCGCGGAGCGGCCCCCGGAGGCGTGGAGGCCGGCACGATGTCCGGCACGGAGCGTCCATGCGCGCGCCGCGCGCGATAGGCTTCCCGCGCGCGATGATCGGCCTCCTCGGCCTGGCCGTCCTGGCCGCGGCGGCGGCCGGTCCGGCCGCGTCGTCCGCTCCCTCCTCCCGTTCCGCGTTCGCCACGCCGGGGTTCGAAGACTGGTCGGACGGCGCCACGCTGCGGGTCGACTACCAGCACAGCGGCATGGCGAAGGAGGAGGCTTTCGCCCTCGAGGGGCTGCGGCGCGAAGGGCCCTGGCCCGGCAGCCGCGTCAACCTCGTCGATCCTCTCGACCTCGGGGAGTACCGGTTCGAGGTGCGCGACCGGGCGACCCACAGGGTCCTCTACGCGCAGGGCTTCTCGAGCATCTTCGCGGAGTGGCGGACGACCGATGAGGCGGCCGCGCGCCGCCGCTCGTTCCAGGAGTCGCTGCGTTTCCCCTTCCCGCGCCGGCCGGTCCAGGTGACGGTCTCGAGGCGGGGCGAGGACGGCACCTTCCGCGAGGCCGCCGACTTTCCGGTGTCCCCGGAGTCGCAGGAGATCCGCCGCGAGCCGCTTTCCGGCGCCGGCACGATCTGGACGATCTTCGAGAACGGGCCGCCCGAGGCCAAGGTCGATCTCCTGGTGCTGGGGGACGGCTACGCCTCGTCCGAGATGCCGAAGTTCCACGACGACGCGCGCCGGCTGGTCGGCGTCCTGTTCGCCACCCCGCCGTTCAGCGCGCGCAAGTCCTCCTTCAACGTCCGGGCGATCGACCTTCCCTCCGAAGACTCCGGCGTTGACCGGCCGAGCGACGGCGTCTTCCGCCGCAGCGCCCTGAACGTGACCTACGACATCTTCGGCTCCGAGCGCTACGCCCTGACGCTCGACAACGCCGCTCTGCGCGAGGCGGCGGCACGGGCCCCCTACGAGTTCATCGAGATCCTGATCAACGGCGAGAAATACGGCGGGGGCGGCATCTACAACCTGTTCGCCACCTGCGCCACGCGCAGCGGCTCGACACCCTACATCTTCGTCCACGAGTTCGGGCACCACTTCGCCGGGCTGGCCGACGAGTACTACACCTCGGCGGTGGCCTACGACACGACGCGGCCGATCGTCGAGCCGTGGGAGCCGAACATCACCGCCTGGCTCGACTCGCCCGCGCTCAAGTGGAGGGACCTCGTCGCCGCCGGCACGCCGCTGCCGACCCCCTGGGGGAAGGAGGAGTACGAGGCGTTCGAGGCCAAGATCCAGGAAGGTCGCAAGGCGCTGCGCGCCCGCCACGCTCCCGAGGCGGAGATGGACGCGCTCTTCAAGGAGGAGATCGACTTCACCCGTCCGTTCCTGGCGCGACCGCTGCACGGCGGAAAGGTCGGCCTCTTCGAGGGGGCCGGGTACCGCGCCAAGGGCCTGTACCGCTCCTCGAGCGACTGCATCATGTTCACCCGCAACCCCGAGCGCTTCTGCCCGGTCTGCGCCCGTGCCATCGAGCGCGTCGTCGACTGGGTCGCGGGTCCCTAGAAGCCGGTCCCCGCTCCCCGGACGGGCCGCCCGTCGGCCCGCGTCAGGCGGCGGTCGATTGGGGGGTCCCGCGCAGGACGGCGGCGAGGTCCTCCGCCGATTGGAAGCGCCGGCCGCGATCGGGATCGAGGGCCCGGAGCACCGCGTCGGAGAGGGGGCGGGGGATCGAGGGATCGAGCTCGTGCGGCGGGCGCGGCCGCCCCTGCAGGTGCTTCATCAGGATCTCCTGCAGGTCCTTGCCGGCGAACGGCTCGACGCCGGTGAACAGGAAGTAGATCACCGCCCCGAGCGAGTAGATGTCGGTGCGGCGGTCGAGCGGCTGCGCCTGGATCTGCTCCGGTGACATGTACATCGGCGACCCCATCACCGTGCCGGTCGAAGTGAGGGTGTGGCCCTTCTGCTCCGGCCGGGCGATCCCGAAGTCGAGGACCTTCGCCTCGCCGGCGGCCGTGACCAGGATGTTCTCCGGCTTGATGTCGCGGTGGATGATCCCCTGCTGGTGGGCCGCCGTGACGGCCGCGGCGATCTGCAGCGCCAGGCGCAGGCGATCGGAGCGCGTCGGAACGGGCGTGCGCGCCATGTGGCGCGGCAACGGCACGCCGTCGATGTACTCCATAACGATGAAGCGTTGCTCGCGCCACTTCTCCAGGGTGAACACGCGGACCACGTTGGGGTGGATGACGCTGCGCGCCGCCTTGATCTCCTGGACGAAGCGGGCCACGAGATCGGGGGCGATCTCGCCGGAGAGGAACTTGAGCGCCACCGTCTCGTCCAGCTCCACGTCGCGCGCCCGGAAGATCGCTCCCATGCCGCCGCGCCCGACCTCCGCCAGCACCTCGTAGCGCTCGGCCACCACCATGCCGGGGACGACCTCCTTGATGTTGAGATCCGCGAGCATGGCCCGGGCGCTCGCGTAGCGCTTCTCCTTGTCCTTCTCGAGGCAGCGCAGGATGATCGCCTTGAGGAAGTCCGGCAGCGGGCGCTCGCCCGGCCCCGGCAGCGGCACCGGCGCGTGCACCTGCTGGTGCCCGACCTCGCTCCCCTCGAACGGCGGGTGGCCGACCGCCATCTCGTAGAGCACGATGCCGAAGGCGTAGAGGTCCGAGAGCTCGTCGATCTTCTCCTTGAGGAGAGCCTCGGGGGCGGTGTAGCGGATCTGCGGCCCGCCGCTCAGCTCCTGCGTCGAGAGGTCGGACAGGCGAACGGCGAGCCCGAAGTCCGAGACGGCGACCCGATCGTCGTCGGTCACGAAGATGTTCTCGGGGCGCAGGTTACGGTGCAGGAGACCGCGCTCGTGCGCGTGATCGAGCGCCTCGAGGATCTGCCGGCCGATCTCGACGATCCGGTTCACCTCGAAGCGCATCTTGTCGTGGAGGAGTGCCCGCAGCGTCTTCCCGTCCGCGAGCGCCGAGACGATGAACTTCCCCTGTGCGTCGGCTCCCGTGTCATAGGTGGTGACGATGTTCGGATGGCTGAGGCGGGCCGTGGCGGCCGCCTCCGTGAGGAAGCGGTCGGCCTTGCCGGTCTCTCCTGGCCCCTCGCTCAGCCGGCGGATCGCCACGGGCCGGCCGAGCGCCGTGTCGGTTCCCCGGAAGACCTCGCCCAGCTTCCCGCCGCCCAGGGACCGTTCGAAGCGGTAGCGCCCCGGCTCCGACCAGCCGCTCTCGGCCTTCTCGCTCTTCGGTCCGCCGCGCGCGCCCAGCGTGGTGAGCGGCTGGCTCTCGATCGCCCGCATCCGCTGCATGACGTCCTTGTAGCCGTAGTCATGCGACACGATCTTCTGGTAGACGCGCAGCGCCTCGCGCGGCCTCAGGTTCGCCTCATGCGCCAGGCCCAGGGAGTAGTAGATGAGGACCGAGTTCTCGTCGACCTCCTCGCCGTCGATCGACGCCACGAACTTGTCGACCGCCAGCGTATGCAGCCCCTGCTCCGAGAAGATCCGCCCCAGGAGGAAGGAGGCCTTGCGGTAGTCCCTGTCGTCCGGGCCGACCTTCTGCAGCGCCTTGATGCAGGCGTCGAAATCCTTCCGCTCGTAGTGGATGCGGGCCGCAGCCACCGGGTCGTCGGCCTTGACGTAGACGCGGGCGGCGTCCACCAGGTTTCCCGCCTTGCGGTAGAGATCGGCGGCGTTGCGGAAATCGCGGGCCGCCTCGAACAGGCGGGCCGCCTCCGCCGGCTGGCCGGCGCGGACGAAGAGGTTGGCCGCCTGGTCGGTCTCCCCTTCCTTCTCGAACAGGCGCGCCGCCTTCGGAAGGTCGCCCGCCTCGCGGTACGACTCCGCCGCCCGGAAGAGGCTCCCGGCCTTCTCGAAGAACTCGGCCGCCTCGCGGTGCTTCCCCTGGCGCGCCAGGATCTCGGCGTGGACCGCCGGAGCCAGGACGCCGATCTCCTTGCCTGCGTCGCGCAGGACCTGCGCGGCCTCCTCCGGACGCTGCAGCTTGAGCAGGATGTCGGCCGCCTTCTCCGGCTGGCCGGCCCCCCGCCAGGCCTCGGCGGCCTGCTCGGACATCAGCGCCGCCTCGAAGTGCGGCGCCGCCCGCGCCGGCACGCCGGCGCGCGTGAACAGCTCCCCGCAGAAGCGGTGGTAGCGCAGGAGGCTGGAGCGCTCCGCCTCGGAGTGGAACGAGCCCGGCTCCTCCCGGGCGCCGGCGATCAGCCCCTCGAACAGGAGGGCCGCCGTCATGTGCTTCTCCGCCTTGACGTAGTTGAGCGCCGCCTTCTCCCGGAACCCTCCCTTGTCGTACTGCTGCGCCGCCTCCTCGTATTTCTCGAGGCCCTCCAGCAGCTCGGCCGCGCGCGTGTGCTCTCCGCCCCGGCTGAACATCCAGGCCGCCTTCTCGCGGTTGCCCTGTCGGAGCTCCATCTCCCCCGCGGTCTTGAGGTCACCGGCCTTGAGGTAGTAGAGGGAGGCCGACGGCAGGTCGCCCATCTCCTCCGCCAGCCGGGCCGCGAGGTCGAAGTGGCCCCCCTTGAGATAAACCTCGTTGGCCCGCTGCCAGTCCCCCGCCAGGCGGAAGAAGTCGCCGGCCTGCGAGTAGTCTCCCGCCTTGTCGGCTTGCTTCGCCCTCTTGGCGTACTCCGACGGCGTCGAAATCGGCGGACCCCTCGGGGCGGATCGCCCCCTGCGGGAATTTAGGCCCCGGAACGGTCGCGCGCCACCCGGGCGGGAGGAGGAACGAGGGGGAACGGCTGGGGGGGAGGGGGGGAGGTGCCCTACTTCTTGAGCGCCTCCTCGACGAGCACCTGCAGCTCCCCCTTCTGGTACATCTCGGTGACGATGTCGCAGCCGCCGATGAACTTCCCCTTGATGAAGACCTGAGGGATGGTCGGCCAGTTGCTGTAGGCCGACAGGGTCTGGCGGAGGCGCGGGTCGGGCAGGATGTCGATCGTCTTGAACGGCTTCCCGAGCTCCTTGAAGACCTCGATCGTGCGCGCCGAGAAGCCGCACATCGGCATCTCCTTCGTCCCCTTGGTGAAGATGACGATCGGGTTCGAGGCGATCTCCTTCTTGATCTGGTCGAGCAGGTCGTCGGACATGGTCATCTCACCTCTTTCTCGCTCTCCAGCGGGGGCTCGGAGGGGGCTGCGGTCCTGAGGGCCAGCGCATGGATCGCCTGGTTGGCCATCTCGTCCTTGAAGAGGGCGTAGATCATCAGGTGCTGCTCGACGCGGCTCTTCCCTTCGAAGGCGGGGGCGACGACGACCGCGGTGAAGTGGGCGTCCGCCCCCGCCACTTCGGCCTTCGAACCGGGGAGGCCGCGCTCGATCCTGGTCTTGATCTCGTCGGGCTCCAACGCTCTCTTCTCCTCCCGCCACGGGACAGGCCCCCGGTCGGCAGCCTTATTCTACAGCCTCTCCGGCCGATCCGTCCACGGGGCTCCACGTCACGGGACGGCGACCACGACCGACAGGGGGCTGCTCAGATCGCACGTCGCCAGGATCGTCGTGCCCGTGCTGTTGGCGATCTCCGCCGAGTCGCACGAGCCGTTGTCGATCCTGTGGGTGTTCAGGTCGAAGGTGCCGAGGCACTGGATGAAGGCGGTGTCGTCGCTCTCCCAGACTCGGAAGAGCGTCAGGCAGGAGTCGGCCTGGACGCTGGCGGTCAGCTCCGTGGTGACGGCGGCGTCGCCGCCGGCATCGGTCCGGTCACCCTGCACCACGAAGCTGGCGCTCGCGTCGCTCCCGAAGACGCTGGGGTTGGCGTAGTCCTTCTCCGTGCTCGTCACGTCCACGCCGGTGCCGCTCGAGATGGTGTTGAAGCTCGGGTTGTCGCAGTTGACCAGGTTGCGCGCCCCGGGCGTGAAGCTGACCTTCCAGGTCCCCGTCAGGTCGGCGCGGACCAGGCCGCAGTCGAGCCCCTGGTTGTTGATCGTGGTGTTCCCGCTGTCGTTGCAGGCGGGGAGCAGGACCAGTCCGATCCCCAGGGTCACGAGAGCCAGCGGGCGGGCGCGCCGCGCGGTGACGTGCGACGTTCTCCTCATGGGGCTCCTTTCAGGTCCGAGAGGGGTGCAGCGAGACCGGCGGCATTCTACCGGCTCGACGCGGGGCTGTCCATCGGTCTCCGCGCTGAGGCATCTCTCGCCTCCGTGAGGCGGCGGCCCCGCGCCGCCGGCTTAAACTCGCTCGCGCGGGATCCGGATCGCCCATCCCATCCGCATGGCGCGGCTCGATGCGCCCGCGGCGCGGGGCCGCCGCCTCACATCACCCAGGGATGCCTCCACCCGGCGCATCGGGTGATGATCTCCGACGCGCGGTGTGGACCGCGGAGTTGAAATGCGGGCGATGGATGACCTAACATCGCGGCTTCCGCGCGGAGAACTCTCAATGCTTCCTCGGGCCCGACCGGACCGACGCCCTGGCTCCTCGGTCCGCCTGCTCGCCCCGGCTTCCCTGCTCGTGGCTGTCGCTCTCTCGACCGCGCCGGCCGGCGCGGCCGCCGATCTCAGCCGGGCCCGCTCCTTCACCCTCGACAACGGCCTGACCGTCGTGACGCTGCGCGATCCCGCGCAGCCGGTGGTGGCGGTGCAGATGCTCTACAGGGTCGGGGCGCGCAACGAGACGACCGGGATCACCGGCATCGCCCACTTCGTGGAGCACATGCTCTTCCGCGGGACGACGAGCTTCGGCCTCGCCGACGTCACCGGCGCGATCGAGCGGGCCGGGGGCGAATGGCACGGCTACACCTACCTCGACTGCACGACCTACTTCGAGGCGGCCCCGCGCGATCTGCTGCCGTCGCTCCTGCGGCTGGAGGCCGAGAGGATGACGGCGGCCCGGATGGCGTCCGAGGAGGTCGAGCCGGAGCGCGGCGCCGTCCTCCAGGAGTACCGCGGCTACCAGATCGACCCGCGCTCCGACCTGTTCGACGCGACGATCGCCGCCCTGTTCGAGCAGCATCCGTACCGCAACAACACGATGGGCTGGGAGAGCGACCTCCGCGAGATCACGCACGACGACCTCGTCTCCTTCTACGGGCGCTACTACGGTCCCCGGAATGCGGTCCTCGCGATCGCCGGCGACTTCGATCCGGCCGCGATCGAGCCCCGGGTCCGCGAGATCTTCGGGTCGATCCCGGCCGGGGGCGCGAGCACGGCGATCCGCACGGTCGAGCCGCCGCTCAGCGGGCAGCGCCGGATCGTCCTCCGGCGGCCGGGAGCCGCCCCGGCGCTCATGATCTCCTTCCTCGCGCCCCCGCCGGCGCGGGCGCGCGACTATGCCGCCCTCCTGATCCTCGACGGCATCCTCGGATCGGGACGCGGGCTCAGCTTCCGCGGCGCCGAGAACGACCAGACGGCGGGCGCCGACGTCGGGCCCGGCAGCCGGCTCGGCGCCCTCCTCGGGTCGGGGCCGGCGGAGCGCCTGGGCACCGCGTTCGTGCCGACGCTCTACCCGTATCACTACTCGATCTACGCCAACCCGAAGGAGGGGCATCGCGCCGAGGAGATCGAGCCGCTCGTCTTCGGCGCCCTGTCGGAGGCGGGCCGATCGATTTCCCTGACGGAGGTCGATGGAGCGTTGCGACGGATCGAGGCGGCTCTCCTTCTCGAGACCGACTCTCCGGTCGAGGAGGCGCACGAGATGGCGTTCTGGACCGGGCTTGGCGGGCTGGAGGTCCGCCAGGCGATCGTCCGGGCGCTGCGGCGCGTCACCCCGGAGGAGGTGCGGAGCCTGGCCCGCTCGCTCACCTCCGATCGCGCGGCGGTCGGAATCCTTGTCCCCACGGGCGAACGCCAGGCCCGAGCCAACGCGATCCCGGAGGGGCCCGCAGGCGGGCGTGGCGCGCCTGCGGAGACTGTCCGTCCGCCCGCCGGCGCCGGACCGGCCGAATCGCCTCCCGAACCGCGGGCCGCGGCGGGCGCCGATCGGTCCGAGAGCGCCGGGGCGCCGCGGCGGACGCGGGTGCCGTCCGTGGAGACCGTCGGCCTCGCGCCCGGATCGCGGGCCATCATCGATGCCCGGCCCGACCTCAGGACGTTCGTCCTGCGGATCGCGGTGACGGGGCGGCCCGCGGGATCGCTGCGAGTCGCCGCGGCGGCGCTGCGCGGCGATGCCGACGGACTGCGCGGCGTGCGCGGACTCGGCGTGCGCTCGACGCTCGAAGAGCCCGGCGAGGGTACGTTCGCGGAGAGGGACACGCTGCAGATCGCGCTGCAAGGGCCGGCCACGGAGATCCTGGAGACGCTCCGGGTCCTGGGACGGTCGTTGGGCCGCGCGCTGGGGACGCCCGGCCGCGTCGGCACGACCCGGTCGGTCGATCCCGGCTCGCGCGCCCTGCAGATCTTGGCGGAGCGGCTGGGCGGCGAGGCGGCGGACGGAGCCGGGGCGAGCGGAACGCCGTCGCTCGAGGTCGCCCTGGTCTCCCCCTATGACGCCGCCGCTGTGCAGCGGCCGCTCGCCGATCTGCTCCCGGCCTCGACCTCGGCGCGGGACCAGGGCGACTGCCGTCAGCAGGACTTCGAGGCGGGGCCGGCCGGAGGCGCGCAGGCCACGGGTGGAGGCGCGCCGGCGGCGGGCGCGGGCGCGCCCGCGAGAGCCGGCGCCTCGCAGGCGATGGCGCCGGTCGATGGCGCCTTCCCCTCCGGTCGCCTGGTCGAGCCGATGCGTGACATCCCTCAGGCGCGGCTCCTCTTCGCGTTCCCGGGCGGCGACGACCCCGAGGCCCTCGGGGCGCTGGCCTATCTCCTGCACCACAACTACAGGGGCCGCCTCGGGGTGAAGGCGATCGCCGAGATGGGGCTCGTCTACTCGATGGAGAGCGAGGCGGCGACCCGCGGCCGGCCTCTGGCCTACGTGACGATGGGGACGTCGCCGGAGGCTCTCGGCACGCTCGAGGCGGCGCTGGCCGCGCTGCTCGATCGGACCGCCGCGACCGTGACGGAGCGGGAGCTCGCGGAGTACCAATCGTTCGCGGCCGGTGTTCGTCCCGTGCGCCTGTCGGATCCCGAGAAGGCGGCCCGCCTCTGGCTCTCCGCCCTCCTGCGCGGCGAGGACGATCGCGGACCGGCCGCGTCGGCGGCCGCCGCCCGCGCCCTCACGCTCGAGCGGGTCGCGGCGCTCGCGCGTCGAGCCCTCGATCCCGCGCGCCGGCTCACCGTCGTGATCCCCCGGGACGAAGACCACTCCTGACGGAAACCCTCGATGGCGACGCGATGCTCGACCTGACGGAGGCGGACGGGGGCTGCAGGCTGAGGCTCAGGGTCAGGCCGGGCGGGAGGGAGGACCGTCTGATCGGCGACTACGGCGGGCGTCTGAAGGTGACGGTGGCGGCGCCTCCGGATCGCGGCAAGGCCAACGCGGCCGTCCTGCGCCTCCTGGCCGCGGCGCTCGACCTTCCGATCGCGCGACTGCGCGTGGTCGCCGGCCTCACCGCGCACGACAAGGTGGTCGCGATCGAGGGATGCCTACCTGCCGAGGTCCGGGCGCGGATCGACAGGGCTCTCGGGGCGAGCGCGCCCGACGACCGGGCCGGCTGACGGATCAGGGGGCGGGGCAGAGCAGCGCGTCGAGCGACTCTCGTCCCGGACCGAACCCTCCCGAGCCGCACGAGTCCTCGGCGCGCGTCAGGTAGTAGAACCCCTCTCCCGGCGGCGGATCGGGGCGCGCGTCGCCGTAGCTCGCCGACGCCAGACCCCCGGCCAGGCAGCCGGTCGACAGTCGTCGCCGTTGAGGTGGCCGTCCTCGTCGCGGTCGGCGCCGAGTCGGACTCCCGAGCCGAGCGTGGGGCACAGGAAGCTGACCGGGCCCGCGGCCGCCTGCCGCAGGGCGGCGGTCGTCACCTGCGCCTCGCCGGCCACGTCGGTCGTCCAGAGGCCCCCCGAGCCGATCCCGCCGTTCAGGTACCAGGAGCGCAGCCTGCCGCCGCTCGGCCCCGAGGCGACCAGCTCGCAGTGGCGGGCCGCGTCGGCTAGGTTGCCGACGCGCAGCAGGGTCGAAAGGAGCGTCTCCTGGTCGGGGGTCCCGGTGGGCGGCGCGCCGGCCGGCACCGTGAGGCTCCGCCCCGCCGACGGCTTGACGTTCGTCGGGAACATCATCAGGAAGACCGACAGGTCGCGGACCTGCTGCGACGTGAGAGTGAAGACGTTCGCCGACAGGAAGGTCCCGAGGTCGGGGATCGACCCGTCGTGGATGAACCCGAAGCCGCTCTTCTGGTCGGCGGGCGGGTCGGCCGGGTTCGTGAAGCTGCCGAAGCGCGGACCCTGTTTCGTGAGCATGTTGCGCGTGTGGGGGACCTTGAGGTCGCTGTGCGGCACTCCGTCGAGGGTGCCGTTGAAGAGCGCCGCGCGCGCGGTCGAGGGATCGCCCGGGTTGATCCCGCCGAGCTTCCCCCCTGCCGTCCCGAACGGCAGGGCGTGGCAGGCGGAGCAGGAGGCGTTGGCGTCGGTCTTGCCGGAGAGGAAGAGCGCCTGTCCGTTCGTCGGGTTGCCGGCGAACGGGTTGCCCGGGACCGTCACGGTGGCGTTCGGGAGAGTGTCGTCGACGTTCCGGTACGGGTTCGGCGGGAGGCCAATGCCGAGGGCGAACTGCCGGTACAGCTCCATCTGGTCGGCGGTCAGCCCCGCCGGCTCGCCGTTGATCGGCCCGATGTCCTGAGTCCCCATCAATCCGACGAACGCCTTGTTGAAGGCGTCCATCGTCGGGCGGTCGCCGCGCCAGTGCAGCGGCTCGAGCATGCCGCGCAGCGTCTGGGTCGTCATCGGCCCCTTCTGCGGATCGAACCCCTGGTGGGCGGAGCAGTTGGTCGGCACCGCGCACTCCAGCGGCTGGTTGGTGAGCGGGTTGGGGATGATGAAGCGCACGTTGTCACCGCTCGTGCCGTAGGCGACGAAGCTCCCCTCCGGGTTTCCCAGGTCCCAGGCCAGCGCGTCCTTGTCCCCCGAGACGTGGCACGAGGAGCAGGCGGCGTCGCCGTGTCCCGAGGTGTCGATCCCGTCGTAGAGGAGGCGCCGTCCATCGCGGATCGTGGACGAGCTCGGATCGTGCAGCGCCACCTCGCCGATCTTCGTCAGCGCTCCCGCGTCCACGACGGCGACCGAGTTGGAGAAGCGGTCGAGGACGTACAGGCGGTTGAGCGCTTCGTGGAGCGCCACCCCCGTCGGGCCCTCGCCGACCACGACCGCGTCGGGGAGGGCGCGGTTGGCACCGAAGATGCAGCTCCCCGACAGGCACGACCCGTCGACGCGGAACAGCTTGCGCGAGCCGATCGCCGTCAGGTAGCCGATCGTCCCCCCCCCGTTCCAGACCATCATCCCGGGCTGCGAGATGCTCGCCTGCCTCTCCAGGATGTTGGTCGCCGGATCGCTGTTGCGGTCGATGTGGGTGTTGAGATCGACCAGGGTCGCCGCGTACCCCGCCGCCGGATCGACCACCGCCAGACGGTCGTCGACCATGTGGCCGCCCACGCCGAGCGCGTGCTCGAAGCGGACCTGGTTCCGCGCCTCCGTGCTCGGGACGTAGATCCTGCCGCTGGCCGGGTTCACCGAGACCTCGAAGAGGGTCGTGCCGAGATGATCCACCGTCCGCTCGACCGTCGGCGGCACCGTCGCGCTCCCCGGGTTGATCACGAACAGGTCGTGATCCGGCAGGCGGAACGGCAGGCAGTTGCTCCAGTCCTGGCCGGCGTCGTCGCGCCACGCCCCGGTCGCCGGATCCCACTTCACGATCAGGCCGACCGGCGGGATGCCGGAAGGGGGATCGGTCAGCGCCGGGTTGCGCACGATCCCGGCGGGGAGGGGCGGATAGGGCGGATGCGTGCCGTTGCAGCGGATGTCGTTCAGCCCGAGCTGGGAGAGGCGCGTCGCATCCAGGTTGCTCGTGCTGCCGAAGATGACGTTGGCGTTGATCACCGTCGTCTGGTTCCCGGAGTTCTGCACGATCGCGTACACCCTGCTGCCGTCCTTGGAGACTGCCAGGGCGCGGGGGTTCATGCCGAACAGGTCGAGCCTCTGGGGCGCCAGGTCGAGGTGCGCCAGGTCGAAGAACTTGACGGCGTCCTCCTGGAAGACCGTGACGAACGCCCGGCCGGCGGCGAAGACGACGTCGGACGGCTCGACGCCGACCGGCAGGGTCCGCACGGTCGCGCCGGCGTCGAGGTCGACGATGCTGATCGAGCCGGAGAGTCGGTTCACGACCCACGCCTCCGAGTCGCTCCGCGCCCGGACGCCCACCGGCTCCAGGCCGACCGGGATCGCCGCCTGCGACGTGAGGCTGCCGTCGGGCGCGATGGCAAAGACCTCGAGGAGGGCGTCCGGGGTGTTGACCACCAGGAGCCTCGCCCCCGACGGTGTCAGGGCGATCGGGTGGACCTGGGACGACTCGAAGTTCAGGTAGCCGGCTCGCGCCGGCGACGACGGGAGCAGCCCTCCCAGAAGAAGGAAGGCGGCGAGGATCACGCGCTGTCGTACCGGCTGCACGCGCATGGAAGGCTCCGGAAATCTACCACCAAGTGCCCGGGCGGGCAATGAGAGAGCGGCCGGGGCCGCGCGCCTGGTCGTCCGCGCCGTCCACCGCCGGACGCGGCCGGCGACCCCCGGGGCGGATCCGGGCGCGCTGCGGCACGCGCCGAGCGCCGCGGATCGTCTTCGCGGCCAGCGATTTCCGGCTTCGGGCCGGTCCACGGAACGGATGCGATCGATCCTTGGCACCGAGCTTGCCTTGATAAATCGCGCGATGACGAGATGCCTGATCTGGGGGGAGGGGACGTAACGTCCGGAGCGCCTGGGGGCGGGCAGCCGATGACGCCGTCCCCTCCCCGCAGAACTGGGAGCCGGAAAGGCTCCTGGGGCGCCTACCCGAGGCGCCGCGGCCGTCCCCCTCACTCCTCCCGGGGGACGGCCCACTCCTATTGCGGCCGGGTGAGATAGTCGCGGACCGGCACGCAGGTGAGCTGATCGAGGAGGTCCTCGAGCTTCTCCCGGAACCGAGGCAGGCCGCCGTAGTGGGCGATCCGGTACTTGAGCGGGAGATCGACTCGCGGCGGGTCGGGATCGATCTCCCACGGGTGCAGGTCGAGGACCACGGGGGTGCCGAGGCGGTTCCGCCGCGCCACCTCCCGGAGGAGCACGCGGTTCGGGACGCGCCGCAGCGCCCAGCCGCTCCCGAAGAGCAGCCGCACACCGAGAACCCGCCCGACGAGCGGCGGCAGCTCCTGGATCGATCCGGCGGGCCGGTCGATCCGGTAGGGGTCGCGGGGCCACGACGGGTCGCCGATCGAAACGATTGGCACGAGGCTCGAGTCGTACCGCACCCCCTCGGCGATCAGGACGTCGAGCGCGCGGGTCACGACACCGGAGGCCCGGCCGAGCCGTCCACCCCCCGGCACGCCGCCCAGGCTCCAGCGCGCCGCGCGGTGGCCGATCACCCTCTCCCCGGTCGCCCCCTCCACGGCGTCGCGCGCCCGCCGGAGATCGGCGCGGAACTCCTCGTCGGTCATGTCGGAGACCGAACGATGCAGGTAGCCGTGAACCCCGACCTCGTGGCCGCGGTCGCGGATCTCGCGGACGAGATCCTGGTGGCGCGCCGCCACCCAGCCGAGGGCGAAGAAGGTGGCGCGGGCGCCGCGCGCCTCGAGGATCGACAGCAGCAGCCGCGTCGTCGTCTCGATCCGGCTGGGCAGCCGATCCCAGTCGCCGGGCGGGATCACCTCCCCGTCGATGTGGAACCACTCCTCCAGATCGACCGTCAGGATGTTGGGGAAGATGGGACGCCTCCCTGGGGTGGCGACGGACGTGAGGCCGGCGCGGGCTCGGGGGTAACTGGCGCGGCGGTCGGTGGCGCGCTGCTCCGCGGCCCCACGATCGCCGGAGCTGTGGCGGAACGCACCGGATCGCTCCCGGCCGCCACGAGGACGATCGGATCGCTGTCGCGCAGCACGACGGGAGGCGAGCCGTTTCCAGGGAAGGCGACCTCGACCGTCCAGCCGGCCGGGAAGCGTCGGACGATCGTGGTGGCGATGCCGAGCGCCGGGGCGACGCCGTGGTAGATCTCCTCGCGCATCAGCGCGAGGGAGCGCGGAGACCGCGCCTCGCCGCCGGTCGAAAGATGAATGCGAAGATCCTCGGGAGTCCTGAGGTGCGGGAGGGTCATGCCGGCGTAGAAGAGGTAGCCGCCGAGCGACCCCTCCTTGAAGTCATAGAGCGCCAGCCGGTCCCCCGCGTCGGCCATGCGCCTGATCTGCCGCGCCGCCTCCCTGGGACTCGCGTGCCGGTCCACGAGCTCCGGCACGATTCCGCCGGCCGCGACGAGGTGGACCAGACCGACCGCCCCCGCCACCAGGATCGCCAACCGGTCGGCGCGCCCCGTGCGCAGCGCCGCGTATCCGGCCAGAGCCAGGGCCGCAACGAGGACCAGGCCGAGAGCGGTCGCCACCCGCCCCTCGGGCTCGAGCACCCCGAGGGACGCCGGCAGCAGGGCGGCGATGACGATCCCGGCGCCCAGGAGGAGACCAAGCGCGATGCGCACGGGCCTGTCCCGGATCGCCGGCGCGCCCCTGGCGGGCGAGACTCGATCCAGCCACCAGCCGACCAGAAGCGCCGCCGCCGGGTAGAGCGGCAGGAGGTAGATCCCGCGCTTGGTGCTGGCGATCGACAGGACGACGAGAGGCACCAGGAGCCAGCAGAGGAGGTAGACGAGACGCGTGTGCCCGTCGTCGCGGCGGCGCGTGGCGGCCCAGGCGGCCGCCACGGCGAACGGCAGGACGAGGCTCCAGGGAGCGAGATCGGTCAGCAGCGACGGCAGATAATAGTAGAAGGGCTGGACGTGCCCCTTCTGCGCCCCGCCGGTGAAGCGCAGGACGTTGTTCACCCAGACGACCTCCCGCACCCCCTCGCCCCCCAGCCGCGAGTACAGGAGCGCCGTCCAGAGGCCGGACGGCAGGAGGGCCAGGATCGTCCCCGGGATCGGGGCGCACCTCCGCAGCCCGCGCCAGTCGGCGCGGGCTGCAAAGTCACCGGCGATCACCAGCGCCGGGATCCCGGCCCCGACGATCCCCTTGAGCAGGATGGCGGCGCCGACCGCGAGGTAGCCGAGGATGAGCCAGCGCAGGCGGGCCCTTCCGTCGCCCGCGACGCCGCGGCGCAGAGCGAAGCAGGCGAGGAGGACCATCAGGGTGAGCGGCAGGTCGATCATGCAGCGCCGCGCGGTCCACAGGAACTGGAACGAGGTCAGCAGGACGATCGCCGCCAGGAGGGCGCCGCGCTCGCCGACCAGCTCGCGGCCGAGGCCGAAGGTGAGAAGGACGCACAGCAGGCCCGCCAGCGCGGGGACGGCGCGGGCGGGGAGCTCACCCGGGCCGCCGGCCAGACGGTAGGAGGCGGCCACCAGCCAGTAGAAGAGCGGAGGCTTCTCGAGGAACGGCTCGCCGTTGAGGCGCGGCACCACGAGATCGCCGGAGGCCCACATCTCCCGCGCGATCTCCGCCTCGCGCGGCTCGTCGGGGTTGAAGAGGTCCGCCCGGCCGAGCGCGCCGAACAAGAGGACCGCCGCGACGACGGCGACCGCCGCCGGTAGCGTTCCGCCCCCACCTCCGCCCCGGGCTCGCAAGAGGCCGTGTGATAACACGAAGCCGCGACGTCGTCAACGCGTCCAGCGCTCTCGTCTAGAATCATCACCATGGTCCTCGGGCTCGACCTCGGCTCCTCGAGCGTCAAGGCGCTACGTCTCGGCCTCCGCGGCGGAGGGGGGCGCCTCGTCCGTTGGACGATCGCGACCCGCCGGGGGCGGGGTGGGCGCGTCGAGCAGGACGCGGAGGCAATCCTTCGCCGTTCGATCGAGGCGCTGCGAAGCGCAGCCGGTGCCGGCACGGCGGTCGGCGGGGAGACGCCGCTCGGGATCGCCACGCAGCGCTCGACCGTCCTCTTCTGGGACCGGGACGACGGCCGCCCGCTGACGCCGGCCTACTCCTGGCAGGACCTGCGCGGTGCGCCGCTCTGCGAGCGGATCGTCCGCCGCGGCCGCGCCGCCGGCGCGGGCACCGCGGATCCGGCGGCGCTGGTCGCGCGGCGCACCGGCCTGCGTCTGAGCCCGCACTACTCCGCCTCGAAGCTCGCCTGGGCCATGGCGCACGTCCCCGGGCTGCGGCGGAAGGCGTCCGCCGGGCGCGCGCTCTGGGGGACGCTCGGATCCTTCCTTCTCTTCAGGCTCAGCGGCGGCGCCTTCTACGCGCTCGATCACGCCAACGCCCAGCGCACCTCGCTGCTCGATCTCGGCACGCTCTCCTGGGATCCTGATCTTTTCGTCCTGTTCGGTCTGGAGGCGCTCCTCGATGCCCCGGCGCTCCCGGCCCTCGTTCCGACCTTCCCCTCGGCGCAGGCGACGCTGTCGGCGGACGGCCTCCACCTGCGGCTCGCGGCGTCGACCGGCGACCAGCAAGGCGCCCTCCTCGGGCTCGGCTGCCGGCGCCCCGGCGATCTGGCGATCAACTACGGCTCGGGGGCGTTCGTGCTCGAGAACGTCGGCGCGCGCCCCGTCCACGCCCCGGGTCTGCTGACGACGCTGCTCGCCTCCTGGCGCGAGGAGCGGGCGGAGACGCCGCGGGCCGCCGCGCTCTATGCGTTGGAGGGGACGGTGAACGCCGCCGCCACCGCGATCGACTGGGCGCGGCGGCGCCTCCGGCTGCGCGTCCACACCGCCGATCTCGATCGTTTCCTCGGGCCGGACGACGGCCGGCCGCGCAGGCTGCACTTCCTGCCGGCCATCTCCGGCACCGGGGCGCCGCGCTGGGATCCGCGGGCGCGCCCGCGCTTCGCTGGAAGCCTGTCGGGGGCCACGCCGCGCGACCTCCTGCGCGCCGTCGTGGAGTCGATCGCCTACCGCTGCGCCGAGATCGTGCGCGCCGCGGAGGCGCACGCGAGATCCGGATCGTCCCGCGGGAAGGCGCCGTCACGCTCCGCTCCGGTCCTGGTCGCCGGCGGCCTCACCCACTGCCACACCCTCCTCCAGGCCCAGGCGGATCTTCTGGGTCGGCCCCTCCTCGTCCGCTCGCTGCCGGACGCCACCGCTCTCGGCGCCGCGCTGATGGCCCGTGACGGGGCGCGCCGGCTGTTCCGGGAAGCGGGCCGGACGCGCCTGGTCCTGGCGCGCGCGGGTGCTTCGCGCGGCGCGGGCCGCTCCGGCGATCGGCTGATCCTGCCAAGACTGACGCTCGACGAGGCCGAGGAGCGCTTCCGAGCGTGGGCGAGAGCGGTCTACGGCGCGGGTCGGGGTCGGGGCGGCGCCGATACGGATCCAGGCGCCGCGGGCCGTTCGGAGGGTCGCGCCAGGAGGGGGACGACGGCCCGCTCGTAGACCGAGCCGTCGAACGCTCCCCAGAAGACCCGCTCCACCAGGCCGCCGCGGTCGACGAGGAAGGAGATCGGCTGGACCGGGAGCCCGCCGTACTGATCGACCACCGCCTGGTCGGCGATCAGGATCGGGTACGGGATCGGGAAGGCCTTGAGAAACTTCTCGAGCTCGCGCCCGCCGGCCTGCGGGATCATGACCGCGTCGAGATTGATTCCGAGGATCGCCAGCCCCTGGTCCTTGTAGGCCTGGTGCAGGGAGATCAGATCGGGCGTCTCCTTGCGGCACGGAATGCAGGTGGAGTACCAGAAGTTCAGGATCACCACCCTGCCCCGATAGCTCGCGAGCCGCACCGTCCCGCCCTTGAGGTCCCGGAGCGTGAAGAGGGGCGCCGGCCTGCCGGTAAATTGATCGATGTACGGCCGCCTGAGGCCGGCGTGCGGCCCCGGTGTTGCGGCAGGGATCGCCGGCGGAGGCGCGGGCAGGAGCGCGGCGGCCAGCAGCGCGGCGACCGGGCGGAACGTCGTCGCCACCGCACGGTTCCTGCCCCGCGCGCGCCGCACCATCACGGCGCGCCCGCCGTCTTCAGACGGTCGATCACGAAGTCGCGCTCGAGGAAGGCGAGGAACCAGCCGGCGCGCGGCCCCTTCGTCTGGTCGAGGAACACTCTGTAGATCGCCTCGAAGGCGGAGGTCGCCTTCTCCAGGCCGACCTCCTTGGCGAGATCGTAGACGAGGGCGTGGATCTCCTCGCCGGTCATCCCGGGCCGCAGCGTCTCGGCGAGGCGGGCGAGGAAGCGGCGCTGCGGCGGATCCAGATCGCGCGCCTCGGGCGGCAGGTCCTTCACGGGGTAGCCGTTGCGACGCAGGATGACGATCGCCTGATCGAGGTCGAAGTCGGCCATCTGCACGACGTTCACCAGGTGGCGGAACGGCACGCCGACCGGCGTGAACTGGTCGGCCCCGGACAGCTTCAGCGCGCGCGGATCGCGGGCCTGCGAGGCGGCGTCGTCGAACTCGTCGATGAGCGACAGGAGGGGCAGCCCCGGGTCGAAGGCGATGGATCGCATCGGCCGCGTCTTGACCACGAGGTAACGCAGCACCTCCGCCGGCACCACCTCGAGCATCCGGTGCACCGACAGGAC
>WNGG01000451.1_pt1 | contig 98609 bp, 95 predicted proteins | sample 5400661 | NCBI WGS metagenome assembly WNGG01 (sample SAMN13153372, study PRJNA577476) | soil metagenome | isolation source: 100 cm soil or saprolite under Garry oak tree replicate 1 | place: USA:California | collected 2016-06-15
AACTGCACCTGCCGCTGGTGGAGTACCTCGCGCGCCGGTTCCGCAACCGCGGCGAGTGGCTCGACGACCTCACCCAGGTCGCCACGATCGGGCTGATCAAGTCGATCGACCGGTTCGACCTGGAGCGCGGCGTGGAGTTCTCCACCTACGCCACCCCCACCATCGTGGGCGAGATCAAGCGGCACTTCAGGGACAAGGGCTGGGCGGTCCGGGTGCCGCGCCGCCTGCAGGAGCTCAAGCTCTCGCTGACCAAGGCCATCGGCGACCTGGCCCAGCGCGAGGGACGCGCGCCGACGGTCAGCGAGCTCGCCGCGCACCTGCAGATGAGCGAGGAAGAGGTGCTCGAGGGCCTGGAGTCGGCCAACGCCTACTCCACCGTCTCACTCGACGCCCCGGATTCCGGCGACGAGGACGCGCCCGCGGTCGCCGACTCGCTCGGCATGGTCGACGACGCGCTCGAGGGCGTGGAATACCGGGAATCGCTCAAGCCGCTGCTCGAGCAGCTGCCGCCGCGCGAGAAGAAGATCCTGCTGCTGCGGTTCTTCGGCAACATGACCCAATCCCAGATCGCCGCCGAGCTCGGCATCTCCCAGATGCACGTGTCCCGGCTGCTGGCCCGGACCCTGGCCCAGCTCCGCGACGGCCTGACCACCGAGGAGTGACGGTCTAGGGGCGGTTGAGGGCGCGCAGGCTGGCCGGGGTGAACAGGGCGGCCAGGCAGCAGGCCGCGAGCGCCAGCGTGGGCAGGCCCCAGTCGAGGCGGTGCCCGTCCAGCAGGTAGATCCCCGCCGCGCCGACGGCCAGCTGGGTCATCACCACCGGGGTCCTGGTCCACGGCCTGGCCTTGGCCAGGCCCGCGGCGAACAGCGCGAACACGGCGGCCGTGCCGATGGCGATCAGCGTCAGCGCGATGCCGCTGGCCCGCTGGTAGGACTGCCCGTCCGCGGTCGAGACGGCGGAGAAGCCGGCCGCCACGCACATGCCGACGGCCTCGACGGCCTGCACGGCCGCGGCCAGGCGGAGCGCGCGCGGGCCGGGATCCTGGGCGCGCCGGGGACGTGAGGTCCCGGTCGCCTTAGCCGGTCGCGTCGCCATGTCGTCACACCAATCCGTGATCCGGGGGTCGCGCAGGTTTCCAGCTTAGGCGGCGGTTAGCCTAGGGCAGGTGCGGGGCCTCCTGATCGTTAACCGCTATGCCACGTCGATGACAGGCACCGTCACCGACCTCGCCGTCCGTTCCCTGGCCGGGCTGATGGAGCTGGACGTCGAACGGACCAGGTACCGCGGCCACGCGCGCGAGCTGGCGGCGGCGACACGCGCCGGGCTCGTCATCGTGCACGGGGGCGACGGCTCGATCAACGAGGTCGTCAACGGGATCATGGCCCGGCCGGACGGCAGGCCGCTGATCGCGGTCATACCCGGCGGGGGGGCCAACGTGCTGGCGCGGGCCCTCGGGCTGCCGCTCGACGCCGCCGCGGCGATCCGCCGGGTGCGGGAGGTCATCACGGCGGGCCGGTACCGGACGATCGGGCTCGGGCTGGCCGCGGACAGGTACTTCACCTTCAGCGCGGGCCTCGGCTTCGATGCCGAGGTAGTCGGGGAAGTGGACCGGCTGCGCGCCGAGGGCCGCCGGGAAAGCACGTCGCTGTTCGTGCGCACGATAGTGCGCAAGCATTACCGCGGCACCGACCGGCGACGGCCGGCCCTGACGCTGGAGCGCGACGGCGAGCCGCCGATCAGCGACCTGTTCATGACCATCATTACCAACCGCTCGCCGTGGACCTATTTCCGCGACCGCCCGCTGCTTCCGGTTCCTAATCCGGATTTCAACTCGGGTCTTGACCTGCTGGCCCTGCGCCGGCTCCGGCTGGCCACCATCGTGAACGCGGTCGGCCAGATGCTATACGTCAGGAGCCGCCCGCCGCGCGGGCGGAACATGCTGTCCGTACTGGGTTCGGAATCGCTGACGCTGCGCTCGGCCCGGCCGATCGCGTTTCAGGTCGACGGGGAATATCTCGGCGAGACCGAGGCGGTTAAATTCCAGTTCGTACCGCACGCGCTTCGTGTCGTGGCGTCACCTCAGGAGATCCCGGCGTCACCTCACACGCCTGACTGACGCGCCGCGAGCAAAATGTGATCGATCTGACATGAAATTCGGCTGAAGGGTCGCCGTGGCCCCTTGCGCTCGTCAACCGACGTTGAGAGGCTTGATCGTGATGCCTGGTGCGAGGGCGTCTCGCACGTGTCATCAGGTCTGATGACTCCTGCGTCGCCTTCGGGGACACGGCCGGGCCGCCTGGCGGTCCGGTCGCGTTACTGCCCGGCATCATAGTGGTCCCAGGAATCTTGGGACGACTTTGAAAGACGGCAAAGCTCGTGAAAAGCTTCACAAGCTATAGATAGATGTGCATACCGGACGCATCCGCTGGCGGCCGGCCGCCGAGAAGGAGTGGACAATCATGGACTGGCGCCACGAAGCCGCCTGCCGTGAGGTTGACCCGGAACTGTTCTTCCCCATCGGGAACAGCGGTCCGGCACTGCTCCAGATCGAGGAAGCGAAACAGGTGTGCCGCCGCTGCTCGGTGATGGAAGAGTGCCTGCGCTGGGCGATCGACTCCGGCCAGGACGCCGGCGTCTGGGGCGGCATGAGCGAGGACGAGCGGCGCGCGCTCAAGCGCCGGACGATCAGGCTGCGGGCCCGCGCGCACGTGTTACCGGCAGGTGTTTAACCGGGGTTAAGCGCCGGAGCCAGGTGCCGGGGTCAGGTAACTGGGTCCCGGTCCGGGCCCGCGCCCTCGTGCCCGACCGGGAGATCCACCACCGCTTCGGTGCCGCCGCCCGGGCGGGGCGTGATCCGCAGCCGCCCGCCGAGTTCCCCGACTACCAGGGTGCGGACGATCTGCAGGCCGAGGCTGCCCGCCGTGTCCAGGTCGAACCCGGCGGGCAGGCCCACGCCGGTGTCCGCCACCGTCACCGTCAGCCGGTCCGGCTCGCGCGCCACGATGACCTCGATCAGCCCCTGCTCGCGGGCGGCCTGCGGGTCGGCGAAGCCGTGCTGCAGCGCATTTTGCAGCAGCTCGGTCAGCACCATGGCCAGCGGGGTCGCGACCGCCGCGGACAGCTGCCCGAACGACCCGGTTATCTTCGGGATGACCCGGACCTCGGCGGCGGACACCTCGGCCGCCATCATGGCCACCCGGTCGGCGACGTCGTCGAAGTCGACGACCTCTTCCGGCGCGTGGGACAGCGTCTCATGCACCACCGCGATCGACCCGACCCGCCGGACCGCCTCGTCGAGCGCGGCGCGCGCCTCGGGCGCCCCGCTCCGCCGGGCCTGCAGCCGGAGCAGGGCGGCCACGGTCTGCAGGTTGTTCTTCACCCGGTGGTGGATCTCCCTGATGGTGGCGTCCTTGGTCATCAGCTCGCGCTCGCGGCGGCGCAGTTCGGTGACGTCTCGCACCAGCACCAGGGAACCGGTCCTGCTCCCGCCCACGATCAGCGGAATCGAGCGCAGCTGGACCACCGAGCCATTCCCGTCCACCTCGGCCTCGCGCGGCGCGCGGCCGGCGGCCACCACCATCAGCGACTCGTCAAGCGGCTCGGCGGAGGCGCACAGCCCGGCCGTGACCACGCCGAGCTCGGATCCGATCAGGTCGGCGGCCAGGCCGAGGCGGCGGTAGGCCGACTGCGCGTTCGGGCTGGCGTAGATGACCCGCCCGGACTTGCCCAGCCGGACCAGCCCGTCGCCGACCCGCGGTGACCGGATCAGCATCGCGTCGGCGCCGGGGAACGGGAACGTCCCCTCGGCGACCATCCGGGCCAAGTCGTCGGCGCCCTGCAGGTAGGTGAGCTCGAGCCGGCTCGGGGTGCGGGCCGAGTTCAGGTTGGTGCACCGCTCGATGACGGCGATCACCCGGTTCGCCCGGGTCACCGGGATGCCCTCGGTGCGCACCGGGACGCCGTTCGTCCAGTCCGGGTCGCTCTCCCGCCAGATGCGCCGCTCGTCCCGGGCCACGTCGAGCAGGCGCTGGTCCTCCGGGCCGGCGAAGGTGCCGACCACGTCGTCCTGGAGCGAGGTGGGCCCGGTGGTCGGGCGCATCTGGGCGATCGCCAGCCAGCCGGTGCCGTCCTTGGCCGGGGCCCACAAGATCAGGTCGGCGAAGGACAGGTCGGCCAGGAGCTGCCAGTCCGACACCAGCGAGTGCAGGTGCTCGACGTCGGCGTCAGCGAGGCTGGTATGGCTCCTGGCCAGGTCGTTCAGCGTGGGCACAGCATCATCATCCCATCCGGGGCGCAGATCATTCCCCCCGCGGAGCGTGCGCGTTCGATCACATCCGCTTGAGCTCCTCCGGCAGGCCGCGGCCGGGCGGGCCAGCCTGACAGTAAGCGACTTCGCCACCGCGGTCCGTGCGCTGGCCGCGGTGCGCGACCATGATGAGAGTTGACGTTAACCCTTCATTAAGGCAATGATTCCGGTTGACATCCTCCCCCGCCTGAAGGCGGGGGATTCCAGCTGCTACGCCGATCGGAGCAGCAGTTGAGGTTCGCGGTTCACGGGCCGGGCTACCCCGTCGCCTCCCCGCGCAGTCACGGCGTGCCCCGCCGCGATGTTCCTGGCCGCGTTCACGTCGGCGTTGCAGGCGTGTCCGCAGGCGGTGCACCGGAAGACGGCTTGACTCTCGCGCGAGTTCCCGTCCACCTGCCCGCACGCCGAGCAGCGCTGGCTTGTGTAATGCGGCTTGATCTTCTCCACCCTGCCCGGAGCTTTCTGCTCCAGGCGCCGGACGAGCAGGCCCCATCCGGACCGCAGGATGCCCCGGTTGAGCCCGGCCTTGGCCCGGACATTCCGGCCAGGCGCCTCGGCGGTTCCCCTGGCGGAGCGGGTCATGTTGCCGATCTGCAGGTCTTCGACCCTGATCAGGTCGAACCGCCGTGCGATGCCGGTGCTGGCCTTCTCGGCCCAGTCCTTGCGCCGGTCGGCCTCGCGGGCGCGCAGCCCGGCGATGGCGAGCTTCACCCGCGCGCGGCGGTTCGAGCCGCGCCGAGCGCGGGCGAGCTTGCGCTCCAGCCGCCGCATGCGCTTGCCCTCCGGCGCGGTCAGGCCAGGAACGTGCAGCAGTTCCCCGGTCGACAGGGTGGCGCTGACAGCCACGCCCCGGTCGATCCCCACGACCTGGCCGTTGCCGGGTGCCGGGACCGGCCCAGGAATGGCCGCGAAGGCCACATGCCAGCGGCCCGCCCGATCCATCGTCACCCGGTAGGACCTCACGCCCGCGGGCACGGCGCGGGACCAGCGGAACCGCACCCATCCCGCCTTCGGCACCCGCACCTCGCCGACGTGGCGGGACACGCGGCGCACGTCCCACTGCCGCCCGCGCCGCCCCACGATCCGGAACCCCTCGTCTCGCCCGGCCTTGCGCCACGACGGTCGCCCGGCCGGATTCTCCGGGTCGAAGAAGGCGGCCATCGCCCAGGCGAAGTCCCGCAGCGCTTGCTGCTGCACCGTCTGGGAGCCTGCGGCCAGCCACGGGTGCTCCGCCCTGGCTTGGGTGAGCTGCCGACATTGCTCCAGGTAGCCCGGCGCGCCCACGCGGCCCGGGCGCCAGTGGGAGTGCTGCTCGACGGCCAGGTTCCACACGTACCGTGCGTGCGCGCAGTGGTCCCGCAGCACCGCTTCCTGAGCGGGCGAGGGGAGCAGGCGGTACCGGGACATACGAACACACTAGCGACCGCCACCGACATTCCTGGGGGGGTGAAGCGGCGTTTCCTGCCCGGCCTGAACGCCGGGCTCTCCACGCCGCGATCCGGATGACCGCTTTTCTGCTTCCGGCCGACGACCCGCCCGGGGTTCCCGGCGCAGGCCCGGCGCCGAGGCTGCCCAAGTACTACCAGGTGAAGCGCCAGCTGCTCGAGCTCACCGCCACGCTGGAGGCCGGCAGCCCGGTGCCGCCCGAACGAGAACTCGCGCGCTCGTACGGAACCTCGCGGACCACGGTCAGGCAGGCCCTCGCCGAGCTCGTGATCGAGGGCCGGCTGCTGCGGATGCAGGGCAAGGGCACCTTCGTGGCCAAGCCCAAGGTGGCCCAGCCGCTCGAGCTGGCCAGCTACACCGAGGGCATGCGCGCGCACGGCCTGCACCCGCAGACCAAGATCCTTGACATCGGGTACGTCACCACCGACGAGCAGCTCGCGGAGCTGCTCGGCATCCGCCCGGGCGGCCGCGCGCTGCGCATCCACCGGCTGCGGCTCGCCGACGGCGAGCCGATGTCGATCGACACCTCGCACCTGCCCGCCCGGCGCTTCCCCGGGCTGCGCAAGCAGCTGGAGCGGCACCGGTCACTGTACGAGACGCTGAGCTCGGCGTACGGCATCCAGCTGGCCGAGGCGGAGGAGACGATCGAGACGGTGCTCGCGGACCCGCAGGACGCCCAGCTGCTCGAGGTGGACGCGGGGCTGCCCCTGCTGCTGCTGTCCAGGCACGCGTACGACGTCACCGGGGAGCCGGTGGAGTGGGCGCAGTCGTGGTACCGCGGCGACCGGTACAAGTTCGTGACCAGGCTCCGCCGGTGACCGGGCCGGCGGTAGTTTTCATGATCAAACTAATTGCAATCCTCATTAGGTGAGAAGGTGCTCGTAGTGGCCTACGCAGGCCAGACGCGCATGCAAATGAGTAGCGGCCGATGACCTGCTGACTCGGTAACAATTTTCTTTTCATCGGGATGAGGGCATTGCCGATCACCCGCTTCGGGGGCACCATGTATACAATCGTGTGTGACGTCCGTCACACCGGGAAAGGCTGTCCTCCCGACGAGAGGAAAACAATGACCCAGCCGCCCGTCCAGTCCAGGGGTTCTAGCGGTTCTCCAAGCCCCGTAGCCGCCCACCCGGTGACCTCTGCGGTCATTGCCGTCCTGGTCATCGCCTGCATCGCCGGCACGCTTATCGTGCCTATCTACGCGCGGACCACCCCGAAGATCGGCGATTTCCCGTTCTTCTACTTCTACCTGCTGGCCTACATGCCGGTGGTCGCCATCGTGCTGTGGATCGTCATCCAGCTGCAGAAGCGGCTGGAGCCGCCCGGCGGCCAGCCGGCCAACCCGGGTGAGGTGGCGAAGTGAGCCACGTCAACGCCACCACGTTCACCATCGTCGTCGTCCTGTTCCTGATCGTCACCGGGGTCGGCTTCGCCGCGGTCCGCTGGCGGCGGGCGGAGGACATGCTGCACCTGAACGAGTGGGGACTCGGCGGCCGCGGCTTCGGCACGTTCATCACCTGGTTCATGCTCGGCGGAGACGTGTACACCGCCTACACCTACATCGCCGTGCCGGCCCTGGTGTTCGGTTCCGGCGCCATCGGCATGTTCGCCGTCTCCTACACGATCCTGGTCTACCCGGTCATCATCATCTTCCTGCCCCGGCTGTGGTCGGTCTCCCGGGTGCACAACTACATCACGCCCGCCGACTTCATCCGGGGCCGGTACGGGTCCCGCGGCCTGTCGCTGGCAGCGGCCTTCACCGGAATCCTGTCCCTGATGCCGTACATCGCGCTGCAGCTGGTCGGCATCCAGGCGGTCATCGCCGTGATGGGCGTCGGCACCTCCTCGACCAACACGTTCGTCAAGGACCTGCCGCTGTTCATCGCGTTCCTGGTCCTGGCGGTCTTCACCTACACCTCCGGCCTGCGCGCACCCGCGGCGATCTCCTTCATCAAGGACACGCTGGTCTACATCATGGTGCTCGTCGCGGTGTTCTACATCCCGACCAGGCTCGGCGGCTGGGGGCACATCTTCGGGACCGCGCAGACGCACTTCGCCGCCGTCAACCCGGCGACGAAGAAACCCTTCGGCACGTTCACCCCGACCTCGAAGGCCACCGGCAGCACCCAGCTCGACTTCGCCACGCTCGCGCTCGGCTCCGCGGTGGCCCTGTTCCTCTACCCGCACACGATCACCGGGACGCTGGCGTCCAAGCGGCGGTACGTGGTCAAGCGCAACACCGCGCTGCTGCCCATCTACTCCATCCTGCTCGGCCTGATCGGCCTGCTCGGCTACATGGCCCTGGCCGACAAGACCACCGCCGCGAACGTCAAGAAGGCGGACAACGCGCAGCTCGCGGTGCCTTACCTGTTCCAGCACCTGTTCCCGAGCTGGTTCGCCGGGGTCACCTTCGCCGCGATCATCATCGGCGCGCTGGTGCCGGCCGCCATCATGGCCATCGCCGCGGCGAACCTGTTCACCCGCAACATCTTCAAGGAGTTCTTCAAGCCGGACGCCAGCCCCAGGCTGCAGACGAGGATGTCGCAGTGGGCCTCGCTGGTGGTCAAGCTGGGCGCGCTGCTCTTCGCGGTCGAGCTGCCCCACACCTTCGCCATCAACCTGCAGCTGCTCGGCGGGGTGTGGATCCTGCAGCTGGCCCCGATGCTCATCGGCGGCCTGTTCACCCGCTGGTTCGACCGGTACGCCCTGCTGCTCGGCTGGCTGGCCGGGATGGCCTTCGGCACGATCGCGGCGTACAAGTCGGCCTCTCCGACCGTCTCGCACTGGGCCTCGTCCTCGGACATCGAGTTCGGCCACACGGTCTACATCGGCCTCAGCGCGGTGATCATCAACCTGGTCATCGCGGTGGTCCTGACGGCGGTCTTCCGGGCCGCCAGGGTGCCGCAGGGCACCGACGAGACCCTGCCGCACCAGTACACCGCCGACCCCGCCAGCATCCCGGCCCCCACGCCGGCCGGCGTCGGCCTCGGCGCCGCGGGAGCCGCCGGGGACTTACCGCCCGGCTAGCGCGTTCGGTGGCCAGCCGGGCCGGCGTCAGGAGGTCTGGTCCTTGCCGTCGGGATGAGCTGCCGCGCTCATCGCCGCGCGTCCCTGGCTGACCCCCCGCTGGAACCCGGCGAGCCGGTCCCTGACCGCGTCCGCCGACCGGGAGGCCGCGGGCGCGGCCGGCGAGCTGATCGCGCCGGGGACCAGGTTCGCACGCGGCACCCGCACGGGCAGGCCCGCCGTCGTCACGCCGCCTGAGGACGGCGCGATGACCGTGCCGGCGGCGCGCCAGCCTTCATCCGCGGGTGACGCCCAGCTGCCTTCGGCCGCCGCGGTGCCGCCGGACGGCTTGCCGCTGTTACCGAACCAGTCCGACTCGACCGCCTCGTAGATGGGCAGCCGGCCGGTGTCCGCCGCCGGGATGGGAGGCGCCTCCGGCGCGGGCGGCTGAGACCAGGCCGGCGCCTGGACCGGCGCGGGCGGCCGGACCGGCGCGGGCGGCCGGACCGGCGCGGGCGGCCGGGGCTGGAAGCCTGGCCGCGAGGAGCCCGCCGGCCACGCGTGGCGCGGCCCCCGGCCCGCGCCGGGGGCCGGGGTCACGGCCGGCGGCTGACGAACCAGTACGTCCTGCGGCGTCGGCGCGGGCCGCACCGACCTCGCGATGGCGGCCCGCTCCGCGAGCCCGCGGTCCGGCCCGGCCAGGGCGGGCGGTCCGGGCACCGCGGCCTGGGGCGGCAGCAAGACGATGCCATCGGGCAGCCAGACCAGCGCGCTGAGGCCGCCGGACGTGGCCGGCTGCAGCCGGACCTTGATGCCGTGCCCGGCGGCGAGCCTGGCCACCACGAACAAGCCCATGTTCCTGGAGACCGCCACGTCGGCCGCCGGCGGGTTTTCCAGCCGCCAGTTGGCCTGCGCCATCTGGTCGGGGTTCATGCCGACGCCCTGGTCGGTTACGTCGACCAGGACGCCGCCGCTGGCCAGCGTGCGGCCGGTGATGTCGATGGGCGTATCCGCCGCGGAGAGCGCCGCCGCGTTCTCGGCCAGCTCGGCGAGCAGGTGCGCCACGTCGTTGACGGCGGGCCCGGCTACCGCGATGCTCGGCTGCGCGCTGAGCGAGACGCGCTCGGGCTCCTCGATCTCCGCCGCCGCGGCCCTGATCACGTCCACCAGCGCCGCCGGATGGCTCCGGCGTCCGGGCAGCTCGTGGCCCGCCAGGACGAGCAGGTTCTGGGAGTAGCGGCGCATGCGGGTCGCGATGTGGTCCATCCGGACCAGGCCGGCCAGGCGCTCGGTGTCCTGCTCCCCCTGCTCGAGCTGGTCGATGAGCCGGATCTGGCGTTCCGCCAGGGACTGGCTGCGGCTGGACAGTTCCACGAACATGTCGCTGAGCTTGCCGCGCAGGTCGGCCTCGTTGGCGGCCAGCTGCAGCACGTCCCCTTGCACCTGGTCGAAGGCGCGCGCGACATCGCCTATCTCATCGGGGGAAGACAGCCCGATGGCGCTGACGCCGGCGGGCAGGCCCTCGCGGCCGGCCCGGCTGACATGACGGAGCGCATCGGGCAGCCGCACCTCGGCCAGGTCGACCACGGCCGCCCGCAACTGGTGCAGCGGCCGCAGCACCGACCGGATCAGGAGGATCGCGGACCACAGCCCCGCCGTCAGCGCGACCAGCACGGCAATGCAGGCCACGACGGCCGACGCGACGGCCCCGTCGCGCACCGAGCTGACGTTGGAATGGTACGAAGCGCTCCGCAGGGCACCGATCGCCCGGCTGACGCCGACCGTCGCGAGGACGGCGGCGGCGGCGGAGACGGCCGCCAGCAGCCCCAGGCGAGTGCGGACAAGCCAGGTCGTCTGCGCGCTATGCGCCCCCGGCCGCGGCGCTGCCTGCCCGGTGTCCGGGGCCCGGCGGCCGTCGGCGGCGAGAATCTGCCGTCCGGCGTCCGGGGCCGACCTCTCCATGTGCTCCTGCGGGCTGTCGCCAGTTCGCCTGAAGAAGTCCGCGATCACGAGGACGGCGACCACGAGCACCAGGGCCGCCACCAAGATTTCAACATGCATTGCTGCTCACGCCCAGTCAACGGCCGGGAGCCGACTCAGCGATGGAACCGGCATGGCATCCCTTTCTGGGACTCTGTCCCGCGGATGAGGCGCCCGGCACGCCGGTAGCCACTCTAGTGCGAGACGGGGGAATATATGCCGATTTCTGTTTATCGGGAAATGTGATCAGGCCTTGGGCTCGAGGTCGCCGCGCATCGGCACGACAGGACGCTAACCGCACCGCAGTATTTATCTTGAGTTCTTACTTGCCGCACTGTTCACGCTGGTAACGCTAGCCCCGTATATGGGAATTTACGGTCCTTATCACATGTCCCGGAATTTGACCGTAGGGTTTGGAAGGCACCGGGGACCGTGTTCGGCATGAGCGACGCCGAACGCGGGCGAAGCGTGGCACAGCGCAGTTGCGGGCTAAATGCCTTGGCGCGGGCCCGACCCGGACAGGAGAACAGATGACGGAACGACTCGCGACGGCTATCCCGGAAGCCACCCAGGTCTTGCCGGCCCGGCTGGAGCCCGACGCTATCGGGGCCGCCCAGGACACGATCATCGGAATGGCCAACTCGGCGCCGACGGTGGCGATCGGACTGTCGCTGGCCGGGCTGGCCGCGGCGGCGGCCTACGGCAGCGGGCCGGTCATCATCTTGTGCGGGATCCCGATGCTGGTTATCGCCAACGCCTACCGCCGGCTGAACCTGTGGAGCGCCAACTGCGGCGCTTCCTTCGAGTGGGTCGGCCGCGCGATCAACCCGTACCTGGGCTTCATCACCGGGTGGCTGATGATCGCCGGCAGCCTGTTCGGGGCGATCGCCGGGGTGGTGGTCCTCGCCCCGTCGGTCCTGGCCATCTTCGGCGACAGCGCCACGAGCACCTGGCCGAACATCGGAATAAGCAGCATCGTCATCGTGGTCCTGCTGGTGATCGCGATCGCCGGCATCCGCCTCACCGCGCGCACCCAGGTGGGGATGGGGCTGATCGAGTACCTGATCCTCATCGGCTTTTCCGTCGCGGGGCTGGTGGTGGTGCTCGGCCACCATCACGGCACCCTCCCGATGACCCGGGCGTGGCTGAGCCTCAGCGGCATCGGCGGCCAGGGCAGCCTGGCGTCGGGGCTGCTCATCGCGGTATTCATGCTGGCCGGCTGGGACGCCACCATCTACGTCAACGAGGAAGTGAAGCACCGCAGGCACAACCCGGGCCGGGCTGCCGTGATCGCGGTCGCCCTGCTCATCGTCATCTACACCTTCGCCCAGGTGGGCCTGCAGGGCGTGGTGCCGCCGGCCAAGCTGCAGGCCAACTCGTCCTCGGTGCTCGTCTACATCGCGCAGTCGCTGGGCGGCGGCGGGGGGGCCAAGGTGATGGCGCTCGCCCTGGCGCTCTCGGTGATCGCGTCCACCGGCGTCAGCATCGTCATCATCGCCCGGATGATCTACGGGATGGCCAACCACCGGGTACTGCCGTCCATCCTGGGCCTGGTGAGCCCCCGCTTCGCCACGCCCGCGGTGGCCAGCGTGGTCGTGGGCGCCGTCCTCATCGTGGTCACCTGGATATACCTGCTCTCCAGCTCGATCGCGAACGCCTTCACCCAGCTGATCGACCTGACCGGCGTGCTGTACGCCAGCTTCTATATCCTCACCGCGCTCTCCGCCATCGTGTACTACCGGCGCCGCATATTCAGCAACTCCTGGGATGCGGTGCTCGTCGGCGTCCTGCCCCTGGCCGCCGCCGGGTTCCTGGTCTGGATCGTGGTCAAGTCGACGCAGAGCGCGCCTGCTCCGCAGCGGTGGGCGCTGTTCGCCATCGTCGGTTCCGGCGTGCTCGTGATGCTGGTCGCGCGCCTGGTCCTGCGGTCGCCGTTCTTCCAGATCCCGCGCGAGAGCGCTCCCGGCGAGCTGTGACGCGATGACTGCCACCGAGATACCCGGAGATGCGACGTGACCCAGATCAGAACGCCTCAGCCGGCCTTCGAGACGACCGCTAGCGCACTGCAGGAGAAGAAGAAACTGCGCCGCCACTTCCGGCGCTTCGACTTGTTCTTCTACCTGATATGCACCGTGGTGACGATCGACACCATCGGCGCCGTCGCGAGCAATGGTGCGCAGGGTTTCACCTGGCTGGTATTTCTCGGCGTGCTCTTCTTCCTGCCTTATGCGTTCTCGATCGCCGAGCTCGGCTCGGCGTTCCCGCAAGAAGGCGGCCCCTATGTCTGGACCCGGCTGGCGTTCGGGCGCCCGCTGGCGGCCGTCAACTCGGTCATCTACTGGATCTCCAATCCGATCTGGATCGGCGGATCGCTCACGATCGTCTCGTTCGCCGCGATCGAGGAGTTCTTCGGGACGGTGGGCGGCGGGTGGAAATACGTGTATGCGGCGGCCTTCATCTGGTTCACCATCGGGGCGGCCGTCGTGGCCCTGCGGTACGGCAAGTGGGTGCCGACGGCCGGCGCCTGGGCGCGCGGGGCGGTGCTCGGCTTTTTCGTGATCTCGGTCATCGTGTACGCGGCCAGGCACGGGGTGCACGGCTTCGGCGGGCACGCCTTCCTGCCCACCTATGCGGTATTCATCGCCGTGGTGCCGGTGCTGTTCTTCAACTACGCCGGATTGGAAGTGCCCTCGGCCGCGGGCGAGGAGATGACCAATCCCCAGCGCGACGTGCCGTTCGCTGTCCTGGCGTCGGGCACCACCACCATGTTCGCCTACGGGATCCCGATCCTGTCCATCCTGATCGTGCTCCCGGCGGGCCAGGTGTCCGGGCTGACCGGTTTCCTGGACGCCGTCAAGGCCGTGTTCACCGTCTACGGCGGTCATGTCGCCGGCGACGGGACCGCGACGCTCAGCGGGGCCGGCCTGATCCTGGGCCGGGTGGCGGCCGTCGTGTTCATCTTCGCCCTGGCCAGCGCGGGAACGACATGGATCATGGGATCAGACAGGACCGAGGCGGTGGCGTCCTTCGATGGCGGCGGTCCGCGTGCGCTGGGCCGGTTCTCGGCGCGGTTCGGGACCCCGGTCGGGATGAACCTGCTCTCCGGCGTGGTGGCGACCGTGCTGATGATCGCGGCCTTCCAGATCACCGGGGCCGATTCGGCCCGGTATTTCTCCGCGGTGCTCGGCCTGACGATCTCGACCACCACGATCTCGTACATGTTCATCTTCCCGGCGCTGATCAAGCTCAGGTACTCGCGCCCTGACGTCGAACGTCCCTACCGCGTGCCGGGCGGGATGGCGGGAGCGTGGATCTGCTCGGCCGTCCCGACGTTCTGGGCGCTGCTGGCCACGGTCGCGCTGATCTGGCCGGGCTTCGGCGTCAACTGGTTCGGCGCCGGGGGGAACCCGAACGACAACCTGGCCGCGCTCAGCTTCTCCCACCAGCGGCTGCAGTACGAGCTCAGCCAGATCGTGCCGCTGGCCGTCATCGTCGTCGTCGGCGTGGCCTTCTACCGGCTGGGCGGCAAGACCCGCCGGGAGCCGGGCATCCCCGCCGAGGGCAGTGACCCGGCGCCGTGACACGCGCCGCCGCCCCGTTCGGCTTTACCAGGGTCGTATTCCTCAGCCACGTCCTCGGGGACGGCGGTCCGGTGTTCCCCGGCGACCCGCCGGTCGAGATCCACCCGGCCGCCACGATCGAGCGGGACGGCTACTTCCTGCAGTCCCTGGTGACCGGCGAGCAGAGCGGGACGCACTGGGCCGCGCCCGCGCATTTCCAGGCCGGCCACGCGGCCGCGGACGAACTGGACCCCGCTGACTTCTTCTATCCCGCGGTGGTGCTCGACGTGCGCGCCCCGGCGGCCGAGGATGCCGATTTCACCCTCGGCCTGCCGGAGATCGAGAAGTGGGAGGCGAACTTCGGCCCGGTCCCGCCGCACAGCGCCGTGATCATGTGGACCGGCTTCGAGTACCGGTGGCACGACCCGCGGGCCTACCTGAACGCGGACCCCGCGGGCGGGCTGCACTACCCGGGTTTCGGCGCCCAGGTCACCAGCTGGCTGATCGAGCACCGCGGCATCGGCGCGCTCGGGATCGACACGATGGGAATCGACCCGGGCGCCGACACCTCATTCCGCGCGAATCGGCTCCTGCTGGCCGGGCATCGCATCCACCTGGAAAACCTGGCCGGGCTGAGCGAGATGCCGCCGGCCGGCGGCTGGATAATCGTCGGGGGCATCCGGATCCGGGGCGGCTCAGGCTCCCCGGCGACGGTATTCGGGCTGATTCCTTAGCCGATATAGTCACTGAAAGTGTCATTCTGACGACACAGTGAGAAAAGATGCACGTCAAGGGGTATTCACAATATGAATGTGAAAGATTACGCTAAGTACTAGATGCCCGTAATGACCATGATTGCGGGACGGTGCCAGCGAGAGGGGTCCGGGAATGCCTGGGACGTGGCATGAACCGGCAGCAGCCGCCCGCGCGCAGGTCACGATCCTCAGCGACTGGCATGCCCTGCGCCCGCTTGAACCCGCGCTGGATGCGCTCCACCGGGCCGCGGGAACGCCGGTGACGGCACGGCTCGCCTGGTGGCGCGCCGCGGTCATGGCCGACCGCGGCGCCGTGCCCGTGGTGCTGTCGCGGTCCGGGCCGGGCGGCACTTTAATTGCCGCCGCGCTGGTCGCGCTGCGCGATCAGGGCGGGGGCCGGCAGATAACCTCCGGCCGCCCGCGCAGCGACGACGCGTGGGAGATCGCCGCCGTGTCGGCAGGCGCCCGCCAGGCGGTACTCGCGGACCTGGCCCGTTTCGCCCGGGAACAGGGCCGCTCATGGCAGCTGACGCTGACCGGGCTGCGCGATGGCGCCGACGCCGCGTGGCTCGCCGGGCAGCTTCCGGCCGGCCGCGCGGCGCCGGCGCCGCCGGTACCTGGCATCGGCTTCGCCGCCGGCGAGACGGCGTTCGCATCCGGTGTCCGCCGCGGCCTCGACCGGTCCGGGCGCCGGATCGGGCAGCACGCGCTGACCGAGAAGATCCAGTTCGAGCGCGACCCGGCCCGGCTGGCGGCGCTGCGCGACGAGATCGAGGCCGTGCACCTGGCCCGTGACCACGACGCCGGGCGGGTCAGCGACCTCGACGACAGCGCCGGCGTCGCGTTCTGGCGTGCGGTGTACGACCGCCACGCCGCCAGCGGCGAGCTCGAAGTCGCCACCCTCCGCCTCGACGGGCACCTGGCCGCGTATGTCATCGCCCTCCTCGACCGGCCCGCGTACCGGGTGTTCGACGGACGGTTCGCGCCGTCATGGCGGCTGTACTCCCCGGGCCGGCGCCTGGAGGCGGCGGTCGTGGAGCATGCTCGCCGCGGGCCCTTCCGCATGCTCGACTGGATGAGCAGCGTGGCCCCGGAGAAGCTGGTCGCCAGCACCTGCGCCGAGCCGCGGTGGGCCGTCACCGCCGCCGGTGACCCGCACCCCGCCTGCACCGCCGCCGGGGGCGGCCTGGTCAGCATGACAGCGGCCGCGCCGTGAGGCCAGCGTTCACCGTCGTGAGCAGCGCGCTCACCGCCGCCGCCGCGCTGCCGTACATCCTGGACATCGTGCGCGGCCGGGCCCGGCCGCGGATCGCGTCCTGGGGCATCTGGGCGGTCGTCCAGGCGGTGGGGACCGTGTCCGGATTCGCGGCCTGGCAGCTGCCCACGGCGTGTTACACCCTGCTCTGCGCGGCCGGATGCGCGGCCGTGGTCCTGCTGGGATGGCGGCACGGGAGCCGGGACTTCGGGCCGCTTGACGCGGTGTGCGTGGCCCTGGCCGCGGAGGGCGTCGCGCTGCTCGCGCTGGCCGCGGCCGCGCCCCGGCTCGTGCCCATGTCCTGGGCGGTCGGCATATCGGTGGGTACCGATTTCCTGGCGTACCTGCCGACGTTCCACCATGCGTGGCTGAAGCCCGACGAGGAACCATGGCTTCCCTACGCGCTGTTCGGCGCCGCCGCGGCCCTGGTCCTGTGGGTCGCGGACTACCAGGTCCTGGCCGGCCTGGTCTACCCGCTGTACTTGTTCGCCGCGGACTCGGCCATGGTGGTCATGATCCTGGCCAGCCCGCACGGCCGGAACGCCGGGCCGGCCGCGAGCCGCCCGCGCGGGTTCCCGCCGGAACCCATGATGCGGCTGTCGGTCGCGTCGGCGCAGTGGCGGCCGGTAACCGGGAGGGACTGGCGGCAGAACTGAAGCCTACTGACTGGTAACGTCGCTTCCGTGGAACGGCTATCTGGTCATGGCGGCGCGCACGCGGTGGCGGCGGCCCGGCAGCACGGCGTATCGGTCATGTTCACGCTGTCCGGCGGGCACGTGTTCCCGCTCTACGACGCGGCGGTCAAGCACGAAGGCGGCGGCTCGCCGCTGCGCCTGGTGGACGTGCGGCACGAGCAGACCGCCGTCTTCGCGGCCGAGGCGACCGCGCGGCTGACCCGGACGCCCGGGCTGGCCGTGGTCACCGCCGGGCCGGGCGTGACCAACTCGGTCAGCGCGGTGACGACCGCGTGGTTCAACGGCGCTCCGGTGGTGGTGCTGGCCGGGCGGGCGCCGGACTACCGCTGGGGCGCGGGCAGCCTGCAGGAGATGGACCATCCGCCGCTGCTCGCGCCGGTCACCAAGCGGGCCTTCACCGAGCACGACACGGCCCGGCTGGCCGGGTCGGTCGACGAGGCCTTCCGGCTGGCGATGAGCCCGCATCGCGGGCCGGTGTTCCTCGACATCTCGCTCGAGGCGATCTACGGCCAGGCCGAGGCGGACCGCCCGGCGGCGGTGCCGCCGGAGGCGGCCGCTCCCGACGCCGGGGACGTGGACCGGATCGCCGGCCTGCTCCGGGCGGCCCGGCGGCCGGTGCTCGTGCTGGGTTCCGATGTGTGGCTGGGCGGCGCCGAGGACGCGGCCCGGCAGGCCGCGCAGGAACTGCGGCTGCCGGTGGTCGCCAACGGGCAGGCCCGCGGGGTGCTGCCCCGCGGCCATGAACGGCTGGTGACCCGGGCCCGGTCCGCGGCGCTGCGCCAGGCCGACCTGGTCATCGTGGCCGGGACGCCGCTCGACTTCCGGCTCGGGTACGGCTCGTTCGGGCCGGAGGACGCCCCGGCCCGGGTGGTGCACGTGGCCGACGCGCCCGCCGGGATCGCGACGCATGTCCCGCTCGCCGCGTCGGCCGCGGGTGACCTGGCCGCGTTCTTCACCGCGCTGGCGGCGTCGGCGGCCGGGACCACGGGGGCCGACCCGGACTGGGCGCCGGGCCTGGCCGAGGCGGCGCGGGCCGCGGTGGCGCTCGACGGCCCGCTGCTGGCCAGCGACGCCGATCCGGTACACCCGGCCCGCGTCTACGGCGAACTGCTCAAGGTCCTCGACGACGACGCGGTGGTCATCGGGGACGGCGGCGACTTCGTCTCGTTCGCCGGCAAGTACATCGAGCCGGAACGGCCCGGCGGGTGGCTCGACCCGGGGCCGTTCGGCTGCCTGGGCACCGGACTCGGCTACGCCATCGCGGCCCGGCTCGCGCGCCCGTCCGCGCAGGTCGTCCTGCTGCTCGGCGACGGCGCGGCCGGCTTCTCGCTGATGGACGCCGACACGCTGGTCCGGCACGGGCTGCCCGTCATCATGGTCTGCGGGAACAACGCCGGCTGGGGCCTGGAGCGGCATCCCATGCGCGCCATGTTCGGCTACGACGTCGCCGCCGACCTGCAGCCGGGCTGCCGCTACGACGAGGTGGTGCGGGCCCTCGGCGGCGCCGGCGAGCTCGTCACCACGGCCGCGGACATCGCCCCCGCGCTGCGCCGCGCCTTCGCTGCCGACGCCCCCTACCTGGTCAACGTCGTGACCGACCCCGAGGTCGCGTACCCGCGCTCCACCACCGGCGTATAGCGCGGGCGGGACTGGAGCGGCTACGGCGGGCGCCGTCCCGGTTAGCTGATGCTGGCGATCAGGTCGCCTTCCTGGACCACGTCGCCCTCGGCGACGTGCATCTTGGTGACCACGCCCGGGCCTTCGGCCAGCACGGGGATCTCCATCTTCATCGACTCCAGGATCACCAGGGTGTCGCCGTCGTCGACCTGATCGCCTTCCGCCGCGACCACCTTCCACACGTTCGCGACCATCTCCGCGCGGACCTCAGCCACCCGTGACTCCTCTTGTCGTTACCTGGGACGCAGCTTGCTCACCAGGGACGTATCGTAGTCCCCGGCGGCGAACTCCGGGCTGGCGAGCAGGTCCGCGTGGAACAGCAGGTTGGTCTTCGGGCCGGCGATACGGAACGCCGCCACCGCCTCCCGCGCGCGGTCCAGGGCCTGGCCGCGATCGGTGCCGTGCACGCAGAGCTTGGCCAGCAGCGGATCGTAGAACGGCGTCACGGTGTTGCCCGCCTGGTAGCCGGCGTCCACCCGCACGCCGTCGCCTGCGGGTTCCTCCCACTGGGTGATCGTGCCCGGGCCGGGCAGGAACCGGACCGGGTCCTCGGCGTAGACCCGCAGCTCGAGCGCGTGCCCGGCGGACCGGACTGCGGCCGGATCGAAGGACGGCGGCTCGCCCGCGGCGATGAGGAACTGCTGCTCCACCAGGTCGATGCCGGTGACCATCTCGGTGACGGGATGCTCGACCTGCAGCCGGGTGTTCATCTCGAGGAAGACGAACGAGCCCGCGGCGGTGTCGACCAGGCACTCGACGGTCCCGGCGCCGCGGTACCCCACGGCCTCCCCCGCCTGCACCGCGGCGGCCAGCATCCGCTCGCGCAGCCCGGCGGAGACGCCTGGCGACGGGGTCTCCTCGGCAACCTTCTGGTGCCGCCGCTGCACCGAGCAGTCGCGCTCGCCCAGCGCGAGCACCCGCCCGTCGGCCAGGCCGAGGATCTGCACCTCGACGTGCCTGGCGTGCGCCACGAACCGCTCGAGCAGGATCTCCGGCGAGCCGAAGAACCGCTCCGCGCGCGACCTGGCGGTCTCGAACGCCGTCCGCAGCGCGGCCTCGTCCGCGGCCGCGCTCATGCCGATGCCGCCGCCGCCGGCCGCCGCCTTGACCATGACGGGGTAGCCGATCCGGTCCGCCTCGGCCACCGCCGCGGCCACGTCGGTGACGGGCGCCCGGCTGCCCGGGGAGACCGGCACGCCGGCCCGCTCCATCAGGTTCCTGGCCCGGATCTTGTCCCCCATCTGCTCGATGGCCTCCGGGTGGGGGCCCACCCAGGTCAGCCCGGCCGCGATCACCTGCCGGGCGAAGTCAGCGTTCTCGGCGAGGAAGCCGTAGCCCGGATGCACGGCCGCGGCCCCGGTCTTGCGGGCCGCGGCGATGAGCGCCGCGCCGTCCAGGTAGCTGCGGGCCGGCTGGGCCGGCCCGATGTGCACCGCCTCGTCCGCCTCGCGGACATACGGCAGCTCCGCATCGGCGTCGGAGTACACGGCCACCGCCCTGATCCCCATCCGCCGGGCCGTCCGTATCACCCGCCTGGCGATCTCCCCCCGGTTGGCCACCAGCACCGAATCAAGCATCCGCTCAGCCTACTGGTCCTCCCGCGAGCCAAAGGGCGCCGGCGGCGACTGGACTGACGAGCGAGGAACGAGCGAGGAGGGAAGGAGCCACCTCAAAAGGCGCCCGGAGGCGAGCGGGACAACAGAGCGCCCGGAGGCGAGCGGGACAACAGAGCGCCCGGAGGCGAGCGGGACAACAGAGCGCCCGGAGGCGAGCGGGACAACAGAGCGCGACGAGGGAAGACCGGACCTTAAAGGCGGCCCGGAGGCAAGCGGGAAACTAATGCCTCAGCAGGCTACGTTGCCCCTTGGTCCTTAGCCCTCGCCCTGGACCTTAGCCCTGGCCCTTGGCCCCGCACCTCACGCCCCGGGCGCCTCACACCACTCATCCGTCCCGCGCCAGCCCCGTCCCCCGCCGGCTCGATGCCACATCGAGCCGGCCCGATCGGGGGGCGCCCGCCCGCGCACACGGCCAAAGCGGCCGGGCCAACCTGATCTGACACGGCACTAAAGCGAGCGAGGAAGGAAGGGCCTCGAAGGCGACCTCCCCGCGAGCCGAAGGGCCGCGGTCCCGTCTGGACTGAGGAGCGACGAAGGAGCGACGAGGGAAGACGGGACCTTAAAGGCGGCCCGGAGGCGAGCGGGAAGGTAGAGCGCGACGAGGGAAGGCAGCGCCTCAAAAGGCGCCCGGAGGCGAGCGGGATAACAGAGCGAGCGGGACAACAGAGCGAGCGGGACAACAGAGCGAGCGGGACAACAGAGCGAGCGGGACAACAGAGCGAGCGGAAATTAGAGCATGACCGACCGGCGGTTCACCACGCGGGACAGGGCCTCGACGGTGCGCGGGTCGTACTCGCTGGCGGTGTCCAGCCGGAGCTGCTGCACCGCCGCCGCGGCCCGGCCCGGGTCCAGCGAGCTGCCTACCAGGTCGTCGAAGGCGTTGGCCGCCTTGATGATCCGGCTGCTCAGCGGGGGGCCGGACAGTCCCGGCGACCCGGGCGAGGGGACGCGGCCGGCCCGGCCATGGGCGGCGAGGTCGACGTCCCGGTAGGGCTCGTTCTGCCGGCGCACGATCTCGGCCACCGAACCGAGCACCTGGGCCTGCTGGATCACGTCGGCGCCGAGCTCGGCGATGCGCTGCTGGTCCTGGCGGGAGACCAGCACGGTGGCCCCGCCGGGGATCGGGTCGTGCAGCGACAGCTGGCCGATGTCATGCATGAGCGCGGCGTACTCCAGCTCGAGCAGCTGGGGCTCGTGGATGCCGAGCTCCCGGCCGATGGCGACCGCGAGCCTGCTGACCCGTTCGGAATGACCGGCTTCGACGTATCCGCCGATCTCGGTCACCTTGGCCAGCGCCCGCACGGTCTGCAGGTAGGTGGCCCGGATCCCGGCGTACCGGCGGAACGCCACCTGGGTGACGAGCAGCGGCGCGGTGAACACGGCCAGCGCGGCCAGCCCCATCACCTCCGCCGCGAAGGCGATGAGCAGGGCCGAGGCGCCCACCGCCGCGCCCAGCGGCAGCTGGACCCGCATCTCGTCCACCAGCGCCACCCGGAACCTGGCCCGCTGCTCGTCCACCCGCAGCAGGGCGGTGAGCACCGCCTCGAGCAGCAGGGCGAGCACCGCCAGCGATGTCATCAGCGTGAAGGCCAGGCCCCAGTGCCGGTCCACGGCGCTGATCCCGGCCAGCGGCCGGAAGATGTAGGCGACGCAGGCGACGCAGAGCAGGCGCGCGGCCATGCCGCTCACCCGGGCGGGCCGGCCGACGGCCAGGTGCGGCAGCGCGCCGATGATCATGCCGATGGTGGCGACGGTCACGACCTGCTCGGCGCTGTGCTGGATGACGTGCGACCCGACCTTGATGAGCAGGGCGTAGGCGAGGGCGCCGGCCAGCCCGATCGGGGCGGACTCGCGGTCGCCCGGCAGGTTGAGCCGGAGCACCTCGCCGAACGCGATCAGCGCCCCGAACGCGATGGCGATCCGCGGGTCCTTCAGCCCCCCGGCCGCCGTCTGCGCGACCGCGGCCACCAGCCACACCCCGGCGGCCACCACCAGGAGCAGCTGGCCGGAATCCCGCACCTGCCAGGGATACCGGCGCAGTTCGTGTCGTCGCTCGCTCATGTCAGGGGCAGTCTCAGTGGGTGTCGGCCACGCGGAGGGGGGCGCCCGGGTCGTCGTGATCCTGCGCCGCGACGGTGGCCAGCTCATCGGGCGCGAGCACCGGCGGCTCGGGCCGCTGCCAGCCTTCGCGCTTGAGCGCGGCCACGAACGCGTCCACGAAGGCCGGGTCGAACTGGGTGCCCGACCACTTCCGCAGTTCCTCGATCGCCTCGGCGACCGGGCGCGCGCCGCGGTAGGACCGGGTCGAGGTCATCGAGTCGAAGGCGTCGGCCACCGCCAGCACGCGGGCGAACTCGGGGATCTCGTCCCCGGCCAGCCCCATCGGGTAGCCCCGGCCGTCGATCCGCTCGTGGTGGTGCATGATGCCGGCCAGCGCCTCGTCCAGGAACCCGATCTCCCGGACGATGTCGAGCCCGCGCATCGGGTGCAGCTGGATGGCCGCGTACTCCTCCTCGGTCAGCTTCCCCGTCTTCTGCAGCACCTTCGTCGGCACGCCGAGCTTGCCGACATCGTGCAGCATTCCCGCGTACCTGATCGCCTCGACGCGCTCGCTGCGCATGCCGATCTCGCGTGCGATCATGACCGAACCGCGGGACACCCGGTCGCTGTGGCCGCGGGTGTAGAAGTCCTTGGTCTCGACCGCCTGGCACAGCGCGCCCACCGTGGCCTCGTATGCCTTCTGCTGCTCGGCGAACTGTGCCACCGCCCAGCGGGCGACGAACAGCGGGATGAGCACGAGCAGCGGCGCGAAGAACCCGACCACGCTCCACAGCGCCGCCATGAGCAGGCCGTAGGCCGCGTAGCCGAGGTCGGACAGCAGCAGCCGCGCGCTCAGCCCGACGCCTCCCCCCGCCACCCCGGCGGGCACCCGGGCGGGGGGCCTGGTCAGCCACAGCACGCCGCTGAGCAAGCCGTGATTGGCCGCGACATGGATCAAAGCCGCGCCGGCGAACGGCGCGATGATCCCGGGAAAGGACTTTTCGTCCGGCAGCCCGACATGACCGCCGAGGGCGAGAAAAGCGCGGCCGGCTAGGTAGGCGCTGAGCGCATACATCGACGTATTGAAAACGCGCTGCAGCAGGTGCGGCCCGCGGCGCAGGCCCAATGCGGTGCAAGCTCCCACAATGGCGGCCCCGACCGGACCTACCAGGACAACTGAGGCAAGCATCGCGGCCGAACTCGAGGACCACGTAAGCTGCCCTTTGCGGAGTTGCGTCGCTCTCGATTCCGAGACAATAACCAGGATTCCCAGGAATACGACGTACTGCCAGCCCAGCCCGGTGAATGGCCCCCTGGCCACCAGCACGACGGCGATGACGACCACCGCACCGATGTAGAGCAGTGCGACCCGCGAGAGCTTGCCCAAACTTCCCCCTCGCAGTCAGGAGTATGTACGCCGCGAACCTGGACCGTAACGTCAGCCCCAGGCCACGCCGCGGGCGCGCAGCTCGCCAAGCCCGCCCGCGAGGAGCGCGCGCCGGCCAGCTGTGCCCTCACCGCCTGTATGCATGAGGCGGACCTCCCTAGGGCGAAAAGGCGTTCGCCGCAGCCGTGTTGTAATCGTTCAACCACAGGATAACGCGAGCGCAGACGTTCGCGCAGGCCTAAATCTCATCGTGAACAAACCGTGAGCATTATCGTCACAATGAGCAATCAAGGTTGGCACATGTGGCGCAATTGCCACAGTCCTGGCAAATCGGAACGCCGGGGCCTCGCGGGCCGTTACTCAGCGAACTCGATAGTGGCGCGGACTTCCCTGATGCGGACGAGAATCTTGGCGCGCAGCGCGGCCGGCGCGGCGTCGCAGCCGCAGTGCCTTTGCACCAGCCGCTTGACCGCCTCCTCCAGGCCGTACTCGCGCAGGCAGGGGCCGCACTCATCCAGGTGCTGGCGGATCTTGGCGCAGTCCAGGTCGGCTAGCTCGCCGTCGAGGTAGCCGTAGACCCGGTCCAGCACCTCGGTACACGGAGTCTCATGGGGGTTTCCGCAGCTCATCGCCCATCCTCCCCGGATGCTGAGACGTCGGAGGCAGTCCGTGCCAGCCCGCGCTCGGCGGCGTAATCCTGGAGGAGCTCCCGCAGTTGCCGGCGGCCGCGGTGCAGCCGCGACATCACCGTCCCGATCGGCGTCTCCATGATGTCGGCGATCTCCTTGTACGCGAACCCCTCCACGTCGGCCAGGTAGACCGCGATCCTGAAATCTTCGGGCAGCGCCTGCAGCGCCTCCTTGATATCAGAATCCGGCAGGCGCTCCAGCGCCTCCGCCTCAGCCGACTTCAGTCCCCCCGAGGTATGCGACGCCGCCCGCGCCAGCTGCCAGTCCTCGACCTCTTCGGCACCCGACCGCTGCGGCTCGCGCTGCCGCTTGCGGTACGTGTTGATGAAGGTGTTGGTCAGGATCCGGAACAGCCACGCCTTCAGGTTCGTACCCTGCTGGAACTGGTGGAAGGAGGCATACGCCTTGGCGAAGGTCTCCTGCACCAGGTCTTCCGCATCCGCCGGGTTGCGGGTCATCCGAAGCCCTGCGGAGTACAGCTGATCCAGGTAGGGCAGCACCTCCTGCTCGAAGCGCTCACCGCGCTCTTCGAGAGTCTCCGGAACGGGACCCACCCCCTCGGGGTAGTACGAGGCCGGGCTGCGGGCGTGCAGACCGTATGAGCGGGAGGATACCGTGCCGGAGTCACGAGATTCCGTCAGCATGCCACGAGGTGGCGCAGCGACTGCCATGCCGCGTTCAACACGACGGTGCACCCGGTCATTCCGCAGCAGGCCCGCGGCCGGCATCGGGCTCACTGGCATAAGGCTAGCCAAGCCGGGAAGGTAAGACCTAGGCGCCAGGTGGCAGCGTCTCACCGGCAGCGGCGCCGAGTCAGGAGTTCAGCTCCCGTGCGACATGCGGTCAGCGCCATCACCGCGCCGGACACGGACACGCTCCCGGTGTACTGGCAGTTCCACGAGGCGGTGACGCGCGCCCAGCTGACGCAGTGGCTGCCGTCCGGCCGGCACCTGCTCGTCGACGTCTCGGGACCGCGCGCGCCTGGCGCCGAACTGGCCGCCCGGGCCGGGCACACCGTGCTGCGCGTTGTCACCCCGGGCAGCACGCTCCCTGAGCCTGCTGGGCCCGGAAAGATCATCCCGGTGATCGCCGACTCGTCCAGGCTGACCTTCCTGCGCGATGACTGCGCGGCCGGGGTCATCGCCGAGGACCGGGCGCTGTCGGTGCACCTGGCCGCCGAGACGATGATCGCCGAGATCGCCCGGGTGCTGCGCCCGGCCGGCCGGGTGATCGCCTGCGTCGACTCCCTGGTGCTCGGCATGGCGGTGCTCGCCGACCAGCATCACTGGGCGCAGCTGGTCGACCTGCCGCATGCCGAGGTGGTGCTGGTGCCGTGGCCGGACGGCACGATCACCAGGTGCTTCGGCCCGGACCAGGCCCGTGAGCTGTTCACCGGGGCCGGGCTGCGGGTCAACTGGATGCGGCCGCGGACCGTGTTCGCCGAGTCGGTGGTGACGCACTGGCTGCGGCACGACCCGGGCGGCCTGCCCAAGCTGGTGCGCGCCGAACTGGCGGCCCGGGCCGACGAGTCGCTCGGCGCGCAGCTAGTGATCTCCGCCAGCAAGCCCCGGCGGGGCCGGGGGGGTACGGGGAGGCGGGCAGCCCCTCCCCGGGGGGGTACGGGGGGGCGGGGAGCCCCCCCGTGAGCGGGGGGTTCCGGGGGGTCGCCCCCCCGGGCCAGCACGGCGGGGGGTTCCGGGGGTCGCCCCCCGGGCTAGCGCCGTCGTTTGGCCCACTTGGACTGGCAGCCGACGCAGCGGGCGGCGTCGGGCCGGGCATCGAGCCTGCCCTCGGGGATCTCGTGACCGCAGTCGACGCACTGCCCGTAGCTGTGCTCGTCGATGCGGACGAGCGCGGCGAGCACCTCGTCGCGCTGGCCGCGGGCGGAGTGAAGGATCGCCTCGGTGCGGTCGGCCTCGGAGAGCATGGACCCCGCGTCGGCCGAATCCTGCGGGTACCCCGTGCCCGCCACGGGCCCGGGGCCCTCCCCCTGCAGGACGGCTATCGTCCGGTCCAGGTCGTCACGCATCTCCTCGAGCCGCTTGCGGGCGACGGTAGTCTCCACTGGTGTCCTCGCCTCCCGTCCGCGTGCGCTAGGCAGCTCAGGCTCGCATCGGCGCCGGGCCGCGGCTGCAGGCTGCGGACTCAGAACAACTCGCCTGGCGGCCTGTTGGTATCGGCGGAAGCCGCGGACGGCTCATCGGTGCTCTCCAGGGGCTTGATGAGCTCGGGTCCGTTGTTCCGCACAGTATTAACGGCCATGGATACGGGATGCGACGTGAGGCCGCCCGCCATCGCGGGCAGCATCGCCGCCTGAAGCTGGCTTGGTTCGGTATTGTCCGGGTCGAGCCAGTCTGCCCAGTGCTCACGGGTGATCACCATGGGCATGCGATCGTGGATCTGGCCGACATCGTCGGTGGCCTGGGTCGTGATAATCGCGGCCGTCCACAGCCAGGCACGTTCATGATCGTCGGGGAGCGACCCATCCCGCCAGAGCTCGTAGATTCCGGCGAAGGCGAGGGTTCCCCCATCCGTTCGGTAAATAAAATACGGCTGCTTCCGCTTCTTTCCCCCGTCAGAAATGGGCTGCCACTCGTAGTAGCCGTCGGCCGGGATGATGCACCGGCGCTTGGCGAAGGCGCGCCGGTAAGCCGGCTTGACCGCCACCGTTTCGGCCCTGGCGTTGATCATGCGGCTGCCGATGGAGGCCTCCTTGGCCCAGGAGGGCACCAGCCCCCAGCGGACCACGCGCAGCTCACGACCCTGCGGCTGGTCCTCGCGGGCGGGCCTTTCGACGACCGCGTAGATCCTCTTGGTCGGGGCCACGTTGTAATCGGGACCAGGCTCCGGGTCGGGCGAGGCAGCCACGCGGTCGCGCTCCACGCCGAACTCCTCGAGGAGCTCAAGGCGCTTGCGCGCTGACACAAAACGACCGCACATGCAATCTTCCTGAACTGGATGCAATCTGGACTCGTCCCGTTAAGCCTGGATTGGCAGTTCATAACCAGAATCCGCCCCGGCCAAACACGCGCCGCGCCCGGCAGGACGACCGGACGATACGCTCAACGGTATGCACTCGGACAACAACCAGGACCGGACCTGGGCTTCCCCCGCCGCGTCCGGGCCGGTCAGCGCCCGCGTCCAGCTGCCGGCCTCCAAGTCCATCACCAACCGCGCGCTGGTCCTGGCTGCGCTCAGTGACGGGCCGGCCGTGATCGCCAACCCGCTGCGGGCCAGGGACACCACGCTGGCCGCCGCCGCGCTGCGGGCGCTCGGCACTGAGATCACAGAATCCCGAACGGCCTGGCATGTCACGCCCGGGCAGCCTGCGCCGGGCTCCGCGGTGACCGTGGACGTGGGCAATGCGGGCACGGTGATGCGGTTCCTGCCCGGACTGGCCGCGCTGACCTCCGCCGTCGTCGCCTTCGACGGGGACGCACGAGCCCGGCAGCGCCCGGTCGGCCCGATCCTGGCGGCGCTGCGGCAGGTCGGCGCGCACATCGAGGACGGCGGCCGGGCCGCGGTCCCGTTCACCGTGCACGGCCGCGGCGCGGTCCGCGGCGGCACCGTGGTGCTGGATGCGTCGGGGTCCTCGCAGCTGGTCTCGGGCCTGCTGCTGGCGGCGCCCCGGTTCGACGAGGGCATCGAGGTACGGCACGAGGGACCGCCGGTGCCTTCGGCGCCGCACATCGCGATGACCGTGCGCATGCTCCGCGCGGCCGGCGCTTCCGTGGACGAGGATGCCTCCGGTGCTTCGGGGGGCCGACCCGAGGCCTGGCGGGTGCGGCCGGGGCGGCTCGAGCTGGGGTCCGTCACGGTGGAGCCCGACCTGTCCAACGCGGGCCCGTTCCTGGCCGCGGCGCTGGTCACCGGCGGCACCATCACCATCGGTGACTGGCCGCGGGACAGCCTGCAGGCAGCCGGGGCGATCCTGGACGTGCTGACCCGGATGGGCGCCCGCTGTGCGGTCGGCGCGGACGGGCTGACGGTGACCGGCCCCGGTCGCGTCCGCGGCATCACCGCCGACCTGCGCGACGTCAGCGAGCTCACGCCGGTGCTCACCGCGGCGGCGGCGGTGGCGGAATCCCCGTCGGTCTTCACCGGCCTGGCGCACACCCGCACGCACGAGACGGACCGGCTGGCCGCCCTGGCCAAGGAGATCAACGCGCTCGGCGGCGACATCACCGAGCTGCCCGACGGGCTGCAGATCAGGCCGCGCCCGCTGCACGCCGGGGCAGCCGGGGATCCGTTCGGCACCTATGACGACCACCGGATGGTGATGGCGGCGGCCGTCCTGGGCCTGGCCGTGCCCGGCATCCGGGTGGCCGGCGCGGACACCGTGGCCAAGACCTTCCCGGACTTCATGGATATCTGGGCCGCCATGCTCGGGCTGGAACCCTGAGCTCGGCATGAGCCCGCAGTCCGGGTACGCGCGGCTCGACGAAGACGACGTCCGGGTCCGTCCTGGCCGCAGCTCACGGCCGCGCACCCGGCGGCGCCCGGCGCACTCCAGCGCCGTGGAAGGGTTCGTCACCAGCGTGGACCGGGGCCGGTACGGGTGCATCACCGGCGACGGCAGGCTGGTCGTGGCCATGAAGGCGCGCGAGCTCGGCAAGGGCTCGGTGGTGGTCGGCGACCGGGTGGCGCTGGCGGGCGACACCTCGGGCGCCGAGGGGACGCTGGCCCGCATCGTCCGGGTCGAGCCGCGGACCAGCGCGCTGCGCCGGTCCGCCGACGACACCGACCCGCTCGAGCGGATCATCGTGGCCAACGCCGACCAGCTGGTGATCGTCTGCGCGCTGGCCTCGCCGCCGCCCAACCTCCGCTTCGTCGACCGCTGCCTGGTCGCCGCGTACGACGCCGGGCTGGACCCGCTGCTGGTGCTGACCAAGGCCGACCTGGCGTCGCCGCGTCGCGTGCGTGATTTCTACCGGCCGCTCGGCCTGCCCATGCTGACCACCAGGCGGCCGCTGGCCCCGCGCACGCTGGCCCGGGTGCGGAATGCGCTGGACGGCCGGGTCAGCGTGCTCATCGGGCCGTCGGGCGTCGGCAAGTCCACGCTGATGAACACGCTGGTCCCGGCGGCTTCTCGTTCGGTGGGCACGGTCAACCCGGTGACCGGCCGGGGCAGGCACACGTCGTCGTCCCTGGTGGCGATCCCGCTGGGCGACGGGTGGCTGATCGACACGCCGGGACTGCGCGGGTTCGGGCTCGGGCACGTGAGCGCGGAGCGGGTGGTGGAGGCGTTCGGAGACCTGGCCGAGGGCACCGCCGGGTGCCCGCCCGGCTGCGATCACCTCTCCCCCGGCTGCGCCCTGGACGAGTGGGCCCGCGAGCACCACGCCGAGGCGCGCCTGGACTCGCTCCGCCGCCTGCTGCACAGCCGCGAGGGCACCAGCCCGGACTAGCCGGTGCCGTTTACGGCGGGCGGGGTCATCGTCGGCAGGTCACCGGCGTCCCAGTAATTGAGGCTAACCCCTTTCGTCACAGCCACGGCCGTCTAACCGCTGGTTTGCGCGGAAAATCCGTGTCGCGTGTCTCGGATGCGGTCTGATGCGATTCCGCTGCCGGGCGGCATTCCGGGCATGCCCGGAATGCCGGCTGCCTGCCTGGAGGCCCAGCGATATGTCTGCAGTTCCGGGGGTTATAGCACCCGAAACTGTAAACATATGGGTCGGCAGCCCCCCTGGACGGGGCGGCAGGGGCAGCTGTGGCTTGTGGTACTTCGCGGCTGGATGCTGGCGTCGCGACCACCGCTAGCTGGAGAAGTCCTGGGTTAGCCAGACGGTACCGGAGGGGGCTCGGTGGATGGCGATGCCGATGTGGGCGAAGGAACCGCTGAGGATGTTCCTGCGGTGACCGTCGTCGGGGGGCTTCTCGTTGAGCATGTCCCGGGTGAGGGTCACCGCCATCTGGGCGATGGCCGCCGTGGTGCCAGCCACCGGGCCGCCCTCGCCGATGTTCTCCCCGGCCGCCGTCCAGTGGACTGCGGCGGCGGTCTCGCGGGAACCGAGAGACGGCTCGCCCGGGCACTGGTGGGAGAGCCCGCAGCCACCGGCCATCGCCGAGTTGTGCGCCGACGCGCTGCTGTCCAGGCCGGCGGTGATCGTCAGCGGGGCCAGGCCCGCGGCCGTACGCGCCTGGTTGATGACCGCAAGGACCTGGGCGGCCGGGCTACCCGGGGGGGCGCCGGCCGAGCCGGCTGCAATGGGCGACGACGGCGCGGGGCTGGATGACGAGGACGCGGGCGGCGAAGGCCGGCCGGAGGCCGGTGACGGCCGGGCGCGGGACGACGGCGGCGGCACGCTGGCGACGGCGGAGTGGACGGGGTGCCCGGCGCAAGATCCGGGCGAGCCGGGCGAGCCACGCGAGCCAGGCGACGGCGGGGTGCACGAGGCCGATGTCTGCCGGGCGGTAACCTGCCCGGCGGCGGGCGAGGGGGCCGGGGCAGAACCGCGAGCTAGGTACAGGCCCGCGGCTGCCAGCAGCGGCAGCACCAGAAGGCCGGCCAGCAGGCGCCGGGCGCGGCGCGAGGGGCCGCGGGGCGCAGGCTGGGCATGGCGCGCGCGTACTCCGGCTGGCGTGCCAGCCGCCCGTCTCGACGCACGCGCCGGACCGTCCGTGGCTGTCCCCTGTTCCGGCCGCTGGCATGGGGGATCACAACGACCCAGGTAGCTCCGCGCTCACCACCTAACAGCCGTGACACTAGATGATGGGCATCCGGGCCGCGGAGGATTGCCGAATGTCGGGCGGGGGCTAGCTGACGGTTCCGCCGGCCCGCCAGTAGACGCCGGCCGCGGTCCGCGACATGAATTCCTCGTCGACCAGGTACCGGCGCAAGGCGCAGTGGTCGTCGAAGATTTTCTTGAGGATCGCGTCGACCGCGGCCTCGGGGTATTTGCGGCCGGGCTCGAATGCCTGGGCTACCTGGTCAAGCAGCAGGCGGCGGCGGGTGCGCTTGGCTGGCCACGCGGTGATCCTGCCGCCGCTGAGGAACGCCCGCAGCTGTTCCGGCGGGTCGGCGAGGAGGCCGTCAGCGTTTTGACCCATCTATGCCAGTATGACGCGGGCGCGGCGGATCTGGCCAGCGAGATACCCCAGGCGGTACCGTTTCGCAGGTGGCACACTATGACGACGACCTGCGCTTCGCGCATGTCCTCGCAGATAACGCCGACGACATCACCACGCGGCGGTTCCGGGCCCTCGACCTGCGGGTCGACACCAAGCCTGACCTCACGCCGGTGTCAGATGCCGATCAGGCGGCCGAGGAGTCGCTGAGGAACGTGCTGCGCCGGTCCCGCCCGCGCGACGCGGTGCTCGGCGAGGAGACCGGCCGGACCGGCTCGGGACCGCGGTGCTGGGTTATCGACCCGATCGACGGGACGAAGAACTACGTGCGCGGCGTCCCGGTCTGGGCCACGCTGATCGGCCTGATGGACGGCCCGGACGTCGTGGTCGGGGTGGTATCCGCGCCTGCCCTGAGCCGCCGCTGGTGGGGCGCCCTCGGCGGCGGCGCCTGGACCGGGCGCAGCCTGACCAAGGCGTCGCCGTGCCGGGTGTCCGGGGTGACCAAGCTGGGCGACGCGTCGCTGTCGTACTCCGGACTCGGCGGGTGGTCCGAGCGCGGGCTGCTCGACAACTTCCTCGACCTGACCAGATCGGTGTGGCGGACGCGGGCGTTCGGTGATTTCTGGTCGCACATGCTGGTCGCGGAGGGCGCCTGCGACATCTCGGCCGAACCCGAGGTGAACCTGTGGGACCTGGCCGCGCTGCAGATCATCGTCACCGAGGCCGGCGGGCGGTTCACCTCGCTCGAAGGCGTGGCCTCCCCGGACGCCGGCAGCGTGGTGTGCACCAACGGCCACCTGCACGACGAGGTGCTGACCCACCTGCAGCAGCGTTCTCATCCCTAAATAACTCACACGGCTGAGTCGTCAGGGGCTTGCCCTCCGGGATGAATTAACCGATGCTTGTGGGACGTCACAAATGCACAAGCGCCGGAACCAGGGGGTGTTACTCGTGAAGGTACGAGACGGCATGTCCCATCTTGTCCTTACCATCGGGCCAGCGCACACGCTGCGGCAGGCAGCACGCATGATGTCGGTGCGCCGCATCGGCGCCGCCGTCGTGATCGACCCGGAGCACGCTGGCATCGGCATCCTGACCGAACGTGACATCCTCGACTCGGTGGCGGCGGGTGAGGACCCGGACGCCGAACTCGCCGCGCAGCACCGCACCGAAGAGCTCACCTATGCCTCGCCCGACTGGACCCTGGAGGAAGCCGCCGCGGCGATGGTCAAGGGCGGGTTCAGGCACCTCGTGGTGGTCGAAGACCACGACGTGGCCGGGTTGCTCTCCATGCGCGACATCGTCCGCTGCTGGATGTCGGCCGAAGCCACCAGCCCGGCCGCGCCACAGCCCGTCGCCACCTCGGCCTAAGGGAAAAGGAGAGCCCTGAGGAAAGAGGGGCCTGAGAAAAAAAGGGAGGGGCCTGAGGGACAAGAGGGGCCTGAGGTAAGACAGGCCTGGGGGACAAGAAGGGCCTGAGGTAAGAGGGGTCTGAGGGACGCGGGAAGGCAGGGCCGGCTCGTCCGCATCGCTCCCGGAATGCCGGACACTTAGCATATGAACCGCGAGGGCGCGGAAACCCACCTGCGGTTGCTGGCCGAGGCCGTGCTGCGCCGCTCACTGGAGTCTGCCGCGGGGTCGCTGTGGGCGGTCGGCCCGGGCAGCTTGACCGCGATGATCGTGACAGGAAAGGCGCTGACCGCCGTCGGGGCGCTCGACGTGGTCACCGTCGAGCAGATCCTGGCCGGATTCAACCTGGCCGTGAACGTGCGGCAGTTCCGCGATCGGGAAGCCCAGAGCACCGGCGGGGCCGCGGCGGTCGCCCGCTGGGCCGCGCAGAGCCAGTCCGTCCGGCCCATGCCGAGGGTCTCGGCGGCCATGCTGACCCGCACCCAGCCGCCAGGGAGCATCCAGCCGCCGAAACCAGCGGATCCCGACGATCCCGGAAACACCGGGCAGGCCGGGGATGTCCCTGGTCCGGGTGAGGCTGGCACATTCGTCCCGGTCGGGCTGACGATCCCGTTCCGCGAGGGAGTCATCAGCGGCGAGCTGTGCCTGATGTCGTTCGCGCGCACCGGCTCGGGCGCGCGGTTCATCGCGACGTGGGGCATACGCGCGCCGTCACTGGAACACCGGCTGAGCATGCAGCACCCCGGGCTGATCCCGTTCCACCTGTTCACGGTCACGGACGACCGCGGCACCCGGTACGAGCTGGACGGCACGCCCCGCGGCGACCCCGACTGGTCCAGCGAGATCAGCCTGCGACCCGCCCCGCCGGCCAGCATTCGCTGGCTCGACGTCACCGCTCCGCACGGCAAGGTCGTGCGCATCGATGTGCGCCCGGGCGGTCCGGAGTCCGCAGCGGGCGATGAGCCGCAGGTCAGCGACGCCAAGCTCAGCCCAGGCGAGTACCTGCTGGTCATGATGGCGGAGCGGCTGCTCACGGGGGTGCCGGAGTTCCCGCGCGGCCGGTGGCACCAGGCGACCGCGGGGCAGCTGCGGACGCTGGCGGGCGGCCTCGGCGACGTCGTCGCCGCGCTCGAGGCGGCCGACGTCCTGTCACCGCTCAGCCCGGTGCCGGCCCGGCTCGCCGCGCTGTGCTCCAGCCTGGACATCGCCGATCACGGGATCAGCGCGGCGCCCGCGACCGACCTGCCGGAAACATGGTTCAGCCTGCTGGCGCACTACCAGCGCAGGAAGCCGGACCTGACCCCGATACGCGATGGCTACGCCGCCCTGGCGGCGCCGCTGCCCGAACTGGACGGCATCCGGCTGGCGCTGCTCGGGCTGCAGCACGCCGAGGGAAGCTCGTCCCTGCACCTGCTGGCCCGCGGCCCGGTACGAGAACACCGTCCCGGGCCGCTCGATGTCGACCCGGCCTTCCCGCTGTCGATCTGGCTCCGGGACAGCGGCGGCAGGTGGCACGCCGCCCGCCCGGACCGCCGCCACCAGGCCGGCCCCGAGTCGGCGATCCGGCTGCAGCTCGTGCCGCCGCTGACCCGTCCGACACCCTGGATCGAGGTGCTGGCCGCAGGCCAGGCGGCCGAGGTCCGCGCCAGGCTGACGCTGCGCTGGAGGTACCCGTCGTGACCACTATCCCGGGGGGTCCCGGGGGGCCGTCCCCCGGGCCTGACACAGGGCCGAACGAGCCGTGGTTCGGGTGCCTGGCTCCCTGCGAGGCCCAGGTGCCTTGCGGCACGGGCCAGCACGTCGTCCGCTGGGAAGCCGGGGCGCTCCGGCTGGCCAGCCACGCCGACCCCGAGGCCGAGCGGGTGCTCGCCGCCCTCGGCGGCGAGCAGGCCAGGTGCGTCGAGGTGGCCGAGGCCTGGGGCCGGCACGCCGCCGACCTGACCATGCTGAGCGTCGGGCCGCGCGGCCCGGCCGACGAGATCGGTGTCAGCTGGGATGACGTCGACGCGGCCGCGCAGGCTGCCCAGCGGGGCGGCTGGACCGGCTACGTGCCCCTGCCCGGCAGCCCCGGGCACGGGCCGATGCAGCTGGCCAGCCCGCCGACGGCGGCGGCGCTGGCCCGGGTGAGCATCCGCCGTACGCTGTTCCAGCAGGAAGCCGACCAGGACAGGCAGCGCAGGAACGACCTGCTGTCGCTGCTCGCGCTGGGGTACGGGTTCCAGGTCCGGCTGACCGGGCAGGTGGTCGCGGCGCACGCGGGCCGGCTGGACGAACAGGACGAACAGGGGCGCAGCATCCGGCCCGTGCTGACCGCCGCCCTGGCCGGCCGGCTGGCTCCGGTCGCCGAGCAGTGGCTCGGCATCGACCCGGATCAGGTGGTGGTGTCGCTGCACCGCGGACCCGGATGGGGGTCGGCCGAGCTGACCGGGCGGGGCTCGGAGCGGCGGCTGCGGGTCAGCCTGCCGGCTGGGTGGCTGGCCCGGGTGTGGGCGGCCGGGCTGACGCTGGCCGGCCGGCATCTGGTCGTCGCGGTGCAGCGGGCCGGCTGGCCCAGCGCGCGGGTACTGGCGCTGCGGGCGCCGGACACCGAACCGGTGTCGCTGGACGTGCGCGCCACTGACGGCCAGCACAGTGACGGCCAGCACAGTGACGGCCGGCACAGTGACGGCCGGCCCGGTGCTCCAGATGCGCCACACTGGGAGATATGAGCCCGAACCATCCGGCCGTCGAGGCGCTCGGCGTCGCGGTCGCGGCCCGGGTGCCGGTGCTGCTGTGGGGCGCGCCCGGCACCGGCAAGACGTCCGCGATCCGCGCGATGGCCGGGGCCATGGGGCTGCCGTGCGAGACCGTGATCGCCTCGATCCGTGAGCCTTCTGACTTCGCCGGGCTGCCCATCGTGGTCGGTGACGAGGTCCGGTTCGCTCCCCCGTCGTGGGCGCGGCGGCTGGCCGAGGCGGGTCACGGGCTGCTGTTCCTGGACGAGCTTTCCACCGCGCCGCCCGCCGTCCAGGCCGCCCTGCTCCGGGTGGTGCTCGAGCGGACGGTCGGCGACCTGACGCTGCCCGGGGAGGTGGCGGTGGTCGCCGCGGCCAACCCGCCGGAGCAGGCCGCCGACGGCTGGGATCTGTCCGCCCCGCTGGCCAACCGGCTCTGTCACCTGGCGTGGCAGACCGATCCGCGTTCGGTGGCGGACGGGCTCGCGGGCGGCTGGGCGGCTCCGGTCGTGCCGGTGCTGCCCGCCGGGTGGCAGGCGGAAGAAATCTTGTCCCGCGGCCTGGTCGCCGCCTTCCTGCACGTCCGGCCCGGGCTGGCCTGCGCGCCGCCGTCTGACGCGGCGGCCGCGGGACGCGGCTGGCCGTCGCCGCGGACCTGGGAGATGGCGGCCCGGCTGATGGCCGCCGCGGGCGCCTCAGGCGCCGGGGACGAGGCCCGGTCCGCGCTGATCCGGGGCGCCGTGGGCGACGGGGCCGGGGTGGAGTTCCTGGCCTGGCTGGTGGAGATGGACCTGCCCGACCCGGAGCAGGTCCTCGCCGATCCCGCCTCGTTCCGGCTCCCGGAGCGCGGCGACCGCGCCTATGCTGCCCTCGCCGCGATCGCGGCCGCGGTGGCCGCGGACCCGTCCCCGGACCGCTGGACGGCAGGCTGGCAGGTCCTCGGGCTGGCCGCCGACACCGCGCCCGACGTGGCCGCCGTCGCCGCCCGCGTCCTGGCCAGGTGCCGCCCCGACGGCACCGCGCTGCCCGCGGAGATCCACCTGTTCGCCCCGGTGCTGCAGGACGCAGGGCTCCTGCAGGCCCATGGGTCCCAGGGCCAGGGGGGTACGGGCCAGGGGGGTACGGGGGGGCGGGCAGCCCCCCCGTGAGCGGGGGGATCCCGGGGGGTCGCCCCCCCGGGGCTAACACTTCGGCGGCGCGGCTGTGGGCCGCCACCAAGTTCCCGTACCTGGCCACCGGGGTGTTCGGAGCTCAGGTGATCGCCGAGCGGGGCAGCGGCACCGTGTCGGTCGACGAGAGCTGGCGGATGCGCGCCGACCCGGAGCTGACCGCGGCCTGGACCCCCGCGCAGCTGGGGTCCGTCCTCATCCATCACGTCTGCCATCTGCTGCGGACCCACGGCGAGCGGGCGCAGGGCGCGGGCGTCCGGCCGGACGAGGCCCGGGAGTGGGTACGCGCCGCGGACGCCGAGATCAACGACGACCTGATGCCGGCCGGCCTGGACCTGCCCGGCCGGCCGGTACTTCCCCGCGACCTGGGGGCCGAGGACGGCCTGCTGGCGGAGCAGTACTTCGACGGGATCCGCGGTGCTAACCGGGCCAACAGCGCCGCGCGGGCAGGCACGGTGACCGGGGCGGGAACCGGTGACCGTTCGGCATCATCTGGACCGGGGGAAACGGCGGGAACCTGGCTCGACTGCGGCAGCGGCGCGGACGGGGTGCCGCGGCCAGGCCAGGGCCCGGACGGCCTGCCCCGCTGGCAGGCGGACCTGCTGCGGCGGCAGGTCGCGCAGGACGTCATCGCGCACGGCAAGCAGCCCGGAACCGTGCCCGCCGGGCTGCTGCGCTGGGCCGAGGAGATGCTCGCCCCCAGGGTGAACTGGCGCGCCGTGCTCGCGGCCGAACTGCGCCGGGCCATCGCCGAGGTAGCCGGGGCGGTCGACTACTCCTACCGGCGGCCCTCGCGCCGGTCCGCCGCGGTCTTCGCGTCCAGCCATGTGGTGCTCCCGGCGCTGCGGCGGCCGGTGCCCGAGGTGGCCGTGGTCTGCGATACCTCGGGCAGCATGACCGCGGACCTGCTCGCCATGGTGCTGGCCGAGGTGGAAGGCCTGCTGCGGGCGCTCGGACTCGCCCGGCGGGTCCGCGTGCTGGCCTGCGACACCGCGGTCGCGCCGGCCCAGCGGGTCAGTTCGGCCCGCCAGGTGCAACTGGTCGGCGGCGGCGGGACCGACATGGGCGCCGGCATCGCCGCGGCGGCCGCGCTGCGGCCCAGGCCCGCCGTCACGGTCGTGCTCACCGACGGGTACACGCCGTGGCCTGCGCTGCCGCCGAAGGGCATGAGGATCGTGGTCGGGCTGCTCGGCGCGCAGGCGCCGGACGCGCCGCCGTGGGCGCGCGCCGTCCGGGTTGAACCCGGCTGAGCGCGCCTTCGGCGGCTGGCCCGGCTTGCCTGGTGGCGGCCGGAGGTGATCTGCTACTGGGCGATGACTACCCGGACGAGACAGCAGATCCTGACGCTGATCGCGATCGCGCTCACCTTCGGTTCCGGCGCGATGGACGTGGCCAGCTTCACCCGGCTGGGTGAGGTCTTCACCAGCGTCATGACCGGCAACATCGTGCTGTGGGGCCTGGCCGCGGCGCAGAGATCGGTGTCGCTGGCCAGCCACACGGCGGTCTCGATCGCCGGCTACATCGCCGGGGTGGCCGGCGGTACCTGGGTCGTGCACGGCTTCAAGACGGCCGGCCCCGCTGACGACGGGGGCCGGGCCAGCGTGCTGCCCGCCCACGTGAACTGGGCGCTGTCCGCCGAGCTCATCCTGCTGGCCGGGTTCACCGCCGGCTGGGAGATCACCGGCGCCAGCCCGGCCGGGTGGGCGCAGTTCTGCCTGCTCGCGGTGGCGGCGGCGGCCATGGGCGTGCAGGCCTCGGCGGTCAACGAGATGGGGCTGACCAACGTGTCGACCACGTTCCTGACCGGCACCCTGACCTCGCTGGTCAGCTCGCTGGTCGTCCCGGGGAAGGACACGCCGCAGGGCCCGCGGCGGTTCGGCGTGCTGATCGGGCTGGCGGCCGGCGCCGGGCTGTGCGGGCTGCTCGTGGCCACCGCGCCGGCTGGCGTCCCGGCGCTGCCGCTGGCCGCGCTGATCACCACGCTCGTGCTGGCCTCGGTGCCACTGCGGGACGCCGGGTAGCGCTGCGGGCCGCCGGGTAGCACTGCGGGGCCGGGGCGGCCCGGGGCGGAATGTCACTGGGCGGTGGCAGCATGCCGGCATGAGACCAGCATTGAAGGCAGGGCTGCTGCCGGTCTGGCGGGACCGTGACACGGTGCAGTTCGGCGTGCATCCGCGGCGGGCCGTGGCGGTGGGCGGGCTCGGCCAGACCGCGGCCGTGCTCGCCCTGCTCGACGGGAGCCGCGACCGCCAGGGCGTGATCGCCGCCGCGCAGGCGTACGGCGTGCCGCCGGCCGCGGCCGACCGGGTGCTCGCCGTCCTGGCGGCGGCGGGCGTGCTCGACGACTTCCCGGCCCGGATGCACGCCTCGCTCCCCGAGCAGCTGCGCGCCCGGCTGGCTCCCGAACTCGCCGCCGCCTCGCTCGCCTACGGCGACGGCGACGGCGGGGCGCGCACGCTGGCCCGGCGGCGGGCCGCCTACATCCGGGTGCACGGCGCGGGCCGGACCGGCGCCTGCGTGGCCAGCTTCCTGGCCGCCTCCGGCGTCGGGCACGTCAGCTGCGCCGACCCGGAGCCTGCCGAGCCCGCCGACCTCGCGCCCGCCGGGCTGGTGCTGGCCGATGTGGGAGCGCCGCGGCAGGAAGGGGCCGCCCGCGCCATTCTCCGCGCCGCGCCCGAAGTGAGGACGGGCGACGACGGCAGCATCCCGGACCTGGTGATCCTCACCGGGCTGACCTTGCCCGACCTGGCCGGGCAGCTGATGCGGGACCGGGTGCCGCATCTGGCGCTGCGGACCGGGGAGGCGATCGGCGTGGTGGGACCGCTGGTCCGGCCGGGTCGTTCGGCGTGCCTGCAGTGCGTGGACCTGCGCAAGACCGAGGCCGACCCGCAGTGGCCGAAGATCTTGGCCCAGGCCACCTTCGCCCGTTCCCTGGCGCAGGCCTGCGACACCGTGCTCGCCGCCATGACGGCCACCCTGGCATCCGCGCAGGCGCTGGCCTGCCTGGACCGCCCGGACAGCGTCCCGGTGACCGCGGACGGCACGCTGGAACTGGTCCTGCCCGACTGGCAATGGCGCCGCCGGACCTGGAGGCCGCATCCGGCGTGCAGATGCGGCGCGGCTATCGCGGGCGGCGGCGGCACGGTTTGACAATAGTTTCCATATCAAGGCCCATGTCGAACGGGAGGGCGGGCGATGACCCGACCCCGAGGGCAACCGGTGGACGTTCGCCCAGGCGCGTCCCACCATGCGCTGAGCCGGACCGGCGCTTTACCTGTACCAACCGCACCCCGCCATGCGGGACAATGTCGGTGTGAACGACGTGCCCAAGCACCCGGTGACCCGGGCCGCGAAGATGGCCAGGCTGCCGATCGGGCTGGCGGGCCGCACGGCCATCGGGGTCGGGAAGCGGATCGGCGGGCGGCCGGCCGAGATCGTCGCGCAGGAAATCCAGCAGCGCACGGCCGACCAGATCTTCCGTGTCCTGGGCGAGCTCAAGGGCGGCGCCATGAAGCTGGGCCAGGCGCTGTCGATCTTCGAGGCGGCGCTGCCGCCAGAGATCGCGGGGCCGTACCGGGCCACGCTGACCAAGCTGCAGGAAGCCGCGCCGCCGCTGCCCGCCCGCACCGTCCACAAGGTGCTGACCAGGGAGCTCGGGGAGAACTGGCAGGACAGCTTCACCGAGTTCAACGACACGCCCGCCGCCGCGGCGTCGATCGGCCAGGTGCATAAGGCCGTCTGGCGGGACGGCCAGCGGGTCGCGGTGAAGATCCAGTATCCCGGCGCAGGCCGCGCGCTGATCAGCGACTTCACCCAGCTGAGCCGGGCCGGGCGGCTGTTCGGCCTGCTGATGCCGGGGCTGGACGTCAAGCCGCTGCTCGAGGAGCTGAGAGACCGGGTCACCGAGGAGCTCAACTACGAGCTCGAGGCGATGGCCCAGCAGATGTTCGCCGACGCGTACGCGGGCGACCCGGACATCTACGTGCCCAACGTCGTCACGAGCACGGACCAGGTGCTGGTCTCCGAATGGATGGACGGCACCCCGCTGTCGAAGATCATCAGCGACGGGAGCAAGGAAGAACGCGACCGGGCAGGGATCCTGCTCGTTCGGTTCCTGTTCTCCGGACCGTCCCGGGCCGGGCTGCTGCACGCCGACCCGCACCCCGGAAACTTCCGGCTGCTCGACGACGGCCGCCTCGGCGTGCTCGACTTCGGCGCGGTGGACCGGCTGCCGGGCGGGCTGCCGCCGTTCTTCGGGCGGCTGCTGCGGATCATGCACGACGACGACGCGGACATCGAGGAAGTGGAGCGCGAACTGCGGGCCAACGGGTTCCTGCGGCCCGGGATCGACGTGGACCTGGACGCGCTGCACGCCTTCCTGGCGCCGCTCGCCGAGCCGTCCAAGGTGGACTCCTTCAAGTTCAGCCGGGAATGGCTGCGCGAGGAGGCCACCCGCGTCACCGACCTGCGGGCCAGCAACGTCACCCGCCGGTTCAACCTGCCGCCGTCCTACGTGCTCATCCACCGGGTGTCCACGGCCGGCATCGGGGTGCTGTGCCAGCTCGAGTGCGAGGGCGAGTTCCGGGCCGAGGTGCTCAAGTGGATACCCGGCTATTTCGATCCCGCCCCGGGGAGCCTAGATGATGCCGAGGCCCTGGATGATGCTGAAGCCCTGGATGATGCTGAGGCTGGCCGGCTGTGACCCCCTTCGCGACGGCGATCCTCGCTGCCGACATGACGGCCTTGGCCAGCCTGCTGCACCCGGATGCCACGTTCACCAGCCCGGCGGTCTTCGAGCCTTACCGCGGGCGGGCCGCCGTGCTGCGGGTGCTGACCGCGGCCACGCAGACCATCGAGGACTTCGCCTACACCGGCGAGACGCACGGACCCGGGGTGGACGTGCTCCGGTTCCGCGGCCGGGTCGGCCGCTACCAGCTCGAGGGCGTGGATATCGTCACCACCGATGACGACGGCCAGATCACCGACGTCACCGTGATGGTCCGCCCGCTGCGCGGGCTGGAGGCCCTAGTCGGTGGCATGCAGCAAACCCTGGCCCGCCTGCCGGAAAGCTAGCTCGGCGTCCCGCACAGCCGCGCACTGCTTTCGGCGCCACCAGCGCGGTGACCTCGCAGTCTGGCCGACGGCCGGTCCGCCGGGGCATCGACGAGGAATGGCATCAGCGCCGGATCGACGAACGCCGGGGGCGGATGGTCCGACGGGATCAGCAGGGTGAGCAGGAGGACCAGCAGTCCGACGAGGAAGGTCACGCCGCTGGACAGGACGATCCCGGCCGTCATGGGCGCTCCCCCGGCCAGCAGCAGCATGGGCCGCCAGCGGGTCCGAACGGTGCGCGGCAGGCGCATCAGGCCGATGACCGCGAGCAGCGCGCCGATACGGATCCACCAGCGGATCCGCGTGATGCGGGCAAGCCGCCTGACCCTCGGGGCACCGTACCGGGCGGACGAGGTCCACACCACCAGGTTCCGCCGATGCCAGCGGCGTCTCATCGCGGCCTCCTGCACCTGGCTCCGCTCTGTCCTAAATCGTACGCTCGGGAGCGTTGACCGGGCCGCTAGCGGCCCTTGAAGGCGGCCTGCGCGGGACCTGCTCGAGCTGCACTGCCCGCAGGCAGCAGCTGTTTCACCAGGCCCCACTGGCGCATCTCCGCGGCCGGGCAGATTGCACCGGCCGCGGCCCGGGCCAGGCCGGCCCGGGCCGCCAGCCGCTGCGTCGCGCAGGGCCGCGGTGAGGTTCAGCGCGGTTACTCCGGGTCCTCGTACTTGAAGGACAGCCGGAGCTTGGTCCGGAAGAGGGTGCCGCCGCCGTCCTCAATCTGCAGGTCCTGCGTCACCACCTCGGCCACGCGCAGGTCACGGAGCGACTTACGCGCGGTGTTCACCGCGGTGACCGCGGCGTCTTCCCAGGACTGGGAGCTGGTCCCGATGACGTCGATGACCCGGTATACGCTCACGGCATCCTCCTTGATTCCGATCCGCTGTCAGTACCTACCCTCCCCGGAATCGGGCCGGCATACCAGTGGTCGGCCGGTCAAAGGTCAGCGCGGACGTTACGCAAGGCGAGCCGCATGTCGGCAGCCGTGGCGAAGCGATCAACGCTGGCTGGGGCGCATGCCTTGATGACAAACTCGGCCAGGCCAGGGTTGAGGTCAAAGCGAATCGTTCTCGGGTCGGTCACCGGTATGTCGATTGCGGGCCTGGCATTGGGGAACGGGTGGTGGCCGTTGCAGAGGAGCCGGTAGAGCAGTACGCCGACGGCGAACAGGTCGGGGGAGACGTCCCAATGAGTGAGGCCGGCGTCGGGTGGCTGATACGGCGGTGTGCCCGACTGCGTATGCACGGGGTCGCCGACCCGGGAGGCGATGTTGAAGTCAAGCAGTTTCGCTCCGGTGCGAGTGAGCATCACGTTGAGCGGTTTGATGTCGCGGTGGACCAGTCCCTTGTCCTTCAGTTCCGTCCACTCGCGCGACTCGGCTTCCGGCAGGCCGCCTTCGCGGCGTTGAGCATCCAGCTGCTCGAGGCGCGCCGAATCGGGATGAAACGCGACGAGCGCGTCGAGCAGGTCGAGTGCGACATCGACTGCCTCCCGGTCGCGAAGGCGCCTCTTTCCTGTGACAAACTCATCGAGTGACTCCCCGTCGATGAACTCGGTGATGAGATACCAGTCGCCGACGCTGGTCTTGCCGGCCCAGAAGACCTCCACCACGTTGGGATGATGGATCTTCCGCAGGGCTCCGATCTCGCGGCGCACCGCCTCATCCCCGGCGGCGCTGTCGAAGAGCTTGAGCGCCCGCTCCGCACCCTCGACGTCATCGCGCACGCGATAGACCTTCGAAAAGCCGCCCTGCCCGAGTACGTCCAGAATCTCGAAGCGGCCGTCAAGGACGTCCCCGACAGCGTAGTCAGCAGCCTTGGCCCCGACCGAGGCTCGCACCTGCGCCGCGTCAGGTTCCGGGAGCGCCCGGCTGCCGCCTGACGGCGGTGCCGCGGCCGATACCCCGGGAAGATCGTTGCGCCCAGCAGATGGGAGCGGGCGGGTGCGGCGCGCATATCCGGCTCTAGCGGAGTCCGCCGGCACATGCCGGATTCCCCCGACGGTGTGCACTAGGCACGGATGCAGGACGTACGTGCCTACCTCCGGCGGGAAATGAAACTCCTCGATGTCGCCCATGGAGTAGAACCGGCGCCGGCCGGACTCGTCGACGTACCCGAGCAGGCCGTTCTGCCACAGGACCGAGGCGAGGTCCGTCGCCTTCTCGAAGTGCAGATCCGCCACTTCGTTCAGTGCCTCGAGATCCCCGCGCGAGAAGCGGTCGACGCCGATCATCCGGACGAAGGAGCGAACGTCCTCTTGCACGCCGCTGATGTAGGCCTGGGTGCTGGTGAACAATTCGGAGTAGTCGTGCAGGGCGGCGTTCTTCGGCATCAGGTCCGACGAGATCTGGTTGGCGCACTGGGCGAGCTGGGAGTCGCCGAACCGCTGTTGACCCCGAGCCAGTCGCCGATGGTGGGGGGGCCGCTGGTGGCGCGTCGCATCAGCAGTGACGGCGGCAGCCGCTGCAGTTTCTTCTGAAGCAGATAGAGCAGCGAGCTTCGGTCCCAGGTCAGGACCCGTATGTGCGGTTCGTTGTAGTACCGCGGCGCATGTTCTGACCGGTACACCGACGACATGACGATGTCGCGGATGCAAACGACGATATGCAGGCGGCCGCCCAGCCTGTGGTCGCGGAGCATCCGCATGACCTGGTAGAACAACCCCTCCTGGCACTTCAGCCAGTACATCGGGGCGTGGCCGAACTCCTCGTCCAGCGCGTCAAGGTAGAAATAGATCGGCTTGCACTGGCCGACAACCTCGCCCAGCAGATCCTCGAGGTCGTCCCAGAGTGGATCGTCGAGGTACGTAGATAGCTGATGGGCGGTCTGCCGCTGATTAATGACGTCGCGCACCTCGCTGTAGATCGACCGGGGCCGGCGGAAGTCGTCGAGCAGCCGCGCGTACGAGTGCTCCAGCTCCTCGACCTGCTCGTCGCGCAACTGATGACGCAACTCGGGACGGCACAGCAGGTGCGAGGCCAGCGACCGCATGATCGCGCGCTCCCAGATCTGCATCCACTTCTCGACCAGGACACTGTCCGAGAACCACTGGCACGCCTTCACCACGACTTCGGTCTTCGGCAAGCTCTGCTGCGGCACATCGGCGTAGACGGAGTCCTGATGTGCCTGGAAGTCCTGAAGACGCCGCAGGTAGACCGTCTTGCCGGCGCCGAGCTTCCCCACGATGACCCGCACCATGGAGTCGTTCGCACGGGTCGCGAGGTGGCCATACGCAGGATCGCCGCCGAAGTCGACGAACTCGCTGATCAAATCCTCGATGTCGGCTCGTGACCCGTCCGGATTGCCGAACGGCCCCACCGGGTCGAGCCGACGTCGCCTGCTGCCCATCTTCTCTCCTAACCCGGATCGTAGCCCCCTACCGGAGCAACAGCCAGCAGCGTCAGCACCAGATAAGGTCAGCGGACCGGGTGAAGCGGACCGGGTCCTCGGCGGTACCGCGCACGATCCCCACGTCCTTGGCATTCTCCAGATCGTAGTCGTCATCGCGCCCGAGCCCGTGATGGCCGACGACAGCCCGGCCCGGAGAGCGCTCGCGGCCCGGCGGGTCTCGCTGACCGCGACACCTTCGTCATCGACGTGCAGTAAGGCGGTGGCGATCACCATGGCAGCGGTCCGTCGTCGCCGAAGAACCCGCCGGTCGGCCCGTCAGCGCCGAGGGTCGCCATCCGGACCGCTATCGCGGCGCCCTGCTCGGCCGTCAAGCGAGGTGCTGCTCGGCCGCCCCCGCTCGGGGCGGCACGGTGATCCCGGCGTTGTTGACCAGGATGTCCAGCTTGCCGTATTCCTGCGCGATCCAGGCCGCCGCAGCCTGGACGCTGGCGGGGTCAGTGACATCGAGTTGCACGAACGGCAGGCCAAGCTTCCCGGCCGCGACCCGGCCACGGTCGGGGTCGCGTGCGCCGATGATCGCGGTGATGCCGCGCTCGCCGAGCTGGCTCGCGATCTCGAACCCGATTCCCTGGTTGGCGCCCGTGACGAGAGCTGTCGTGGTCATGGCCGGTTCCTCAGTTCCTGTTGAGCCGTTGTCACCACCGTGAGGGTTTTCGGGTGCTGGCGGCCAGGGCTCGCGTGCAGGACGGCGACGGCTGAGGCACGCACCACGGGCGTTCGGCATCGTGAGCCGAACGACCGGGAACTCACTCGCCCACCTGCAGGGCGGCGCCTCCCGATGCCCGCATCGCGGAGGTCGCCGCCGAACTCGGCCAGGCAAGCGCGGGATCTGGTCAGCGGTAGTCGGGACGCTATCGCCACGCGGCGGTCACCGGCCACCGTGCCCCGCGCATTCCCTGAGGCGCACCCACGCGCACCGGGACCGTTTGGCGCCGCCGCGCTCGGAGGGCCGGGATTCTCTCGGCTTTACGGCCCGGCCGGTGCGGCCGGGGCCTGGTTATGTCATCGCCTGGAGCAGCGCGATCATCTCGGACTGGCTGCCCAGCCAGTCCTGCCCGGCCATCAGCCCGAAGGTCTCCCGTGTCCCGTCTACCGCCTTGACCGCGTTGGTCGATGGCTCGGTGCCCTTGACGGCCTGGGCGGACAGCTCCCACCAGCACCAGTGAACGCCGCGGGCTTGCGCCCAGGCCCGGAACTGTGCCATCCACCCGGTGGTCATCGCGGCGCGGGTGCCGGTGTCGATGCCGAACTCGCCGATCCACAACGGCGCGATGCCCTGGGTAACCAGGTAGCCGCCGCGGGAATCCATTGAGGCGAAGTAGTCCGCCTGGGATTGCCCGGATGGGTGGAACCAGGAGTAGTCGTGCATCGAGTAGACGACGTTGCTGCCGGTCACCGGGTGGGCCCCGGCGCGGGTCAGGTCGGCGGCGTAGTTCAGGCCCTCGCAGAAGAACAGCTTGGCCGGGGCGGCGGCCCGCATCCGAGCGGCCGTGTTGCCGTAGAGCTGCTGGAAGTCGGTGAGGTGGGCGCCGGTGTTGCCGGTGCCCCAGGTGGGTGTCACCTTGATCCCGCTGATCGTGGCGGGGCGCGGCTCGTTTTTCAGGTCGTAGCCGATGACCAGCGGATGGCCGGCGAACCGCTGCGCCACCATCAGCCAGGTACTGGTGAACGCGGAGCTGGGCCAGTTGTCGTTGTACCACAGGCCGTTGCAGTCGCCGTCCGAGCAGCACCACCCTGGGTACAGCAGGTGGCAGTTCGGGATGACCGCGAGCCCGGCCGCTGTCAGTGACTCGGTGACCGCCTGGTAGACGGCCCACGGGGTCAGGCCCGCCAGGTCCGGGTTGGCGGCCAGCCTTGCCGTGTCCGCGGGCCCGGTCTTCAGTGACCCATTGTTGTTCACGAAGGTGCCGAGAGCGAAGGTGAGCCGGACGTGGTTGAGGCCCCAGCTGACGATTCGCCGGGCGATCTCGTCGCGGTGCAGCTTGTCCAGCCCGGCCGGGACCAGGCCGTCCTGATGGGCGCCGCCCCAGTTCACCCCGGCCAGCCGGACCGGGTTCCCGGCGGCGTCGACGATCCGCGCGCTCCTGACGGACAGCGGCGCATGCACTAACGCCATGCAGCCCAGGATAGCCCGGGTGCCCGCCGGGCGGCCTGTCTGCAGACAAATCCATCGGACCAGCCGGGACCACGAGCCGAACCGCACTCCCCGGCTTGAAGGTCACTCAGCTGGGCCGGCCCGGTACAGTTCCGCTCCGGTGCCGGACTCCGCGGCCGGCCCGGCGGGCAGGAAGCGCCGGGGCAAGGCCGCCATCGGAGGTTCAGGGGGCGATCGCGATGGCAACCGGGAGCTGGCCTACCTTTACTGGCCTCCCGGGCGAGTTCGTCGCGACGTGGATCGGAATGACCTGGCCCGGCGCGAAGGGCGGCCTCCCGGACCGGAGTGCGGGGCCCAGCCCGCCGAATATGTTCGAATCGAGCACGTATACCGTCGTGCCGTCCGGGCTGACCGCCAGCCGTGTCGGGATCTTCCCGGCGGCGATCGCCGGCTCGGCCCGGCCGTCGGCGAGCCGGATCGGGGTGACGCTCCCGGACGCGTAGTTGGCGACGTAGGCCATCTTCCCGTCCGGGATGAAGGCGATCCGCAGCGGGGTCAGTCCGACCTTGATCAGGTTGCCTTGAGTGCCGGCGCGGACCCGGACCGGGACGACGAATCCCTGCTGGCTGTCCGGGTCGGGCGTGGCCAGCACGTAGGCCGTGCCGCCGGGCGCGACCGCGAGCGCGTATGCTCCCTGGATTGCCACCGGCTTGCCCGCCCGGTTCGTGCTCCGCACCCGCCGATGCCCGCGATCAGCAGCAGCGCCAGGACGGATACCCAGCGTGGATTGCATCTAGCCACGTAGACCCCTAAATGACCCGGACCGGCGTGGAAGAACTCGCCGCCGTCGCGCCGGAAGCAGCTTACGCCGGGCAGCTCGCACGATCGTTCGCCGCCGCCGTCTCCCCGGCCAGCCAGGCCTCCGGCCCTTGCTGGCGCGACACAACCTCCGGCACGGCCATCCGCGCCTGCTCAGCTGCCCCGGCAAGCTGACAGGTAAGACTGTCCGTGCAGCACCAGGCTCGCTGGCCAGGGCCCGGGAAACCCGCACGGCGCTCTGCCAGGCCAGTCATCCGGCGCTGCGAGCTGCCCGGAAACGCCGGAGAAGGGGACCCAGGTGGTACTGCGCAGTGCCGTGACATAGCGCCAGGCAATTCTGCAGGCGCACCCGCCTTCCGCTCATCGGAGACCAGGATTCGCTGCGCGGATCTGTCCATCACCGCGGGCTGAGAACTCACACTTCTGCCCCGATCCGGGCGTACTTTCCTGCCGCGTGGAGCGTGATGAGATGCCGGGCGGCAGATGCCAGCGACGGGGTAACCCGCAGTGCCTGGCTGGACAATGGCCTGATGATCGATGTCGAACCTGACCGTTTCGAGGAGATGGTCATCACGGCGCTGGACGGGCTGCCCGAAGAGCTCGGCCGGCTCATGCGCAACGTCGCGGTGACCGTCGAGCATGACCCGGGCCCGCCTGGCCTGCTCGGGCTCTACCAGGGCATCCCGCTCACCAGCCGCACATCGGATTACGCGGGGGTGCTGCCGGACCTGATCACGATCTACCGCCGGGCGATCTGCGCGATCTGCCGTACTGAGCAGGAAGTCGCCGATCAGGTCCGCCATACCGTCATCCACGAGATCGCCCACCATTTCGGCATTGATGACAGCCGGCTCAAAGAGCTCGGCTGGTAAACCTCCTGCGACTTCCGCACCGCGCACTTCTGCCGCGGACAGGCCTTTCCGGATCGTTATGGCGCTGGCAGGCACATCCGCGGCGTTTCCGCGGAAGCGCCTTGTGCAGAATTTCACAAGCCGTCTCCGCGGAAACGCTCTCATGCCGCGTTTCGGTCGTTGCGCGGCGCGCCCCGGCCAATGCGCCGGAGGACGGCAGATTCGCTGGAGGCCCTCAGTTCTAGCCTTCTGTCTAACATCGGGCCAGGATCTGGCTGCCCGGGATCCGTAAAGGTTTAGGCTCGCAGGCCGGTGACCTCGCGGGCGATGATGGTCTTCATGATCTCGGAGGTGCCGCCGTAGATGGTCTGCACCCGGGCATCGGCGTAGGCCCGCCCGATCGGGTACTCGGCCATGTAGCCGTAGCCGCCGAACAGCTGCAGGCACCGGTCGAGCACGCGGTGCTGCACCTCGGTGGCCCAGAGCTTGGCCTTGGCCGCGTCCACCGCGGTCAGGTCGTCCGCGTTCAGCGCCAGCACCGCCTTGTCCAGGTAGGCCTCCAGCACGTCGACCTCGGTCACCGCCGTGGCCAGCTCGAACGCGGTGTTCTGGAACGCGGCCAGGGGCTTGCCGAAGGCCGTTCGCTGGGTGGTGTACTCGACCGTCCAGCCGACCGCGGCCCGGGCCGAGGCCAGCGCCAGGATGGCGATCGACATCCGCTCCCGCGGCAGCCGCTCCATCAGGTGCACGAAGCCGCCGCCCTCACGGCCGAGCAGGTTGGCGGCGGGCACCCGGACGTCGTCGAAGAACAGCTCGGCGGTGTCCTGCGCGTGCATGCCGATCTTGTCCAGCTTGCGGCCCCGGGTGAAGCCGGGCATGCCGCGCTCCGCCACCAGCAGGCTGACGCCGTGCGCGCCCCCGTCCGGGTCGGTGCGCGCCGCCACGATCACCAGGTCGGAGTGGATGCCGTTGGTGATGAACGTCTTCGCGCCGTTCAGCACCCAGACGTCCCCGTCCCGGACCGCGGTGGTGCGGATGCCCTGCAGGTCGCTGCCGGCGCCGGGTTCGGTCATCGCGATCGCGCCGATGCACTCGCCGGCCGCCATCGGCGGCAGCCAGCGGGCCTTCTGCTCCTCGGTGCCCAGGTCGGCGAGGTAGGGGACGATGATGTCGTCCTGCACGCTGAACCCCGAGTTGAGCGACGCCGCGCACGCCTGGGCGAGCTCTTCCATCACCACGCAGCGGTAGCGGAAGTCATCCGCCCCCGCACCGCCGAACCGCTCCGGGATCGACAGCCCGGTGATGGCCTGCTTGCCCGCCGCCAGCCAGGCCTGCCGGTCGACCAGACGCTCCTGCTCCCAGCGCTGCTGGTTCGGCGTCACCTCGCGCTTGACGTAGGCCTGGACGACCTCGCGGAAGGCCTCGTGGTCCGGCTCGTAAAAATCCCTGCGCACGCTTACTTTCCCTTCCACACCGGGGCGCGCTTCTCGGCGAACGCCCGGGCGCCTTCCTGCGCGTCTTGCGAGGTGAACACCGGCTGCATCAGCCTGGCGGCCTCGTCCCACCGTTCGGCGGCCGTCCAGTCGCCGCCGCGGTGCGCGATCTCCTTGGTGGCCACCAGCGCCAGCGGCCCGTTGGCCGCGATCTTGGTGGCCAGCTCCAGCGCCGCCGCCAGCGCCTGGCCCTCCGCCACGACCCGGTTCACCAGCCCGATCTCGGCGGCCCGCCGGGCGTCGACCGGGTCGCCGGTGAGCAGCAGCTCCAGCGCCAGCGCCCGGGGCACCCGCTGCGCCAGCAGCAGCGCCCCGCCGGCCCCGGCCACCAGCGAGCGCTTGACCTCCGGCACGCCGAACCGGGCCGACTCGCCCGCGACCACCAGGTCGCAGGCGAGCAGCAGCTCGAATCCCCCGGCCAGCGCCCAGCCTTCGGCCGCGCCGATCAGCGGCTTGCGCGGCGGGGTCTGGGTGATGCCGCACAGCCCGCGGCCGGGGAACGAGGGCGACTCGCCCTGCAGGAACGCCTTGAGGTCCATGCCCGATGAGAACCTGCCGCCGGCTCCGGTGAGCACGCCCGCCCGCAGTTCGCCGTCGGCGTCCAGTTCGTCGGCCGCGTCACGGATGCCGGCCGCGACCGCCCCGTTCAGGGCGTTGCGGGCCTCCGGGCGGTTGATGGTGATGACCTGCACCGCGCCGCGGCGCTCGACAAGTACTTCGCTCATGCGGCTATTAGATCAGCCGCTAGCCCCGGCTGGGCAGGGCAGCCAGCTTGCGGAAGTCCCAGCTGGTGATCTTCAGCGGCGTGATGCGCAGCCAGGCGTGCCGGCCGTCGTGGATCATCTGATCCGACTCGAAGTACTTGCCGGCCATCAGCCGCTCGGGCCCGGCGAGCTCGGGGGCCTGCGGTTCCTCCTCGCCCGTCCGCGGGACGGGGCCGACGGCGGCGGCCTCGCCCTCGATCTCGACGCCGTGCAGCTCGGCGTAGTGGTGACCCCCGTCGATCACCACGGCCACCCTGGGGTCACGCTGCACGTCGGCCCAGCGCTGGCTGCGGGTCAGCGAGTAGACCCACAGGGCGCCGGCGTCCCAGACGAACCAGACCGGGGAGACATGCGGTCCGCCCCCGCCGAGGGTCGCCAGCCGGCAGGTACGCTCCCGGTCGAGGAACGCATCCAATTCGGCGGTACTCATCGCGATCACCCGACCGCGTCGCTGCCCTGGCATCCTGGCACCTCGCTTCGTGCTGTGGTTGAGACGATAATGGCCGACGAGAGAAAAGCACATTGCTGCGTCCACTGGGGGCATTATGGCCGACCGTCCGCCACTGCCTGCCGGGCAGCCCGACGAGCTCAGCCCGCTGGACTACCTGCTGCACCGCGGCGAGGCTTATCCGGCCACCCGCTCCGCGTTCCTCGACCTGGAGATCCTCGACCGGCCGGCTGACTGGGCCCGGCTGCGCGAGGCGATGGACCGGGCCAGCCGGGTGGTCATCAGGATGCGGCAGAAGGTGGTGATCCCGCCGGTCCCGACCACGCCGCCGCGGTGGGTCGTCGATCCCGACTTCGACCTGGACTACCACCTGCGCCGGGTGGCGCTGCCCGCCCCGGGCACGCTGCGCCAGCTCCTCGACCTGGCCGAGGTCACCCTGCAGTCGCCGCTTGACACCTCACGCGCCCTGTGGGAGGCGGTGTACGTCGAGGGCCTGGAAGAGGGGCGGTCCGCGCTGCTGATCAAGCTCAGCCACGCCATCACAGACGGCCTGGGCGGGCTCGCCCTGTTCGAGCAGGTCTACGACACCGAACCGGACCCGGAGCCGCGGCCGATGCCGCCGGTGCCGGTACCCCGCGACCTGAACGGCAACGACCTGCTGCGCAGCAGCCTGAGGCGGCTGCCGGGGACCACGTTCCACGTCGGGCGCAAGCTGCTGGCCAGCGCGGCGGGCACCGCCGTGCGGCTGGCCGCGCAGCCCGGCGCCACGGTCACCGAGGCCCTCGGCTTCGCCGATTCCGCGGTCCGCGTGCTCAGGCCGCCGCCGGCCGAGCCGTCGCCGCTGCTGCGCCGCCGGAGCCTGGTGAGCCGCACCCACGTGCTCGAACTGCCCCTCGCCGACCTGCGCGCGGCGGCCAAGTCCGTCGTGGTATCGGGGGGGGTCGGCCCCCCCGGAGGCAGCAGGGTATCGGGGGGGCACGGGGGGGTCGGCCCCCCCGGAGGCAGCAGCGTATCGGGGGGGCGAGGAGGCAGCACAGCCTCGGTCAACGACGCCTACCTCGCCGCGCTGTGCGGCGGCCTGGGCCGCTACCACGAGGTGCTCGGGGTACCGGTGGACGCCCTCCCGCTGGCCCTGCCGGTCAGCCTGCGCACCGGGGACGACCCGGCGTCGGGCAACCGGTTCGCCGGGGTCACCATCGCCGCGCCGGTCGGCGAACCCGACCCGGTCGAACGGATCAAACGGATACGCGAGCAGGTGATCGCGCGCCGCAGCGAGCCCGCCATCGACGTGATCGGCCGGCTCGCGCCGGTCCTCAGCCTGCTTCCCGACGAGGCGCTGCACGGGGTCATCGACCGCATCACGCCGCCGGACATCCAGGCCAGCAACGTGCCCGGCTACGCCCAGGAGACGTTCCTGGCCGGGGCGCGGGTGCACCGCCAGTACGGGCTCGGGCCGCTGCCCCGGGTGGGCATGATGGCGGTCCTGGTCTCCCGGGCGGGCACCTGCACGGTGACGTTCCGCTACGACACGGCGTCGTTCACCGCGGCTGACGTGCTGGAGAAGTGCCTTCAGCTCGGGTTCGACGAGATAGTGGAGCTGGGGCGGCCGCCCACTCGTTCGGCGCCAAGAAAACGGCCGGCACCGAAGGCGGCGGGCAGCGGCCGGCGGACCCCGCCCCGGCAGACCTCATGACCACGCCGAGCAGGCAGCTGCGGCTGCCTGGCTCTGTGGCCGAGGTCGACGCCAGCCCGGAGGGGCCAGGGACCGGCGCGTTCTTCGACCTGGACGGGACGCTGGTGGCCGGGTTCACCGTCGCGGCCGTCACCAAGGACCGGCTGCGCCGCCGGGAAGTCGGCGCGACCGAGTTCCTGCACATGATGCAGCTCGCGGTGGAGTACCGGCTCGGCCGAAACCAGTTCGAGAACGTGATCGAAGGCGCGGTGCGGTCGACCAGGGGGCGCCTGGCCGAGGACGTCGAGGAGATGGGCGAGCGGATCTTCCAGCAGTCCGTCGCCGACCTGATCTACCCGGAGATGCGCGAGCTGGTCCGCGCGCACCAGCGCCGTGGCCACACCGTGGTGCTGAGCTCCTCCGCGCTGACCATGCAGGCCGAGCCGGTGGCCCGTTACCTCGGCATCGACTACGTGGTGTGCAACCGGTTCGTCGTCGACGAGCTCGGGATCTTGACCGGCGAACTCCAGCGCCCGGTGATATGGGGCACGAGCAAGGCCACCAGCGTCCAGAAGTTCGCCGCCGAGCACCAGGTCAACCTGCGGTCGAGCTACTTCTACGCGGACGGCGACGAGGACCTCGCGCTCATGCACCTGGTCGGCAATCCGCGGCCGGTGAATCCCGGGCCGGAGCTGACCAAGGTGGCCGAGCGCCGCGGCTGGCCCATCCTGCGGTTCAGCAGCCGGGGCGGCGGCGGCCCGCTGGGCGCGGTGCGCAGCCTGGCCACCTTCGGCTCACTGGGGCCGGTGGCCGCCGGGGCGCTGAGCCTGGGCCTGCTGACCAGGAACAAGCGCATCGGCGTCAACTTCCTGACCAGGTACTGGCCGGAGAGCGTGCTCGCGGTGAACGGCGTGAAGCTGAACGTCACCGGCGAGGAGCACCTCACCGCGCAGCGGCCGGCCGTGTTCCTGTTCAACCACCGCAACAACTTCGACATCTTCATCGTGGCCGCGCTGGTCAAGGACGACTGGACCGGGATAGCCAAGAAGGAGCTGCAGAGCAACCCGCTTGTCGGCCCGCTCGGGAAGCTGCTCGACGCCGCGTTCATCGACCGGGCCGACACCGCCGCGGCGGTCGCCGCCCTCAAGCCCATCGAGGAGGCCGCGCGCAAGGGCCTGTCGATCGTGGTCGCCCCGGAGGGGACCCGGATGGACACCCGGTCGGTCGGCCCGTTCAAGAAGGGCGCCTTCCGGATCGCGATGGCGGCCGGCCTGCCCATCGTCCCGATCGTGATCAGGAACTCCGAATCGGTGGCGGGCCGCAACTCCACCACGCTGCATCCGGGCACGGTCGACGTCGCGGTCCTGCCGCCGGTCAGCACCGCGGACTGGACGCTGGAGAACCTGAGCGAGCGGATCGAGCAGATCCGGGCGTGCTACGTCGCGCGGCTGGCCGACTGGCCTGCGGCGGGGCCGTCGTGACCGCCGCACCCGAGCATGACCTCGCCGGGCTGCTGGCCGACGGCGCGGAGACGCTGGTGCTCACCCAGGCCGCCACGCCGACCGAGGCGCGGCTGATCCGGGAGCGGATCGCCGCGGCCGGCGGGACCGGCCGGCCGCCGGTCAGCCTCGGGCCGCCGGGCAGCACGACCGCCCGGGTCCCCCGGTCCGTCCTGGCCCACGGGGAGGACCTCCTGCTGGTCCCGGTCCGGGTCGCGTGGCTGCCCGAAGAGCACGCGGGCCGGCGCGCGGCCCGGCTGGCCGACATCCTGCCCGGCCAGGATCCGTATCATCCCACCGAACGCCAGCAGCAGCGGATCCTGGCCCGCTCGCCCGGCCGGGCCACGGTGCTGGTCGGCGAGCCCGCGACGGTCGCCTCGCTGCGCCAGCGCTGGGTCGAGGCCACCGGGGGCGAGGACCCGGACGACTTCGGCAGCTACGTGGCCCGCCGGGCCACGCTCGCGCTCGACCGGGCCGAGTACCGGCTGCGCGGCCCCAGGTACAAGACCCCGAGCCTGGTCAAGGACGAGATCCTGTCCTCCCGCCGGTTCCGCTCCGGGCTGTCCGCGGTCCGGCGCGGCGGGCCGGAGGACCCGCCCTCGCTGGCCGAAGCCGGCGAGATCCTCTCCGAACTCGCGGCCGGCTGGAGCCGCCGCCTCATCGACGTCATGCCGACCGTCGGGCGGCTGATCTTCCAGCGGGGCTTCGACCCGCAGATCGACTACGACGAGGGGCAGGTCGAGCGGCTGCGCGCGGCGATGGAGCGCCACCCGGGCATCTTCTTGTGGTCGCACCGGTCCAACCTGGACACCCTGGTGCTCACCGCCGCCATGCAGGAGAAGGGCCTGCCGCCCGCGCACCTGTTCGCCGGCATCAACATGGCCTTCGGGCCGATGGGGGCCATCATGCGGCGCGCCGGGGTGATCTTCATCCGGCGCTCGACAAGCGACGACCCGCTGTACAAGTACGTGCTGCGGGAATACGTCGGGTACGTGCTCGAGAAGCGGTTCAACCTCAGCTGGTCGATCGAGGGAACCCGCTCGCGCACCGGGAAGATGCTCCCGCCGCGGCTCGGCCTGCTGTCCTACGCCGCCGACGCCTACCTGCAGGGCCGGGTGGACGACATCTTGCTGCTGCCGGTGTCGATCACCTTCGACCAGCTGCACGAGATCGCCGAGTACGCCGAGTACGCGCGGGGCGGTGTCAAGAAACCCGAGGGGTTCGGCTGGCTGTACGGCTTCATCAAGGCGCAGGGCGCCCGGCACTACGGCAAGGTCTACGTGCGGTTCGGCGAGCCGGTGTCGCTGTCGTCGTTCCTCGGGCCGCCTGGCGGTGCGGTGGCTCTCGATCCGGCGGCGCGGCGGCTGGCCCTGGCCAAGACCGCCTTCGAGGTGGCGTGGCGGATCAACCAGGGCCTGCCCGTCACGGCGACGGCCCTGGTCACCACCGTCCTGCTGGCCATGCAGGGGGCCGCCCTCACCTTCGGGCAGATCCGCCTGGGCCTGGCCGACGCGCTGGACTACCTGGACAGCCGCGGGGTCCCGCAGACCGCCAGCGCCCGCGCGCTGTCCGGCGCCGAGCCGGTGCGGGCCACGCTGGACGCGCTCCGCCAGAGCGGCCTGGTCACCGACACCGCGGACGGCCGGGAGCCGGTCTGGCTGATCGGGCCCGACCATCAGCTCGCCGCCACGTTCTACCGGAACTCGCTGATCCACTTCCTGCTCGACACCGCGCTGTGCGAACTGGCCGTGCTCCGGGCGAAGGAGGCCGCCGCCGACCCGGTGGGGGCCTTCTGGGCCGAGATCGCCTGGCTGCGCGACCTGCTGAAGTTCGAGTTCTACTTCAAGGACCGCGACGAGCACCGGCGCCAGGTCGGCGCGGAGATGGCCCGGCACGACCCGGCCTGGGAAGACCGGCTCAGGGCGGGCCCGATGGGAGCGGACACGCTGCTGGCCGGGATGCGGCCGCTGGTGTCCCACATCATGGTCCGGCCGTTCGTGGAGGCGTACCGGATCGTGGCCGACGTGCTGACGCACGACGACCTGCCCGACGACGACGCGGAGCTGATCCGCCGGGCGCTCGGGCTCGGCCACCAGTACGTGGCCCAGCGCCGGCTGCGCAGCTCGGAGTCCGTCTCGGTGCTGCTCTTCCAGACGGCGCTCCAGCTGGTCAGGAACCGGGGCCTGTTCGATCCCGCCGACGACCTCGCCGCGCGGCGGGCGGCCTTCCTGGCCGACCTGCGCAACCTGGTGCGCAGGCTCGACCAGATCGAGGACGTCGCCATCCGCCGCTACATCAGGGACGCGGTCAGCGCCATGCCGGCGGACTGAGGCCACGCGGCCGCCGGCCGCAGGGCGCAGGGCGCCGGGCGCCGGCCGCTGGGCGCTGGGCGCTGGGCCTGCGCGGTTAGCTTCGCGACGGATCGCGGCCGAACAGCTTCCTGGCCCCCAGGTAGCTGGCCAGCGCGATGCCGATGCTCCAGGCGACGGCGATGATCGCGCTGGCGCCGATCGGGGTGCCGAGCAGCAGTCCGCGCAGTGTCTGGATGACGGGCGTGAAGGGCTGGTACTCGGTGAACCAGCGGATGGCGCCGGGCATGGAACTGGTGGGGACCAAGCCGCTGCCGAGGAAGGGCAGGACCGCTCCTGGTGCCGGGTCCTGTTGGCCCGGTCGCCTTGACGCTGTGCGGGGGTGGCCGGCCTGGGATCGGGCCGGCTCGATGTGGCAGCGCGCCGGCTGGGGCCGGCTCGATGTGGCATCGTGCCGGCGGGGGACGGGGCTGGCGCGGGACGCATGAGTGGCGTGAGGCGCCCGGGGGCGTGAGCCGCTCTCGCGCAGTTCGTCTCGCCTGGAGGCCCCTGGCTATAACCGGTTCCTTACCGCCTCCCCCGCGTGCCGCCCGGCCGGACGGGGGCTGCCTACCATCGTCGGCGTGCCCATGTTCAGGCCCATCGTGCCGATACTGCTATCCCTGGCCGTCCTGGCCGCTAGCACTGGATGCGGGTCTGCTGCTGGGCCTTCTGGGGCCGTAGGGCCTTCTGGGCCTCCCGCCGGGGGTTCCGGGGCTCCCGCCGGGCCTTCCGGGCCTTCCGGGGCTCCGGCCGGGCCTTCCGGGGCCGCGCGAAGTTCCGTCCCGGTGCGGACCGATGTGCCAGAACCGGCCAAGGCGCCATCGCTGGCGCAGGCGCCTGCCGGCACGGTGGTGGCGATGCCCGGCAGCCCGGAAGGGCTGGCTGTGGACGATCCTGACGGCATCCTCGCGGTCGGCCTGCGCAGGCCAGACGCGGTGGCGCTGGTTAACGTCAGGACCGGGCGGGTCCGCAGGATGGTTCGGCTGCCGGGCGCGCCGCGGCACCTGCAGCTCGCCGGACCCGCCGGCCCGGTCCTGGTCCCCGCGGAGCAGATCGGCCAGCTGATCCAGCTCGCCCTGCCGGGCGGCCAGGTGGTGGCGGACACCCGGGTAGGCCGCCAGCCGCACGACGCGGCCGCGGCCGGGCCCGTGGTCTTCGTGGGCAACGAGTACTCGAACACGGTCTCCCTGGTGCGCGGCGGACAGCAGATCGCCGCCGAGCCCGCGCCGCGGCAGCCCGGCGGTGTCGCGGCCGCCCGCGACGGATCGACCGTCGTCGTCGTCGGCGTGCGCGGGCGCCGGATCGAGGCGTACGCGCCGGACGGACGGCCGCTGGGCACGGCCCCGGTCGGTGTCGGCCCGACGCACGTGCGCGCGGCCCCGAACGGCTTGTTCTACGTCGCGGATACCGAAGGCGATGCGCTGATCGCGTTCCGGGTCACCCCGGAAGGACCGCGCCAGGCCGGGTCGGTGCGGACCGCGTGCTGCACCCCGTACGGGCTCGCGATCGACGGCCGCCGCGGCGTGGTCTACGTGACTCTCACCGCGACCAACCGGCTGGAGTCCTTCCGGATTTCCGGCAACCGCCTGGTCCCCGGCCGGATCTGGCCGACGGTCCGCCAGCCCAACGACGTGGCGGTGGATGAGGCCACCGGCCAGGTATTCGTGGCGGGCACCGACGATGATCAGCTGCAGTTGATCGCCCCCGGCACCGGCGGCAGCACCGCTCCCTAGGGGTTCCGGCGGCGGCCACTGGCCGGCCTGCGCTCAGCCCGCCCGTCCTGGTGAGCTGGGAATGCGCGGGAGGTCACGAGCCGTGGGCGGACAGCACCTTCCGCTTCGAGCTGGAAGAAAGGCAGTGGCGCTGTCGTCCGGTTCTGGCCGAACTAGGCACGCGAGCTGAGCGACGACGCCTACGGCACGTGCAACTTCAACTGGGGTTTTTACCTGGAAAGCCTGCGCCTGCTCGGCGAAACCGGGACCGGCCAGCCCGGCCAGGCCAGCCTATCTTCCTTATCCATGCCACAATCTGAGCCATGACCCCGGCGGAATGCCTCGTCTGCCGTAGGCACAGGGACCGGGGGCCGCTGGTGCCCCGGCGGGCTGGTCGGCGAGGACGATCTGGTCATCGTGTCCTACCTGCCGCCGGGCGATTCCGGCCGTCCGGCGTACCTCGGCCATCTTTTCGTCGAGCCACGGCGGCACGCGCCGGGCCTGGCTGACCTGACCGACGCCGAGGCGCGAGCGGTGGGCTGGTGGTGCACGCAGGCCAGCCGGGCGCTGCGCCAGGTCGCCGGCGCCGAGCACGTGTACGCGATGGTGATCGGGGATGCGGTGCCGCACTTGCACGTCCATCTGCAGGCGAGGTATCCCGGCGCGCCGCGAGAGTACTGGTGGGACAAGGTGGCTCAGTGGCCCTGTCGTGAGCGGTGGGCTGGCCGCCCCCCGGCTGGATCCGGCGGCCAGCCCGGCAGCCAGACCGTGCCAGGATCTGCGCCTGCGATGCCCTCGCCACCGGGCAGCGCCATCATCGCGGATCGTTACACCCGCTATGGCAGGGTTTTCGATCCACGCTCACGAACGGCTTACTGGGCGGCGGTTTAGGCGATGCCGGCCTGGTTGGCTGGCCTGTTCGCGGTCATGACGTACCTGACCAGGCTGACGAGCACCTTCTTGACGGAGTCCCGGTTCCGGGCGTCGCACAGCTCGATGGGCACATGGGGGCCGAGGCTCAGGGCGATCCTGATGTCCTCCGGCTCGAACCGCGGGGCGCCGTCGAAGCAGTTGACGGCGATGACGAACGGCGTCCCGTTCCGCTCGAAGTAGTCGATCGAGGCGAAACAGTCAGCGACGCGCCGCGTATCGGCCATCACCACGGCACCGATGGCGCCGTAGGCGAGCTCGTCCCACATGAACCAGAAACGCTTCTGGCCGGGCGTGCCGAACAGGTAGAGCACGAGCCGTGACGGGAAGCTGATCCGGCCGAAATCCATGGCCACCGTGGTAGTGGTCTTGTCCCCCACGCCCTGGGTGTCGTCGACGCCGACGCTGCGGTCGCTCAGCAGCTCCTCGGTCCGCAGCGGCCTGATCTCACTGATCGTGCCGACCAGAGTGGTCTTCCCTACGCCGAACCCTCCGGAGATGAGGATCTTGGCGGTCGACGGCACGGGTCCGCCCGCCGCGCCGCCGTCAGAGTGATTCAAGTCCATCGAGCACCATCCTCAACAGGCGCTGGTCGGTTACTTGCTGCTTCTGCGTGGAGAGAACCCGGAGCATCCCCTCGCTCACGAGGTCACCGAGCAGCACGCGCACCACTCCGAGGGGAAGGTCGATTTCGGAGGTCAGGTCGACGATGGGCGTGGGCCGGTGGCACAGGTTCAGGATCCGCCGGTGTTCGGGCCCGGGCCGGAAATACGGCGGCGGCCGTTCGCCCGTCGCGACCACGACATCGATCAGGCCGAAGGACGCCCCGCCGGACGGCAGGGTCCGCCCGCTGATCAGGGCATAAGGCCGGACCACCGGGCCGGCCTCCCGGTCGAGCCAGCGGTCCCCGTAACCGTCGTGCGTGGTCACTCGGCGGCTATTTCGTGGTCGGGAAACCTCGGCCCCGCGTCGAGATACTTGCCCATCCGCCGGACGAGCATCGCCATCTCGTAGGCGATGAGGCCCACATTCGGCTCCGCGGACGTCAGCACCGCCAGGCAGGTGCCCTTGCCGGCCGCGATGACGAACAGGAAGGCGGACTCCATCTCGATGATGGTCTGCCGCACCTCGCCACCATGGAATTGCCGGCCCGTTCCCCTGGCCAGGCTCTGCATGCCGGCGGCCAGGGCAGAAAGGTACTCACGGTCCTCGGTGGTCAGGCCCCGCGATGCCGCCACCACCAGGCCGTCCCGGGACAGGACGAGCGCCTGCTGGACGTGCTCGACCTGATTGACGAGGTTGTCCAGCAGCCAGCTCAGCTGTGCAGCCGTGTCCGTCTGTGCCATTAACCAGCCTCGCTATCGGTCAGTTCCGTCACCCGGGGCGCCCTCGGGATCGTCGAGATCGTCCACCCGCCCGCGCCGCCAGCCTTGCTGCATCAGGCTCATCATGCGGCGGGTCGCCTCCGGGGATCGCGCGTCCACCTCGGGCTCCGCCGTCTGCGCGGCTCGCGGGTCGGCGCCGTGGCGGCCCTGCAGCGGCGGGGCCAGGCTGGCCTGCGGAATCCGGATGGGCATCCCGAGGTGGCTCCCGGACGACGCGGGGCCGGAAGGCTCGGGTATCCGCGGTGAGCCGGCCGGGGCTCCCGGCCGGTGCGGCGGCGACGGCTCCGGCCGGGGTGCTCCGGGCTGGAAGACGTCGTGCCAGGGTGTCGTCCCCTCCGTGTCCCACGGGGGCGCCCCGGTCACGGAGGCCACGGGCGGCGGTGGGGCCTGCGCCTCGGCGGCCCGGGCCGGCAGCGCCGGCCGGGCCGACAGCTCTGGCCGGGCCGACAGCGCTGGGCGGGCCGGCAGCGCCGGCGGGGCATGCAGTGCCGGCGCGGCCTCCCAGGGCGCGATCGGGTAGGTCACGCCCGCAGGGGCCGCCGGAGCCGGGGGCCATTCCCGCTCCCCGGGACGGGTGTCCGCGTCCGGGCCGGGCCCCGGCATGACGGCGGGCAGCACCCGGTGCCGTCCGGTCAGGCTGCGGCCGCCGCCGTCGGCCGCCCAGGCGCCCTGATCACCTGTCGTCCTGGCCCCTTCTTCCTGCCGCACTATCACGCCGAACGGCATCAGGACCACCGCCGTGGTGCCGCCGTACACGGACCGGCGGAGCGAGACCTCGATGTCGTGCCGGGCCGCCAGGTGGCTGACCACGAACAGCCCGAGCTGCTCGCTGTGCGCCAGGTCGAACTCGGGCGTGCTGGCCAGGCGCCGGTTGACGTCGTCGAGTTCCCCGGGCGACAGGCCCAGGCCGCGGTCTTCCACCTCCGCGACCAGGCCGGTGCCCACCCGTTCGGCCCGGACCTCGATCCGGGTGTTGGGCGGGGAGAAGGCCGCGGCGTTCTCGACCAGCTCGGCGATCAGGTGAATGACGTCGTTGACCGCGTTCCCCGCGACCAGCTCGTCTGATTCGCTGGTCACGTCGACCCGGACGTAGTCCTCGACCTCGGCGACCGCGGCGCGCAGGATGTCGACGACGGGCACGGGATCGCGCCAGCCGCGGCCGGGAGTCGATCCCGACAAGATGATCAGGCCCTCGGCGTGCCGGCGCATGCGGGTGGTGAGGTGGTCGAGGCGGAAGAGGTCGGCGAGCGCCTCTGGTTCGCTGGTCCGCCGTTCCATCGAGTCCAGCATCCCCAGCTGCCGGTGCAGCAGCGACTGGTTGCGCATGGAAATGTTCAGGAAGACCTGGTTGACCCCCTTGCGCAGCATGGCCTGGTCCACGGCGGCGGCGACGGCCGCGCCCTGCACGGTGCCGAACGACTCCGCGATCCGCGAGATCTCCTGGATGGCGCTGGTGCCCGGGGGCGGGGATTCCGCGCTCACGTCCACGTCCTCACCCCGCCGGAGCCGTTCCACCACTCGCGGCAGCCGTTCGGAGGCCATGCTCCGGACACTCTCGTCCAGCCGGCCCAGGTCACCCCGGACCTTGCGGCCGAACCACACGAGCAGGAAGACCGAGGCGATCACGGCGACCAGGCCGAGACCGCCGGCCAGCACGGCCTCGGTGACCAGCCGGTCGCTGAGTGACGCGCTCATCGCGGTCAGCTGGGTGCCGTTCTCGGTCTCCACCTTCTGCGTGGAGGCCAGGACCCCGAACGAGGCCGTCTGCCAGGCGCCGGGGTTCACCGGGATCGGCCCATTCTGCCCGGTCTCGGCCAGGATCTGGCTCTCCATGGCCTCGAACTGCCGGTAGGCCGGCGACTTCTCGACGTCCAGGAAACCGGCGCGCAGGCTGGGCGTGAGCAGGGCGAGGGCATCGTTCATGAGCAGGCGCCGGTTCGCCGCGCTGCTAGCGAACTGCTGCCTGGCGGCCGCGCTCATCCGGCCGCGGTCGAGCAGCGCGCCCCCCACCAGCGCGGCCTCCCGGCCGGCCATCTCGGTCGCGTACCCCGCGTCCACGGCGCCGATCGAGACCGCGGCCAGCGAGGCGCCCCGGTCCTGGGTCGCCGAGTCGAAGAAGGCGTACAGCTCATCGACGATGCTGCTGTAGGCGCCGAACGCGGCCGACGGGCTCATCGCGCCTGAGTCGATGGCCGCCCGGATCCTCCCGAGCTGCCCGACCTGGTTGAGCACGGTGTCCTGCGCCGACCTGGATGCGGCGGACAACATGCCCTGCTCGATGTGCAGGCTGGTCCGGACCGCCGGGATCCCCTTGTCCACGGCTCTCCTGGTGGCGAGCATGGACGCGTTGGAGGTCGTCCGGCCGCCGATCAGCCAGAGGTAGGACTGCGCCCGCTCCTGGGGAAGTTCGACGGTCAGCGCGCTGATCCCCGTGGCGATGGCCTTGCTGCTCACGTTGTATTCGTGGTCGCTGATCGCGTTGCTGACCGTGATGCTCGCCGCGAAAGCCCATAGCGCCACCAGGGAGACCAGGGGCACGACGAACATGCTGATCAGGAACAGCCTGATGGGCCGTGAGCGGACGGGACGCCGGAAAAATGCCATTGCGCCTCACACGTGATAAGCACGAAGGGAGGCGCGTGCCCGTCGCCGCAGCAGCACACCGTCAGGCTTCGCCCGACATCCCCACCCGGCGGCGGCTGAGACCCCCAGCGTGACCAGAGCTGATTTTTCAACTGGTAAGACCCCGGGACCGTAACATGGACATAACCGCGTAAGTGCCGTGTCTGTTGAAGATCGTTAGCAGAACGCTATCCACGGTGGCCGACGGCGTCCCCTCGGGCACACAGGCATACCGAACGGGCCGGGTTATCCGCCTGGGCCCGGCTAAGTTGGGCTCATGGGTGTGCTGCTGCTCGTCCGGCACGGTCAGGCGTCACTCGGAGCGGCGGACTACGACAAGCTCTCCGATACCGGATGGCGCCAGGCGCAGATCACGGGGGCCCGGCTGGCCGCCGCCGACCTCGTGGTCGACCGGGTGGTGTCCGGTGCCCTGACCCGCCAGCGCGATACCGCTCAGGCGGTGCTGGCCGCGCTCGGCCGGCCCGGATCCGAGCTGCAGACCGACGACCGCTCCCTGATCACCTACCGGTAGGCCCCCGCCGCGGCGAGATCAGGCCTGCACGGCGGCGCCGCAGGCGACCAGGTCGGCCGCGTCCGCCAGGCCCCACTCGGCGAGCGCCTCGGTGGTGTGCCGGCCCGGCGCGGGCGCGGGGCCGGGCAGCTGGCCCGGTGTCCGGGAGAAGCGCGGCGCGGGCCCGGGCTGGATGACGCCGTCCTGGACGACGTAGGTCTCCCGCGCGGTCAGGTGCGGGTCCTCGGCGGCTTCGTGCAGCGACAGCACCGGCTCCACGCAGGCCTCGGTGCCCGCGAAGGTGTCCGCCCAGTCGTCCCTGCTGCGCTCGGCGAACCGGGCCGCCAGCAGCGCCCGCAGCTCCGGCCAGTTCTCCGGGTCACCGCGGTCGGGCGCCCCGGTCAGGCCGAGCCCGGCAAGCAGCGCGCGGTAGAACCGCGGCTCCAGCGCCCCGACCGCCATCCACTTCCCGTCCGCCGTCTCGTATACGTCGTACCAGGGCACGCCGCCGTCGAGCAGGTTCACCCCGCGCTCGTCCCGCCACAGGCCCTGGGCCATGAACATCAGCGGCATGGCCAGCAGCGACGCCACCCCGTCCACGATGGCCGCGTCCACCACCTGGCCCTGCCCGGAGGTGGCCCGCTCAACCAGGGCCGCGCAGATGCCGTAGGCCATGAGCATCCCGCCGCCGCCGAAGTCGCCGAGCAGGTTCGCCGGGAACTGCGGCGGGCCGCCCGCCCGGCCCAGGGCGTGCAGGGCGCCGGTACGGGCGATGTAGCCGATGTCGTGCCCCACCGTCGGCGCCAGCGGTCCGGACTGCCCCCAGCCGGTCATCCGGGCGTAGACCAGCCGCGGGTTGCGGCCCAGGCAGACGTCGGGTCCCACCCCGAGTCGCTCGGTCACCCCCGGGCGAAGGCCCTCGATCAGCACGTCCGCGGTGTCGGCCAGCCGGAGCAGCGCGTCCACCGCGCGCGGGTGCTTGAGGTCGAGCACGGCGGACTGGCGGCCGCGGTTCAGCAGCTCGCGCTCCGGGCGGGCGCTGCCGCTCCCGGGCCGGTCGATGCGCAGCACGGTCGCGCCCTGGTCGGCGAGCAGCATGGCGCAGTACGGCCCGGGCCCGATGCCCGCCAGCTCGAGCACCCGCAGGCCGGCCAGCGGCCCGCGGCGGGTTGGTTCCGGCGCCCCCATGGTGGTACCTCCGCATTCCGGGACCGCTGTGCTGTCATCTGATTCCGTACATTATTTGACACATCTGACCGGGACGCGGGCGAGGATCTCCGGAACCGTTCGGCCTAAGGTCTTATCAGTAAGACAGTTCAGGCAGGAGGCATGACGCCGGGCAGTTCCGGCTATGGTGCTGTACATGGCGGCTGAGGCGAGCTTTCCGTGATCGCGCGGATATGGCGCGGATGGGCGCCGCCGGCCACGGCAGGCGATTACCAGCGTCACTATGAATCCGAGGTCAGCGGGCACCTGCGGTCAGTGGACGGCTTCCGCGGCGCCCGCCTGCTCCGCCAGGACGACGGACACGAGGTCATGTTCACCTCCATCACCTTCTTCGCCGACCTGGACGCGGTCCGCGCCTTCGCCGGGGCTGACTACGAGCGCGCTGTCGTAGAGGCGGAGGCCCGCCGGGCCCTGAGCCGCTGGGACGAACGCGTCTCCCACCATGAGGTCGCTATCAACCTGTCGTGATGAGCCGGCGGGTTCGGCGCGCTACTCGGCAGGAAGCACCTCGAAGGCCGGGTGCCTGGGGGCGATGGCGCGGATCTGCTCATCGCTCGAGTCCGGCCCGGTGCCCTCGAAGAAGATCCCGACCTCTGCCTTCCACCTCTTCAGGTAAGCGCGCAGGACCGGTACCTTCTCGTCCTCGCTGAGCTCCCGGCCGCGGAAGCTCTCAGCACGCCTGCCCACCCGCAGCTCGCCGGTGCCGACGGCACGCAGGTTGCGCACCCACTGGGTTTCGCCGCGGGGCGCGACGAGGTAACGGCGGCCATCGTAGGTGAGCAGGTTCACCGGCGTGGTACGCCACTCCCCGCTCGTCCGGCCCTTCACCGCCAGGACCCGGGAGCCGAGAACGCTGATGCCCTGCCCGGTAAGGAATGCCACCAACCGGTTGAAAACGTTACGCGTCAACCAGCCAGGCGCACGGTAGTGATCAGACACGCTGCCAGCTTAGCGGCCGTCATCCGAACTGGCCGGGCTGGTAGTCGCCGGCGGGCTGCCGGACGATGACGTTCATCCGGTTGTAGGCGTTGATGAGGGCGATGAGCGACACCAGCGCGGCGAGCTGGTCGTCGTCGTAGTGTTTGGCCGCGTTCGCCCAGGCCTCGTCGGTGACGCCGCCGGCCGCGTCGGCGATGCGGGTGCCCTGCTCGGCGAGCTCGAGGGCGGCCCGTTCGGCGTCGGTGAAGACTTTCGCCTCCCGCCACGCCGCGACCAGGTTCAGCCGCTGCTGGCTTTCCCCCGCGTGCAGGGCGTCCTTGGTGTGCATGTCGGTGCAGAAGCCGCAGCCGTTGATCTGGCTGGCCCGGATCTTCACCAGTTCCTGCGTCGCGGCGGGCAGGGCCGAAGCAGCCACCGCCGCGCCGGCCGAGTTGATGTACTTCGCGAACTTCGCCGTCACGGTGTTGCCGTAGTAGTCCAAACGGGCGTCCATGGTGATCTCCTTGCCGTCGTTGGGGGTTACACATCCCCGACGCAGCGGCCCGGCCATTTGTGACAGCGGGCTGACGGGTGGCCGGAGCCGCCGTCAGCCGCGTTACCTGAGCCGAACGGCTGGCGGATCTGCTCACCCGCGGGATCAGAGGTCGAGCTGGTCGGTGCCGCCGCGCATGGCGGCCAGCAGCCGCTCGATGTCGTCGCGGGCCACCGAGCGCTGCCACTCGCCCAGCATGCCCCGCACCACGAAGCCGCCGGGAGCCGCCTCCACCGAGGTCAGCACGAAGTCGGCGGGCAGCTCGGGCACCGGCAGGTGGAAGGCCGGGGAGCGCAGGGACAGCCGCCGCTCGAGCAGGCGCAGGGCCCGCGGCTGGACCCGGAGGGAGCCGCCTCCGGCGCCCGCTTCCACCTCCAGCCGCACCCACGGCGCGCCGATCAGGCCGATCTGCGGGATGCCGGCCTTCACGGTCAGCTCGAGCCGGGAGGACACGGCGGCCAGCCAGCGGGACGCGACAGGGACCGCGACGAACGCCTCCACCAGCACCGGGGCGACCACGAGCACCGGCCGGGTGCCGGGACGCAGGTGGACGTTCCTGGCCCGTACCTCCAGCCGCTCGAACTGGTGGCCGCCCCAGCGGACGTCCCGCGCGGTGATGCGGACCTGGCCGTACTGGCCCACCGCCCGGGCGAGATCCGAACCCTCGACCGAGATGTCGGTCAGCACCATGGTCAGCTCGTGCCCGGCGAACCGGAGCGTGCGCTGCTTGCCGACCAGCCAGGCGCGGGCCGCGTCCACGATCATGCCGAACGGGTCGCCCGGCAGGAAGCCGGGCTGCGGCAGGCCGAGTGACTGGGCCGCGGCCGAGGACATCTTCAGGACTTCCGTCCAGTTCCGCTTCAGCTCGTCCGCCAGGGAGCGGTCGAACGGCCACCAGTCAGCCATGACCCCATGCTGACACAGCCGCCATCCCGGCGCTCACCCCGGCTCCCGCTCGTGACCAGCCTGGATGCGCAGGCCGCGGTAGGCCTCCGACGCGGGGATCTCCCCGGACAGGACCCGGTATACCTCCCGGCAGACAGGCATCTCCAGGCTGTGGCGCACCGCCAGCTCGTGCACGGTGAAGGCGGTGCCGACGCCCTCGGCCACGGTCCGGGTCGCGCCGAGAATCTCCTCCAGCGTCTTGCCCGCGCCGAGTTGCTCGCCGAGCGTCCGGTTGCGGCTCATCGGGCTCATGCAGGTGGCGATGAGGTCGCCCATGCCGGCCAGGCCGGCGAAGGTCGCCGCCTGGCCGCCCATCGCGACGCCCAGCCGGGTGACCTCGGCCAGGCCACGGCAGACCACGGCGGCGCGGGTGTTGTCGCCCACGCCGAGGCCCTGCGCGATGCCGGTGGCGATCGCCACGACGTTCTTCAGCGCCCCGCCGAGCTCGCAGCCGATCACGTCGTCGTTGGTATAGATCCGGAACAGCCCGCGCTGCATGACGGACTGCAGGGCCCGCGCCACGGCGAGGTCCTCGGTCGCGATGACGCTGGCCGCGGCCTGCCCGGCCATGATCTCCTTGGCCAGGTTCGGCCCGGTCAGGGCGGCGGGCGGATGGCCGGGCAGCTCTTCCCTGATGAGCTGGGTCATCCGCAGCAGCGAGCCGCGCTCGAACCCCTTGGCCAGGCTGACCACCGGGATCCACGGCCGCAGGTACGGCCGGACGTCGGCGAGGATGGCCCGGAACCCGTGCGTGGGCACGCCGACCACCAGCAGGTCGGTGTCGTGAACGGCCTTCTCCAGGTCCGCCGTGGCCTTCAGGTTGGACGGCAGCGTGAACCCGGGCAGGTAGCGCGAGTTGGCGTCGCGCTCATAGATCTCCCTGGCCAGTTCGGGATCACGCGACCAGACGGTGCAATCGTTATGGCCCGCCATGAGGGACGCCACCGTGGTGCCCCACGACCCCGCCCCGAGCACTGCGATCCGCATACCAGACCAATCACCCTAGGTTTAGCCTGGCCACAAGGATAAAGCCAGCGGCGCGCCGAGGCTAGCCGGGCCGTCCTGGCTTTGCGGGACGGGCGCTGACGTAACGTTGGAATGTCGGATTGGCACTACCGCGCCGGGTGCGGCCGCCGGCGATGCGCGCGACGGGCGCGGGAAAGGCCAGGGGGTAGCAGGTGCACAGCCGCGCGCAGGCGTGGTACGGCCGGCGGACCTGGCATTGGCGGGACTGGCCGGCCGACATGCTGCTCGACGGCAAGCGGCGCGCTGAGGCGCGCATCAGCGTGGTGATCCCCGCGCGGGACGAGGAGCGCACGATCGCGGGGGTGGTCGGTTCGCTCCGCGCGGCCGTGGTGGAGCGGGTACCCCTGGTCGATGAGGTGGTGGTCATCGACTCGGATTCGGCCGACGGGACCGCGGCGGCCGCCGCGAGAGCCGGCGCGACCGTGCACCGGGCCCGCGACGTCGCGCCGGAACTGGGCACCTATCCCGGCAAGGGCGAGGCCCTGTGGAAGTCGCTGCTCGTCACCGAGGGTGACCTGCTGGTCTTCATCGATGCCGACCTCACCCAATGGGGACCGCATTTCGTCACCGGACTGCTCGGGCCGCTGCTGGCCGACCCCGGCGTGCAGCTCGTCAAGGGGTTCTACGCCAGGATCGCGACGGGGACGGACGGCTCCACCTCCACCGAGGGCGGCCGGGTCACCGAGCTGGTGGCGCGCCCGCTGCTGAGCCTGTGGTGGCCTGAGCTGTCAGGCGTGATCCAGCCGCTGGCCGGCGAATGGGCGGCACGGCGCACGCTGATGGAGTCGCTCAGCATCCCGGTGGGCTACGGGGTGGAGCTCTCCACCCTGCTCGATACCGCCGCCACGCGCGGGCTGGACGCCATCGCGCAGGTCGACCTGGGGTCGCGCGCCCACAAGCACCAGACCGACCACGATCTCGCCCTGATGGCCGCGGAGCTGCTCGTCGTGGCCGAGCGCAGGTGCCCGGCGCTGGGGGCTGCGGAGGCGGGCGGGCGGCCGGCGCCCGCAGGCCCGCTGCTGGCGCAGTTCGTCCGGGACGGCACCCAGGTCCGCCCGGTGACCCGGCCCGTTCCCGTTCAGGAGCGCCCGCCGGCGGCGGGCCAGCTGGCCGGGCCGCCGGCCAGCCGCCACGGGGCCCGGCGATGACCGCCGGGGGGGTACGGGGGGGCGGGCAGCCCCCCCGTGAGCGGGGGGGTCCGGGGGGTCGTCCCCCCGGGCAAACGCTACGGCTCGGAAGGCGGTCGTTCGGGTCAAATCAGCGGCTGGTCATGGCGATCGTCAACCGCACTCCCGATTCCTTCTACGACCGCGGGGCCACCTGGGACGAGGCCGCCGCGATGGAACGCGTGCACGCGGTGGTGGGCGAGGGAGCCGACATCGTCGACATCGGCGGCGTGCCGGCCGCGCCCGGCGCGGAGGTGACGATCGAGGAGGAGATCCGGCGGACAGTCCCCTTCGTGGCCGCGGTCCGGGCGGCCTACCCCGACCTGGTGATCAGCGTGGACACCTACCGCCACCAGACGGCCCGCGAGCTGTGCGCGGCCGGCGCGGACCTGCTCAACGACACCTGGGGCGGCTGGGACGAGCGGCTGCCCGAGGTGGCCGCGGAATGCGGCGCGGGCCTGGTGTGCAGCCACGCGGGCGGCCTGCCGCCGCGGACCCGCCCGTTCCGGGTGGAATACGACGACCTGATGGCGGACGTGCTGAAGCGCACGCTGACCCTGGCCGACCGCGCGGTCAGCCGGGGCGTGGATCCCTCCCGGGTGCTCATCGACCCGGCCCACGACTTCGGCAAGAACACCTGGCACTCGCTGGAGATCACCAGGCGGCTGGGCGAGATGGTGGCGACCGGCTGGCCCGTCCTGGTCTCGCTGTCGCACAAGGATTTCATCGGCGAGACGCTGAACGCCGGGCGCGAGGAGCGGCTGACGGGAACGCTGGCCACCAGCGCGATCTGCGCCTGGCTCGGCGCCCGCGTGTTCCGCTCCCATCAGGTCACGCAGACCCGCCAGGTGCTGGACATGGTTTCGGCCATCCGCGGCGAACTGGCGCCGGCCCGGACGGTGCGCGGGCTTGCCTAGGCCGGGGACGCGACAGTGATCACCGCCGCGGCGATCTGCCCCCCGGCGCCGTTGCTGGCGCGGGAGCTGACCGGCCTCGATCCGGTCGTCCCCGAGCTCCGGCAGGCCTGCGCCGCGGCCGTCGAGCGGCTGGTCCGGGCCGGACCCGAGGTCGTAGCCGTCGTCGGGCCGGGGCGCCGCACCGCGGCCTGGCCAGCGGACTGCCGCCTCGACCTCAGCCCCTTCGCCCCGGCGCTCGGGGCCCGGGACGGGCGGGAGGGACCGCCGCTGCCGCTGCCGCTCGGGCTCGGCGCCCGCCTGCTCGACGAGGCCGGCTACCGCGGGACACGGCGCCTGGAGTCGGTCAGCCAGGACGAGCCGGCCGCGGCCTGCCTGCGGCTCGGCGCGGGCCTGCGGAGCCTCGGCGGCCGGGTGGGGCTGCTGGTCATGGCCGACGGCAGCGCCTGCCGCGGCCTTCGCGCCCCCGGTTACCTAGACCCGCGAGCGGCCGCCTTCGACGCGGTGCTCGAGCGGGCGGCGCGGACCGGCGACCTGAACTCGCTGCAGACCCTGGACCACGTCCTGGCGCGCGAACTGCTCGCGACGGCGAGGCCGGGATGGCAGGTCCTCGCCGGGGCGATGCCCCGGGCCGCCGCCACGGAAATCCGCTACGCGGATGACCCCTTCGGGGTCTTCTACCTGGTCGCCTGGCTCGCAGGCGAAACGAGCCCGGGTTTACCCGCCGTGCGCGGCCGGGTCGGGCCGTAGGGACCTTGTTCTGTTCTTGTCGTCGACTCTAGACATGCCAGGAACCCTCAGATTCGTCCCCTGTGACCACGACCATAACCTGGGGGGCCGGCTTCCTCCACAAGGCCCGCCACCGCCGGATCTCCGAACTCGGCTGGTGAGAACCCGGGGACAGCCCGGCCGGACGGCGGCTCGGGAGCCCTGGGGGGCCGTTGGGCTCTTCGCGGGAGGACCGAGGGCCCGGGCTACGACTGCCGAACGCCGCTGTCGTGGCCGCGGCCGTCCCCCGATGCTGCCGTACGAGAGGTGCGACGAAATGGGCGTCAGCTACTACGATGCGCTGCTGCCGGTAAGCGAGCCTGGGCCCGGCCTCCGGGACATGGTGGCCGGCATCCGGCTTCCCTACCGGGTGCTCGCGTCGATCTGCGTACCCGCGGGCCGGATAGTTCTCGCCTTCGTTTCCGATAGTGCCCGGCTCAGCCGCATGTTCGCGGCCAACTGGGCTCGGACCGGGACGGATCAGGAGCCGGACGCCACGCTGTATGCGCTGGCCCGGCCGGCCTGCGACTACGGGCTGGATAGAAGGTGGGACGAGGCGCGATGGTGGTCCCGGGATCAGAAGATGATGGCGGTCTTCAGATTTGGCTCATACCGGCTGGCCAAGGTGTGCGTCCGGGGCATTTGCTCGGCCGTGAGCAGCGACGACATAGTGTTCGTGCACGGATGCGCATTGTCTGTCGGATCGGGGACTGACCGGCGGGGTGTGGTTATCACGGGGAGTTCCGGTGCGGGGAAGACCACGCTCGTGGCGGGGCTGTTGCGGCATCCCGGGTATTCAGTAGCGGTGCTGAACGACGACTGGGGTGCCATCTCACTGAGCCGCGGGGATTCGGTCAGCACCGGAGAAAGCATGCTCCACATGAAGACCGGCAGCGTGCTGGCCCTCCGTCCAGGCTTCTTCGGGAGCGCGCCGGCGGGCTCGTACCTGCGCGATCTGTCGGAGGGGAATCGGGTCGCCCGGATGCTGGTGTCGCCGGAAAGCGTGTACGGGACGGCGTGGAGCACCTCGGCGACGGTGGTCGAGCATGTGGCCGTGGTGGTGCGGGAGCCTGCCGGCTGGCTGCCGCCCGGCCGGGAAGGCGAGGCGGTGAGGGCGCTCGAGAGCGAGGGTGAGGCGGGTCTCATTCACCATCATGAGGCGTTCTTTAATGGATCACTGATTCTGGCGACGGAAGATGATAAATTGCGCGAGGAACGGCACTACAGGCAGCTTCTTGGCCGCGCAACGGTGTCTTGGATAAACAACTGCAGTACGCCTCAGGCGCTGGTAGGTAACTTCATCTCCGAAATCATGAAAAAGAGGTAGACGGCCGGGCGGTGCTGTCCCTGGAGGGATCAGCGGAGGGCCGTGATCAGAATCTGGCCCGGACGCCGTCCGCTACCTCCTCCGGGCTCAGGTCAAGCAGCGCCTCTCCGTAGAGGCGCTCGAAATACGTGGCGTCGCTGCGATACCAGGGCTCCGGATTGGACCGGCTGACCACCTTGAGCACGACCTGGTGCCCGTGCTCGCGGGCCCGCGGCCCGCCGCCGATCACGGCGAAGTTGAACGAGCTCAGGTTCCAGGCCCGGTAGGCGGCCAGGACCTGGGACAGCCCCTGCCCGAGCGCCTGGCTGTCCTGCTCGGTCAGTTCGGTCACATCAGCGGCCCCGCTGACCACGCCCCAGACCTCGTGGAACCCGGTCGGCGCAAAGGGGGTCAGCCAAGCCACCCGGCCGATGTGCCCGGCCCACCGGGGACCGCCGGCCTCCTGGCCGACCAGGGCGGCCCAGAAGGACCCATGCCTCTCGTGCCATGCTCCGGACTTCTCGGCCATGAGCCGCTGGCCGGTCAGGCCGCAGGCGTCGTGAGAGGACTGGATGTGCGGATGGATCAGCGAGGCGCCCGAGGGCGGAAGGTAGTTGGCGTTGATCGAGCTCCACACGGCCGTGGGGTCCAGGCGCCGCACCATCCGGGCGTGGCGAACCATGACGGCCAGGGCGTCGCCGACGAGGGACGGTGTCAGGTCATCCAGGTCGAGGAAATGGCGCTCGGGATCGTAGATGCCGACCGCGCTGTGCGTCGCGTACGCCATGATGTTGGGCACCACCACGGCCTGGCCCTGGCGGATGCGCCCCTCGGCCGTGAGCTCGGCGGGAAACGGAACGGTGGCCGTCTCCAGATGCTCGGCGTCGAACGGACAGAAGGCCGGCTTGGCCGCCAGTTCGGTCAGGTCCGGCCGGGTCGGAGGCTGCAGCTTCACTCCGGTGAGGATCCGGGCACTGGCACCCGTCAGCGGGTCCCGCCGCCACCGCAGCCGCACCTGGGTCCACGCCCCGCCAGCGGCCAGGTCAGGAACGGCGGCCTCAAGGTCTCGTTCTTCGAACTCAATCGCAGCCACACGGAAAGCCTACGGCGATTCCCCGAGGCCGGCCGAAGATCCGGCGGCAGGGAGCGAGGCGACCTGGCCAGGCTCGGCGTGGGGCCGGCCTGTTCCACGTCGGGTGGCCGTCGGGCGGTAGGTGAAACAAGCGGCGGGCCGAAGCTGCGAGCCGGTCTGGGCTGGCGGCTGGGGCGGGGCGGGTACCCGCTCCGTTCGGTCCCATTTTTGATCCTGCGGGTGACCTGGCGACTGGATCGGCCAGTCCGGCAGGCCGTGATGGCCGGCACCAGGTGACCTTCGGCTCTGGGCGTCCCGGTTCGCGGCTCGTTGACTGAAGCCATGACAGCGACGGCCGGCTGGTCCTCGCGGCCGGCGATTGAACGCGCGAGCCCGTCCGATCGGGCGTTCCTGGCGATGGACGCCGTGGAGGTACCCGAGCACTTCGGTGTGATCTTGATGCTCGCCGGGTCCGGCGGATTCGAGCTGGCGCGGGTCCGCCGGCTGATCGCCGAGCGCGTCCCGGCTGTGCCGCGGCTACGCCAGCGGCTGGTGCGGGTGCCCTTCGGCTGCGGCGGCCCGATCTGGGTCGATGACCCAGGGTTCGATATCCGCCGCCACGTCCGCGCGGTGACGTGCCCCGAGCCGGCGGACGAACAGGCGCTGCTGGACACCGACGCGCCAGCTATCGCGCCTGAAGCCCGCTTCCCCCGCCCGGCACCCGGCAGGACCATGCTCGCCCGCGAGGCGTTGGCGAGCAGGCTCGGGGGGCTCCGCCACGCTGGGCAGTAGTGGCGCCTGCTGCGCGCGTCCATGGGCGCCGGAGGAGGCCTACGGCCGCCGCGGGCCGCCCCCTGCTCGCTGAACCAGCGGACCGGACCGCGGCGGCGGCTGGCCGCGTGCGAGGCGTTGCCGCCGCCCGGAAATCGGGCGGCCGCTTCTCCTTCAGGGCGGCCAGGCCCTCGCGGGCCTCGGGCAGGCCGAAGCCGAAGAACTCATAGCCCAGTGACGCGTCGAACAGCGGACCTGCCTGGCGGTACCAGTTGTTCAGCGAGTACTTGGTCCAGCGCACCGCGGTGGCCGGCAGGCCGGCCAGGTCGCGGGCGATCGCCACGGCCCGTTCGGTTACCTGGTCGTCGTCCACGCACAGCGACACCAGGCCGATCCGCTCGGCTTCCTCCCCGGTCAGCGGCGCGCAGGAGAGCAGGTAGTACTTGGCCTTGGCCATGCCGCACAGCAGCGGCCAGCAGATCGCCGCGTGATCGCCGGCCGCCACGCCCAGCCGGGTGTGGCCGTCGACGATCTTGGCCGACCGCCCGGCCACCGAGACATCCGCCAGCAGCGCGACCACCAGGCCGGCCCCGACGGCCGGGCCGCTGATGGCCGAGACCACCGGCTTCGAGCAGTTGATCACCCCGTAGACGAGGTCGCGCGCTTCGTGCAGGACCCGGGCCCGGACGGCGACGTCGCGGGTCATGTCCTCGATCATGTCGAAGGAACCCCCGGCCGAGAACACCGTGCCCGCGCCCCGGACGACGACCGACCGGACGTCGTCGTCGCGGTCCACCGCGGCCCAGACGCCGGCCAGGTCCCGGTGCATCTGCGGGCCGACCGCGTTCAGCCGCGGCGCGTCCAGCACGATCTGGAGCACCCCCGAGCCCAGCGCCTCGCAGCTCAGGCTGGGGAAATCCGCATAATGGTCGGTCATCGGGCCACGCACCTTCCCAGGCGGCCGCGCGATGGTCCGCACCCGCCATTTGGTAGTATAATTAGTTGTATAATTTAAGTAATAAATGACGGAGCGGCGGCCATCGTCATGGCGGCAGGCGAGCCCGGCCTGTCCAGTGCGGCGGCTGGGTGCCGTACGGCGAAACGACATGTTCCGGAGGGCCACAGTGCCGATCTCATCATGGTGGCGGCGCGCGGGCCGGCCGGCGTCGCCTGTTCGCGGTGGACGGCACCGAGGATGGGCTGCCACGGCAAGCAGCCGCGCCCGGCCTGACGATGGCTCGCCGAGCAGGAACGGGGATCACGGCACGGCGGGGATGACGAGTCGATACGACCCTGATTTACGGAAATAAGCCGCAAACTCATCCGAATGTGCTTAAGTACTGCTAACCGGTTCGATCGGATAAGGTACAGGACCGTGCATTCCGCATTCTGGCTCACCGCCGGAATGCGGGGGTGCAAGGGGGGGTTAGTGCGAGTGGTGATGAGCATGCAGTGCACCCGTTTGCGTGCGCTGCGCATCCAGCCTGGCCGTCGCCGGGCTAGGCCCCTCCGGCTTGATGGTCGAGGTTGCTGCCTGCGTGACCGCCGAGACCACGTTCCTTCTGAGCCGATCAATTGAGCCTGGATCAATTGAGCCCTGAGAGGTGCCATGGGTGCCGACCCGCCGTCCCCCCGCACGAGGTCCGCGCGGCTGACGCTGATCAGCCTGCTGCTGATCCCGTTGCTGTCGCTGGCGGCGCTGTGGGGGTTCACCGCTAGCATCACGCTCGGCAACGTCATACGTTTCCAGCACTACAACAAGGTCATCACCACGATCAGCCCGGGCGTCACCGCGCTGGAACAGACGCTCCCCGTCGAGCGCGCGGTCACTCTCGTCTGGCTGGGTAGCGGGCGGCAGCCGGGGATAATCCAGGCGGAACTCACGGCCACGCGCCGCAGCACCGACAAGTACGTCCCGGCAGTCCGCAGCGCCGTCATGGCGGTGCGCGGGCTGCTGAACGCGAAAGCCACCGCGCAGATGAACGCCTTCCTGGCCGACATGGCCGGCCTGGACCGGATCCGCGCGGCGGTTGACGCCGGGAGGTACGACGCGGTGACGGCGTTCAACGCCTACAGCACCATCGGCCAGGCCGAATACCAGTTTTTCCAGAACGTGTCGCCGCCCTCCGACCCCGAGCTCGGCCTGATGACGCAGGCGGCCATCGCGGAGGCCCAGGCACAGGACTTCACCGGCGGCGCGATTTCCCTGATCCTGGGGGCAACCGCGGGGGGCGGCCTGATGCCACAGCCCGAGCGGGTGCTGTTCGCGCAGATGGTGGGACAGCAGAACCTGGAGATCGCCGACGCGTTCTCGCTGGCCACCCCGGGCCTGACCGCGATCTTCAAGCGGGTCTACGACTTGCCCGCCTTCCGCACGCTCCAGGCCATCGAGACCCAGGTCGAGGCCAGCCCGGCGGACCAGCCGATACCGGTGAAGGCGGCGGCCTTCCAGGCCACCGCCCAGACGATCCAAGCGGCCGTGCTGGCGAACGGGGCACAGATCGGCGTCGTGCTGGGCACAGAGTCGGCCCGCCTGCGCAACAGCACGGTGACCGAGCTCATCCTGGCGGCCGGCCTCGGCCTGGTCGCGGTGGCCGCCTCCATCTTCGTCATGGCGCGGTTCGGCCGCAGGCTGCGGGGCGAGCTCAGCAACTTGTACGACAGCGTCAGGCAGATGGCCCAGGAGCGGCTGCCGCGGCTGGTCGAGCAGCTTCGCCGGGGCGAGGACGTGGACGTCCAGGCGGAGCCCGCGCCGCTGAGGGCGGGCCGGATCACCGAGATCGCGAACGTCGCCCAGGCCTTCTCCACCGTGCAGCGCACCGCCGTCGAGGCTGCCGTCGGCCAGGCCAGCCTGCGCAAGAGCGTCAACAAGGTCTTCGTCAACCTGTCGCTGCGGACCCAGTCGCTGCTGCACCGGCAGCTCGGCATGCTCGACACCATGGAGCGGGCCACCAGCGATTCGGCCGTCCTGGCCGACCTGTTCCGCCTGGACCACCTCACCACCCGGATGCGGCGGCACGCCGAGGGCCTGCTCATCCTGGCCGGGACCACGCCCGGTCGCGGCTGGCGTGACCCGGTACCAGTGGCCGACGTGCTGCAGGCGGCGATCGCGGAGATCGAGGACTACGTCCGGGTCGACGTGATCACCGAGTCCGCCGACGCCGTGGCCGGGATCGCGGTGAACGACGTCATTCACCTGATCGCCGAGCTGGTCGAGAACGCGACCGCGTTCTCCCCGCCGACCACCCGGGTCGGGATCAGCGGCGGTGTCGTCGCCCACGGCTTCGCGGTGGAGATCGAGGATCGCGGGCTTGGCATGGCGCCGGACGCCATGGCCGCCGCCAACGAGCGCCTGGCCAGCCCGCCCGAGTTTGACCTGGCCAATAGCGAGCGGCTCGGCCTGTTCGTGGCCGGCCAGCTCGCCGCCAGGCACGGGATCAAGGTGACGCTGCGACCTTCGCCCTTCGGCGGAACCACGGCCATCGTGCTCCTTCCCCGGCCGATCATCGTGCCCGAGGAGCAGGCCGACGCCTGGTTCGGGCCGGGCATGGCCGGTGAGCTGCCCGCGGCGGCGGCGGACGACTGGGCGCACGATGCCGGGCCGACCGAGGGGCGGGAACACGGCCCGGCGACCGGGATGGCCGACTGGTACCGGCTGGCCGTCCGGAGCTTCTCGCCGGAGGACGGCTGGGCCGATGGGACCAAGCTGGACGCGCCGCTGGCAGGCACCGGGTCCCCGGTTCCGGCCCTGCCACCCGCGCCGGACCAGCCACGCTGGACCCCGAACGGGACGGCGCAAGCGCAGCCCGCATCGCCGATAGCGGCAGTCGCGGCCTGGGCTATCGAATCCACGGGGTCCGCAGGCCCCACCGGGCCGACGAGAGTCACCGGGACGGCAACCGACGAGACCTACCTGGGCCTGCCCCGGCGTGTCCGTCAGGCCCATCTCGCCCCGCAGCTCCGCAGTCAGCTCGGCGCTGGGCCCGCCGCCGGGCCGTACGAGGCCACCGAGCCGGCGGCACGTTCGCCTGAGCAGATCGGCAGCGCGTTGTCCACGCTCCAGGCCGGATGGCTGCGCGGACGCCTCGATGAGCTGGATGACCCCGAGGCCGGGCTGGACATCCTGGACGGCTGGCCTGCAGGCGCATCGGGCGCAGAGGCGGAATCCGACGATAGTGGGGGTGGGGCATGACGCAGGCGAAGAACAGCGGGGAGCAGCTCGGCTGGCTGCTGGACAACCTGGTTTCCGGGGTAGCGAATGTCCGCCAGGCGCTGGTCCTGTCCAGGGACGGCCTGGTCGTGGCGAAGTCGCAGAACATGGGCCGCGAGGAAGGCGACCGTCTATCGGCCCTGGCCGCGGGCGTGCAGAGCCTGGCGCGCGGAGCCGGGCAGCAGGTCGGCGGCGGGGAGGTGCGGCAGACCATCATCGAGATGGACTCCGCGTTCATGTTCGTGATGGCGGCCGGGAAGGGCACCTGCCTGGCCGTGCTCGCCTCGGCCGAGGCCAACCTGGGCGTGATGGCCTACGAGATGGCCATGCTGGTCCGGCGGATGGGCGTGTACCTGGCCGCGGCGCCGCGGCCCGCCGCTCACGAACCGGCTGTGGGCTAAGCGTTCATGAGCGGTCCGCGAGACACGTGGCTCGACCGGGACGCGGGACCGGTCGTACGGCCGTATGCGATGACGAAGGGCCGCACCGAACCCGCGCCCGGGTCCTATATCGGCCTGATCGACGTGGTGGCGGCCGTCGCTGATCCGCGGCTGCCGGCGGACCCGCGTCTCAACCGTGAGCACCGGCGGATCCTGAGCCGCTGCCGCCAGCCCGTCACGGTGGTCGACCTGGCCTCCGAAATCGACCTCCCGGTAGGCGTGGTCCGCGTACTGCTCAGCGACCTGAGCCAGTACGGGGCGCTCCGGGTCCTCGCGACGCCCCCGGGCCCCGTTTCCGATGAGCGTCTACTGAAGGACGTGCTTGATGCCCTACAGACCCTCTGACACGGTCGAGGCGGAAGTGCTGCCCGCCACGGTCAAGATCCTGATCGCGGGGGGATTCGGGGTGGGCAAGACCACCCTGGTCGGCGCGATCAGCGAGATCCGCCCGCTGCGCACCGAGGAGCTGCTCAGCGACCGGAGCATCGGGGTCGACGACACCAGCGGCGTGCACCGCAAGAGCACGACGACGGTGGCCATGGATTTCGGCCGGATAACCTTCCGCGCTGACCTGACGATGTACCTTTTCGGCACGCCGGGGCAGGAGCGCTTCTGGTTCATGTGGGACGACCTGTGCCACGGCGCCATCGGGGCGGTGATCCTGGCCGACACCCGGCGCCTGGCCGACTGCTTCGCCGCGGTGGACTACTTCGAGCACCGCGGCACGCCGTTCATCGTCGCGGTCAACTGCTTCGACGGCGCCGCGGCTTACCGGCCGGAAGACGTCCGGATCGCCCTCGACCTGGACCCGGACGCGCCCGTGGTGCTGTGCGACGCGCGGCAGCGCGACTCCGTCAAGACCGTGCTGATCGCCCTGGTCAGGTACGCGATCGTCAAGAGCAGGGCGAACCTGCAGTACCAGGGCGGGCCGCTGCCCACCGGCTAAGGCCTCCGCATCCGGCCCGGGCCGGCCCGGGCCGGGCCGGCCCGCCGTGGCCTTTGTCTGCAGTTCGGGGGTTATAGCACCCGAAACTGCAGACAAATAGGCGCGTGGCGCCGCCCGCCTAGGCGCGTGGCGCCGCCCGCCTAGGCGCGAGGCGCCGCCCGCCGCGAGACGGGCGCTGAGGGGGCTCTCACGGTTTGTCAGTAGTCGGCGGATTCGGCGCCGCGGAGTTCCGCGGCCCGGCGCCAGGCATCGAGCAGCCGGCGTTCCGCCTTGTGCTCGAGCCGGCTGGCCCGGCGGAGCGTCCGCAGCCTGCGTGAGGCCCGGAGTTGCTCCGCCTGTTCTAGGTGGCTGCGAGTTCGCTCTCTCGCCAGCTGTTCGGTGAAAAGCATGACTGACCACTCCGTTGTGTGCGACCGCGGCCGCGCGGCTCATGTCCGCCGCGCGGCCGCCTCTGGCGGGCGTGGCCCCTGGTTACGCGGCCACTTCGGTCTTGCGAGGACGCCCACGTGGGCGCTTACGCGGTACGATCGCGCCGCGCATCAGCAACTCTCCGCCCCAGACACCCCAGGGCTCCCTGCGCTCGAGCGCACCGGTCAGGCAGGCCAGCCTGGCCTTGCAGTCCCGGCACATCGCCTTGGCGGTCTCCACGTCCTCGGGAGACTCGGCGAAGAACAGCTCCGGGTCCTCCGTGCACGGAAGATCCAGGCCCACCGGGAGCGCGGTCGCCGAACCCACAGCGACGATGCCGACCTGATCGAATACCTGCCTGACGTCTGGCTCCTGCCGCGCCGTCATAGATCCGGGCGCCTCGAACCCCGTTGCGCCCGTCCCGCTGACGGTGGCATCGCGCCACTGCATCGGTGCCATCCCCTCTCGCTTGCCGGTCCTAGTTGTCGTCACGCGATTTCTCGCCCGTCTGGGGACCTAGGCCTGCAAATAACTAGGCCGCGGACCCTGTGTGCGGGTCCGCGGCCTCGAGGGGAGTTCTGGCCGGCCTGGTTAGACCGGTTCTCTAGCTCGAGGTGGACCCGATGCGCCCTCGCCAGTGGCGGAGACGCCGGTCATGTAGTTGTGGATATTCGCCTGGTCAACCAGTGCCGTGACGGCGTCCTGCGGCGCCGGCGCGACCATGACCGCGGCCTTGTCCCGGACACGCGGAAGCGCGGCGGCGACAACCCCGAACGGCCCGGCAGCGGGCACACTTATCCCGAGGCTTATCCCGAGGCGGCTGACCGACGGCAGGCTGGAAGCACCCAGGCGCAAAGCCCCGTTCAGCTCGGGCAGAACGGCTGATTTGATGTTCGTCACGTCGGGCACCTCCCTCCAGGAGTATCGACAGCTAGCCCACGGACATGTAGGAAGCCTAAGTGTTGCCCCCTACAGGGGGCAACACTTTTTTGACCTGCGATTTTAGGTTCTGATGAGCCTGCTGAGGCCAGCCGGGGCTGACCTGGGCCATTCAGCCGGCCGGGTCAGCCGGCCGGGTGCGGGGCGGCCCGGATCAGTCCCTCCTGCATGACCGACACCACGAGCTCGCCGTCGGCGGTGAACACCTCGCCGTGCGCCAGGCCCCGGGCCCCGTGGGCCACCGGCGAGTCCTGGGCGTACAGCAGCCACCGGTCGGCCCGGAACGGCCGGTGGAACCACATGGCGTGGTCCAGGCTGGCGCCCGACGTACGGCCATCCACCCAGGACAGCCCGTGCCCGAGCAGCACCGAGTCGAGCAGCGTCATGTCGGAGGCGTAGGTCATCAGGCACACGTGCAGCAGGGGGTCGTCGGGCAGGTCCCCGTCCACCCGCAGCCAGACGAGGTTCTTCGTGGTGCGCAGCGCAGGATCCCGCTCTGCCTCCGCCGAGAGCGGGCCGACCGACCGCAGGTCGATCGGACTCGGAGCCATATGGGGCGGGAGCTGCCCCAGTAGCCGGGCCAGCCGGTCCGGCGTCCGCTCGATCTGGTCCGGCGGCGGCACGCCGGGCATCGGGTCGGCGTGCACGGGACCGGGTTCGGATTGGTGGAAGGACGCGGACAGGGTGAAGATCGTCCTGCCGTGCTGCACCGCCGACACCCGGCGGGTGGTGAAGGACCGCCCGTCTCGCACCCGGTCCACCAGGTAGACGATCGGCACCGCCGGGTCACCCGGCCGGATGAAGTACGCGTGCAGGGAGTGCACCGGGCGGTCCGCGGGGACGGTCCGGCCGGCCGCCACCAGCGCCTGCCCGGCCACCTGGCCGCCGAACACCCGCTGCCTGCGCTCGTCCGGGCTGCGGCCGCGGAAGATGTTCACCTCGATCTGCTCCAGGTCGAGCAGGTCGAGGAGGCGGTCGAGCGCGTTAGCCATCAAGTGTGCGCGGCGGGTACTCCGGCCTTTAGGCCGGAGATGAAGCCGCGCTTCCCCCCCTCAGCGTGGCCGCCCGGGAATGTCAGTGCCGAGCCGTAGGATCGGCACGCAAGTGACCCCGCGAGGCGGCAACCTCCGGGGCGGTGACCCACACCGACTACACGGACCCGGTGCAGGTGAGACGAGCCTACAAGTTCCGCGCCTACCCGACGCGACCCCAGGAGGACCGCGCGGCCAGGCTGCTGGCCGACCACTGCGACCTGTACAACGCCGCGCTGGAAGAGCGCCGCGAGGCGTGGAAGATGCGGCAGGTCAGCGTCTCCTACGGCATGCAGTCCGCGCAGCTCAAGGAAATCCGGCAGGCGGACCCGGACGGGCAGGGGCGCCACTCGTTCACCGCCCAGCAGCAGACCCTGCGCAGGCTCAACACCGTGTTCGCCGCGTTCTACGACCGCGCGAGAAAGGGCCGCGCCGGGTATCCGCGCTTCAAGCCTTACAGCCGTTTCGGCCAGGCGATGTTCGTCGCCGGAGATGGCGCCAAGTGGCAGCCTGTCACTGATGGCAGGTGGGCGCGGGCATCGTTCCAGGCGGTCGGCACGGTCAAGGTGCGCCAGCACCGGCCGGTCCTCGGCACGGTCAAGACCCTCCAGCTCAAGCGCGAGGGGCGCCGCTGGTACGTCATCGCAACCGCCGAGACCCAGCCCGTGCCGCTGCCGCCCGCCGGGCGCGAGGTCGGCGTGGACGTGGGCGTGGCCCGGTTCCTGACCACCTCGGACGGCGAGGTCATCGGCAACCCGCACTTCCTCGCCGCATCTGCGGAGGTGATCGCGGACTTGCAGCGCCGCAAGGAACGGGCCAGGCCCGGTTCGGGGAACCGCAAGCGCCTCAAGCGCGCCCTGGCCAGGGAATGGCGCAAGATCCGCAACCGCCGTCGCGATTTTCACCACAAGACCGCGCGGGCGCTCGTCGCCGAGTGCGACGTGATCGCGCTGGAGAACCTGAACACTGCAGGCATGACCCGCAGCCCGGAACCAAAACCCGATCCCGCTCAGCCGGGAGCGTTCCTCCCGAACGGGGCGGCGGCCAAGTCCGGGCTCAACCGGTCGATCTTGGACGCGGGCTGGGCGCAGTTCGCAAGGATCCTCGCTGGCAAGGCTGAAAGCGCCGGCCGGCGGATGGTGCTCGTGAATCCGGCCGGGACGAGCATCACCTGCCACGCCTGCGGGCGCAGATGCGAGCGCCCGCGGCGGGACACCGTGATCTGCCCCTGCTGCGGGCCGCACGACGCGGACGTGAACGGGGCGCTGAACATTGCTTCCAGGGCCGGGCTGGGCTCTGGTCAGGTCGCTGCGGCAGCCTGAGAAGCTGCCGCCTTCAGGCGGCAGAGCAGTCACGAAGCCTCAATCCGTCACCGGCCCAGCCGGATGTCATCGAGGAAACGCGACCGCGACCGCGCCGCGCCGCGGGTCCGGCCCCCGGGCGCCCGGGCCGGCGACCAGGACAGGTACAGGTGCTCACGAGCCCTGGTCACCGCCACATACAGTAGCCGCCTTTCCTCCTCGACCGCTTCCGGCGTCCTGGCGTGCACGATGGGCATGAGCCCCTCGACCAGGCCGGGCAGCAGCACCGCGTCCCACTCCAGGCCCTTGGCCGCGTGCATGGACGCCAGCGTCACGCCGTTGACGACCGGGGCGTGGCCCAGCTCGGCCCGCTGGGTCAGCTCGGCCGAGAAATCGGTCAGCGTCGCCTCCGGCCGGGCGGCGTGCATGTCGTCGGCGAGCTGGGCGATCGCGGCGAGCGACTCCCAGCTCTCGCGGGCGGCCGGGCCGCCGCCGGGACCCGGGGCCGGCCCGCCCCCGCCGGCCGCCGGGGCACCCGGGGCCCGCGGGATGCCCGGGACCAGGCCGATCCCGGTCAGCACGTGCCGCACCGAGGACGGCAGCGGGTCCCCGGGACCGGAGCGGGGATCAGCAGTGGCCTCCCCCCGGGCAGCACCGCGCAGCAGCACCAGCGCCTGGCGCACCACGGGCCGTTCGTAGAACCGCTCGGCGCCGCGGATCACGTACGGCACGCGGGCTTGCGCCAGCGCGAGCTCGAACCGCTCGGTGTCCGCGTTCACCCGGACCAGCACCGCGATCTCGCGGGCCGGCACCCCCGCCGCCAGCAGCGCCTGGACCTGGACCGCCAGCCCGGCCGCCTCCGCGGTGTCGTCGGGGTACTCGGTGAGCAGCGGCCGGGGGCCGGCGGGACGCTGGGCCGTCAGTGCTGGCCCGGGGGGGACGACCCCCCCAAGACCCCCCCCGCTCACGGGGGCGCTGCCCGCCCCCCCGTATCCCCCCCGGAGCTGGTTGGCCACCGCGACCACCTGCGGCGTGGACCGGTAGTCGCGCACCAGCCGGACCACGGTCGCGCCGGGGAACTCGGCGGTGAAACCGGTCAGGTAGGACGGGGTGGCCCCGGTGAAGGAGTAGATCACCTGGTGCGGATCGCCGACCACGCACAGGTCGTCGCGGTCGCCGAGCCACGTGTCGAGCAGCAGCTTCTGCAGCGGGTTCACGTCCTGGTACTCGTCGACGACGAAGTGCCTGAACATGTCGCGCACCTGGTCCGCCGCGGCCTGGCTGTCGGTCAGGATGGCGGCGGTCAGCTCGAGCACGGACTCGAAGTCGATCAGCTGCCGTTCCCGCCGCAGCTCCTCGTAGGCGGCGTAGACCGCGGCGAGGTTGTCCGCCCCGGCCGCGGGCGAGCGGCCCGCGGCGGCCGCCGCGGCGGCGTAGCCGTCCGGGCGGACCTGGGTGACCTTGGCCCACTCGATCTCGGCGGCGGCGTCGGCGAGGGCGCCGGAGGAACCGTCGAGGCGGACCCGGGCCCGCTTGGCCGCCTCCCGGACCAGGCTGGCCTTCGAGTCGATCAGCCGCGGCGGCCGTCCCCCGATGACCCGCGGCCAGAAGTAGTTGAGCTGGCGCAGCGCGGCTGCGTGGAAGGTGGACGCCCGCACCAGCCCGGTGCCCAGCCCGCCGGCCCCCAGCTGCCTGAGCCGGCCGCGCAGTTCCCCGGCGGCCCGGACGGTGAAGGTGAGCGCCAGCACGTGCGCCGGGTTCACCAGGCCGGCGGAGGCGGCGTACGCGATCCGGTAGGTGATGGCCCGGGTCTTGCCGGTGCCCGCGCCGGCCAGCACGCAGACCGGGCCGCGGGCGGCCAGGGCCACCTCGCGCTGCTCCGGGTCGAGCCCGGCCAGCAGCGCCGCAGAGGAGTCCAGGTCTGGGGGGCCCAGGTCTGGGGGGCCCAGTGTCGTGTCCGTCACTCGCCGCCTCCCCTCCCCCTCCCTTGCCTCATCCTGCCGCATCGGGGAACGCAACCGGGAAGGCAGGGGTGCCCGCCGGTGTTAGAACAACCTGGAATTCTTCCACCGAACTCGAGGAGGCAGCGGGTGCCCGGCCAGCTGACGATGTACACCACCCCATGGTGCGGATTCTGCCGGAACCTGAAGCGCCAGCTCGCCCGGGACGGGATCGAGATCGCCGAGGTCGACATCGAGCGCGACGACGCCGCGGCCGAGTTCGTGATGTCGGTGAACGGCGGCAACCAGACCGTGCCCACGGTCGTGTTCCCCGATGGCACCGCGCTGACCAATCCGTCAGCGGTGCAGGTCAAGGCCCAGCTCGCCGCCATAGCGGGGTAAAGCCGGCCGGCTGGGCAGGCACCAGGCCCGTTCGGGGCCAGGTCTTTTCCCTGACCGAACGACCCGGGTGCGAGTCACGAGACAGGCGGCCCTGCGAATGTCGGCGGGCGGCGCTAGAGTCCTGGCAGATGGTCCGCGGGGGAAACCCATCGAGCAACTTCCGACACGTTGGTCATGTTCCATGACCAGATGACCGGGCTGCGGGAAGATGGTTCGGCGGCTGGAGCTAAGGAGGCCTAGGTGGCAGAGCTCGACGTTCTTGATGTCGTCGAGATCTGTGCCGGGGCGGGCGGGCAGGCTCTCGGGCTGGAGCGAGCCGGCTTCGAGCACGCCCTGGCCGTGGAGCTCGACGGGGCGGCCTGCGCCACGCTGCGGGCCAACCGGCCCGGCTGGAAGGTCGCCGAGGGCGACGTGGCCGAGGCGGCGCTGTGGCGGCCGCGGGACTACCGGGGCGTGGCGCTGCTGGCGGGCGGGGTGCCCTGCCCGCCGTTCACCGTGGCGGGCCGGCAGCTCGGCGCCACGGACGAGCGGGACCTGTTCGCCTGGGCGGTGGAGCTGTGCGGGATCATCCGGCCGCGGGCGCTGCTGCTTGAGAACGTGCGGGGCCTGAGCACCAGCCGGTTCAGCGCGTACCGGCAGCACGTCCTGGACCGGCTCCGCGACATCGGGTACGTCCCGGGCTGGCGGCTGCTGCACGCGTCGGATTTCGGCGTGCCGCAGCTGCGGCCGCGGACCGTGCTGGTCGCCCTGCAGCAGGCCGACGCGCCGTGGTTCCGCTGGCCCGGGCCGGCGCCGCGGCCGCCCGCGACCGTGGGCGAGACGCTGGGCGACCTGATGGCCGCGCGGGGCTGGCCGGGCGCGGCCGCCTGGGCCCGGCGGGCCGACCGGATCGCGCCGACGATCGTCGGCGGTTCCAAGAAGCACGGCGGCGCCGACCTGGGCCCGACCCGGGCCAAGCGCGCCTGGGCCGAACTCGGCGTGGACGGCATCGGGATCGCGGATGAGGCGCCGGGACCGGACGCGGATCCCGCCCTTGTCCCCCGGCTGACCTGCGAGATGGTGACCAGGCTGCAGGGCTGGCAGGACGACTGGGGCTGGCAGTTCAGCGGCCGCAAGACCGCGCGCTACCGGCAGATCGGCAACGCGTTCCCGCCGCCGGTGGCCGAGGCGGTCGGGACGGCCATCCGCCGCGCGCTCGAGCATGCGGGCCCGCCGGATGCCGCCGCGGCAGCCGACCTGGCGCACGTGCACGATCCGGTGTTCCGCGTGCTCCGCTCCCGGGCCGACTTCCTGACCGCGCGGCAGATCGCCGAGCTGGCCAGGGCGCCGGGGCTGAGCCTGGCCGCCGTGCTCGGCCGGCTGCGCCACCTCGGTCAGGACTTCGAGCTGGAGGTGGCCGACTCCGGTGACGGGCCGGCCTACCGGCTGGGCGGCTTCAAGGCCTTCCTCGGCCAGCCCGAGCACGCCCGCCACCAGCACTTCGCCGCCCGCCGGGCCACCATCAGCTGAGCCTGCCTTACTCCACGTAGCTGTCCACATGCTGTGGATAACGACGGGATAACGATAAGCGACGCTGGATACGCGGGTAGCGGCATCCACACATGCTGGGGAAAAGCCGGCTGGCACGCGGCGGGCCCGGCGCCCGCCGCCTGCCCCGTGAGCAGCGAGGCAGTACAGCAGTAATTGCTGCATTACTGCATATTCTTAGCCTGGCTACCGGCCCAGTTAACCTCCAGGTCGGCGATCGGCTACCGCAACGCCTCAGACGCTGCGATAATGCCTGGATGACAGGGCTTAGCCTCGCCCTGGCCAACCTGAAGCCGGGCACGGGCAAGACCACATCAGCGGTCTGGCTGGCACACGTTTTCGCACAGGCCGGGAACAGCGTGCTCCTGGTGGACGCGGACCCGTCCGGCAGCGCGCTCGAGTGGTCAGATCTCGCGGCCATGGACCCGCACCTCGCGGCGCCCGAGGCGGCCTTTCCGTTCCGCATCGTGGCGTTGCCCTCGCGCGAGCTGCACCGCCGCGTGCCCGAGATCGCCCAGGCGGACGACGTGGTGATCATCGACACGCCGCAGCTCGAGGACCACGCCGGCATCGCCAGGTCGGCGCTGCGGTACGCCGACGAGATCCTCATCCCGTGCGCGCCGAGCCCGATCGAGATCAACCGCACCACGCCGGTACGGGACGAGATCGCCGAGATCGGGGCGATCCGCGACCAGCCCGTCCGCTCCGCCATCCTGCTGAACCGGTGCATCGCGCGGGCGCACTCCACCGTCGACGCCCGCGAGGCGCTCGTGGACCTCGGCTACGACGTGCTGGAGACGGTGGTACCGCGGCGGGAGGTGTACGCCCAGAGTTTCGGCCTGCCGATCAAGCAGACCGGCTGCGACGTCTGGCGGCGGGTGGCCCGGGACCTCATCGACCGCTGCGCTCCCCTATGCTCGGTCCGGTCATGACCAGTCAGCGAGAACGGCGCAAGGCGCAGAAGGCGCAGATGGCCGCCGCGGCGGGCCGCCGGGTGGAGCCCGACGCACCTCCTGCGGGCCGCACCGCGATCCGGTCCAAGTCGGTCAGGATCACCCTCGACCTGAGCCCGGAGCTTTACCGGCAGCTGACGGCGTGGGCGGATTCGGCCGCGGTGACGCTCGACGTGCCGCGGGTATCGCTGGCCGACGCGGTGCGCGCGATGATCCGGGTCGCGGCCGACAACCCCCGCGACGTCCTGGACCGGCTCCGCCGCGACCGGGACCGGTAGCGCGGAGCGAGGGCTGCCGCGCCGCCCATGAGCGGCGTGGTACGGGAGTGTCCCGTGGTGCGCCCAGCCGCGAAAAGATCTTCCGCGAAGCCGGAATCCTTCACGATGATTTTACTGGCCCGCGGGCTTGATGAGGTTGCTGAGACGGGAGAGGAACCCGGTGCGCAGCCAGAGCCGATGAGTCCGGCGGCGCGAAGGCTCAGGTGGCGCGGGAGGCGCGGCCGCGGGCGCGGCCGCGCTCCTTGGCTTCGAGGATGGTCTTGCGCAGGCGGACCGCGGAGCCGGTCACCTCCACGCACTCGTCGTCGGCGCAGAACTCGAGCGCCTGCTCCAGGCTGAGCAGCCGCGGCGGCACCAGCCGCTCGAGCTCCTCGCCGGTGGACTGGCGCACGTTGGTGACCTTGCGCTCGCGGGTGATGTTCACGTCCATGTCGTCGGGCCTGGAGTTCTCCCCGACGATCATCCCCTCGTACACCTCGGTGCCGGGGGTGACGAACAGCGAACCCCGCTCCTGCAGGTTGAACATCGCGTACGCGGCCGCGCTGCCGGACCGGTCGGCGACCAGCGAACCGGTGGCCCGGCCCCGCATGGCGCCCGACCACGGCTCGTACCCCTCGAACACGTGGTGCGCGATCCCGGTGCCGCGGGTCTCGGTCAGGAACTGGGTCCGGAAGCCGATCAGGCCGCGGGCGGGCACCACGAACTCGAGCCTGACCCAGCCGGTGCCGTGGTTGGTCATCGACTCCATCCGGCCGCGTCGCACCGAGATCAGCGAGGTCACCGTGCCCAGGTACTCCTCGGGCACGTCCACCGAGAGCCGCTCCACCGGCTCGAAGACGGCCCCGTCTACATCCCGGGTGACCGCGGCGGGCCGGCCCACGGTCAGCTCATAGCCCTCCCGCCGCATCGTCTCGACCAGCACGGCCAGCGCAAGCTCACCGCGGCCGCGGACCTCCCAGGTGTCCGGCCGCTCGGTGGGCAGCACGTCCAGCGACACGTTGCCGACCAGCTCGCGGTTCAGCCGGTCACGGACCAGCCGCGCGGTGACTTTGGACCCCGCCTGGCGGCCGGCCAGCGGTGCGGTGTTCACGCCGATCGTCATCGAGATGGCCGGCTCGTCCACCGTGATCAGCGGCAGCGGCCGCGGGTCGTCCACGTCGGCCAGCGTCTCCCCGATCATGATGTCCGGGATACCGGCAATGGCCACGATGTCCCCGGGCCCCGCCGTATCGGCCTGCACCCGCTCGAGCGCCTCGGTCAGGTACAGCTCGGAGATCTTGACCTTCTCGATCGAGCCGTCCCTGCGGCACCAGGCAACCTGCTGACCACGGGAGATCGTGCCGTTGCGGATCCGGCACAGCGCGATCCGGCCCAGGTAGGACGAGGCGTCCAGGTTCGTCACGTGCGCCTGCAGCGGCGCGCCCACCTCGTACGCGGGGGCCGGGACGGTGGCCCTCAGCGCGCCGAACAGCGGCTCGAGATCCGGCGAGTCGGGCATCTCGCCGTCCGCGGGCCGGGTCAGCGAGGCCCGGCCGGCCCGCGCCGCGGCGTACACGATCGGGAACTCGATCTGCTCCTCGCTCGCGTCCAGGTCGATAAACAGCTCGTAGCAGGCGTCCACCACCTCGGCGATCCGCGCGTCAGGCCGGTCCACCTTGTTGACCACGAGGATCACCGGCAGCCCGGCCTCCAGCGTCTTACGCAGCACGAACCTGGTCTGCGGCAGCGGCCCCTCGCTCGCGTCCACGAGCAGCAGCACGCCGTCGACCATGGACAGGCCGCGCTCCACCTCGCCGCCGAAGTCCGCGTGCCCGGGCGTGTCCACGATGTTGATGGTCAGCCCGCCGTGGCTCACCGCGGTGTTCTTGGCCAGGATCGTGATGCCCTTTTCCCGCTCCAGGTCACCGGAGTCCATCACCCGCTCGGCCACGTGCGCGTTCGCGCGGAACGCGCCTGACTGCCACAGCATCGCGTCCACCAGGGTGGTCTTGCCGTGGTCCACGTGCGCGACGATGGCGACGTTGCGCAGGTCATCCCTGGTCGCGATGGCGGCAGGGGCGGCCTCGGTCTGCTGTGCGGGCATGCGGGATTCTCGTTCATTAGGGGTCTGGGATGCGTCACCGGAGCAGGTACCCGGAGAAGGTGACGGTGTCCAGTATATTCGCGCGGGTTGACTGCGCAGGCTGCGCTCCTAGGGTGGTGAAGATGATGCCCCTTCTCGCCGAACGCGTCGTGCTGATCAGCGGCGGCACACGGGGACTCGGCGCCGCCGTCGCCCGGGCCGCGGCCCGCGAGGGGGCCCTGGTCGCGGTCGCGGGCCGGCGGCGCGAGCCGGGCGAGGCGCTGGCCGCCGAGCTCGCCGCGGCCGGCACCAAGGCGCTGTTCGTCCAGGCCGACGTGGCCGACGTCGCGCAGGCCCGGGCGTGCGTGACGGCCGCGGTTGCCGCGTTCGGCCGGGTGGACAGCCTGGTCAACGCGGCGGGCCTGACCACCAGGGGCACCCTGCTCGACACCACCCAGGACCTGTTCGACGCGCACGTCGCGGTCAACCTCCGGGCGCCGTTCTTCCTCATGCAGGCCGTCGTGGCCGACCTCGTCGCGCGGCAGTCGCCCGGCACCATCGTGAACGTGATCTCCTCCTCCGAGCACGGCGGCCAGCCCTACCTCGCGCCCTACGTCGCGGCCAAGGCCGGGCTGGCCGGGCTGACCCGCAACGCGGCCCACGCCCACCGCTGGGACAAGATCCGCATCAACGGCCTGGACATCGGCTGGACCGACACCGAAAGCGAGGACGCCACCCAGCGCCGGTTCCACGGCGCGGGCGACGACTGGCGGGACAAGGCCGGGGCGTCGCTGCCGATGGGCAGGCTGGGGCAGGCCGACGAGATCGCCGACTTCGTCGTCTTCCTGCTCTCGGACCGCTCTGGCGTGGTCACCGGTTCGGTGATCGACTGGGACCAGAACGTCCTCGGCGGCCGGGACTAACCGGCTGTCACGCGGTGCCCCCGTTGACGCGGATGTTCTGGGCGGTCACCCAGCCGGCCGCGTCGCTGGCCAGGAACTGCTCGCTGGACTGATATCCGGACCGGCTGCTGATGTCCGCGGCGATCATAACCCGCCCGGCCGCCGGCCGCCTCGATCTCGGTGGTCGCCATGGCGGCTGGTGCCGCATCAGGCTGTGCCGGCCTCCGGCCTCCGGCCCCCGGCCCCCGGCCCCCGGCCCCGCGCCTCACGCCCCGGGCGCCTCACGCCGCTCATGCGTCCCGCGCCGGCCCAGCCCCCCGCCGGCACGATGTCACAACGAGCCGGCCCCAGCCGGCACGCTGCCACATCGCGCCGGCCCGTTCCCGGGCTGGCAACCCTCGTACAGCGTCCCAGCGACCGGGCACGCGTGACCCGACCCGGCACTAGGTCAGGCGTGTACGGGCGGTTGATCACTATGCGGGGCGCCGGCCGCGGCCGGCGTGGCCCGGCCGATCCCGGTCGCCGCCCCGGTTACCAGGGCGGTCCTTCCGGCGAGTGACGTGGCAGGCCGGTGACGGGTCATTCGAACCAGTAGTCGAGGTGAACCTGGGCTCCCTCACCCAGGTTGGCGCGGAAGCCCCCGTCGCCGCGCAGCCCGGCCAGCTCGCCGGTGCCCGAGCTGGGGATCACGAACCAGTCACCGCTGACGACGTTGCCCTGCACGGTGCCGGCGTCCTGGAGCAGGAAGGTGCCCGCCCGGCCGCCCACCGACCCGGTGACCCGCTCGATCCCGACGAAGCTGGCCGACCCGTCGGCGCGCCCGGCTTGCAGGAACTCGACTACGCCCTCGCCAGAGATGTCGCCGGCGAAGCTCTCCTGAACGTGAATCCGGCTGAGAACCGGGCCCTCGGCTGGTTCCTCGTAGGCCACGGGCTCGTACTTGTGCACCGTGATGACCGCGCTGGCATGGGTCCTGGCGCTCGTCTCGCTCATTCCATGATCCTCTGCCGTCCCGGGCAGGCTGATCAACGGCGAAAATCGCATCGATCCGGGCCGTCAGCGAATCGATCGGCGCCGGGGCGGCCGCATCGACCGGGCGGTCTGGGCCAAGGCCCGGATCCGGGCGCTGTCGTGCGCGGTGCACCAGATCAGCCCGAGCGGCAGCGGCGGCAGGTCGCTGATGGGGATCAGGGCGATGTCGTCCCGGGCGAACATCGGTATGCCGCTCGCCGTCGGATGGACGATCTGGCCGCGGGCCACGAGGGCGACGAGCTCGTGAATGCTGCGCACCGGCTGGGTGCGGCGGATGACGCGGCCGGAGGGCGTGCGCGGCGGGATGATGGCGTCGTAGAGCGCGGGCGGGAACGGCATCAGCGCCACTTCCCGGTCGGCGAGGTCTTCCAGTGTCACCGATGACCTGGCCGCGAACGGGTCACCGCAGGCCACGGCCAGGACCCGGTCCCGCTGCTCGAGGACCGGCCCGGCCGTGAGGTCGGGCTCGTCAACCGCCAGCCAGTTGACCAGCACGTCGAGCTCGCCGCGGCGCAGAGCCGAGTACGGGTCGAAGTTCGACACCACCTCGAGGACGGCCCGGCCGCCCGGGCCGCGGGCCTCGTAGGCCTCGACCAGCCTGGTCAGCGGCTCCATGTTGGACGTGGGCGAGAAGCCGATCCTGATCACGCCCGCGGTCTGCCCGGCGTCCGCGCGGGCTTCGTCGAGGACCGCGGTGAGCTGCGCGTAGGCCGGCTTCAGCTGGCCGACCAGCCGCTCGCCGAACGGGGTAAGCCGGACCCGGCGGCTGCTCCGCTCGAACAGCGTCCCGCCGACCCGGCGCTCCATGGCCGCCACCAGCCGGCTCACCCGCGGCTGGGGCAGGCGCAGCCGTTCGGCTGTCCGGCCGAAGTGCAGCTCCTCGGCGAGAACCAGGAAGACCTCGATCTCGGCGGTATCCATGCTGAGAGCTCCCGGCACGTGCGTTGATCCTGCATTGTCGCACGCGTCCGGGGCTGGGAATCGGCTCCTGGGCCAGGGCCGCCTCGAGCGGGCGGTCGTGCAGGCAGGCCGCGTGGCACCGAGCTTGAGCGTCGTGATGCGCCTGCCTCCGTCCGGGCGGGACGCGGTTACCCGGCCGTCCCGCCGTGCCTGGCCAGGTAGTGCCGGATCTGCTTGAGGTTGAATGTGGAGGACTCGCGGGCGCGCTCCTCCCAGGCGAAGACGCAGACGGTGGCGATGCCGCCGAAGTCCGCCTCGGTGAGCGTGCGGAAGAAGACGTCCCAGTCCACTTCCCCCTGCCCGATGTCCAGGTGCTGGTGAATGCGGGCGGGCGAGCCCGGCGGGTTCACGATGTAGCGCAGGCCGGACGAGGCGCGGTGGTCGAACGAGTCGGCGATGTGCACGTGGGTCAGCAGCGGCCCAGCGTACTTCATGATGCCCTCGATGTCGCCGCCCTGGTGGAAGGTATGCGGCGCGCAGTACAGGAACGACACCCAGTCCCTGTCGATGCCGCGGACGAGGTCGACGCCGGCCCTGCCGTCCTCGACGAAGTCGTCCGGGTGCGGTTCGAGCACCAGCCGGACGCCCTCCCGCTCGAAGATCGGCAGGAGCTCCTCCATGGACCGCCAGAACTGGGCCTCGCTGGCCGAGGGCGCCTCGGGCCGACCGTTGAACTCGGAGTTCATCACGTTCACGCCGAGGTCCACGGTGATCTGGATGGCCCGTTTCCAGTACCGCACTGCGGCCTGGCGCTCGTCCTCGTCCGGTCCGGACCAGCGGTACAGCGGCAGCACCGAGGCGATCTGCACGCCGGCGGCGGACAGGGCGTTCCTGAACGCCGTGATCTGCCCCCTGTCGGCCCGCGGGTGCAGGAAGAAGGGCATGAAGTCCTCGCGGGGCGACAGCTCGATGTACTCGTAGCCGAGGTCGGCGACCAGCCCGGGCAGCTCGGTCAGCGGGACGCGGCGGAACATGTAGGGGTCGAGGGCGATCTTCATCGGGTTAATGCGCCTTCGCGTAGAAGCCGGGACGTTCGGGCATGGTGACCGCGGTGCGCTGGCCGGTGCGCAGCGCCTCCAGGGCGGCGTCGGTGACCGCGGCGGCGGCGTAGCCGTCCCACGAGCTGGGCCCGGCCGCGGCGCCGGCGGCCGCCGCGGTGAGCCAGTCCTGCAGCTCGGCGTCGTAGGCCCGGATGAACCGGTCCCGCCAGTCCACCGGCACGCGGCCGCTGTGCCGGTTGCCGTCCCGCACGATCACCTCGCTGACGTCGGCGAGGGCGACCGTGCCGGTCTCGCCGACGACCTCGCCGCGGACGTCGTAGCCGTACCTGGCGTTAACGAACAGCTCGTCGTCGACGAGCACGCCGCCGGCCATCTCGAACAGCAGGATCAGCGGATCCTGCAGGCCGGCCGGGGCCTGGCCGCTACGCCGCGGCCGCAGCACGCTGACCGCCGCGATCTCCTCGCCGAACAGCCACCGGACCAGGTCCATCTCGTGCACCGCCGAGTCGCTGATGATCATCTCGGTGGTGAAGCCGTACGGCGGCACGGACGGATTGCGGTGCGCGCAGTGCATCAGCAGCGGCGCGCCGATGCCGCCGTCGTCCAGGGTGGCCTTCATCGCCTGGTAGCCCGCATCGTAGCGGCGCATGAAGCCGACCTGGACCAGCCGGCGGCCGGCCGCCCTCTCGGCGTCCATGATCCGCAGGCAGGCTCGGCTGGACGGCGCGAGCGGCTTCTCGCAGAACACCGGCTTGCCGGCGCCGATCGCCGCGACGACCTGCTCCTCGTGGGCCGGGCCCCAGGACGCCACGAGCACCGCGTCCACGCCGGGGTCCGCGATGAGGTCGGCGTCCGTGGCGTGCACGGTCGCGCCCTGCACGCCTGCACCGGGCAGCCCGGCGGCCACCTGCCCGGCCCGGGCGGCGTCGACGTCGTGGACGGCGACCACGGCCCCGCCGGTGAGGACCTGGGTGATCCGGCGGATGTGGTCCTGGCCGATCATGCCGACGCCGATGACGCCGACCCGGACGGTCATGAGGGCTCCTGCCCGATGCCGATGCCGCGCAGGTAGTCGTACGTGCGCTGGGCGATCGGCTTGGGCTTGCCGAAGTCGGCGGGGTACATGTCCTGCTCGACGACCACGAACAGGTCCCGGTCGAGGTCGAGCAGGGCCTTGGCCACCTCCTCGACGGCGGGTTCCCCGCCCGGCGGCTCGCAGCTGGCGCCCATGGCCACCGCCTGCCCGAAGGCCAGGCCGTCACGGTCGGCCTGCGCGACGATGGCCGGGTCCATCTGCTTGATGTGCACGTAGCCGATGCGATCGGGGTAGCGGCCGATCAGGGCCACGTTGTCGGCGTGCCGGTAAGCCAGGTGGCCGGTGTCCAGGCAGAGCGACACGTGCGCCGGATCGGTCTCGTCGAGGAACCGCTCCGTCTGCGCCTGGGTTTCCACGTGGCTGTCCGCGTGCGGGTGGAATTCCAGCCGCAGGCCGTACTCCTGCGCGACCATCTTGCCCAGCTCGCCGGCGGCCCTGGTCATGGCCCGCCACTGGCCGGCGTCGAGCTCGGCGGGCTCGAGGAAGGCGCCGGTCTTGTCGTCGCGGTAGCCGGGCACCGGCACGAAGATCACGTGCCGCCCGCCGACCGCGGCGGTCAGCTCGGACACCTGGCGGGTGATCCGGACGATGCCCGGCCAGTCGCCGGGCCGGTGCAGCCCGCTGAACCCGTGCACGGTGCCGCCGGCCACTCCGAGCCCGCGCCGGCCGAGCTCCTCGGTCAGCCGCGCCGGGTCTGCGGGCAGGTAGCCGAACGGCCCTAGTTCCAGCCACTGGTAACCGACCTCTGCGACCTCGTCGAGGAAGCGCGTCCAGGGTGTCTGGAGCGGGTCGTCGGCGAACCACACCCCCCAGGAGTCGGGGCAGGTGCCCAGCCGGAGGCGCGCGTGGCCGCGCGCCTCCGTGCCGGCACCCGAGCCGTTCGCGCTCATCGCGCGTCCGACTCAGAGGTGGGCTGGTGAGCGATGCCGAGTTCCTCCACGTCTTCGCTCAGGACGTGGCCGATGTCGGCGGCGGCGCCGCCGGCGCTTTCGAGTTCGTGGGACAGCTGCTCGAGCTCGGAGCCGCCGGCCATCAGGCCGGTGAGCTCGTCCCTGGTGACCTGGTTTTTCTCGTAGTAGCCGATGGACTTGCCGCGGTTGAGCAGCAGGAACCTGTCCCCGACCGGGTAGGCGTGGTGCGGGTTGTGGGTGATGAAGATGACGCCCAGGCCGCGTTCGCGGGCCTGGATGATGTACTTCAGCACCACCCCGGACTGCTTGACGCCGAGCGCGGCGGTCGGCTCGTCCAGGATCAGCACCTTGGCGCCGAAGTGGACCGCGCGGGAGATCGCCACGCACTGGCGCTCCCCGCCGGACAAGGTGCCGATCGGCTGGTCCACGTCGCGCAGGTCGATGCCCATCGCCAGCATCTCGTCCTTGCAGGTCTTCTTCATGAACGGGATGTTCATCCGCGGCCCCTTCTTGACCTCGGCCCCCAGGAAGAAGTTGCGCCAGACCGGCATCAGCGGCACCACGGCCAGGTCCTGGTAGACGGTGGCGATGCCGTGCTCGAGCGCCTGGCGGGGGGAGTCGAAGGACACCTGGGTGCCCTCCACCTCATACGTGCCCGAGCTGGGCTGGTGCAGCCCGGAGATGATCTTGATCAGGGTGGACTTGCCCGCGCCGTTGTCACCCAGCACGCAGGTGACCTCGCCGGCGCTCACCTCCATCGTGATGTCGGACAGCGCGATGACCGCGCCGTAGCGCTTCCCGGCGTTGACCAGCCGGACCAGCGGCGGACCGCCCTTGCCGTTGCGGGCCGGGGGAGTGTCCTGGGGGGCGGCGTGCTTGCCGACCGGGGGGTTCTGCGGGGTACTCATACCGATGCCTCCGCGCGACGACGGATGTAGGTGTTCAGCAGGATCGCGCCGAGCAGCAGCGCGCCGACGAAGAAGGTGAACCAGTAGGGGTTCCAGCCGGCGTAGACGATGCCCTGGTTGACCATGCCGAAGATCAGCGCGCCGATCGCGGCGCCGACCGCGGAGCCGTAGCCGCCGGTGAGCAGGCAGCCGCCGACGACCGCGGCGATGATGTAGACGAACTCGTTGCCGACGCCCTGGCCGGAC
>WNGG01000198.1_pt1 | contig 98545 bp, 90 predicted proteins | sample 5400661 | NCBI WGS metagenome assembly WNGG01 (sample SAMN13153372, study PRJNA577476) | soil metagenome | isolation source: 100 cm soil or saprolite under Garry oak tree replicate 1 | place: USA:California | collected 2016-06-15
CGTGCTCTCACATGAAGTCTTCGAAACGATCACGGACCCGGATGGAACGGCGTGGTGGAATAGCCTCGACAACGGCATCTTTGGGGAAGAGATTGGGGACGAATGCAGCTTTCTGTTATTCACCAAAACCGCGGTCTTTTTCGATCCCAGCGATGTGACCCTCCATAACAAGAGCTACGTAGCGCAACCGGAATACAACAACCTCTCGCACGCATGCACGACCTCGCCGTAATCAGGCCGCGTCGTGTCGGGCGGGCTCGCCGCTCCGCACATTTTGTAATGTCGGCTGCCCCACCCTTCGCGATTGTCGAAGGGTGGGAACCGCCACCTAATCAGCCCTGGTACTGTTCGTCGCTCACTTTCTCCATCCAGTCGACCGCTTTGCCATCGAGCTGCTCCTGAATGGCGAGATGGGTCATGGCCGTGGTGGGAGCGGCACCGTGCCAATGTTTCTCACCCGGAGGGATCCAGACCACGTCGCCCGGCCGAATTTCCTCGATGGGGCCACCCCAGCGTTGTACCCGGCCGCAGCCAGCGGTCACGATCAGGGTCTGGCCCAGTGGGTGTGTATGCCATGCTGTCCGTGCACCAGGCTCGAAGGTGACACTCGCGCCCACTACACGCGCCGGAGCGGGCGGATTAAACAGCTGATCAACCTGCACCGTGCCGGTAAAATACTCAGCCGGTCCTTTGCCGGAAGGTTGTGAACCAACTCTCTTGATGTCCATCTTTCTGATTTCCTTTAGTGGCCTTGTTGGTCACTGCTATTTCCAAACTGGCGATCACCGCATCTGAGCGACAACGGCAACGTCGAACTTTGAATAGTATTTCTCAACGTCGCTGGCCCCATACTTGGTGCGGAATTTCTCGACCACGGACGATACCTGTTTGGGGTCAGTGACAGGGACGCCGTTCAATTCAGCTTCTGCGCCACGTGCATCAATCCGAGTCGACGGATTCTTGAGCATGTTCTTGTACCACTGCGCATCCGAGCCCTTCACCGGCAGCAGGTAAAGCTTGTCATCCTCCCATACGAACCAGACCGGTATTGAGACTGGGCGTCCTGACTTTCGGCCGGTCACAGTGATGTTAATTTCGCGAGATCGCGAGAGGCGGTCTTTTAGAGCATCGTTCGGCGTTGGCATGTGCACTCCTTGTGTTCTCTTCCAGACGACGAAGTCTGTGGTGCGCAGTTCGATCCTTTGCACGCGGGTCGCTTACAGACCGGTCATTTTCTCTAAGCGTTCGGGATACCGCGCTCCTTCCACCTTGAACTTTGACGCGGCGGCATCCATGTCCCGCAGGTCTTCGGGCGACAGTCGGATCGAAACCGCTCCGATATTTTCTTCCAGACGGCTTAGCCTGGTGGTGCCGGGAATTGGAACGATCCACGCCTTTTGCGCGAGCAGCCAAGCCAGTGCGATCTGAGCAGGGGTTGCGTTCTTGCGCTTCGCAATCCTGCCGAGCAGGTCGATCAGCGCCTGGTTCACCTTGAGAGCCTCAGGCGTAAAGCGAGGCAGCGTGCTGCGAAAATCGGAGCTGTCGAATTTTACCTTTTCGTCGATCTTGCCCGTCAGGAAGCCCTTCCCAAGCGGGCTATACGGCACAAGGCCGATGCCAAGCTCCTCAAGGGTCGGGATCACCTCGGCTTCGGGTTTGCGCCACCACAACGAATACTCGCTCTGGAGCGCGGTGACTGGCTGGACTGCGTGGGCACGTCGGATCGTCTGCACGCCTGCTTCGGACAAGCCAAAGTGCTTGACCTTGCCCTGCTGGATCAGTTCCTTCACCGCTCCTGCCACGTTTTCGATGGGTACGTTCGGGTCAACACGGTGCTGATACAACAGATCGATGGCATCAACCTTCAACCGCTTGAGTGACCCTTCGACGGCCTGCTTGATGTGCTCGGGCCGACTATTCAGACCGGCCGCTCCCGGCCGATTATCGCTGCCACTCAGATCGAACCCGAACTTGGTGGCGATCACCACTTTGGCGCGATACGGAGCCAGCGCTTCACCCACGAGTTCTTCATTCGTGAACGGACCGTAAACTTCAGCCGTATCAAAAGAATGTTATGCCGCGGTCCACTGCGGCATGGAGAAGGTCGGTCATCTCCTTCTTGTCTTTGGGCGGGCCGTAGGAAAAGCTCATTCCCATGCAGCCCAGCCCGAGGGCCGAAACTTCCAAGTTGCTTTTTCCAAGTTTGCGTTTCTGCATTGTGTCTCCTTCGCGGTGCAGATCAGACTGCTAATTCAGGCCTCAAGGGTAAGCATAGCTTCCTGACGAGCTCATATTCCCTCCTGCATCGAAACGCGCGAATTGTGGGAGTCTAGCCCGGAATACGTCCAGGGTTGTCAAGAAGTTCCGCCGTTGGATCCCCGCCGAAAGCCAAGTCGGCCCGGAGCTGGTATCGCCTCGAATGGTTTGGGCGATAGGATCACCAAATCAGGGATAGGATCATCAGATCGAAATCCAATCCTGTGAAGGAATTCAGAAATGCCGACCCGCAACCCCGGGAGAGTAGCCGGACTCTGGTATCTGCTCCTCATTCTTATCGGCCCATTGTTCCTCATCTACATTCCCAGCAAACTGTTCGTGGAGGGGAACGCGGCCGCGACCGTCAACAACATCGCTGCGCACGAGTCGCTATTCCGCTTCGGCGTCGTCGCCGAACTGGCTGGCGCAATCATTCTGATCTTCCTCACGCTGGCTTTTTACCGATTGTTCGCAGGAGTGGATCGGAACATCGCTGTGCTGGTGGTGATCTTCGGGGGCGTAATGCCGGCCGTCATCTACTTCGTCGGCGTGGCGTGCGAGCTTGCCGCGCTAAGGATCGTGCGTGGGGCCAATTTTCTGTCGGCCTTCGACAAGCCCCAGCAGGACGCACTGGCTGTCCTGTTCCTGCGCCTGCACAATTCTCAAATCACTGCCTCGCTCGCCCTTGCGGGTGCATGGCTTTTTCCGTTAGCGATCCTTGTGTACAGGTCGCGTTTTCTGCCGCGCTTTCTTGGCGTTTGGCTCGCTATCGGGGGCTTTGCGTACGTAGCCCTGAGCCTTACCGCCGTGCTGTGGCCGCAATATCAGGAGAAGGTGTTTACCTACTCCCAGCCCGCCTTCTTCGGGGAGATAGCGCTCACGCTGTGGCTCGTGATCAAGGGCGCTAAGCCGCAAACGCTGAACGCCCCAACGGCGACGGCTGGTTAGGCTGCATTACTGGCGACTCGGCACGCTCTAGTCCCGCCGTAATCTGCTCAGACCGCGAATTTGGCATCAGAATGGGTGCAATGCCGCTACGAGCGAAATCCACGATCTTAGCGATGTTCTGGGGACTTGGCCTGTGCTGCTTGTGGGCACAAGATGGGCCTTGGCAACCGGGCGCTTCTAATGCCGTCTTGCAGCGTGCGAATGCGAATGACGAGCGAGAGGACCAACGGGCGCTGACCCAGAGTTCATTAAATCAGGACGACCGACTGTCGCTGATTGCGGCTGCGCTCGACGCCAGAGTTCGCCGGAGTTCTGAACACGACTGCTCTCATCTTGTACATGCCATCTACGAGCGAGCTGGGTTCCCTTATGCCTATGCGCCTTCTTCGGACCTCTACGCGGGTGTCGACGGGTTCCAGCGAATCAAGCTGCCTGAGCCTGGAGACCTGGTGGTTTGGCGAGGGCACGCCGGGATCGTGATCAAACCGTCACAACACATCTTCTTTAGCTTCATGCGTTCTGGACCCGGGATCGACGACTACCAAGCGCCATATTGGAAGAGCCGAGGACACCCACGGTTCTATCGTTACGTCAAGAATGACTCCTGCGCAGGTTGTGGTTCGTCTCAGCGTTCACGCCAACTCGTGAAGATGAAAAGATAACCACTGCGCAAACTTTCGAACTCTTACCTCCGATGTCATCCCGAATCTGGCTGAAAGCCAGGCGAGGGCCCTTACGATGCGGGCGGGCCAATTGCGGCGTCCGCGGGGCAGATGCAGCCAGTGCCCACAGCAGTTGAGGCTTTGCCGGACGACGTCGCGAGCACAAGTTGACGTTAGATCCCTCTCCCGTCCGCCTTCGGCGAACGGGTTCTGGATGACATCATTACTGATATGGAAGTTATTGCTTTAACGAAACGGTTTGAGGAGTTTGTGTTTTCTGTTGCGGCTGCGCCTTGCTCGCAGCGGGTGCCTTCTTGGCGGAAGGCTTGCTCGTGTTACTGGCATGCGGCGCCGGCTTGTGGTCGTTCTTGCCAGCAGACAGTTTGGCCGACGCTGGCTTTAGTTGCGCGGTTTTAGCAGGAGCCTGTTTAGACACCTGTGGGGCTTGGGGTGGTTTCGTGTTCTTGCCGCTTTCTTTGTGATGCCGCCAGAACGCCGCTTTTGCCAAGCGGCTGTGATGTTCCTTCTCATTTTTATCTTTGTCGGCGTTCGCGCCAGCCTGGGCCATCGTCAGCGCACTCAGTAGTACTAGGCTGACCACACCGCTCAGAATGGTTCTGATTGCTTTACTCATTAGGGCCTCCGGTTTCGGGCATTGTGCAGTGGTCTATGGAGAGTCACAAGTAACGAAAGTGAATATCGAATCGTGCAATCGGGGGCTCAGTGGTGCCAGTGCGGACAGCTACTACAATGTCCTTGTGCTAGTGCGCACGCTCAGATTCTCGCCGAATCAAGAAGAGAGCTTCTTCGAGGAACTCCCGGCTTCTGCAGCGATTTTCTTGCTCCGAGGCGAAGGCGAGCCGTACGTCAGCAAGTCTGCGAATCTCCGACGCCGGCTGATGCGGCTTCTCGGCCTGCCCCGTGAGTACAGCAAAAGACTGAACTTGCGCGATCACGTGCGCGAAGTTGAATTCACCGCCACCGGCTCCGATTTTGAATCGCAAGTTCTTCTTTGCCAGCTCTTGCGCAGTACATTTCCGAAGACCTACTCCAACCGGCTGCGTTTTCGTTTTGCTCCGCTCGTCAAGCTGCATCTGGAAAACGAGTATCCACGGGCCTCGGTGACGACGCGGCTGTCCCCACGTGGTTCTTCCAATCTCTATTACGGTCCGTTCCCCTCGCGCGCCGCCGCCGAGAAGTTTGCCAGCGACGCTCTCGATTTCTTCAAGATGCGCCGCTGCGTTGACGACCTACATCCGGACCCCGCTTTCCCGGGCTGCGTCTATTCCGAGATGAAAATGTGCCTGGCGCCGTGCTTCAAGGGATGCACCGACTCCGACTACCATGCCGAGGTCGCCCGCGTGCAAGCCTTCTTTGAAACCGCCGGAGATTCTCTCGTCCACGAACTTGCACAGCAGCGCAATCGAGCGTCCACCGAACTGGCCTTCGAAGAGGCCGCCGCCATTCACGCGAAAATCGAGAAGCTCAAACCACTGCTCGCCCAGTTGCCGGAAATTGTCCAAAGAATCGACCGCCTCAACGCGATCGTCATACAACCGAGTTCTCAGCCAGACTCGGTGTCGGTGTTTCGTTTTTCAAGAGGGAGCTTGAGCGACCCAGTTCCTTTCAGCGCGGTGCGCTCTGGTCTTGTGGGGACAGCCGCCCCCGGCTGTCCGGTCGAGCCAAGCTCGACACCTGGTGGTGAATCTTCGCTTGCAGAGTCGGGCCTCCGGCCCGAAGGACAGCCGAGGGCGGCTGTCCCCACATTGCCGTGGGCCGGGACTGGATCATTGGAATCTCGGGTCGAAGCGATCATTCGTAGCTTCCCCGTGCCGGAAGCACAGTCTGCGACCGAACGAATGGAGCATCTCGCGATTCTCAAGCGCTGGTACTACCGTTCGAGCCGCATCGGAGAGATTTTCTTCGCCGACGAAAAAGGTACGTGGCCGTTGCGCCGCATCGTCCGCGGAATCGGCCGGGTGTATCACGGCGAAAAGGAGCAAGGGCCCGCAACTTTTTCTGCGACCCCAACCGGAGCCCCCCATCCTCGGACTTTGTGAGGACTCTTCTTTCGCGCCGTTGGCGCTCCGTGATCGGGGAACGCCTACCCAGGGCTTGCGCCCTTTGGGCTGTAATCTTGCACCGCTTTGCGGCTAGTGGAATAGTTACGACAGGTGCAGTCCGACAGTTGGAGCTTATGGAAACCGACAAATCCCTTCGCAAGCATCTCATCGAGCTTCTTGACGGTGGCCACGCTCATGCCAGCTTTGATGACGTAATCGCAGACTTCCCGCCCAAACTTCGCGGAGAGAAACCAGCTGGCCTACCCCATTCCGCCTGGATGCTGCTGGAGCACATGCGCATCGCGCAATGGGACATCCTGGACTTCAGCCGCACCCCGAAGTACAAGACTCTGAAATGGCCGGAAGAGCACTGGCCAAAGAGCCCTTCACCCCCGAACGCGGTGGCCTGGGACAAAAGCGTGAGATCGTTTCACCGTGATCTTGGCGCGATGAGGAAGCTGGTCAATGACGCGAAAACAGACTTGTTTGCGAAGATTCCCTGGGGGGAAGGCCAGACAATCTTGCGCGAGGCAATGCTGGTCGCAGACCACAATTCGCATCATCTCGGACAGCTAATCGACGTGCGTAGACTGCTTGGAATCTGGAAGTAGCTGATGCTGTCGAGCGTGCTTCGTGCAACTTCGCGCCCTTCGTGGTTAGATCCATAGTCATCAACCACGAAGGACACGAAGATACACGAAACAAAGGAACTGTACGGCGGTTCTGAGCTGTGACTTTTCTGGTTTTTTTCTGAACACAACTCGCAAGTCTTTTCTCCACCTCTCGTCAATTCCCAGCAGCGTCCATTCAATCTCGGGCGCAATATATCGCAGCAACGTGTCGGTTGCAGGATGTACGTGGAATGCGGGCGCCACCATTATCAGCAGCGGCGCTTGAGCCGAAAGTTCGCGCTGGGAGAAGTATCCGAATTTCTGGAACTCGCCTCGCGAATGGTGCAATGACACGCGCGACCAGTAGTCAATGCCTCTGCAGAGGCAAGTGAATGTCCTCGTCAGCTTTCAATTCGAGCACCGCCAGCCTGCCCTCGCGAGTCAGCGTAAGCACGTCGATCATGGCGCGGTCCGAAGCGGAAAATGCGGGCACTTGCGAATAGCGCCACCTCGGGTCAAGCTGATCATCCAGCGCGCAAATATTCTTTACGACCAACGACTCCAACCAGCGCTCGGGATGTAGCCTCCACCATCGGCTCTCTCTGGGGCCGTCCGCATGGCGCACTTCCCCAATGCTCCGAATCAGCCGCTCAAATTGGGGGGAGTTTCCGGCCGTCGAGAACTCGTTCTGCGCAGCCAGTACCGAACACAATTTCAGGAACACTGCGGAAATTCCCAGGCTTTGCGGAAAGACGCGTTCGCGCAAACTCCAGACCGTGGCAACGGAACGCAATTTCCGCCGGAGACAGCATTCCCGTCTCAGCCTCAGGCATCAGAGTCCGAACCAGCGCAATCGATTCGGCGAACCGCGCGTGGACCTCGATCTCATCGGAACAATGAACCAGGCGAGTCGAAATATTGCCGCGATCCAGAATTTCTACTCGCGTGATTTCCTCGCTGCGTTCCTGCAATTCGTAAAGCTGCCACTTCGCTGGCTCACGATTCAGATGCGCCATGTGCTCCCGCACCAACGCCGAGCATCCCGCCGGAACCACTAACTTCAGGCCGTCGATCACCAGCTTCCCAGCCTGCGCTCGCCGGCAAACATCCAGCCACAGGATTCCAAAGGTCAGCGCCGCGTCAGTCGAAGACTGCAGTTCTTGCCGCTTCACCCCGAGCACCGCAAACCCAGACGGTCCGCGCTTCAGCAGGCCTCGGGCATAGATTGGCCCAAATGATCGCTCCAAATCCATCGAGGTACTCATCTGGACGAGCGTCAGGTCGGGAAATCTTGCTCTTAGCACCCGCTCCAAAATGCGCTGGTATGCCACGCGGGCTGCGCGCTTGGCTGAAGCCGTCCGCGGATCGCGCTCGCGGCAGATATCCAGTTTCGTGGGACGCGCCTGCCCCATCCGCTGCACGGTCACCCGTAGCGTCTCGCCCTTGCTTTCCACATCCAGCACACGCCGGACAACATTCCGCTCGTGCGACCAGAGATGCAGCAAGCACTTGTTGCTCTCACCCGAGACTGAATATTTTGCCTGCCCCAGGTCCAACACTTCTGCGCCATCTTCGATCACTACCGCGCTACTGCTGCCGGAGAGAAATCCTTCAAGGGTACTGGCCAGAGTTTCCGTTGTCATGGGACGTTAGTTTCCCAGAAAGCCGCAGCCATGTCTGTGACGGATGAACATCCCGTGCGCTGGGGGACGTGTGGGTCGGACACTCCTGTCCGACAAAGCAGTCAGAATATCTGCAAAGGCCGGGCATTCACTGGCACAAGCAGCACAGAGAGGGGTTAGCGGCATGCGGTCGGAGTCAAAAGCCTCGGACAAGAGTGTCCGAGCCACACGAGCATGTGGGATAATTACTCATCCCCGAGTCCTTCCCGGCCTGGAGACATCAAATCACCGTGGACAGAAACGCTTTCTTTTTTCAGCACTACGGACTTACTGAGCGCGATCTGGAACGCTATCTGGCGGCAGCGCTCTCGGCGGGCGGCGACTACTCCGATCTATATTTCGAGTACCTTTCTTCGACTGCGCTCACGGTGGATGAATCCATGGTGAAATCTGCTTCCCAGGGGATCTCTGCCGGATGCGGCATTCGCGTCATTTCCGGCGAGCGCACCGGTTACGCCTACACCGACGATCTTTCACCCGCGCGCATTCTGCACGCCGCGCGCACCGCTGCCTTGATCGCCAGCGGGCCGGCCAAAACACCCAGCGCAGGGTTTCAACAGAAAGCCGCACGCAGCCTTTATCCAGTGACCCTTCCTTCGGTCGATGCAGAAATTACCGCGAAGGTAGAGCTCGTAATGCGCGCTGATACTGCGGCACGCGCGCACGATGTGCGCATCAAAGAAGTTCGTGCGAACTACGCCGATGAACTTCGGACTATTTTGGTCGTTGGCTCCGACGGGACCTTCGCCGAAGACTCCCAGCCGCTGGCCCGCCTGAATGTCTCCTGTATCGCGAAAAACGAAACCAATTCCGCACGCGGCAGCTCCGGTGGAGGAGGCCGCGTTGCCCTCGACTTTTTCTTCGGCGAGAAGACTCCCGAATACTTCGCTCGCGAAGCTGCCCGGCAGGCAATTCTTCAACTTGATGCCCGCGAAGCTCCAGCTGGAGAGATGGAAGTTGTGCTCGGCCCGGGCTGGCCGGGGGTTCTGATTCATGAAGCCGTCGGCCACGGGCTTGAAGCCGATTTCAATCGCAAGCAGACGTCCGCCTTTGCCGGACTTATCGGCAAGAAAGTCGCCAGCGAAAAATGCACCGTCGTGGACAACGGAGTTATGCCCTGGCGCCGCGGCTCACTGAACGTTGATGACGAAGGCCATGCCACCCAGGAAACTGTCCTGATCGAAAAGGGAATCCTGAAAGGATATTTGAGCGACAAACTCTCGGCGCGCCTAATGGGCATGGACGATACTGGCAATGGACGCCGCGAAAGCTACGAGCATATTCCAATGCCGCGCATGACCAACACTTACATGCTCGCCGGCGACGACGATCCCGAAGATATTATTCGCTCCGTGAAACGTGGCGTCTACGCCGTGAACTTCGGCGGCGGCCAGGTGGACATCACGAATGGCAAGTTCGTCTTCTCGGCGTCAGAGGCTTACTTGATCGAAGATGGACATGTGACGGCGCCGATCCGCGGTGCAACGCTGATTGGCAATGGCCCGGATGCGCTGACGCGAGTCTCGATGGTGGGAAACGACCTGAAGCTGGACGAAGGCATCGGCACTTGTGGTAAAGACGGCCAAGCAGTTCCCGTAGGCGTGGGTATGCCGACTACTAAGTTAGATCGTTTGACCGTAGGCGGAACCGCCAAGCGTGAAACCGGCGGCTTCATGCAGTAACGGCGAGCAGTACTCGCTCGCCCCAGACGAGGGGCGTCGGGGTCTGCACGAATCATGTCGGGGCAGGCGCCCTCACCTGCCCACTTTTGCTTATGCCTGAGACGGCTCTCGAACCGCAAATCGAAACAGACCTGAAAGAACTCGCCCAAGATATCGTCCGCCGCGCCATGTCCGGAGGCGCTACGGCCGCCGAGTGCGTCATCCGCGAAGGGGACGAATTTTCCACGCTGGTCCGCCTCGGACAAGTCGACACCTTGAAAGAAGCTGGGTCGAGGTCCATCGGCGTACGAGTATTTTATGGGCAGCGCGCCGCCAGCACGTATTCCAGCGATTTCTCCCGCGCAGGTCTCGATCGCATGTTGAAGTCGGCGCTCGAACTGGCGAAGATCACCTCCGAGGATCCCTTCGGTGGAATCCCCGAGCCATCGCAGCTCGGTTCGCTTTCCGGCGACCTGGATCTGTACTCTGCCGACGTGTATTCGCTCCCCGGGCAGGAGCGCATCAGCTACGCTCGCCGCGCCGAAAAAGCTGCGCTTGATTCCGATCCGCGCATCAAGAACTCTGAAGGCGGATCGTTCGATGCGGCCACCGGCCATAAGATCCTCGCTAACTCTCACGGCTTCCTTGGCGAATACCGCCGTTCGTATTGTTCGGTTGCCGCTGTCCCGATTGCCCAGGATGAGAACGGCGCAATGCAGCGCGACTACTGGTACTCCGTCGCTCGCAACCTTGGCCGGCTCGAATCCCCCGAGCATGTTGGCAAAGTCGCTGCCCAGCGTGCCCTTCGGCGGCTGGGTGCGCGAAAGGCAAGAACTGCGCAAGTCCCAATAGTCTTTGATCCCCTCGTCGCCACTTCGATCCTCGAACACATTTTTGAAGGCGTGAACGGAGACTCGGTTTATCGCGGCGCTTCTTTTTTGGCGGGAAAACTCGGCCAGAAGATCGCTGCCTCGCACGTGACCGTGATCGATGATGGAACCATAGTCGGCGGGTTCGGCACCAGCCCATTCGACGGCGAGGGCGTGCCCAGCCGGCGGACCGTGGTCATTGAAAACGGAGTACTCAGCTCGTACTTGCTCAACACCTACACCGCTAAAAAACTCGGGCTGCAGACCACCGGAAATGCATCCCGCGGGCTCGCAGGAACTCCCGGAATCGGCCCCGGAAATTATTTTCTTCAGTCAGGCCCAAGAACGCCACAGCAGCTTATCGGCGATGTCAAAGAAGGCCTTTATGTCACGGAATTTCTCGGCATGGGCGTGAATCTGGTTACTGGAGACTACTCGCGAGGGGCGTCGGGCCTTTGGATTTCTGGCGGAGAGCTCACTTATCCCGTCGAGGAGATCACCGTCGCCGGCAATTTGAAGGACATGTTCCTCAACATTTCAGAAATCGCCAACGACCTCGAATTTCGCGGCGCTGTGGCCTCACCCACGATCCGCATTGATGGACTCACGGTCGGCGGAGAATAGTAACTAACGGAGCCCGGTTTCCGGGTCAAGAATATAATCGGTTGCATGGGCAGCCTGATTCAGCCTTCGCCGGCGACCGAAGAGCGTGATACCAGCCGGCGCACGATCATCATTGCCGTCGCGGCCGTGGTGGCCCTGGCCGTTGTCGCCGCCCTGATCCTTCGCGAGCCGCCCAAGACTGCGTCAAGCCCTCCTCCCTACGCCGCTAAACTTAAGTTCTCTGATCTTAAGATGAGCCAGGCGCAAAACTTTGTGGGAGCAAACGTGACCTATGTCGATGGCACGCTGACCAATACCGGAGACAAGACACTCACCCACGCGGTTGTGCGTGTTACCTTCAAGGACCTGTACGGCCAGGTTGCGCAAATTGAGGAAGTCCCAATTAAGGTGTTACAGACAAGCGGTCCGTATCTCGATACTGTTGACCTCTCCAATTCACCGCTCAGCGCTGGGCAGAGCAAGCCGTTCCGTTTGATTTTTGAGCACGTAAGTCAGCAGTGGAACCAGGCCTATCCCGACTTGCAGATCACAGACGCTATTGCGAAGTGAAATCTATCCAAGCACGGGAGGGGACGCCCGTGGCTCCATTCGAGAACAGATTGTGGAGGCGCGGGCGTCCCCGCCCGTGCTTGGAGGTCTGCCGTCGCCGTTTCCTCTAGAATGCTTTCATGTCCGAAACGAAAACTGTCCGCCTTACTCAGACAGTCAAAGCTGCGGGTTGAGCGTCCAAGCTGAGTCCGGCGGCGCTGGACAAGGTGCTTGGGAAATTAGCCCGGCAACATGACCCGAATGTTCTTGTCGGCTTCGACCATGCCGACGATGCAGGAGTGTATCAACTCGGCCCCGGTTCCGCGCTTGTCCAGACCGTAGATTTCTTCACCCCTGTGGTTGATGATCCATTCATTTTCGGCCAGATCGCCGCCACCAACTCGCTCAGCGATGTTTATGCGATGGGTGGAAAACCGCTGACGGCGCTGGCTCTCGTCTGCTTTCCGGAAAAAGGCGACCTGGAAATCCTGGAGCGGATTCTTGCCGGCGGCTTATCGAAGATGATTGAAGCCGGATGCACAATCATTGGCGGACACAGCATTCGCGACGACGAGACCAAGTTCGGCTACGCGGTCACCGGATTGATTGATCCGGGTAGAGTTCTGAGAAATGGTGGCGCGAAACCAGGCGATCGGCTGCTGCTCACAAAATCTCTGGGAACAGGCGTCATCTCAACTGCAATCAAAAAAGGTGTTGCGAATCAATCGTGGATTGATGCCGCGGTGGCGTCTATGACCACTCTAAACAGGAAGGCAGCCGAAATAATTACCGGTGGCCACGTGGAGACCACTGGCCATGTGGGGACGCAGGCGGAGCGAAGCTCCGCAGGGAGCGGCCAACGACCGACGTCCGACGACGCCTTCCCTGTCCATGCCATGACCGACATCACTGGTTTTGGCCTGATCGGCCACCTGCGCGAGATGGCCCTGGCATCCGACAATGTGTCGATGCAGCTCTATTCCAGCCGCATCCCGCTTCTGGAAGGCGCTCTGGAATGCATCCGCGCAGACCACATCCCCGGTGGTCTTACAGCCAACCGCGAATTCGCCGAGTGCGCGGTGCGATACGAAGATGGGATCGCAGAAGAACTCAAGACTGTCCTCTTCGATCCTCAAACCGCAGGAGGCCTGCTAATCTCAGTCGCGTCCGAGTCCGTGGACGAGCTCAAGCGCATGCTCACATCTGCCGGAGTTCCGGCGGTCGAAATTGGCGAAGTCTTGCCCAGGGCGGGCGATCTCATCATGGTCAGCAGTTAGATCAGCCCAATTGTGTAGACTAGTCTGCGTCCACAGCCGTGCACTCGACATCTAAAAACGGGTAAATCATTTCAGGAGCACAGCTATGCAATCTCGCCAACTCGGCCGCAGTGGCCTCACAGTTTCTGACCTCGGGCTCGGCTGTATGGGGATGTCGGAGTTCTATGGACCGGGCGATGAAAATGAATCGATCGCCACCATTCATCGCGCCATTGAACTCGGCATAAACTTCCTCGACACTGCCGATGTCTATGGCCCTTACAAGAATGAAGAACTAGTCGGTCGCGCCATTCGTGGCAAGCGCAAAGGGCTGGTTATCGCGACGAAATTTGGCATTGTTCGCGATCCCAACAATCCAAAAGCACGCGGAGTGAGTGGGCGACCCGAGTACGTTCGCAAATCCTGCGAGGCAAGCCTCAAGCGTTTAGGCATGGATGTCATTGATCTCTATTATCAGCACCGGGTCGATCCCGACACGCCGATTGAGGAGACCGTGGGCGCGATGGCCGAGTTAGTACGGGAAGGGAAAATCCGACACATCGGGCTCTCCGAAGCCAGCGAGAAAACTCTGCGCCGGGCAGCGAAAGTTCATCCCATCACCGCCTTGCAAACTGAATACTCCCTATGGAGCCGTGACCCCGAAGCCGGAATTCTTGCGACCTGCCGGGAGCTTGGCATCGGCTTTGTGGCTTACAGCCCGCTCGGCCGCGGATTTCTGACCGGCCAGATCAAACGCTTCGAGGATTTTGCTCCGGACGATTTCCGCCGCGGCATCTCACGGTTTCAAGGCGAGAACTTTCAGAAGAACGTCGATCTCGTCGCCAAAGTTGAGGAGCTTGCAAAAGAAAAAAAATGCACACCGTCCCAACTGGCCCTTGCGTGGGTATTGGCGCAGGGCGAAGACATCGTTCCAATCCCGGGAACCAAGCGGCGAAAGTACCTGGAAGAGAATGCCGGCGCCGTGGATGTGAAGCTCACAGTGGATGACTTGCTTCGCATCAACGAGACATTTCCATACGGGGCTGCAGCCGGCCAGCGCTACTCCGAGCAGATGATGAAGCTGATCGACGCGGCTTAGGCTAGTAGCCGAAGGGGCACAGCCGCTCGCGAGTCTTCGCGAATCTCGAGCAGGCCCCGAATGACGAGGCCTCGTAACTGATGTGATCAGGCGTTTGCTCCAGCCATCTAATCCTGAAAGCCAATGCTGGGTCATCTAGGAGACAGCTTCTGGCTCAGTCCGACTCGTAAACGGTCTTTCCGCCGACGACTGTGCGCAATACGCGCGTGCCCTGGATTTGCACCGGAGGTATCGCCGTAAGATCGCGGTCAAGAACTACGAAGTCCGCCAGCATTCCCGGAGCGAGCGTGCCCTTTTCTTTTTCGGCAAATTCGGCGAACGCTGAACCCGTGGTATAGGCCGCAATAGCCTGCTCGATGGTCAGCTTCTGCGCGGGATAGTATTCCTGCTTTCCGTCCTCACTCTTGCGAGTGACCGCTGCGTAGAGTCCGCGGAATGGAGTCACCGGTTCGACAGGATAATCCGTACCAAAGGCCAGCGTCACGCCGTGGTTTGCGAACTCAGCCCATGCATAAGAGTGCGCCGCTCGCAATGCTCCTAGGCGCGACGAAGCCCAGTGCATGTCGGTCAACAAATGGCTAGGCTGCATGGAAGCGATAATCTTCAATTCGCGAAATCGGGCCACCTGCATAGGATTAGTGACCTGAGCATGTTCTACACGCAAACGGTAATTTTGGCTTCCGTCTCGCGCCTTGATGCCCTTCGTGTGGGCCGTGTTCTCCGCCTCCGCAAAAACATCAAGTGCCATCTCGACTGCTCGGTCGCCTATCGCGTGAAAGCCAATCTGAAATCCGGCCGCTAGGCGCTCCTTCGCCATGTCGTTCAGCTTGGCCTGCTCGTACCGTGGCAGGCCTGAATTTTTCGGATCGTCAGAGAAAGGTTGTAGCATGGCCGCCGTATGGGAGCCGAGAGAGCCATCCAGAAAACCTTTCAGCATCCCCGTGTGCAGCATCTTGTCTGATTGCGGGTGCGCGTCACGGCGTTTCTTTAGCTCATCCAGAGACGCACTAAACGGCAGCCACTCTGAAACCCGGACCGTCAATTTCCCTTCGCGCTCGAGCTGCTCAAAAATTTTGAAATCGTCCCAGTACGCTTCTGCTCCACTCTCCGCGTCGGAGTTATCTTGGACCGAAGTAATCCCCGAGCGCGCAATGTCCTGCAGCGCAGTTTCAATGGCCTGCCTCCGCTTTTCGGGTGTGGGCGAAGGAATGACCGAGGCCATCGCGTCACGCGCCGTTTCTCGCAGGATTCCGTTCGGCTGGCCGCTGAGGTCGCGACCGATCTCGCCGCCCTCCGGATCTTTGCTGGCGAGCGTGATACTCGCCATCTTCAGCGCCAGCGTGTTAGCAACTGCAACATGCCCATCAATGCGTTGCAGAAACACTGGGTGATCAGTTGTGACTTCGTCTATGTCCCAGCGAGTAGGTAAGTCTTTCACCGGCCACAATGTTTCGTCCCAGCCTGAGCCCACAATCCATTCCGTAGGCTCAGCAGTTTCGACCCGTTTGCGAATCCGTTCACGAAATTCTTCCAGTGAGCGTACGCCAGTAAGATCGACCGTAAGTTTCTTGAGACCCGCATTGGTCAAGTGCATGTGCGCGTCATTGAAGCCGGGCATCACAAAGTTGCCTCGAAGATCAAGCACAGTGGTCGCAGGGCCTTTCAGCTTCAGAATGTCGGCTTCAGTTCCAATCGCGAGAATGCGATCTCCACGCACTGCCATCGCTTGCGCCCGCTGGATCTCGTGAAACGAAGAAGCACCGGTCACTCCGGTGTAGATGTCGCCGTGAAGATAAATAGCATCGGCTTTTGGTGGGTTGGGCTGTGTCTGGGACAACATGCTCGAACTAAGAAGTAGGGCGGAGATTAGGATACAGACGCACCCCGTCATTTTCCGGCTCCAGCCAGAGCAAGAACAATGAGCAGGATGCGCTCCAGGCCAACTTCCCTTCCCGCGGTGTCGAACCACTCCGTCAGCGTGTGGGCGCCTCCTCCGCTCCCTCCCCCGCCGATCGCGATGGCTTCGCGCCCCATAGATAGGGGGATGTTAGCATCGGTTGAAGCTCGCTGAATCGGCGCAGTATTGCCTAAGTGGGCATCCACGGCGCGGGCAATTTGCAGGATGCGGGCGTTAGGATCCAGTTCGCCTCCAGGCCGGTTCCCGATAGCTACGATTTCTGAAACCAGCGGCGAACGGCGCTGTGTTGAATTGCGCTTTTCGGGGGAACGGATTTCCTCCTCTTCGATCGCTTGCTCGATGGCGCGACGCAAGCCAAGCTCTAGCCGCTCAATCTCCATCATCGAAGTGGAGCGGATATCCACGCGCATGCTGGCCGTTGCGGGAATCGAGTTCACCGATGTGCCCCCTCCAATGACCCCGATGTTGAATGTAGTTTTCGGAGAAGTGGACACGCGAGTCTGCGAAAAAAGATGAATAGCGCGGGCCAGCACTACGATGGGATTCGGCGCGCCAAAGTCGCTCCAGGAGTGCCCGCCCGGTCCCCGAATAATGACTTCAAACCGCCGGCTCCCCAGTGCTTCGGCAACTACCGTGTCCGATCCTGCGCCATCCAGCACGATACTGGCGCGAATCGAATCTTTCCACTTGGGATCGGCAAAGATGTGGCGCATGCCGCGCAAATCGCCTTCTCCCTCCTCGCCAACATTGCCAATGAACAGAAGTGGGGATGCATGGGGAAGATCGAAGTTCGCAAAAGCCGCCGCCACCGCGAGCAAGGCAGTGACTCCGGCTGCGTTATCGGAAATGCCCGGTCCATAAAGCTTCCCGCCCTGCTGGCGGATCTTTAAAGGAGTACCGGCGGGAAAAACTGTATCCAGATGCGCGCTGATCGAGACCGATGAACCCTGCTCACCCGGCCGGCTGCCGAAAACGTTTCCGATGCTGTCCTGGTGAACATCCTTCAGTCCGATTGCCTTAAATTTCCCCGCTAGCCAATCCGACCGGGCGTCTTCACCAAAGGGGGGAGCAGGAATTCCAGCCAGATCGAGCTGCCAACGCGCAAACTCTGTTTCCTTATCGCGAAACCACTCCATCGCTGAACGCACTGCAGGCGCTGCGGCTAGGTGGGCGATTTCCTGCTGAATTCCAATGAATGGCTCTGTCGTTGAAGATCGCGTAGACGGACTCATAGCAAGTGGTCATATTACAACCAATCAACCGGGATGGACTCAGGGTGAGCCTTTGGTAAGTGGCGTCGGCTGAGTTGCTCGGCGTATCCCCACAACGGCCATCATCCTCCCGGTCACTCCCTTTTCTGCCCGGTGCGAAAAGAACAGATCAACGCGGCATGAGGAACACAGACCGAGGTCGAAAATATTGTTGGCCGCCAGTCCCGCATCCAGCAGTTGCCGCCGGTTTGCCTCCGCCAAATCGAGGAAGATTTTTTTGGGAAGCTCACTATGCCCCGGTGCCCTAGCGGTCATAAACAGCAATGGATATCGCTCTCGAATCTCGTGTGTCTCCTTAGTCTCACGAAAAAGCGCGGTGGCATAATTGAATTGTGAATCGAACGCGGACCTGACCTCCGGCCCGACCTGATAGCAGCAGCCTCGAATGCCCGGGCCAATCGCGGCCTTCAGATCGCCAGGCCGGCTTCCGAACCACCGCTGCATTTCGCCCACACCCTTCTCGACAATTCGCTTTATGGTTCCGCGCCAGCCTGCGTGAAAAACTCCCACCGCGTCGCGGGTCGGATCCGCAAGGATGATTGGTAGGCAATCCGCTGTCTGAATCGCCATAAGAATCCCTGGAGTGCAGGTGACCAACCCGTCCCCTGCGAGCAGTTCCTTTGGGCCTTCCGCAATGCCGTGAATGAGATCAGAGTGGATCTGCCGCAACGTAATCATCGGCCAGATTGCTCGCCCGTTCTTTGCGCCGGCTGCCGCGGTGAGTGCCCGCCGATTGCGCTCGACAGTTGTCCTCAAGTCCTGAGGAGTAAAGCCGAGGTTCAGTGCGTTCCCACCATAAACCTTTGAGAATCCTCCCATTCTGGTGCTGAAGCCATGCACCAGCCACGGAATCGCCGCTAACCCATCAGCGTGCAGAACGTCAATCTCTGTTTGGGGCTTGTTTCGGGGCTTTGCTTTGGACTGAGTCTTCACCGCACCATCTTAGCAACTCCGTTTTTTCGCAAGTCGTATAATTCGCAGTTTGCCGACTTACATCATCTGGAGATAAACATGCGCTGGTTGCTGGCACTATTAGTCGCGGCAGTTCTGACCACATCTCTCGCGGCGCAACAATCAAACCCCGAACAGTCCCAGCCATCGCAGAACCAGCCGCAGAAGAAGCAAGCGCAGAAACAGCCGACGCCGGAGAAGGAGAAGAAGGCCGAAGAACCGCCCGCAAAGAACCCCGAGCCCGCGCCGTCTCAACCGGAGCAAAAGCCCGGTGACGACAAGAAGGACCTGCACTTCGATATGACCGAAGTCGCGCCTATCGTGACGCATCACCAGATCACGGCTGAGGGTAAGACGCTGAAATATACAGCGACCGCCGGGCGTCTTCCGATCAAGCGGGCGGACGGCAAGATCGAAGCGGAAATGTTCTTTGTCGCCTATACGCTGGATGGGCAGGATGTTTCCAGGCGTTCGCTGACCTTCGCCTTCAACGGCGGCCCTGGATCAGCCTCAATCTGGCTGCACATGGGCGCGCTGGGTCCGCGGCGCGTGGCGCTTCCGCCCGACGGCTTCCTGCCCCCCGCTCCCTATAAGGTCGAGGACAATCCCCACACCTTACTCGACAAGAGCGACCTCGTCCTGGTGGACGCCATCGGCACCGGCTTCAGTCGCGGCGAAACGGCTGAGGTCTCCAAGAAATTCTGGGGAGTGAAGGGTGACATCGAAGCTTTCAGCGAATTCATTCGTATGTACATCTCTCGTTACGAGCGCTGGACTTCGCCGCTCTTCCTGCTGGGAGAAAGCTACGGCACCACCCGGTCCGCCGGCATTGCCGGCAATCTGGCCGAGCAGGGTATTACCTTCAACGGAATCACTCTGCTCTCCATGGTGCTCAACTTTCAGACGCTCGAAGACACCAAGACCAACGATGAGCCATACATCTTCCTAGTGCCGTCGTTCACCATGATCGCCGGATACCATCATAAGCTGCCTCCTGATCTGGAACAGGACGTGAACAAGGCACGACAGCAGGCAGAGCAGTGGGCGTCGGGCGAGTACGCGCAGGCTCTGGCCAAGGGCGATGCGCTTTCGCCGGAAGAGCGCCAGAAAACCATCGAGCAGATGTCGCGCTACACCGGCCTGAGCAAGGAGGTCATCGACCAGGCCAATCTGCGCATTGATGTGCCGAAGTTCACTCACTATTTGTTGATTGATCAGAAAGTTCGGGTTGGGCGCCTGGACGGGCGCTACACCGGGCCAGATCCCAACGGTCTTTTGGACACGCCGTTCTACGATCCAACGGAAGCGAACATCATCTCGCCGTACAACACGGTTTTCAACAACTACGTGCGTACCGAGCTCGGCTACAAGTCGGATATGCCCTACTACGTTTTTGCGCGCGAGGCTGGACTAAATGAAAAGTGGGACTGGGGATCGGCCGGAGACGGTTTCCCGGATACAGCCAGCGCGCTGCGGCGAGCGCTGGTCCGGAACCCGTTTCTCAAGGTGTTGGTGATGGAGGGCTACTACGACTTGGCGTGCCCGTACTACGCCGCGAATTTCACCATTGACCATCTGAATTTGCCGGAAAAATATCGCTCACAGGTTTCGTATGCCACCTACGACTCCGGGCACATGGTTTATTTGCCGATCGAGAGCTTAAAGAAGATGAAGACGGACCAGGCTTCCTTTATTGATAAGGCCACATCGGGGCAATAGTACAAAGACTCTGGTAGTCAGTCCGAGAGTTAATTTGAGGGACCGTCGATGTTTAGCCGGATGGTGGGCTTGGGCAGGGGCTTTTTCCGGAGCTGTACCTTAGGACGGACGCTTTCCAGCAGCAGAAGGAAGATGGTTGCAAACATAAATGCGAACGCAATGACCTCGAAGACGCGACCTTGCCGGGCGAGCACAAACAGGGGTGCCATGAGAGGGCTTAGTAAAAAAGAGCGCGGCGCCTTCATTTCCAGTCTTGCCTTGCAATGAGGACAGACGAGCCATCTCCAGGCATCCAAATTAAGGAAAGATGGGGCGGCTACATCGTGATTGCAAGCAGGGCACGTTGCCATCGACCGAACTCCCTACCAGTCTAGTGCTTACTGTGCCGTCGTCGCCACAGCGTGCCAATGGAACAACGAGGACACTGTAGCACTCTCGTAACCACGCGGATGAAATAACAAATTAGGACACTGCCCGGGAGCGGTTTCGCTTGCGTCCGGCCCCGCAATAAGGTACAAACGGCGCAGTGTATATGTTGCGCCGTTTTACTTTTCCCATACAGCTGCTTTTTGCTTGCACGCTTCTGGCCCAGGTGCCGGCGCCAAGCCCCATACCAGTGCCGCCCGTCAAACCTTCTCCTCTAGTGGCGCCCGCGACCATCGATCACTCGCAAGAGTCCTATGTCGTCGAGAAGCTGAAGAGTTCATTTCGCTTTGAAAACGACGGCACCGGCCGGCGTGAGGTCTACGCTCGCATCAAGGTGCAAAGCGAAGCCGGCGTCGAGCAATGGGGACAACTGGTGGTGGGCTACAACTCGGCCAACGAGCGCGTAGACATTCCTTATGTGCGAGTGCTGAAACTAGACGGTTCGACCGTGACAGCCCCCGCGGAATCAGTCCAGGACCTGAGCATCCCGCTCGAGAAGGAAGCGCCGGTTTATACCGACTATCGCCAGAAGCACGTCACGGTCCCCGGCTTGCGTCCGGGAGAAGAACTTGAATATGACTTCGTAACCATCACCCACACCGCTCTGGCTCCGGGCCAGTTTTGGATGGAACACGATTTCGCCCAGAGCGGTACCGTGCTGGATGAGCAACTCGAACTCGATGTTCCGAAGGACCGCAACATCAAGCTGAAGACAAAGCCAGGAAATGATCCGAAGATTACCGAAGCCAACGGTCGACGCCTTTACGCCTGGACGAGCTCGCACATCGACAAGGACGAGGACGACAAGAAGAAAGACAAGCAAAAGAAGCCACGCAAAGAACCCGAAGCTCCAGCCGTCCAGATGACTACATTCGCCAGTTGGGAGGAGATGGGCCGCTGGTATGCCGGGCTGGAGAAAGACCGTCGCCAGCCTACCGCGGAAATTCGCGCGAAGTCGGCTGAACTCACAAAGGGCAAGGCCACTGATCTGGAAAAAATCCAGGCGCTCTATGATTACGTTGCGCCGAACTTCCGCTATATCAGTCTTTCTTTTGGGGTAGGCCGCTTCCAGCCGCATTCCGCCGCAGACGTGCTGCACAATGAATACGGCGACTGCAAGGACAAGCACACGCTGCTGGCCTCTTTGCTCGAGGCGTCCGGTTACCACGCTTCTTCCGCGCTGATCAATTCCGGTCGCAAGCTCGATCCCGACATCCCCTCGCCGTCGCAGTTTGACCACGTGTTCACTATGCTGCCTCTGGGCAAGGATGAAATCTGGATGGACAGCACCACAGAGGTCGCTCCCTTCCGGCTGCTCTCCGCGGTCCTGCGCAAGAAGCAGGCGCTCATCGTCCCGCAACAGGGCGCGCCGCACCTCGAAGAGACGCCAGCAGACCCGCCCATGGTCAACCGCCAATTCTCAGAGATCGATGGCAAGGTAACTGAGTTGGGCAAGCTGGACGCGCATATTCGATACGAGTTTCGCGGCGATACGGAACTCTACATGCGTATGCTCTTCCGCCACGTTCCCCGCAACAAGTGGACGGAGTGGGTGAAGCAGATGAATACGTTCAGTGGCTTGAGTGGCGAGGTTTCTGAGCTCAACGTGAGCGAACCGTCGGAGACCCACGAGTCTTTCAAGCTCGACTACAAGATTGAGGCAGCCAATTTCCTGGACTGGTCGAAGAAGAAGTCAGATCTCGTGCTCCCGTTCTCGCAAATCAGCATGGCGGATGCGGATGAAGACGACACTGAGCCGGTCAAAGTTGGCTCGCCTGTTGATTATCGTTACCGTCTCCGCTTGGAATTCCCCGCGAAGTACAGCGAACGCGCCCCGCTTCCCTTTTCCATGAAGCGCGATTATGCGCACTATGAAGCTACCTACAGGGCTGACGGGAATGTCTTCACTGCGGAACGTACTCTGGTCACCAGCATCAATGAGCTTCCGGCGTCGCGAGCCAGCGACTTCATTGCGTTTCGACGCGCCGTAATGGCAGATGCCGAGCAGCATCTTTCCATCGATAGCAGCGCCGCGGGCGCCCTTACTTTTTCCGCCGACCTGAAAGGGGATGATCTCTACGACGCAGCCAAGGCCGCCTACGATCGCGGCAACTACAAAACCGCGATTGAACTTTTTAAGCGGGTTGTAGATGCGGAGCCCAAACACAAGACTGCCTGGATGGACCTCGGCCGCACTTACATGGTGGTCCGCGAGACCGATGACGCGGTCAGCGCGTTCAAGAAGCAAGCAGAGCTGAACCCCTACGATGAGTACGCTTTCAGTGCGCTTGGTTGGGCTTACACCACCCAGCGCAAATATGACGACGCCGCAACCGCGTTCAACCAAGCGATTGAGATCAACCCATTGAGCCAGTATGCCCACGCTGCGCTCGGCAGCATGTATGGCGAGGCACACCAGTACCAGAAAGCCGCGCCCGAGCTGGAGAAGGCAGTTTCACTCAAGCCAGATGATTCCGCTCTGCAAATCAGCCTGGGAGACGCGTACCTGAATCTCGGCGAGGACGAAAAAGCGCTGGCAGCATTCGATCGTGCTATCCAGATCTCCGCCACGCCCGCGGTCTGGAACAACATTGCCTATCAGCTTTCGCTCAAGCAGGTCCATCTCGACCGGGCGCAGCAGTATGCGGAATCGGCGGTCACGGCGATCGCCAATGCTTTACGGAACATCTCGCTCGACCAGTTATCTGACCGCGATCTGGCCATGATTTCCGAACTCGATGCCAACTGGGACACGCTGGGCTGGGTGTATTTCGCGAGAGGCGATTTCGGAAAAGCTGAGAAGTACGTGAATGCCGCCTGGGTGCTTGGCGAACACGGCGAAGTGGGCGATCATCTCGCCCAGATTTACGAAAAGCGCGGCCGCAAAGATGATGCCGTCCGTACCTACGCTATGTCGCTCTCCGGACTTCGGCCGGCACTCGAAACCCGGGGGCGTCTGGCTGCACTCGTCGGTGGAGATAGCAAGGCATCAGGCGTGGTCGAACAGCACCGGCTCGACCTGCAAAAGATGCGCACAGTCAAGCTGGGAAAAATTGCGCCCGTCAGCGGAGCCGCAGAATTCTTTGTGGTGATGACTTCTTCTTCAGCGGGCAGCAAAGTCGAAGCTGCTAAATTCATCAGCGGGGAAGAAAAGCTGAAGCCACTGACCGAGAACCTGCGAAGCACAAAAGTTGATTTCGCCTTTCCTGACGATGTTCCAACGAAAATTCTCCGGCGCGGTATTCTCTCCTGCTCAAAAAGCAGTGGCGAATGTGAATTTGTGATGATGGTGCCTGAAGATGTTCACTCGGTAGATTAATTAAGAAGTCGAAATCGGGCAGGTGAGGGCACCTGCCCCTACACCATCAAATACACGTTCGCTGCCGAGGACTTAAGTTCACCTTACCTTCTCATACGCATGCGCGGCCTGCAGCACCTTCGCCTCTCCTCCCGGCGGACCGACAATTTGCAATCCGATCGGCAGTCCCCCTGAGGTTATTCCGCACGGGATCGAGATCGCTGGCAGCCCCCACACGTTTACCGGCCGCGTATTTCGTAATAGGACCAGCTCAGTCGGACGCAGAAGAGCGGGATCTTTCAGCAGCTCGGAAATACGCGGCGCCGGAATCGGAGTGGTCGGGGTGAGGACGACATCAACCACCCGGAATTTCTCTATAATTTCGCGACGCATCTTGTGTAAGTCGTGCAGCGCGTTCTGGTACTCACCCTCACTGACGTGTTCTCCAGAACGAATCCGCCGTAGTGTCTCCGGATCGTAGAGCTCTGGAGAAGTTGCGACCATCTCTCGATGATAGGCATACGATTCCGCGGCTTGCAGCGTCCGGTCGGTGCTTACCGGCAGATCGAGCTCTCGCACAGTGAAGGCAAGATCGGTGAGCTGATCGATAGCTTTTTCAACTGCCTTTGCCACTTCTGGGTCGAGGTCTTCGAAGAAATACTTTCTTGGAATGCCCAGGACAAATTTCTCAATTCCTTCTCCCAGACTCCCCCGATAATCCTCAGGGCCGTCGGCAATTACATCGAGCAGAATCGCTGCATCTTCGACCGCCCGCGTGATTGGTCCAGCATGGTCCAGAGACAAAGAAAGCGGAATGATTCCGCGGGTGCTCACCAGACCGTACGTCGGCTTCAGCCCCACCACTCCGCACAGCGCCGCCGGCTCGCGAATGGAGCCTGCAGTGTCCGTCCCTATCGCGCCGTAGCACATTCCTGCGGCGACCGCAGCCGTCGGCCCTCCGGAAGAACCGCCCGCTATGAAGTCCGGATTGCCGGGGTTTCGCACTGGCCCAAAGTGACTGATGATCGAACTTCCGCCGTAAGCGAACTCATGCAGGTTCTGCTTACCGATCAGCACCCCGCCAGCGGCCTTCAGTTTCTTCACAACCTCCGCATCTTCAGTGGGGACACGGTCACGAAACACTGCACTTGCAGCCGTGGTCCGCACACCCGCTGTATCGATCAGGTCCTTTAGTCCAATCGGAATCCCGTGCAACGGACCGCGCCACTTTCCCGACTGAATTTCCTTTTCTGCGTGTTGAGCGTCCTTGAGCGCGGACTCGGCAGTAACCGTGATGAAGGCGTTGAGTGACGGGTTAAGTTGTTCAATTCTCTCCAGGCACTCTCTGGTCAATTCCACGGGAGAGATCTCGCACTGCTGGACAAGCCTTGAAGCTTCCGCAATAGTTCGCAACTTCATTCCCACTCACCTTGGGATTCAACACCATTCCTGGATTTCAGGCACGGGAGGGCATAACTTCCAGTCGTGCCGCAGACTGAGTCGAGCAACGTAACGACAGGAGTGCAACTCAGGCCCTCCCAAGGATGAAACCGACCACTCGTTCGACCCGATCTTATCGTGCCTCCGCGCATTCTTGCTTCGCCTTGCCTATAATCAAATTGCTCGGAGGCCGTTATGTCGCAGATGACAACCACTCCAGTCCAGACTCAAGGCTTTTACCTCAGTGGCAAGTGGGTTGAAGAAGGAACTCCGGTCGAGATTCGCGCCCCGTACGACGGCACCCCGATCGCCCAGGTCTTTCAAGCAACCCGGGAGCACGCCGAGGCCGCCATCCGGGCTGCAGTCCGGGCATTCGGGACTACCCGCAAACTTCCTGCATTCGAGCGTCAACGTGTTTTGCGCTCGATCGCACAATACATCACTTCGCGAAAAGAAGAATTCTCTCGCACTCTGGCCCAGGAGGCAGGCAAGCCGCTGAAAGCCGCCCGCACTGAGGTGGAACGCTCGATTTTCACCTTTACGGTCGCGGCTGAAGAAAGCACCAGAATTCCTGGAGAATATTTGTCTCTCGATTGGCAGCAATACACAGCCGGGCGCTGGGGCATCGTGCGACGCTATCCAGTGGGGCCGGTCGCGGGAATCACGCCATTCAATTTCCCCTTGAACCTGGTGGCCCACAAAGTTGCTCCCGCAATCGCCAGCGGATGCTCCATCATTTTGAAGCCCGCTCCGCAAACCCCGCTTAGTTCTCTTCTTTTGGCGGAGGCGGTTGAACAAGCCGGCCTTCCGGATGGAGCGTTTAACGTATTGCCGCTCGCGAACGAAGATGCAGGGCTGTTGGTTACCGACGAGCGCATCAAGCTGATTAGCTTCACCGGCAGCGCGCCTGTGGGATGGGAAATCAAACGCCGCGCCGGAAAGAAGAAAGTTGTACTTGAGCTCGGCGGCAATGCCGGAGTGATCGTCCACAGCGACACCGATCTGGCCTGGGCTGCGGAGCGCTGCGTCACTGGAGGGTTTAGCTACGCCGGCCAAACCTGCATTTCCGTGCAGCGCATTCTGGTGGAGCGGTCTGCGTTTGCGAAATTTACGGATTTGCTACTCGCCGGTGTCAGCAAGCTGAGGGTGGGTGATCCGATGGATGAGACGACCGACCTCGGCCCCCTGATTCGCGAAAGCGATGCGATCCGTGCAACTCAGTGGGTACAGGATGCAGTCCACGACGGCGCAACGCTGCTTTGTGGCGGAAAACGGCATGGTTCGATTCTCGAACCCACCGTGCTTACCGGAACCAGGCCCGATATGAAGGTGAATTGCCAGGAGGTTTTTGCGCCCGTCGTCACGGTTGAGCCGTACGACGATTTTTCGCAGGCCTTGCGCCAGATCAACGATTCGCCTTACGGTTTGCAAGCCGGCCTCTTCAGTCGCGACGTCAACCGCATTTTCCAGGCTTACGAAGAATTGGAAGTCGGTGGCCTGATTGCAGGCGACGTCCCAAGTTTCCGCATTGATCACATGCCGTACGGCGGAGTCAAAGACTCTGGTTTGGGCCGCGAAGGCCTGCGTTATGCAATCGAAGAGATGACCGAGCCACGTTTGCTGGTCATGAATCTCAGATAATTTCTCTGAGACACAACCTTTCTTCGGCCAGAGCACGAAAGAACATTTCCAAAATCTGCTGAACTGTTATAATTTCCAGTTTTAAAAAACCAATCTGAAAATTTCGGGGCGTTTTCGTCTCGGGTTGAGCAAACAGGAGATCCCGCCGTACTGAAAGCTCTAATCGATGCAGATTTTTCACCGCAGTGCTAATGTAATCTCAAGGGCCTCGATCTACGCGGGGATTTTCACGCTGGCCGGCGTGCTGTGGGCTTGTATCCAGTTTCAACGTTCGCCGTATGTCACTTACGCCGGCGTGGCGCGGCCGCAACCCGTGCCCTTCAGCCATCAGCACCACGTCGCTGGGGACGGTCTTGACTGCCGTTATTGCCACACATCGGTTGAGACGTCGAACTTTGCCGGCATTCCTCCGACCAAGACCTGCATGAACTGCCATTCCCAAATCTGGACCAATGCCGACTTGTTGGAGCCGGTGCGCGAGAGCTTTCGCAGCGGGAAGTCGCTGGTCTGGAGCCGGGTGAATGATCTGCCGGATTTTGTTTATTTTGATCACAGCATTCACATCAACAAAGGTGTAGGCTGCAATACTTGTCACGGGCCGGTGGACCGCATGCCGCTGATGTATAACTACGCGTCCTTGCAGATGGAGTGGTGCATCGAGTGCCACCGCGCGCCGGAGAAAAATTTGCGTCCGCGGGAACAGGTTTTCAATATGCGCTATCAGCAGCCCACAAGAGACTTGCCGGTAGTTGTGGACGGTAAGTCGTTTACTCACCAGATTGATCTGGGCAAATATCTGGTGCAGAAGTACAACGTGCGCTCAGTAATGGATATTACAAGTTGCTCGACCTGTCATAGATAAGGCAGCTTCTAGCTATTAGCTATTAGCTTGAGGCCCTAGGGTTCAGATGGCGTGGCAGGTTTTGAATTTGGGTGGAGCAGCGCTTTAAGCGCTGCAATAAAGAAGGTGCTTCAACCGGCTTTAGTCGCTGAGGTACCTAAGGGGCTAAAGCCCGCCTGGGATTAGGCTTTTTACGCAGGCCTGGAAGGCCTGCTCCACCGGGTTCAGCCGCGAAGCGGCGGAAGAATGCAGCCCAGGGCGTAAGCCCTGGGCAGGACGGATTAAGAGAACAAGCCCCGAAGGGGCGGAAGAAGCTGCGAATCATCGCTCATGAATAACGAAGAGCAAAAGCCGCACCGCGAGGAAGTCTGCCCGGGCAAAAAGGCCAAACTCGACGTGGTACAGCTACGCGCCGCCATCGAAAAGAAAAACGGTCCTGAATTCTGGCGCAGCCTGGAAGAACTCGCGGGCAGCTCTGAGTTTCAGGAGATGATGCACCGCGAATTCCCCAAAGGCGCGTCCGAGTGGCTGGACGCGGTCTCGCGACGCGGATTCCTGAAGCTGATGGGCGCATCCATGGCCTTGGCGGGCATGACTGCCTGCACCAAGCAACCGCTCGAGCCGATCGTGCCCTACGTTCGCCAGCCGGAAGAAGTCGTCCCTGGACGTCCGCTGTTCTTCGCTACCGCTTTTACGCTGGGCGGATATGCCACGCCTCTGCTGGTCGAGAGCCACATGTACCGTCCGACCAAGATCGAAGGCAACGACCAGCATCCGGCGAGTTTGGGCGGCACCGACGTCTATGCGCAGGCTTCGATTCTCGACATGTACGACCCCGACCGCTCGCAGAATGTGATGTATATGGGCGACATTAGTACCTGGAGCGCGTTGACCGCAGCTCTGCAAGGCCCGCTGAATGCGCAGAAAGCGGTGAAGGGTTCAGGTATGCGCATTCTTTCGCGGTCGTTTTCGTCTCCCACGCTCGCCGACCAGATGCAGGACCTGCTCAAACGCTTTCCGGAAGCCAAGTGGCACTTCTGGGAGCCGGTCAACCGCGACAATGTTTATGCGGGCGCACAGATGGCCTTCGGCCAACCCGTTGAGACCCAGTACAAGCTCGATGCGGCGGATGTAATCGTCTCGCTCGATGCGGATTTTCTAGCGGCTGGGTTCCCTGGCAACACGCGCTATGCGAGAGATTTCGCCAAGCGCCGCGATCCGGATTCGGGGAGGATGAATCGGCTGTACGTGATCGAGAGCACGCCCAGCGCAACGGGGGCGAAGGCGGATCATCGTCTGCCAATCCGCGCCTCGGATATTGCTGAATTCTTGCCGTTGATCTTCACCGTAGGACTCGACGACTCTCAGAACGTAAAAATACCTCCGAAGTTCAGCGAGAAAGACCTAGATTTCGCAGGAACTGCAAGCAAGGATCTCTACGCACATAGCGGATCTAGCTTAGTGATTGCAGGTGACCATCAGCCGCCAGTAGTGCATGCACTAGCTCACAGGTTGAACCATGAACTCGGCAACGTCGGCAAGACGGTTTTCTATGCCGATCCCGTTCTCGCAAACCCCGCGAGCCAGAACGACTCTCTGAAGGACTTAGTCAGCGACATGCGTGCGGGGAAAGTTGATCTGTTGATCGTCCTAGGCGGAAATTCGGTTTACGATGCGCCCACAGATTTCGGTTTTGCCGATGCGCTCAAGAACACGAACATCCCGATTCGCATCCACCTCGGACTTCACAACAACGAGACCGCCGAGCTTTGCCAGTGGCACGTGAACGAAGCGCATTACCTCGAAGCCTGGGGCGATTCACGCACTTATGACGGGACTGTCAGCATCGTGCAGCCGCTGATCGCGCCGCTTTACGGCGGGAAGAGTGCGCACGAAATGATCTCGATGCTGGCTGGTCAGCCTTCCACGACCGGACATGACATCGTCCAGAATTATTGGAAGGCCAAGCGCACCGGCACCGACTTCGACATGTGGTGGCGCAAGGCACTGCATGACGGTTGGATTGACGGCACGGCTTACCCGCCAAAGCAGGTTTCCGCAAAGACAACGGGCTTCCCTGCCACAAACGCCGCTAGCGGCGATACCGAGCTCAACTTCCGCCGCGATCCTTCCATCTACGACGGCCAGTTTTCCAACAACGCCTGGCTGCAGGAATTGCCCAAGCCGATGAGCAAGATGACCTGGGACAATCCGCTGCAGATGGGGCCTAAGATGGCCGAGAGCCTGGGCGTGAAGAGCGGAGACATGGTGCTGGTCGAGTTGAACGGAAACTCGATGAAGCTCCCGGTCTGGATTCAGGCCGGGCATCCGGATAAATCGGTCACGGCGTTTCTGGGCTATGGCCGCCAGCGCGCTGGCCGTTCCGGAACCGGCGCAGGGTTTGATGTTTATCCGCTGCGTTACAGCGCGACTCCGTGGTTCACATCGGCCGGAGTGAAAGTCAGCAAGGCTGATGGAACTTACGTCCTCGCCACGACCCAGGGCTACCAGACCATGGATGTGGGCGACGACGAACGGCCAATCATCCTCACGAAGACGCTAGAGGAGTACAAGAAAGAAGCCAGTTTCGGCGAGGAACCGCCGAAGGAAAGCATGTATCCGCCATACGACTACAAGTCGCAGCCGTATTCATGGGGCATGGCGATTGACCTGAATTCGTGCGTCGGCTGCAATAACTGCATCATCGCCTGCCAATCGGAAAACAATGTTGCGGTCGTCGGCAAGGAGCAAGTCAACAAAGGCCGTCACATGCACTGGCTGCGCGTGGACGCTTATTACCAGGGCGACCGCGATAATCCCAAGGCTTATTTCCAGCCGGTGCCGTGCATGCAGTGCGAGAACGCGCCCTGCGAGCTGGTGTGTCCGGTGGGGGCGACGACACATAGCACCGAAGGCCTTAACGACATGGTTTACAACCGCTGCGTAGGGACACGTTATTGCTCGAACAACTGTCCTTATAAGGTGCGCCGGTTCAATTTCCTGCGTTTCCAGGATTTCGACACGCCCCAGTTCAAGATGATGCGCAATCCCGACGTGACCGTGCGCACTCGCGGCGTGATGGAGAAATGCACCTACTGTGTGCAGCGCATCAATCACGCGCGGATTGATTCCGAAACCGCCTCGGTGCGCGAGGGCAAAGATATCAAGATCAAAGACGGCGAGTTGCAGACGGCCTGCCAGCAGTCATGCCCGGCGAATGCAATTGTTTTCGGCAACATCAATGATCCAAACAGCCTGGTTTCCAAGTGGAAGACGAAATCTCGCAATTACAGCCTGCTGGACGATCTGAATACGCGTCCGCGCACCACGTATTTGGCGGAGATTCGCAATCCGAATCCAGAGCTGGAAGAAAAAAGCTCTTAGCTATTAAGCTTGAACGGAAGCGGTTTAGCTAAGAGCTAAAGCCTAAAAGCTAGAACTTAAAATGGCAAAACCAACAGAAGTCGAGATCGGCGAACAGAAAGCTCCAGTTATTCAGCCTGGGCACACGTTTGCTTCCCTCACCGAGAAGATCGGAGCGATTGTGCTGCGCCGGCCCATCATGGGCGGCTGGCTTCTGGGCATGTTCATCTGCTTTCTGATCTTGCAATGGTTTCTGTTCGCCGTTTGCTGGCTGTTCTACCGAGGCGTAGGGGTGTGGGGCGTAAATATCCCGGTGGGCTGGGGATTCGCCATCGTCAATTTCGTATGGTGGATCGGTATTGGCCACGCTGGTACGTTGATTTCCGCAATTTTGCTTCTGCTCCGCCAGTCCTGGCGGAATTCGATTAACCGCTTCGCGGAGGCGATGACGCTTTTCGCGGTCGCCTGCGCGGGCATGTTCCCTATTTTCCACCTTGGCCGGCCCTGGTTGTTCTATTGGCTGTTCCCGTATCCGAACACCATGACGTACTGGCCGAACTTTCGTAGCCCGCTGGTCTGGGACGTGTTCGCGGTAACGACCTATCTAACGATCTCGCTGGTGTTCTGGTTTGTCGGCCTCATTCCTGATCTCGCCAGCTTGCGCGATCAGACGACGAATAAGTTCGTGAAAGTTGTTTACGGTCTGCTGGCGATGGGCTGGCGGAATTCGGTCCGCCACTGGAACCGCTACGAGACGGCGTATTTATTGCTGGGCGGGCTGGCAACGCCGCTGGTGCTCTCGGTGCACACCGTGGTGAGCTTCGACTTCTCTATCGGCATTGTTCCTGGCTGGCACACAACTATCTTTCCCCCTTACTTTGTTGCGGGTGCGATCTACTCCGGGTTTGCCATGGTGCTGGTGCTGGCGATTCCTATCCGCAAGTTTTACGGGATTGAAGACTTGATTACCATGCGCCACGTTGAAAACTCCGCCATGGTGATGCTCGCCACGGGATGGATTGTGGCCTACGGCTACGCCTTCGAAGCTTTCATGAACTGGTACGGTGGCGACCCGTATGAGAGCTTCCTGCGCTGGAACCGGTTGCACGGGCCGTATTCGGGGTTTTACTTCGCTTTGCTGTTCACGAATCTTGTAGTTCCACAGATCCTGTGGTTCAAAAGGATTCGCACCAATCCCATTTGGCTGTTTTTCATCTCGCTCGACGTGCTGGTGGGAATGTGGCTGGAGCGATTCATTATCGTCATCGTCAGCTTGACCCGCGATTTCCTGAACTCGTCGTTCGGGCAATATTACCCGACACAATTTGACTGGGCGATCTTTATCGGCACGTTGGGCTTCTTCGCGGCTTGCATGTTCCTGTTCCTGCGAGTGCTGCCAGCAGTTTCGATTTCAGAGCTGAAGACCCTGCTGCCGGAGGCGGAAGTGAAGGTGAAGCACGAGGTGGAGGTGCATCAGTGAAAGACACCGGCACCTACGGCCTCATGGCGGAATTCGACAACGTGAATGACGTGATTACTGCGGCACGGCGCGTGTACGGGGCGGGCTATCGCAAAATTGATGCCTATTCACCGTTTCCTCTCGAAGAACTATCGGAGGCCATCGGCTTTCACAAGAACGGAGTCGCTCTGGTTTGCCTGGTTGGTGGGCTGCTCGGTTGCACCGGCGCTTTCACGCTGCAGTGGTGGATCAATACCATCAGCTATCCCGTCAACATTGGCGGGCGGCCGTTCAATTCCTGGCCTTCGTTCATCATTGTGACATTTGAAATGACGATCCTTTTTTCCGGATTGTCAGCGGTGTTCGGGATGCTGGCTCTAAATGGTTTGCCCATGCCCTACCATCCGGTGTTCAACGTGCCGCGCTTCGAATTAGCCTCGAAAGACCGGTTCTTCATCGTGGTTTTCTCGTCGGACAAGAATTATGACGCGACCGGAACCCGGCAGTTTTTGGAAGGTCTGGGACCGATTTCGGTTTCGGAGGTCCCCAGTTGATGGTGACACTCCGCAAACTTTCTTCGCTTGGGCTGCTGCTGATTCTCGCTGGCTGCCGTCAGGAGATGTATGACCAGTCGCGGGTCAAACCAATGGCACAGAGCGATTTCTATTCCGATCTGCGGACGGCGCGCACGCCAGTGGATGGGACTGTAGCGCGAGGCCAGCTTCACGAAGATACCTACCTTTATACGGGAAAAATCGGCGCGAATCCCGGCGATTACATGCCGTTTGCCATCACCGAGGCCGATCTGGCGAGAGGGCGCGAGCGGTTCAATATTTACTGCGCGCCTTGCCACTCCCGCCTCGGCGACGGCAACGGAATGGTCGTGCAGCGCGGGTATAAACATCCGCCAACGTATCACCAGGAACGCCTTCGCAAGGCGCCGCTCGGTTATTTCTTCGACGTGATGACGAACGGCTTTGGCGCTATGCCGGATTACTCTTCGCAGATTCCAGTTGAAGACCGCTGGCGTATCGTGGCCTACATCCGCGCATTGCAGTTGAGCCAAAACGCTACCCAGGCGGACATTGCTGGGCAGCAGGTGCCATCACCTCCGGTCACCTTCAAAGAGCCAGGATCCGGAGCGACTTTGCCGACACCGCTTCCAGAGTCGAGCTACACAGGAGAAGAGCAGAAATGACCCCGGCGCGCATAACCAACACCGAATTTGCAGCGCCCGAGGTCGTGAACACGATCCATCAGCGGTCACTTGGAGTGGGATTGCTGTTCGGGACGGCCTCCTTGATTGCGGCCATCATTCCGCAAACTCGCGACCAATTCTTCCATTCTTATCTGTTGGGTTTCATGTTGTGGTTGGGCGTAACGCTGGGCTGCATGGCGTTCCTCATGATCCAGCACCTCACCGGCGGCAAGTGGGGAATGGTGATTCGCCGCCAGCTCGAAGCTGCCATGAAGACACTGCCGCTCATGGCGATTTTGTTTATACCCATCATTTTCGGGATGCGGCACCTGTATAGCGGGAATCCGCAAGAAAAAGCCCATGGTTGGCTGAATGCCACCAAGAGCGACGGTTACCTGTACGACCTGAGCCACGAGTACCTGACCACCCACGGCTCGGCACAGTTCCTTTTTCTCGATGGCTACATCGCCCGGGCGATTGTGTATTTCGCAATCTGGCTGGCCATCGCCTTCTTCCTAAACCGATGGTCTGTCGAACAGGACACGCCGCCGGTACAAAATCTTAGTCCGCGTTTCCGTAAAATCGCCGCGCCCGGGCTGATCCTGTACGCGTTCACCATCTCGTTCGCGGTGATTGACTGGGTCATGTCGCTCGACCCGCACTGGATTTCGACCATCTACGGATTCATCTTCATCGCCGGCGAGTGCCTGTCGGCCATGTGCTTCACGGTAGTGGTGGAAACGATCTTGTCACGCTACGAGCCAACGGCGTCGCTGCTGAAGGCGAAGGAAGTCCACGACCATGGCAAGCTGATGCTCACGTTTGTGATGCTCTGGGCATACTTCAGTTTTTCGCAGCTGCTCATTATTTGGGCGGGCAATTTGCCGAGCGAGATTACCTTCTTCACGCGGCGGCTCAATGAGGGCTGGCAAAGAATCGGGCTGGCGCTGGTTTTGTTTCATTTTGCGGTGCCGTTTCTCTTTCTGCTTTCGCGGGGCTTCAAGCGCAATCCGCGCAAACTCGTTTGGCTTGCGTGCTGGATAATTTTCATGCGCTTTGTCGACTTGTTCTGGTACATCGAACCGAACTTCCACAAGTATTTCTATTTCAGTCCGCTGGATTTGGTTGTTCCCATCGGCATCGGCGGATTCTGGCTGGCGCTGTTCTTTCATAACCTGAGGTCGCGGCCGCTGTTGCCGGTTTACGACATGCACGCGCAGGAATTCCTGGAATACGTGGGAGCCGCCCATGACTGAACACGTGAAGCCCAACAACGGCGGAGGCTTCGAGCGCGAAGATCTTGGCACTCGGCCCATCTTCGGCTTCCTGGTTTCGCTGGTCGTCACGGGCGTGCTGGTTTATTACGTTCTGTGGGGGATGTTCCATTTCATGGACGCTTATGACCGCAAACACCAGCACACCAAAAGCCCGATGGTGCAGGCGGAGCAGGATACGCGTGAGCCTAATAGCGAGAAGACCTACGAGAAAATCAAACAGCAGTTTCCCGAGCCGCGCCTGGAAGACAACGAACGCACCGAGCTCAACGATTTTCGTTATCAGCAGGACGAGACGTTGAGCAGCTATGGCTGGGTGGACCAGAGTGCCGGAGTCGCGCATATTCCGATCACCCACGCGATGGAGTTGATCGCCCAACGTGGATTGCCGACCGCGCCGCAGGCGGCTGCTGCGGCGCCAGCATCTGATGCGGGCAACTCGCAGAAAGCTCCGGCGACCAAGAAAACCGGGAAAGGGAAATCGCAGTGAGAAATATTCCACAAAATTCGGCACCGGCATACTTCGCTGGCGCGAAGGACGGGCGGGGACGCCCGTCCCTCCCAGAACGAGTCTGTGGAGGCGCGGGCGTCCTCGCCCGTGCACTTGTCGTCACAATGACGCTGGTCGCGCTGAGCGCCACTGCCCTGGGACAGAGCATGACTGGCGGGATCATGTCGCCGCCGTCTAACGTACGTCCCCCGGGATTGACGAATGTTGACATCGTGCAACACCTGAATGAGCAGATTCCCGCCGAGCTGACTTTCCGCGATGAGACCGGCAAGCAGGTCCGGTTGGGGGATTATTTCGGCAAGAAGCCGATAATTCTCAATCTGGTTTACTACCGCTGCCCCATGCTGTGCAGCGAGGTGATGGCCGGGCTTTCGGGTTCTTTGAAGGCGCTGAAGTTCGATGTTGGGAAGGAATTTGACATTATCACCGTCAGCTTCGATCCCAAAGACACTCCCGAGGCTGCGACGGCGAAGAAAGCCGATTACATCAAGCGCTATGGCCGCCCCGGAGCCGCGGATGGTTGGCACTTCCTGACTGGCCCGCAAGAATCCATAGCTGCTCTCACCAAGGCCGTGGGTTTCGGGTACCAATACGATCCCAAGAGCGGGCAGTTTTCACACGCAACTGCCATCATGATTCTGACGCCGGTGGGGAAACTGGCCCAATACTACTACGGCGTGGAATATCCGCCGAAAGATTTGCGGCTCGGTCTGATCCAGGCTTCCCAGAACAAAATTGGAACGCTGGCCGACCAGGTGTTCTTGTACTGCTATCACTACGATCCGACAACCGGTAAGTATGGCGCCATCATAAGCCGGATCATTCAGCTCAGCGGCGGGGTAACAGTTGTTTCGCTTGGACTTTTCTTAATCATATTGTTCCGTCGCGGATCGCATGGCGACGTCAAGGAGCTGAATAGGTCTCATCAATATGTTCGATAACTTTCCACTTTGGCCGGTTAACGCGTCCACTCACGCGTTGCCTGTAGATTTGCTCTACATTTTCTTGGTAGTGCTTTCCCTGGGGACAACGCTGGCAATCTTTGTCGTGATCGCCATCTTCAGCATGAAGTACCGGCGGCGTCATGGACGGGAAGCGACACCCATCGAAGGCTCCCTGATTCTGGAAATAAGCTGGTCAGTTATTCCGCTCGGCATTTTTATGGTTATTTTTCTCTGGGGCGCGGTGATCTTTTTTGACGAACGCACCCCACCTCAGGACGCTACCGAGATCTACGTAGTCGCAAAGCAGTGGATGTGGAAGCTGCAGCACCCGGAAGGCCAGCGTGAGCTCAACGAACTGCACGTTCCCGCCCGCCGCGACATTAAGCTGATCATGACTTCGCAGGACGTGATCCACAGCTTCTACGTTCCTGCGTTCCGCCTCAAGCAGGATGTCCTACCGGGCCGTTATACGACCATGTGGTTCCGGGCGACGCGTCCGGGGACATATCACCTTTTCTGCGCGCAGTACTGCGGCACGCAGCATTCGGGAATGATCGGTGACGTGGTGGTAATGGAGCCTGCCGAGTATCAGACCTGGCTGTCGGGCGGAGTTCCTGCTGGCTCGCTGGCGCAGACTGGGCAAGCCTTGTTTCAGCAGTTGGGTTGCTCCACGTGCCACCGGTTTGATGTGCAAGGGCGTGGCCCGAACTTGACCGGCGTATTCGGGAAACCGGTCTCGCTCGAAGACGGACGGACGGTTGTTGCCGACGAGAATTACGTGCGGGAATCCATCCTGGTTCCAGCTGCGAAAGTGGTTTCCGGATTCAAGCCAGTCATGCCGTCGTTTCAAGGACAGGTTAGCGAAGAGCAATTGGACGCGCTGATCGCATACGTTAAATCATTGAGCCAGGCGCCCACAGCACAGGCTAGCGCAGCTTCTCAGAAGCCGAAGGAATAGCAATGGCGACCCCAGCAGTAAGCACGGAACGGAAGAATTACCTGAACGCAGAATACGGCATTCGCTCGTGGCTCTTCACCACGGACCACAAGCGCATCGCCCTTCTGTACCTGATTTCGATCACCGTCTTCTTTTTTATCGGTGGATTCTTTGCCTTGCTGATCAGGCTGGAATTGCTCACCCCCGCGGGTGACTTGATGACGGCCGACATGTACAACAAGGCCTTCACCATGCACGGCCAGGTGATGGTCTTCTTCTTCTTGATTCCGTCAATCCCCGCGGTGCTGGGGAATTTTCTGGTTCCGATGATGATCGGGGCGAAAGACCTGGCCTTACCTCGGATCAACTTGCTTAGCTGGTATATCTACGTCGTCGCGGGAATTCTTTATCTGCACTGCATCGTGACCGGCGGGGTGGACACGGGTTGGACGTTCTACACGCCGTTTTCCACGGCATTCAGTAACACCCGCGTGGTTGAAGCTGGACTGGCAATTTTTATTTCCGGATTCTCGTCAATCTTGACCGGGCTCAATTTTGTGGTCACAGTCCACCGCATGCGCGCGCCCGGAATGACGTGGTCGCGCCTGCCATTGTTTGTGTGGTCGCACTATGCCACCAGCATCATCATGCTGCTCGGCACTCCAGTTATTGCCATCACCCTGGTGCTCGTTGTATTGGAGCGTACGCTGAACCTCGGCATCTTCGATCCTACCCGTGGCGGCGACCCGGTCCTGTTCCAGCACTTGTTCTGGTTTTACTCCCACCCCGCCGTGTACATCATGATTCTGCCTTCGATGGCGGTGATCAGCGAAATCGTCCCCTGCTTCTCGCGCAAGCGGGTCTTCGGGTACAACTTTGTTGCCATGTCCAGCATTGCGATTGCCGCGATCGGATTCCTGGTCTGGGCGCACCATATGTTCGTCGCCGGGATTTCGCTCTATTCGGCGCTGGTGTTCTCTTTCCTCAGTTATCTGGTCGCTGTGCCTTCGGCAATTAAGGTCTTCAACTGGACGGCCACCATGTACAAGGGCTCGGTGTCGTTCTCAACACCGATGCTCTATGCCTTCGGCTTTATTGGGCTGTTTACCATCGGCGGACTCACCGGGCTCTTCCTTGCCAGCCTTGGGCTTGACGTGCATGTTCACGATACTTACTTCGTGATCGCTCACTTCCACTACGTGATGGTCGGAGGTGCGGTCATGGGATACCTCGGCGGCATGCACTTCTGGTGGCCCAAAATTTCTGGACGCATGTATCCCGAGGGATGGGGCCGTGCGGCGGCTCTAATAATATTCATCGGATTCAATTTGACGTTCTTCCCGCAATTCGTTCTTGGCTATTTGGGCATGCCCCGGCGCTATTACGACTATTCTCATATGCCGGAGTGGCAAGGCTTGAATGTGCTCTCGACTGCGGGCGCTAGCATCTTGGCGGTAGGATATCTGCTGCCCATGGTGTACTTCCTGTGGTCGCTGCGCTACGGCAAGATCGCGGAAGACAACCCCTGGGGCGCGACCGGTCTGGAGTGGAGAACGTCCTCGCCTCCGCCAACTTTCAATTTTGATGAAACTCCAGAAGTGACCTGGGAAGCGTACGAATACGAAAAAATGCCGCTTCCCGAAGAGGTGACGCTTGAGCGATAGTCCTCTGGTCGCGGAACACGCCGAGCACGAAGCGCGTCCGGAACTGCGCCATCACTTTGCCGACGAAGAGCAGCAGCGCAATGCCGCCTCGCTCGGCATGTGGTGGTTTCTGGGCACCGAAATCATGTTTTTCGGCGGCATGTTCTGCGCCTATCTGATCTACCGGCTCAAGTATTTTCCGGAGTTCGCCGCTTCCAGCCGCAGTCTGGATCTTACGGTCGGAACGCTCAATACCGCGGTTCTCATTTGCAGCAGCTTGACCGTGGCCCAGGCAGTTCGCGCGGCGCAGATGGGAAAACGCAAGCTGCAAGTGCCATTGTTGCTGGCGACAATCTTCTTCGGCCTGGTGTTCCTTGGAGTAAAGGCTTACGAGTGGAACAACAAGTACAAAGAGCATCACATCCCGACCTTCGACTTCAATGCTAAGGACCTGATGCGGGACAACCAGAAGCTATTTGGACTCGATAAGCTTCAGAACGATCCCAGCAAGGCTCACGAGCTTCAAGAAAAAGAGGCCGAGATTCAGCAGCGCTCACAAATCTTCTTTTCCCTCTACTTCGCTCTTACCGGCATGCACGCCATACACATGGTTGTCGGCGTCGGCATCTTTACTGTCATTACTTGGATGGCCTGGAAGGGAAGATTCACTCCGGAATATCACACGCCTCTCGAAATTGCCGGGCTGTATTGGCACTTTGTAGATATTGTCTGGATTTATCTGTTCCCCTTGCTGTATTTGATTGACCGACGACCGGGAGGTTGAACGCTATGTCTGATCACTCCGGGCACATTGTTCCGAGCAAACTTAATTTGCTGGTTTGGCTGATTCTCATTGTCGCGACCTTCCTCACTGCGTGGATTGCCACCATTGATCTTGGGCCCTTCAATACGGTTGTGGCCCTTGTCATCGCCACCTGTAAGGCCTCCATCGTCGTTCTCATCTTCATGCAGGTCAAATACACCAGCGAAAAGATGACCAAGGCGGTACTGATTTTCGCGGTGTGCTGGTTGATTCTGCTCCTGTTTTTGAGCCTGACAGATTACTCCTCGCGCTTCGCCGGATAAAGCACTGGGTTAACAACGGTTTGTGGAACGATGGGCGTCTCCGCCCGTCAAGCACGGATCTCCACAATCATCCATTCCAGCTTTGCTGATTGCCCAGTGTTATCTTTGATCGTGAGATCCCCCTGGTTTCATGCCTGAGAGCTCAGCAAAACATCCGCATCTTGACGCTGAAGCCCTCGAATCTGCGCTGCGCCGCCATCTCCGCGGTGAAGTCCGCTTCGACAACGGCAGCCGTGCACTCTACGCTACCGACGGCTCCAACTACCGCCAGGCCCCGATCGGGGTGGTCATTCCGCGCGCTGCGGATGACGTGATCGCAGCGGTCTCTATCTGTCGGGATCATGGTGCGCCTATCCTTTGCCGCGGTGGAGGAACTTCGCTTTCCGGGCAATGCTGCAATGTGGCCGTCGTGCTCGATTTCTCCAAGTATATGGCGGAAATTCTTGAGCTTGATCCGCAGCGCCGGACCGCGCGGGTTCAGCCCGGAGTCATTCTCGACCATCTGCGAAGCGCCGCCGAGAAACACAACCTGACTTTCGGCCCCGATCCAGCAAGCCACAGCCGCTGCACGCTCGGCGGCATGATCGGCAACAATTCCTGCGGCGTGCATTCCGTCATGGCGGGGAAGACCGACGAAAACATTGAGGAACTGGAAGTCCTCACCTATGACGGCGTTCGCCTTCGCGTTGGACCGACAAGCGATGCGGAACTCGAGACCACCATTCGCAAGGGCGGCCGTGGCGGTGAGATCTATGCGGGGCTGAAGGCGATTCGTGATCACTATGCAGGTTCAGTGCGCCAGCGCTTTCCCGACATCCCTCGCCGTGTTTCCGGATACAACCTGAATTTCCTGCTCGCAGAAAATGGCTTTCACGTTGCGCGTGCGTTGGTTGGCTCAGAAGGCACGTGTGCAACTGTGCTGGAAGCCACTTGCAGGCTAGTAGAGAGTCCGCCAGAACGCGTTCTGCTTGTGATCGGTTGTAGGGACGTCTATGAATGCGCCGACCTCGTCCCCGATGTGATGTCTCATTATCCCATCGGACTCGAGGGCATGGACGATCTGCTCATCGAATACACACGCCGCAAAGGAATCAACCCCGAAGGATTGTCGTTGCTTCATGAAGGCGGAGGATGGCTGCTCGCGGAGTTCGGCGCTGGAACGGCACGCGAAGCTGAATCGCAGGCACGCGGACTGATGGCATCACTCACACGGTCCACGCATCCTCCAAGCTTCCGGCTGGTCACCGACAAGCGGCAGGCGAGGAGAGCGTGGGAAGTCCGCGAATCGGCTCTGGGCGCGGTTTCTAACGTTCCGGGAGAGCCGCGGACGTGGGAAGGATGGGAGGATTCGGCGGTAGCCCCCGAGAAACTTGGGCGATATCTGCGCGATCTACGGAAACTAACCGAAGCGTACGACTACCGCTGTGTTGTGTATGGCCACTTTGGAGACGGGTGCGCGCATAACCGCATGAACTTCGACCTCGAATCGCCAGAGGGCATCAAGAAGTTCCGCAGCTTTGTGGAAGAGGCCGCGGACCTGGTTGTCTCCTACGGCGGCTCGCTGTCAGGAGAGCATGGGGACGGTCAGGCCCGCGCCGAACTACTTCCGAAAATGTTCGGGTCTGAGCTGATGGAAGCGTTTCAACAGTTCAAAGCATTGTGGGACCCGGAGTGGAAGATGAATCCGGGCAAGCTGGTTCGTCCCAATAAACTGGATGAGGACCTGCGGCTGGGCGCGAACTACCGGCCTTGGCAGCCGGAAACACATTTCAAATTTCCGCAGGACAACGGCAGCTTGGCCCAGGCTACTCTGCGCTGCGTGGGAGTGGGAAAATGTCGCGATTATCAGAGCGGAGTGATGTGCCCCAGCTTTCGCGTGACTCAGGAAGAGGAACACTCAACCCGCGGCCGGGCGCACCTGCTCTGGGAGATGACCAAGGGCGAGGTCATTCGTGGTAAGTGGCGAGACCCGCATGTGAAATCGTCCCTGGACCTGTGCCTTGCGTGCAAAGGCTGCAAGAGCGATTGTCCCGTCGGGGTCGATGTCGCAAGCTATAAAGCCGAATTCCTTGCGCACCACTATGAAGGCCGCCTTCATCCGCTGAACCATTACGGATTCGGAAACATTGACCGCTGGGCACGGATGGCGTCGAAGCTCCCTGCATTAGCCAATTTCTTCACACAGGCCCCGGTCGTGCGAGAGATATCAAAAGCAATCGCAGGCATTTCGCCGCAACGAACCATCCCGACTTTCGCCCGCGAGACTTTTCGCACCTGGTTTTCACGGCGAAAATCCGCGAATGCCGGAGAACCGCCGGTCGTCCTCTGGCCTGATACCTTTAACAACTATTTCCATCCAGAAACAGCCATTGCCGCAGTCGAAGTCTTGGAGGCGGCAGGGTACCACGTGCAATTGCCAGAGAATCCAGTCTGCTGCGGACGTCCTCTCTACGATTTCGGCATGTTGGATCGCGCAAAGAGTTTGCTCTTGCAGACTCTTGATGCCCTGGACCGCGAGATCGCGGACGGAATTCCTGTCGTGGTCCTCGAGCCGAGTTGCGCATCGGTATTTCGAGACGAACTGCTCAATCTTTTCCCGGGCAACTCGCGAGCGAAGAGCCTCTCGGGTCAGGTTTTTCTGCTGAGTGAATTCCTTGAAATACGACCCCGGCATTGGACTCTGCCAACGCTTGACCGCAAAGCCCTGGTCCACGGGCACTGCCATCAAAAGTCCGTCATGAAGATGACGAGTGAAGAGTCTGTCTTGCGGCGCCTCGGCCTCGACTGTCAAATGCCCGCGCCCGGTTGCTGTGGGATGGCGGGAGCCTTCGGATTTGAAAAAGAAAAGTACGATATGTCCATCGCCATCGCCGAACTCGAACTGCTGCCTGCGGTTCGCAAGGCACCCTCAGATTGGCTCATAGTCGCAAACGGCTTCAGTTGTCGCGAGCAGATTCAGCAGTGCACGGGAAGGCACGCACTACATTTGGCGGAGGTCATTCGCCTGGCGATGCAACACGAATCGTAGAGACGTAGCTCGGCTACGTCTCTACGAAAACCCGGCAAGCCTTCCTAAGAGCCGTCCCGCCCTAACTCCACGGTAGAGCGGAAAGAGCCAGTCGGGGATATTGACCGTCTGCCACTCTCCGATGCTGGGAGTAAACGCCAGCCGCCAAGCCAGCCGCATACGGTCTTGCCATCTCTCGCGCGTCCGCATCATAACGCTGAAATGACGCAACGACTCGTTTTCCGGTTCCAGGCCACTCGCGAGCTTGAACTCGATCTCAGATGCCAATTCCTCAGTCAATAATTTTAGAGATCCGGGTGCCCTACACCTGAATAAATTGCGTGCAAGCAACAATGAAATTCCCAGGATCCTCAGGATCCCCAATCGCCGCGCCTCCGCTTCAATCCAGGGCCAATCCAGCTCGAACCGCGCGAGAGTAGCAATGTCGCGGATCATCCCCAATTGTGCCCACTCATGCTTCGCTGCATGAACACACAAAACCAGCATCAGGTCCTCGTGAAGAAGAGTTCGCAGCCGATTACGTTCGAATGCAACCTCAAGTGACCGCTGAAATAGTTCGTCCAAATCGAACTCGACTGAATAGAATCGCGGCAAAATCTGCCACTGCAGTTCCACCAGATTTTTCTCCGCGTTTAGGCCAAACACATATTCGTAACCCGAGCGCAGATACGCTTTTTTCTGGCGCGGAGAAAGCTGAAGACAAAGATGCGGCTCGTATCCCAGTTCTCGGAGCGCCGATCGCGCTCGGGCGATGTCTCGTGATCTGACCAGGAAGTCGAGATCTCCAAACTGCCGCATTGCCGCGTCGCCATACAAGAGATGCGCGAGAACAGGACCTTTGTGGGCCAGGGCCTGAATTTCACGGTCCGCAAAATGCTGTAGGATTCGGGCTAATTCGGCGGAAAAGCGCAGGACTCGTATTGCGTGGCCTTCAAATCGCGCACGAATCGCAGACTGAATGCTGCCGGGGAGATCGTCGCGATTGCAAACAGATGCGTACAACGCGGGTAACAGGCGGTGCTGGTCCGCAAGCCAGAGGACGCGGTCCCAACGCAGGGACGGTATCAGGAACTCCGCCAGGCTGTGTTCCCCCGAATCTTCTGCGCAGCATGCCAGCAGCAGCTCGAATTCTGGTTCAAAACACACAGGCTCTAGCCGAGTTGTAGCCACTTCGATCTGGGGCGCCGCTGCCAGGTTGAGGTCTCCCTGTGAACTAACTATATCCACTTGCGAATTCTGTATCCGAAAACCGTCTTTCCTGTCCATAGAATCTTCTTACAGCAGGGCGAATTTCAGAAGTGCCTGCTCTTGAACCGCCTCGAAGCAAAAAATGACCCGCGTTGTCCTCGATTCCGTGCATAAAGTCTTTCGCCCGGCAGGGTTCTTTTTCGGCCGGGCGGCCCGCACAGAAACCCACGCGCTCAAGGGGGTCTCCCTGAACGTCGCCGCAGGAGAAGTGCTTGCCCTTCTGGGCCCGAATGGCAGCGGAAAAAGCACTACTTTAAAATTGATCTCCACCATGCTCCTGCCAGACCGAGGCCGCGTCGTCGTCAACGGCGCTGATACTCGGTGCCAGGCACAAATCGTCCGCAGTCAAGTCGGGTTCGCCCTGGCCTCTGAGAGATCATTCTTCCCGCGCCTTACCGCAAGGGAGAATCTGGAATTCTTTGCCGCACTTGAAGACATTCCTCGACGCGAGCGCCCAAGCCGTGTTGAATCCATCCTGAATGACATGGGGCTGAATGATTCAGCCGGCAGACAGGTGATGAAGCTCTCCTCTGGCATGTACCAGCGTTTGGGCATCGCCCGGGCCCTCATCAAGAGGCCGTCAGTTTTGTTGCTGGATGAGCCGACGCGCAGTCTCGATGCCGCCGCTGCTGGCCAGCTTTGGGGGCATATTCGCGAATTATCGGGCACAGGCATCACGATTCTTCTCGCGACTCACAATTTCGCTGAGGCTGCGGCTGTGTGCGACCGAGTGGCCGTTCTCCAAAGGGGCGAGCTCCTCGCTGTCGAGCGCGTTGGTAATTTCAGCGTCGAGCAATTGCGCGATTTCTATTTGGAAGCTGTTGGCGAACAAGCCGCTCTGTCATGGCCTGAAGGAGTGCCCGCATGATCCTCGACAAGGCCCTGGCGGTGCTGAAGAAGGACGCCCTCACCGCCCTCCGCTATCACAACGGATTCGTGTTCGCAATTTTCTCGCCAGCAGCACAACTCGCGACGTTCTACTATTTGTCGCGCGCCGTTGGTCCGCAGTTTCGCCCGGAAGGCATGCCGTATTTCTTGTTCTTGCTGGTCGGAACTGGTTTCTACACATTCTTGCTATCAGGAATTCACAGCTTTCTGCAGACGATCCAGGAATCACAGCAAACCGGAACGCTTGAAGTGTTGATGACAACCTGCACGCCGCCAGGCATCCTGCTCTCACTGAGCGCAATATCCGCATTCACCCAAGGAATTATGCAATTACTGGTTTATGTAGGTGTGGGCATGTTTCTCTTTGCTCCTGTTCCGCATGTGAGCATCTTCGGGTGCGCATTGGTTTTCATTTTCTCGGTACTGATTGCCATCGCGATCGGGCTCTTGGCCGCCGGTCTTCAAGTCGCGATTCACAAAGGCTCTGCCGTGCTTTGGCTGCTGGGATCGAGCGCCTGGCTCATGGCTGGAACGCTGTTTCCGGTCGCGGCTTTGCCTCGGTCTGTTCGAGTGCTCTCCAGCTTGCTGCCCTTCACTCATTCTTTGACGGGTATGCGGCTGGCGCTGCTGCAAACGTCAAACTCGGCTGCATTGATGCGAGAAATAGAAATCCTCATCTTGTTCTCCCTGATTCTTGTGCCGCTCAGTGTAGTCTTCTTCTCCTGGACGGTCCGCCGGGCAAGGCAGTTTGGGACCCTGTCCTTTTACTGATGGCGGTTTGCCGTTACTTTAGTTTGCGTTCAGACCGAATGCGGCGGGAATTGCCTCCTAATCTGCCGTTAGAATTCTGATTGAAGTTATGTCAACTGGCGTGGACACACAGCCTCAGCGGCGACGCGGTACAAGAGTCCGTGCGCAGATTCCTGTGCGTGTCACCAGCCTTGATCCAGCAAGCAAGTTTTCCGAAAGATGCCACACGCTCTTGGTCAATCCGCAAGGTTGTGGTGTCCGTTTTGCTCGTCCGCTGGAGCCCGGTTTGCAAGTTCGCGTGGATGACTTGCCGGGTGGCGGGAGCATAACCGCGCGCGTTGCCAGCAGCCTTCCGCCGCCGGAAGGGAGCAAGTACTGGCTGATCGGAATATGCCTGGACCGCCCAGGAAATCTATGGTTCCTTGCGCCAACGCCGCCAGATTGGGGTGACAATGCCTCGGTCCCGAAGTTTTTCCCCGCAGGTGTAACCCTCGCTGGCCAGGGCTCGCTTTCCACTCAGGTTCGGGGCCGCCGAAATTAAAAGTTTTGTAAACTCCGCCCGGATAACTCTTCCAGGAAGCAACCAGACAACCGAAAACTAAATCCAATTTCCGTTGTGAGTGGCACCTGCCCCGAGATGTCGAAGCCCTTTATTCGCGAGCGCGTGGCCCTGTCGCGTGGCATGCTCGTTGCACTTTTACTGGTAGCTTTGCCGGCATTCGCGACCTTGGGAGAAGATGTCTCTTCCGTTCAGTCTGATCAGGCCCACATGAAAGCGGCGGTCCGCGTTCTTCCGAACCAACTGTACTCAGTCCACGAGATGCAAGCGCCTACTGGGACCACGGTGAGGGAATTTGTTTCCCCAGCTGGAACGGTGTTTGCGGTTAGTTGGCAGGGGTTTGCCCCCGACCTGCGCCAGTTGTTGGGGGAACATTTCGATGAATATGTGCAGGCCGGCCGAAATAGATCAAGCCGCCGCGGGCGAGGACTTCACATAGAAACCGGCGATATGGTCTTTGATTCCGGTGGACACATGCGCTTCATCATCGGAAGGGCCTACCTGCGCAGCAAAATGCCCCAAGGGGTCAGTAGCGATGATATCCGCTAGGTCGCATGTCTTATACGCCTTGTGTTGTATCTCTGTGTTAGCGCTATTCGTGGGTTGCGGCGGAAGCAGCGGATCCAAAACTTCTTCGCCTGGTAACAACTCTCAGGCAGTCATAGTTAACTCCGGCCCTCCAGGAAATGGCGGTTACATCAACGGCTTGTTTACCACCGTAACCGTCTGCGCGCCTGGCACCTCAACTTGCCAACCCATAAGTGGTATTTTGGTGGACACAGGCTCGTTCGGGTTGCGGGTTCTTTCCTCTGCTTTAACGGTTTCTCTCGTGCAACAAAAAGATGTGAACGGAAACTCCGTGGGCGAGTGCGCTCCATTTGCCAATGCTATTACCTGGGGCCCGGTGAAAACTGCAGATGTAAAGATTGCTGGGGAGGCGGCCAGCGCCATCCCCGTTCAGGTCATTGACCCGAATTTTGCCGTGATTCCTTCCGGTTGCAGCGCAAAGGGGACTCCGCAAGAAGACCTCATGGGTCTGGGAGCAAATGGAATCCTGGGCGTCGGCACGTTTATCCAGGATTGTGGTGGTGCATGCGCCGTGACAGGATCTAGCAATCCTGGTTTCTATTACGGGTGCTCCAGTTCATCCTGCCACGTGATCGCTGAAAGCGCTTCGAAGCAAGTGCAAAACCCCGTTGCTTTTTTCGCCGGTGACAATAAATAATGGTGTCCTGATAGATCTGCCGGCTGTTCCTGCCAGCACTGCAACTGTGAGTGGTTCTGTGATTTTCGGCATCGGCACCCAGAGCAACAACTCACTAGGCAGCGCTCAGGTACTGACAGTTGACCCCAACACCGGGACTTTTACAACCACGTTCAAGGGGCAGTCCTATCCGGGCTTTATTGACAGCGGTTCGAACGCGTACTTTTTTCTGGGTTCGAGCAAGACCGGGATTTCTACCTGCCCAAGCCCCGAAAGTGCCTTCTATTGTCCGTCGTCTCCGGCCGCTCTTTCGGCGAAGAACATCGGATTTAATGGTGCCAGCAACACTGTTACTTTCACCATCGACAATGCCAACCAGTTATTCTCACACTCGGGCGATACCGTGCTTCCCGCGCTTAGCGGGCCTAATCCGGGAGCATTCGACTGGGGACTGCCATTCTTTTTCGGCCTCAAGGTTTATACCGCCATCGAGACCCGCAACACCCCTGGTGGGCCCGGGCCGTACTGGGCGTACTAAACTACTCACCCGTTCCAAGCAGCGCAACGAAGTGCGGACTGCCGGAATCAGATGCGGTGATGTACACGCTACCGATCCGCTGTCCTGAAATTGCTGGCTTGAAGGAAACCTGAATCGTGCAATGAGCGCCCGGAGCGAAGTCCTTCCCGCAGTCACTGCTTTCAGGGAAGTCGATCCCCGAGGCGATAACTTCCGCCAGAGTAATCGTCAAACTTGTAGGATTGCTCACCGTGATTATCTCGGGACGGCTCTCGGAACCTACAACTTGCATCCCGAAATCGAGGTGGGTGGGAGAAACCTCCAAGGAAGTTGCTGCCATTTGGCTATGGGTCAGGCCCTGCATGACCCAGATTGAGAAGAAAGTGCAAACTGTCGAAAGCAGCCGCGCTTTCAAGACTTGCTCCCACGAGATTTTTTCAGGTCACGCACCGAGTCTACGGTCTCGCGCCAAAGATCGCTGTTCCCAGGCGCACACAAGTTGCGCCTTCTTCGATCGCAACCTCGAAATCATGGGACATGCCCATGGAAAGCACGTCCATGCGAACCGCGGGCAGCTTTCTGCTGTGGATTTGAGCGAACAACTCACGCATTTTGCGGAAATAGGGCCGAGACTGCTCCGGATCTTCGCTGTACGGAGGCACGGTCATCAGTCCGCGAAATTCGAGAGACGGCAATTCCGGCGCCGCAACTAAGAGATCTTGCAGTTCTGCGGAGTCCGGCGCTACCCCGTTCTTCGCTTCCTCTCCTCCGATATTGACTTCAATAAGCACGGGCAGTCTCTTGCCCATTTCCGACGTCGCAGCGTTCAATTTGCGCGCCAGGCGGACTGAATCAAGCGAATCTACATTGGCGAAGATTTCCACAGCCTTTGTGGCTTTGTTGGACTGCACATGGCCGATCATGTGCCACTCAGCATCATGCAGATCGCGCAAAGATTCGCCCTTTCCGGCAAACTCCTGCACCCGGTTTTCGCCGAAGATGCGCAGTCCAGCATCATAGGCCGCTCGAATCTGCTCTGACGGAAATGTTTTGGTCACAGCCATGAGCACTATTTCTTGAGTCTTGCGTCCCGAGCGGAGGGCGGCGGCGGTGATTCGCTCCTGCACGTGCGCTATGTTCTCCGCCAGAGCCATAAGAGCAATAACCACAAAGACACGAAGGCCCACGAAGGAATCCGAATCGTCTTGTCTTTCCTTCGTGGACCTTCGTGTCCTTAGTGGTTCATGGTTTACATCATCGCAGTCGGAGGCGCCGGTTCCTTGGGATCGCCAGCAGCAGTAAGTGGGAGACCGATCATCAAAGCGGCCAAAAGTATCATTACCACAAATCCCACCAGATACAGGGGATGTTCGAAGATCCTCGCAGATGCAACTCCCGCCGCCCACCTTGCCGCTGATTGCAACCAGGGTTGCTGAGCCAAAGACAACGCTACCACGGCTGCCCAAAGCAGTCCGAAGACCGATTCGCCCGCGATCAGTCCAGACGCGGTTAAGACCCCAGCGTTCTCGACGCGAGCCTGTTGGGCTTCGTTGAATCCGCGCTTCTTGGCCACCCAATCGCCGAATGCGCGAAAGAGTCCGCCCACGAAAATGGCGAAGGTGGTCTCGAAAGGCAAGTACATGCCGACGGCTACGAGCATAGGGCTGCGGACTTGCATCATGATCATGGCGATGCCAAAGAAGATGCCGACTCCCACGAGCGGCCACGGCATGTCCCCGCCAACGATTCCCTGCGCCAGCATGGCCATGAGCCCGGCTTGCGGAGCCGCGAGTTGACGGCTCCCAAAACCAAAAGCTGTATTCAGAAGAGCCAAGGGGAAGTACATCACAAGACTTGCAACCACGACCGCGATCAGCTCCGCACTTTGAATTTTGGCGGGAGTCCCGCCGAGGATGTAGCCGACTTTGAAGTCCTGCAGCAATTCTCCCGCAACCGAGGATGAAACGCAGACCACCGCTGCAACTCCCAGGACCGTTGCAACTCCGGATGGCCCGGAGACTCCCAGAAAAACCATAAGCAGCGCAGCAATCAGTAGCGTGGACAGAGTCAATCCGGAGACGGGATTGTTGGAGGAGCCGATGAAACCGCACAAGCTTCCGGAAACGGTGGCAAAGAAAAACCCGACGACCAGCATCACTACCGCAGCCAATATCGCGGCCAGCTTCAGCCCCGGCCCGGAAAGATGCATGTAAAGAAAACACATGAGGACAAACATTAGAGCGATCAGGCTGAAAACAACTTTTGAACTCATATAGCGCTCAGTGCGCGCTAGCTTGGACTGATCGGCGGCGGTTTGGCGGAGGTCCGCAAATGCCCGTCCCAGGCCCACAGTGAGGCTTTTACGCATTTTCAGAAGGGTATGTGCAGCACCGACCAGCATTCCGCCGACCGCGATGGGCCGCACGATAAAGTGCCAAATCGCGCCTGCCATCCCAGCCCAGTCGTCTGGCGTGTCTGCGGGAAGATAGTTCTTGAGTTGCGGTCCCATGAGAAATATGAGCAACGGGACGATGAGTCCCCAAGCTAATACACCGCCGGCAAATTGAATGGATGCGAGCCGGAGTCCGATGATATAGCCGACTCCAAGGTACGCGGGGCTCACGCTCGGAGCGGCGAAGGTGGTCGCGCCTCCGGCGGCCAGGATGTTAGAATCTGCAGCCGTTCCCAGCCGGACTTGGCTGTGGCCCAGATTTCCTATTCGTAGGTGAATATCCTGGTCGGCGGCAAACAGCCCAAAACGTCCCAATATATAAACCAACCCGCCGACGCCGATGTTCCAGAAAAGATACTTCGCCGCTTGCGCGCCCCGCCGCCCGGCCTTGTGTATTTCCCCGGCAGCTACCGACTCCGGAAATGGCAGTTCGGGATCTTCCACCATACCCCTGCGCACGAGAGAGATGAAGAGTACGCCCAGGACGCTGCCGACCATGATTAGAGCTGTCGTCTTAAGGTAGGCGTCAGCGAAGCTGAATGACGGCCATGCCTTCGCCATGAGGAAAGCTGGAATCGTGAAAATAGCGCCGGCCGCAATTCCCTCGCCAATTGTTCCCGAGGTGCGCGCGATATTCTCTTCGAGCACGGTCCCCTTCCACAGTCGGAGCACCGCCATGCCAATGACGGCTGCCGGATAAGTAGCAGCAATGGTGATACCCGCACGCAGTCCCAGATAGGCGTTGGCCGCCCCCAAGATGACCGTCATAACCAGTCCCAGCAGAACAGCCCTTAAGGTGAACTCCTTCATCTCCATCGTTTCGGGGACAAAGGGCTGGTGTTTCTTGGGGGTTTCTGCCGCATTCCTGGTGCTCGAATCGCTCATGAGACTCCTCTAAGTATCCAGTTGGCCCGATTTTAGCCGCGCCGCACCTTAGCATGCCGGATGGCCGATTTACAAGTACGATGCGGCCTTCTAAATGGATGCTGAATTCCGGCGCGTCAGAGATATAATGTGAGTAGCCACACGTCTGATCAGCCTTCCAGCAAGGTTTTGGGGTCTCAGATGTTTCGAAGCGAGTATCGTTGTCCGGACTGCGGCGGTTCGGACGCTTACCGTTCCCGGCGCCGCTCTGTCCTGGAAAAGTACGTGCTTCCACTCTTCCTGCTACAGCCGGTTCGTTGCGCGAATTGTTTTCGAAGAAGCAATGCTTCGATGCTCGCGACCGTCCGTGAGCGGGGACAGAGGCCCACGATGAAGCCGCGTGCTGCCGCCTGAGTAATTGCTTGTGCCTCAACTCCTCGCTATACTGGAAGGGATTCGTTCGGCTGGAGCCTGACCAGGCGCCGGGCGAGGGAGGGCGGTCTTCAGCAGTACCGGAGACACAACTCGCGCGACCGTTCCCGCAATGCGAAACCTGCTGAACTCGGCGGTTTCAGGGGCGGCCATCGTCGCACAAGGCCTGTTTGCTGCGCTGTTCCCCTCGGATTGTCGTCTTTGCGGCATCCCTTTGGAAAATATTTCCCGGCTCCCCGTGTGTCCCAGCTGCCTTTTGGCGATGCAACTGATCTCGGGCGAGACTTGCGACATTTGCGGTGAACGGTTGCCGGGGCTTCAGCGCTTATCAGACCTTCAGACTTGCGCTGCTTGCCAGGAAGCTCGGCCCAATTTTGCGAAAGCTGCAGCTTACGGTTCTTATGAAGGCGACCTGCGCGAACTCATCCACTTGTTGAAATACGAGCAGGTCGCACCTGCTGCGGGCGCGTTGGGCAAGATGCTCGGTGAAGCTATCGACAAGTTGGGAATCGAGTTTGGTGCGGTCCTGGTTATTCCCGTCCCGCTGCATTCCTCGAAACGACGCCAGCGCGGATTCAACCAGGCGGAGTTAATCGCCCGGGCCGCGCTGAAGCAACCACCAATGGCGCAGGCCGAGCTGGCGACGGATGTGCTGGAGCGCCGCCGCCCCACCGTGTCACAAATTGGCCTGACCCGCCCACAGCGCAGCCAGAACATACGCGGGGCATTCCAAGTTGTGCATCTAAACGGAGTATCCGGGCGTAATATTTTGCTAGTCGATGATGTCTTGACGACGGGGACAACGGCGTCCGAGTGCGCTCGCGTTTTGCGGAAGGCAGGAGCTAAACAGGTGTGGGTGGCAACGGTAGCGCGCACGTTGAAGAACAGTACGGCGAGCTTCGAGATCGAGCCAGAGTTTGAAACCGCCGCACAGTCATCATGAAAATGTCGGGACACAGGCACAACTCCGGAGCAGACAACGGGCGGCATACCGTCACCGCGGCCGTGTTTGGGATCAGCATTCATCAGCAGAGCGATGGCCAGGCGCTGCACGCGCCAGTGCTGGTGCTGAACGCCTCTTACGAGCCGATCAATGTCTGCGCCGCGCGCCGCGCCATCGTGTTGGTCTTGAAGGGTGTGGCGATGGCGGAAGAGGAAAATGGTCACTTTCTGCACGCCGCGCGCCTGACCTTGCGCGTGCCATCGGTCATTCGTCTGCTGGAGTACCGCCGCATCCCGCACCAGACTCGTGCACTTTCGCGAAAGAATATTCTGCTGCGCGATCGCAATACTTGCCAGTACTGCGGAGAGGTCTTGTCCTCGAGTGAATTAACGCTGGACCACGTGGTCCCGCGTTCGCGCGGAGGCGCTTCCAGTTGGGAGAACCTAGTCGCCTGCTGTCATCCTTGCAATCGAACGAAGGGCAACCAATTGCCGGCTGAAGCAGCGATGAAGTTGATGCGCGAACCACATGCTTTCAACCTGCACACCAGTCGTCACATCATGCGCTTGATGGGCCGCTCCGACGATAAGTGGAGAAAGTACCTCTTCTATTAAGTGATGCTTCAGGGATTCACGCCCTAACAGGCTCCGGAAAAACTCGATGTTGGACTCGATTTTGTGTGGCGCAGCGCTTCCACCGTTGCGATAACCGGCTCTTTTTCCAGCAAGGCGGCTTTAGGCTCCAAACTGCGCAAAAGTCAGGAAATGCCCGGCGGGATCTTCCACTCCGATCTCGCGTGCGCCGTAGACGCTGAGAACGAACTATTTTTCTCGACGCTGGCATAGCTCTGATACATCAACTCGACCCCTCCCTTCTGCAGCGAAACAAACCCGATCTTGTTGCCCTCGGGAACTTCTATGGCGACTTCGAAGCCTAGTCGCTCTTCCCAGAATCTAACGCAGGGCTCAACTTCGTCTACCAGCAGTACAGACGTGATTTTCTTAACAGTCATCAGATTTCTCCTTTGTCAGGTCTCGACCTTAAGGGAATAGGCTGTCTAATTTTTCCTTGCCAAAGCATGGTAGTCTTATTTAGACTAGTAACACCACCATAAGAAATTCCGAAGTTCCTGTCAAGGAGATTTTATGACCGGCGAAGAACAGCAGTTGAGCGATCTGGTTTCGATTGGCCCGGCGATGTTACGCGATTTCGAACTCCTTGGGGTTCGGACCGTGGCGCAGTTGGCACGGCGCAATCCGGAGAAGATGTACGAGAAGCTCTGCCAAGTCACCAGCCAGGCGCAGGACATCTGTTGCCTGGACGTATTTCGGGCGGCCGTAGCGCAAGCGAAGAATCCGAATCTGCCGATCGAGCAGCGCCTATGGTGGTACTGGAGCCGCAAGCGCAAGGCAGGCGATGCCTGCCACTAGGAAGCGCGAGCTGACGACTCCCGACTTTGTGCTCCTCAGCCTGCTCGCGGAACGGCCGATGCACGGCTACCAAGCCAATGCAGAGCTGGAACGGCGTGAGGTACGTGATTGGGCGGGCATTTCGCGGCCACAGGTGTACTACTCGATCGAGAAGCTGGCGCAGTTCGGGCTGGTTCGCGCATCCGAGATTGAGTTGCCGGCAGCGGGTCCTGAACGCAGCGTCTTCCAGACGACCGTCAAAGGGCGCGCAGCCCTGGCTGATGCGCTGGAGCGTGAGGAGTGGGCGACGCACCGTGAGCGGCCACTGTTTCTCACCTGGATCGCTCTCTCCTGGCAGGCGAGGCCCGGAGTGTTCCGTCAGCAGATCGAGCGCCGTCGGGAATTTCTGGAGAACGAGCTGTCGCGGGAGGAAGCGACGCTACGATCGATCAAGAAAGAAGTAGGTCACCGGTTTCATGAAGCCGTGTGGATGGTCAGCCTCATGATCGAGCGGTTCCGTGGCGAACTGCGCTGGCTGCGGAAACTGGAGCGCGAACTCCCACGGCGCGCTGCCGCGAAGCACTTGTAGTATGAGAGCCAGAGTAGGCCATCCAGCGGAATCCGCGCCGCGGGACACTAGCGGATACAACCAAAAGCTTGCCTTGACTCACAAAATCACGAAACCTGGGCTGCATCTAACTCGCGTCGACCCCGTCTACCGCAGCCTCCTAAGGCTTCAGGCTCTAGGCTTCAGGCCTCTGGCTCTAGGTTCAATCGAGTGTGCGCAACTCGACGCAGAGACAAAGTGCGAAATGCACCGATGCTCCGGCCGCAAAGCGGCGGCACATGATAGCCTGGCACGCGAAGTGGAGAAACAAGTCCCTTCAGGGAGCGGCACCGCAGTCGAGCCTACTGCGGCTTCTGCTCGTCCGGCTGTTTATCCGGACTTTCCTGAGGATTCGCCTTGGGCAGTTCCTTGCCCTCGTAAGTTACCCTGACCTTGGAACCGAAGCGTTTGTAATCGGTGTAGGAAATGATTTCGCGGATTTGAACGTCCGAGTAGGCCGCCTTGCGGAAGTGCAGGGTGTCCTCAGCCTTGGTGTACGCGGGAAACCAGTACCTGCCGTCAACCTGCTCCCGCCAGGTAGTGAACTTCGGGAAGAGATTTTCGTTGTTTTTCTTGCGGATGTCCGGCACGGTTTTGCCCGATGTTTTGACCACTTGCAGGTCGGCGTCGTCCACCCAAATTCGCCCCTGAAAATAGCGCTTCTTCCCTTCAATTTTCTTGGGAGCGATGTCGAAGACGTAGCAGTGCAGCTCATCTTCCTTCTGTTGGCCTACGTAAAGGATGTCATACTCCGGGATCTCGTCCGAGGTCAGCACGAAAGGCAACAAGTGCCGGATGTCCTGCAGGTCCTCCGGCGACATTAGAATTTCGGTCAGTGAATTTTGGGGTGCAAACACAACGTTCTCCAGGTGCCGCCCCTGATTGTCATAAGTCACATCGAAGACCTCGCGATACTCCCCAGTGACCGTGTCTCCGTCCATCGTCTGCACTCTAACGTCTTGGCGAAATGTGTATTGGTCGCGCGCTTCCCTGAATTCCTTCTCTTTAGCCGCGAACTTCTGAATGATTTCCGCCGAGGTAATCCCTTTCGGGGGATCGGGAACGAGCGGCCCTTCTTGCGATAAGGCGAGAGGCGCAAGAGCCACTACGGCCGCAATCAGCGGCAAGGCAATTCGAATCAGCTTCATAGATTGAGGTGAAAATTCCTTTAATTGAGCCTACTCTAAAGTTAGATGCATCGAAAGGGCGCAAGTTGCCGGGACTGCCGCGCACGTCGGAACGATGTTCAAACCTGGAGTTGCTCGCTGAAATGAAGCTGTTGCCTAAGCTCCGGCCGGAGCCGGCTCGACCTCACCCACCACCGCATCCAGATGCTGCAACGTCTGGTCCACGGTAAGGGAGTACATCTCGCGTCCCACGCCTTCGCCGGATTCGAGCGCAGTCTTCAGGAAATGTCCGGCAATCTCGATGGCCAGCGCGTCGGTAATTGTCTTTCCCGCGCGCCTCTGATACTCATTCCACGCCGGCAGCGGCAGAACCACCCAGACAGGACGCCCATCAACCAGGAACTTGATGTCGACGGCATCGGCATGGCGAGTCGCAACCGCGACAATAAGCGCCTGATAAATGCAGTGGACCCGTTTTTTTGTCCAGCGATCGAACGCGTGGAAGTCGCGATACATGAAGCTAAGAATATATCAATCAGGCAAAATCGGGGCAATCATCCCGGAGCCGTGGTTGAAGTCTGACGGCTGAAAGCTCAGTGCTGCTGGTCAAATGGTCGGCCCTAGCAGACAATTGTCGGCTTTCTGCTGAACGCTGCACTATGAGGTTATTCAGCGGTGAGGATCAAATTCAAGCTTCACGTCCAGGATTTCTTTGGAGACAGCCGGGGCATATCTCCACAGTTTTACTGCCTTCATCGCGGACTGACCCAGAATCGGATTTCCTCCGAGCAGCTTTGCGCTTTCCACGGCCCCGTTGGGCGTAACGACAACCTCTACTCGTACTACTCCCCCAACGTAAAGTCGCTTCAGAGTCTCAGGATAATCAGGCTCTACCCGGGTGATCACTTTCCGTTCTGCTGCGCTATGGTCGTGCGTCTGCGACGCGAGTGGCATTACGCTGAGAAGCAGAGCCATCAAAAGCACGCCTGGCGTCAGGAGAAGCCTGCACCAACCCAGCCTCTGCCCGCCCGCAATTTCGCGCTTCAACATGATTTCCATCACCCCGTAAAACCGGCTACGGCAGTTCTACACTCAGCTGGTAAACCTCTTGCGTGCTACGATCGCGCACAAACATCGAAGAACCGTCGGCGGCGCGGCCTGTCCAAAGCCCGAATGGCCCTGCGTAGCGCTCAATTCCCTCCAGCGCGAAAACCCGTTCGGGATCACTCTCGCCCACCTTCACTCTTCGAATTGACTCTTCGTCGGTGACCAGATCGTCGAAATAAAGATATTTGCTGTCTGCAGACCAAAATGGATAGTTCACCGCGCCTGCAGGCTCGGTCAGCCAATTTGACCATTGTTGAGTATTAAAGTCGAAGAGCTTCACGGTGGTGAAGTCCGGCGACAGCGCGGCAATATAGCGTCCATCCGGCGACCAACGCGGACTGAATAGCCCCTCAGATCCGGGAACGGTCACAGTTTTATGCGTCTTCAAGTCCACAATTCGAATGTTCAGGTCGCCAGTATCGTGGACGAAATATCCGAACATAATCCGCGTGCCATCAGACGACCAACTGGCATCAATCTGGTTCCGGCTCTCCGCCAGAATATCTGCAGCACTTCCACCGTCGGGAGAGATCACAGAGATCTTCAACGGTTTGCCCGGTTGTATGCTGGCATAAGCAATATGCTTTCCGTCCGGCGACCAATGCGGCAATGCCGCGCGTTCCGGTGCAAATGTGAGTTGGAGCCTTTCGCTGCCGTCGGCATGGCATCGCCATAACGTGCCTTCAGGAACGGCCACATACGTAACCCATTTGCCATCCGACGAAAAATCGAGATCAGTCGCTGAAACTCCCGAAATCAGGGGGACGAACTTCTTGCTTTCGGGATCATACTTCACCGCCTCACCAGCCGGTTGAACCCCGATGGCCCAAATTTTCTTGTTATCGCGGGCCGGCGAAGCATTTCCAAAAGAAATGGGGCCGGTAGTCAATTGAATCGGCTCGGGCTTGCCGTGTCCGGAATCCGGCAACGCCCAAAGCGTAGTGAGCGCGCCCTGAGTTACCTGAAAAATGTAGTAGTGGCCGTCGGCGGTCCAACTGCCACAGCACGCCACGGAGCTGTTCTGCCAATCGGCCAGGAGAGCATGCGGGTTTGATCCGTCTCGACCAACCTCCCAAAGCGAGGTCGTATTCACCGCCGCATCACCAACCGTGAAACGAATCCGTTGCCCGTCTGGAGAAAACCGGGGCGTAAACACCGACCCATTCGCCGTGAACAGTTCACGCGCTTGATCTCCCTTTGAACTGGCCAGGTATAGAATCGAACCTTTACCAAAAGCGAGTTGCTGACCATCCATGGACCAGGAGGCATCGCGTCCGCTCAGTTTGCCAACTCGTACCGCAGACCCAGTACCAACAGGCAAAGCCCAGAATTCGTTGTCGCTCGATCCACCTCGGACCGGCGAAACCAAAAGCTTGGTATGGTCGGCTGAGACATCAAGCGCTTGCAGGTCCGAGAAAACACTACGAACTAATGTCCGGTATGAGTTGTTCAGCGATACTCTGGCAATAACGTGACGGGCGGCTGGAGATTCGCTCACGTAAAGATGGGAATCGTCCGACAATAAGCTGGTCTTGCTAAATCCGTCATGCGTGACCTGAACGACTGAAGTCACTCTGGGCAGTGCAACTGCCGATCCCTGCACGCGGCTACCGGGGAAAGCACCGGCGACGGCAACGATTCCGGCCAGCATCAAAATGGCCAGAAACGAAAAAATCTTGAGTGCCGATACCCTCTCACTATCGGTGGTCATGGGCGCATGCTAGCAAGAAGACCTTCCTGCGAGGCGCGGAAAAACGTAGTTATGGATTACGGGAGTAACACCTGATGAGACACCCGCCCCGGAGGCTATCAGAAAGTGCGAGTTGGTCCCGAAACATCGGCTTACTGAAAAATCATGGTTTGCTCGCCTTTAGCGAAGTGGCCTGCGAAAGGTATGGGCGACACCTCTCGGGATTATTCCCGAATCACGGATTATGGAAGTAATCGGGTGGTGGTCGGCCCTGGCAGACGATTTTCGAACTTTTCTGCTCAACCGCGACAGTTTTGAACTCTCGCTTTCAGCGGCTTAGGACTGAACTACGCCGAATGGGTACACTCTAGCGGACGATTTTTTGAGTTTTTCTGGGTTCCCCAGGGTCCGCCCAGAGTTGCCCAGTAGTTGGCGAAATCGCGATATTTCAACAGTCTCAACTTGGTAGCATGACGCCCTGGGGACTCTTCCATCGGGAAAATCGGAATGTCGACGACGATTGCGGGTTCCCCGCTGCCAGACAAATTCTCGCACATCTTTTTCGAAGTCGCGCTCCAAGTCCTACCAGAGTTTAACTACGACGACCTTGTCTATTTGAGTCTGCTTGTGAGAGCTCAACAACGAGAGCCACTATATTTTTCGCTCGTGGATGCTATCCGAAAGGTTCAGTGGATGAAGCTGCAGCCAGGCGGCCCCGGACTCTCTGGCCGTATTTCTAAACGACCTGTTGGCCCTTGGCTACAACGGCGGCAATCGTGATTTCAGGCGCGACACGTTTAAAAAGAAACTGGCATCTTCACGCGCCTCTCAGGAGCCCGAAAGCTCTGACGGCAATCACAACTACTGCTGCGACGAGAGCGACGCATTATTCCACGCCGGAACTGATTGAGAATTGGGTTGGTTCGGTCGATGAGCGATACCGTGATTTTACGCCAGCGATGTTCAACCGCTTGCAAGCTCATGCTCGATTTTCGACGTCGGCCTTGGCCACCACGCCAAGTTGGTGCGTGCTGTATGATGAGCGACCGGTATGAAAAACCCTTTCAACGTCGTAGCTGCTGTTGGTCTCGCTCTGGGCGGAGTGTTTGGCATGGTTGAGACCGTCATCACGCAACGAAATCTTCAAGCGGCTTCGTGGCGTATAGACGGTGTTGCTCTGGTCGTAGCTACCGCCTTGCTCATCCTCAAATTTTTCAGAAGTGGAAATGATGTTGTCGCTGCCGGGTTTCTTGTATTCGCGATTGGGGAGGGCCTAATCCTCTCTGGGACAGCGACCACCCTTGCCGGAAGCGTTCCGTCGTTTGCCGCGGGCGCGGCATTATGGTCTGTGGCCCTTCTGCTCACCAGTGTTCCCAGGGAATTCTCCGTTTGGGCGCGCGTCTGGCAGGTGCGATAGCTTCAATTCTTTTTGCGATCACTGCGGCAAGGATCTTTTGGGGGGAACAGGTGCTGCCAACCTCATCGCCGCTGCCCTTCTTTGTATACCCCTTCCTCGTGCTAGCATTTGTCGGCTGGATTTGGACGCTGCTCAAAGCGGCCTAAGAATCAGCTTCGTGCTCACACGATCTAACTCGCAGCCGGGTCAATGATAGCGGTGAGAGAAGAGGGCTAGGCCACAAAGAAACGGCGAAATCCATTTCTCAGGGAAAGCGGGGCCTCACAGCGGCTGTGTTCCGGGGAGTCGGTCATCCGTAATGGCCGCGAACTCAACGTTCGCTGTCATCACTACCGAATCTGGCCTCTGCCTGAAATTGCTCGCCAAGATTCTTTACGACGGCATTCAAGCCAGCGGCGATCCTGTCCCGGCAGCGCTCAATGGAAGAACGAGCGAGTTCGTCCATGGAGTGTTCGAACTCTTGCAGAGCATCCGCCGACTGCGTCTTCAGCGATTCCGTAACTGACGCGACGATCCCTTTTTGAACAATCCTCATGTTTCCAGCCGCTTCGTCCATCTGGTTCCCAACTGTCTGCGCGCTGCGTGTTTTCAATTCTTGCAGAATGCCGTCGGCGACGTCTTCGATTTCGTTGCGTGTATTGCTCAGTGTGTCGGAGGCCATCTGACTTAGACGTCCGTCCAGACCTGACTCCCACGACCGTAGTGACTCGTCCAACGTGCTTATGCGGCTATCCAACTGCTCAATCTGCTCATGCAGACGCAACGATTCCGCTGCGACCTCCAACCGAAGTTGCTCCAATTCTTCGCGCCGCGTGTTGTGTTCGTCATTCAGGTTGGTTTGCAGGGATACCAGGAGCTCGTCACTGGTTCGCCTAAGTTGGTGGCGCCCGTCCACCAGTTTCCGCTGCAAGTCTCCGACTCCATCGCGCAATTGTTCGCGAATGGTCTCGACGATGTGCGCTGAAATCTGACCCGCCCGTTGCTCGACGACTTCGAGTTCTTCTTTCGAGCTGCGCTGAAACTGTTCTTGAACATCGCCCACCATTTTTTCAATTGCCGTCTTCGCCGCCGACAGCATACGAGTGGACTGCTGACGCGCCTCTTCGATAACTTTCGGACCTAGATCCTGCCGTAACCGTTGCTCCAGCTGCTGTTCCAACTCCGGAGGAATACTTGAGAGTGACACATCAAAGCGGCTGCGATTCGCGTCGGCGCGTGCCAGCTTCTCCTTCATGGCCGTAATCTCAGCATGGAGCGGGCGAACCAATTCCACGATCACGCTTTTTACATACTCTTCCGATAATTTCGGCCTAGCCTCTGGCCATTCGCTGGGCCCGCCGGACAACTGGACAGGGCTCTGAGCAGGCGCTGCTAACTGTGGGACTTTCGGCAGAGCGGAGGTTTGCGAAACAGTCCAATCTTTGGGAAAGTTTTGCAATCCCCAGAAATTTCCCGAGTGCTCGAGCCTCGCGCCCAGTCTCCAGCTCTGACTGTCCAATTCCATCGGTTGGCACGAGACGACCTGGGCTGTCGCCACCCGACCCTCTTTGCTGCGGAAGTGGAGTTGGACACCAGCGTCAAGTTTCACGCGCGACCGGATTGCGCAACCATGCGCATTCACCACCAGAGTTTCACAGAGTTCAGAAAAGTGTGCCCCGTCTAAGCTGGTAACCAGTATTGGCATCGCGACTGGAACTCTGGAACTGCGTCGAGGTGAGACGAGAGTATTTTCATTGTGCATACGTAAGCCTTGTGGTTCGAGGAATGGACTTCATGCTGTGCCGAAACGGGCGGAGTACCACCTTGGTCTCACGATACCTCTAAACTTGACTGCGTGAGGGCACTCGGAAGTATCAACCGCGAAGATCCCGTAGGCCAATGCACTGGCTAACTTTAGTAACCGATATGAGCCGACAAACCGCAGCTTCTCTACTGCCAAGGCGGCTGTTGCCGCCGACGCTTCAGGCGACGTGGATCAGATAGAACCTAAACAGGCGCTATCACTCACTGCTAATCGTGGTCCGAGAACGCGGTTCAAACGTGTTGGATGAGTGTGCCCGCAACTTGCTGCGAATGCGGGATGAGATTGATTGGTCGGGACGGGCAGATTTGAACTGCCGACCCCTCGCACCCCAAGCGAGTGCTCTACCAGGCTGAGCCACGTCCCGACTCTGGTTCGAACCAGAAAGTTCGAACGGGGTTGACTAAGAAATTCTACACCACGTCAATGTCGCTTGCGCTTTGGCGGCGGCTGCTCTTTTTCCAACAACGCGAATTGAATTTTCTTTTCGACTGGATCGATGCGGTCCACCAGCACGCGCACAAGCTGTCCCAGGCGGTAAGTTTTGCGGCTGCGCTGGCCGATGATCTCGCGTGTGTTCTCGTGATAGGTGTAGTGGTCGTCGACCAGGGTGTTGAGCGGGACGAGTCCTTCGACAAAGAGGTCTGTGAGTTCGACGAATAGGCCGAACTTGGTCACGCTGGTGATGAGTCCATCAAAGTCTTCGCCGACGCGGTCCTGCATGAATTTGGCTTTTTTCCATTCCATCAACTCGCGTTCCGCGTCGTCCGCACGACGCTCGGACTGGCTGGATTCTTCAGCGATGGAGTGAAGTTCTTCGAGTGGAATCGGACCATCGGTGAGTGGAATCGATTCGCGGTCGCGGCGTTTGGACCACGGAGAAGGAGCTTCTGCGCTGGTGTGGCGCGGCCGCCCCGGCCGCGAGTCTTCAGAGGGCAGCGATGAGTCCGGGTTCGATAAGCCGCGCGCGGGGCGCCCGCGCCACACTCCCACTGGAACTTCTCCATCCCAATGCTCGGGAGAATCGAGCAGCACCTGCTTGAGAATCCGATGCACGATCAGATCTGGATAACGCCGGATCGGCGACGTGAAATGCGTATAGGTCGTGGCCGCCAGTGCAAAGTGGCCCGGGTTTTCTTCCGAGTATCGCGCCTGCTTGAGCGACCGCAGCATTAAATAAGACAAAATTCGCTCTTCCGGCTTGCCAGCAATTTTCTCTGTTAGCTTTTGATACATGCGCGGGGTAATGTGCACTTCTTTCGGAATTTCCAGTTCACGCGGTCGTTTTCCGGTGCCGCGGCTGGCGCGCCGATCACTCTTGAACTGCACCCGCTGTATCGGAAGAGCCCCGACTCCGAGCGAGTATCCGAAAGTCGCGGCGATGACTTCGAAGTCGTAAACCCGCTTGGCATCCGGCTTCTCGTGAATGCGATAGAGCGAAGGAATCCCTTTCCCTTCCAGATATCCGGCCACGCATTCATTGGCCGAGAGCATGAATTCCTCGATGATGCGGTGAGCGATGTTGCGCTCAGAGCGGGCAATGCTCTTCATCAGTCCGAATTCGTCAAACTCGATGACCGGTTCTGGCAGGTCAAAATCAATTGAGCCCCGGCGCTCGCGTTTCCGGTTCAGAATCATCGCGAGTTCGCGCATCAGCTCGAAGCTCTCTATTAGCGCCGAATACCGCGTGCGTGCAGATTGGTCACCTTCGAGGACCGCATTCACTGCGGTGTACGTCATGCGCTCGGTGGAGTGGATGAGTCCATGGCACAATTCGTAGCCAACGATTTCGCCGCGGTTATCGATCTGCATCACGCACGACAGCACCAGACGATCCACCTGCGGTCGCAGGCTACAGATATCGGTTGAGAGCTCCAGCGGCAGCATGGGGACAGCGCGGTCAGGAAAGTAGACGCTGGTGCCTCGCAGCCGCGCTTCCTGGTCCATCACAGAATCTGGCTGGACGAAATGCGCGACATCGGCAATGTGAACTTGCAATTCGAAGTTGGCATTTTCCAGGCGCCGGACGAACACCGCATCGTCGAAGTCTCGCGCAGTTTCGCCGTCGATCGTAACAATCGCGAGCTCACGAAAGTCGCGCCGCTTGCGGATCTCGGCCGAAGAGATGATCGGCTCGGTCTCTTCGGCCTGCCGAAGCACGCCCGCGGGAAAACGGTGCGGCAAGTGGTACTTGCGGATGATGATCTCGACATCCACGCCAAAGTCGTCTTCGTAGCCAAGAATTTCGACCACTCGCCCACGCGCGTTCTGTGTGGCTGTCGGCCAATCGGTGACTTCAACATCAACGACGACATTTTTCAGATCGCTCCAGTCACCACGCCGGGTCGCTTCTTCGCCCAGAACACGATGCTTGGAGTTCCTCTGTGTCCTCTGTTGTTGAGAAACCGAACTAACCACAGAGGGCACAGAGGAACTCTCCGGATATTCCGACCCATGGGGAATCACGATCTCCTGCGAGATTTTCTGGTCCAGAGGAGTGACGTAGTTGTGACGGGAGCCGTAATGGAAAATGCCGACCACCGTGGGATGCGCCCGGTCGACTGGCCGCAGAATGCGTCCCTCAGCTCGGCCGTCATCGCGAATGTTCGTGACCTCAAGCAGCACGCGATCTCCATGCATGGCCGAACCCACGACGGGAGGCGGAATGAAGATGTCCCCAGAGATGCGCGATTTCAGGTCATTCAGTTCCCGGCGCTCCTCCCCGTGCAGGCCCAGCTCCCGCACAAGCTGTTTATATCCAGCCGTCTGCTGCGGCTGGCGTTGGATCTTTTTCAGGATGGTGGAATCAGGCAGCATGTTTGAAGTTGCAGCAATTTTGCAGTTGGCCCTTGGGAGTCCCTACTAAATGCTAAATGCCAAGTGCTAATTGCTGCCACCGGGAGTGACCAACTCGGTACGTAATCTGTTCCGGAGTCGGTGGAAGCCTTTACACTCACCAAGGTAATGAGGTCCGTCTAAGGGATTGCCCTGAATTATGCCCGAAATGCACAAACTATCGGGATTTTCCACAAGACGAACGCATTTCCAGAGAGTAGACTTTGTTTGGACTCCGAGTTGCGCATTCGGCCCATAACAACATTCCCCAAAAGGAAAGGATTTCTTCTCAAATGTGGAAGCCTACAAATCAGCCCACGGCGCCAGGTCGTAGCACCGAGCCGGAGCGTACACCTATGTCAGCGCCGAGCGCTCCCGCGGTAACCGAAACGGCCGCCAGTGCTCCGGTGCGTCCCGTTACGGCCAGCACTGCGGACCAGGCTACCATCGGGAAGTCTCTTGTCATTAAGGGTGAAGTGACTGGATCCGAGTCACTGTATATCGATGGCCGGGTTGAAGGTTCAATCAACCTTGCCGGAAACCGCGTCACCGTTGGCCGTAATGGCGTAGTCGCAGCGAACATCAATGCTCGCGAGATTGTTGTGCTCGGCAAAGTTCGTGGCAATCTGACGGCGAGTGACCGCGTGGATATTCGCAGCGACGGGTCGCTTACCGGCGACGTTGTTGCCGCGCGCATTTCGATCGAAGACGGCGCGTTCTTCAAAGGCGGAATCGACATCCGCAAAGCTGGGCAGAAGCCCAACGGCGAAGACAAGCCAGCTGTTCCGGTTTCGTCCGAAGCCGCAGCCGCCCGCGCTTAAAATTTCATCTCTCGCTAAACAACAGGCGTCCTCATTCGAGGACGCCTGTTGCTATTTCGACTTGTTCTGGGGCAGGCCTCCTTCCAAGAATTCTCCTCTCCGCATACAATTACTGAATTCGCTCAAGGGGAGCCGTGCCACTTTCCTCAGGAACTAAACTAGGGCCGTACGAAATCGTAAGCGCGTTGGGCGCCGGCGGAATGGGTGAGGTCTATCGCGCCCGGGATTCCCGGCTGGACCGCACAGTTGCCATCAAGGTGTTACCGTCTCACCATTCCTCAGATTCGGCCCTGCGGCAGCGATTCGAACGCGAAGCCCGCACAATTTCACAGTTCTCCCATCCCAACATCTGCACGTTACATGATATTGGCACTCACGATGGTCTTGATTACCTTGTAATGGAGTACATCGAGGGGGAAACTCTGGAGCAGAGACTGTCTAAAGGACCGATTGCTCCGCCGCAGGCCCTCGCGTACGGGATTCAAGTGGCCGATGCCTTGGACAAAGCCCATCGTGCCGGCATTATTCACCGCGACCTGAAGCCCGCCAACGTAATGCTGACCAAGTCCGGCACCAAACTTCTGGATTTTGGCTTGGCCAAGCTACAGGAGGAAGTTTCGGTGATGGCGGCCGCGCTCACTGAAATGACGGTTGAGACAAAACGGCTCACTACCGAAGGCATGCTGGTAGGCACATTCCAATACATGGCGCCGGAGCAATTGGAAGGAAGGCAGCCAGATGCGCGCAGCGACATCTTCGCATTCGGGGCGGTCTTGTACGAGATGCTCAGCGGCAAGCCTGCATTCGGCGGAAAGACTAAAGCCAGCATGATTGCGGCGATCCTTTCCTCGGAACCGCCACCCCTATCCACCGTACAACCACTCGCGCCGCCTGCGCTTGAGCGTGTGATCAAGCAGTGCCTGGCAAAAGATCCGGATGAGCGCTGGCAGAGCGCAGGAGACATTGCCCGGGAATTGAAGTGGATCGCCGAAGGCGGGTCTCAGACATCTTCTCCAGTTCAAATTATTCCGCACCGTCGCAAATTGTCGTATTTGCCCTGGGCGATGGCTGCGCTTGGAGTCGCGCTCGCCATCATATTCGGAGTGTTGTGGGCGAACCGGACGCCCAAACCCCAACCAGTGATTCGCTCGCTGATCCTGCCTGAAGAGAATACGACTCCGCTGATTACGCAAGATAATGCCGGCCCAGTGGTGCTGGCGCCGGATGGAAGTGCTCTGGCTTATGTCGCTACGGATGCGCATGGGCAAATCTTGCTGTGGGTCAGAAAACTGAACGAAGTTCACGCTCGACCCATTCCGGGCACGGACGGCGCCAATTTCCCCTTTTGGTCGGCCGATAGCGGCAGCCTCGGTTTTTTTTCGGGAGGCAAATTAAAGACGATCTCGCTGGAAGGAGGTTCACCTACCTCTGTGTGTGACGCCGCATTAGGACGTGGAGGAACCTGGAATTCAGAGGGAACCATTCTTTTTGCGCCGACCTTCGAAAGCGGCCTCTTCCAAGTGGCAAGTTCCGGAGGAACGCCCCAGCCGGTGACCAAACTTGACAAGTCAAAGCACGACAGCCACCGCTGGCCGCACTTTCTGCCGGATGGCCGGCATTTTCTCTATTTAGCTATCACCCACAACAGTCCGCGTGATCCTAACAATGGCGTCTACTTTGCATCGTTAGATGGCAAGGAGAACCGATTCTTGATGCAAAGCGACACTCAAGCGGAGTACGCTTCCGGTCGCCTGCTCTTTCTGCGCGAAGCGGCCGTTGTCGCCCAGCCGTTCAATCCTAAGACGGGTTCTCTGGAAGGGACGCCGACGCCCGTAGCGGAACAAGTACTGATTGACACCGGAACGTGGAGAGCAGCGTTTACAGCGGCAGACGGAGATGCTCTGGCGTACGTTTCTGGCGGAGCAGCGACAAACCAGCTCACCTGGTACGACCGCTCGGGCAAAAACCTGGGCGTGGCCGCTGAGAAGGCTCTAAACCTCAATCATGTTCGGATTTCTCCGGATGGACGAAGCATAGCTGCTGATCCTGGTGAGTCTCTTAATGACATCTGGATCTACGACGTCGCGCGAAAGGTCAGTAGTCGGCTGACATTCGGACCAGGGGCTATGGACGCCCCCGTGTGGTCACCCGATGGAAAGTGGATCGCATATAACAACCTGCAAAATGGTTATCTGAATATTTATCGAAAGCCTACCAACGGTATGGGACAGGCCGAAATACTGCTGAACGGAGACGAAAAGAACGTGCAGAATTGGCCGAGCGATTGGTCTCCGGATGGGAAATCGTTGCTCTACTCTGTAGGCGATTTAGTTGGCGCAGGACAGTTGTGGGAGCTACCGCTCGCCGGGAATGATCGCAAGCCACGCCACCTGATGCCGAGCGGCTTCATCACGATGGAAGGCAGATACTCGCCGGACGGTCGCTGGATCACATACACTTCCAATGAATCCGGCAGGTTCGAAGTGTACGTCATCCCGTCGGTCGGAACTGGAGGAAAGTGGCAACTTTCGAGCGCCGGTGGCCAACAACCACTGTGGCGGCGCGACGGTAAAGAACTATTCTACGTGGGCTTGGATGACACTCTGATGTCTGTTCCTATCGCACTGAAATCGGACTCGGTTCAAGCAGACGCCGCCCGTCCGCTTTTTCCGCTGGGTAATTCCATCTTGTCCGTCAATGGACTCGTCGCCCCGTACGACGTCACTCCAGACGGGAAGAAATTCCTCGTGATCACTGCCGAACAAGGAAAATCTTTCCCGATCAATCTAGTGACAAATTGGACCACAGCCCTGCAGAAATAGAAAAGCTGAATGGCGAAGACAAGCCCATGACGGTTCCCGCAGAAGCAGCGACTGCCGGCTGAGAGCAGTTCCCAATTTGAGCCTACAAAAGCGGGCGTCCTGAAAAGGACGCCCGTGGTTTCTGGGGAAAATAGCGGCCCTTACTGGGCGAAATTACGATTGCATTTACAGGCTTTCCGCGAGTGCCAGCGCCAGCCTGCCGCATCCAACCCCCGGAAAGGAGCATACCAGTGGCGCTTCCAGACATTTCATCCGCCAGCCAGCGGGAATTCATTGTTCCTGCCCCGTTGCCACCTCGCACCGATCGCGATGGCAAAGCGGTCAGAAACCTGATGCTGCTCTCAATCTCTGACGAAGAATTCAGCGCTGTCCGGCCACTTCTCGAACCCGTGGACATGCCGCGCTACCGCGTCCTGTACGAACAGGGAAAAAAGATCGAGCATGCTTATTTTCCCAACGAAGGAATGGTCTCTCTAGTCATCGTGGCGAATGATACCAGGAGCGTAGAAGTTGGCATTACCGGGCACGAGGGAGTCGTGGGACTTCCTCCGGTGTTTGGGTTCAAATACGCGCCCACGCGCGCCATTGTGCAATTGCCCGGCAGCGGGCTACGCGTTCCAGCGAACACGCTGCGGGAGACATTCGATCAATCCCCGAGTTTGCGGCACATGGTCGAGCGCTACGTGCTGACCCAGCAATTACAGGTGGCCCAGATCGCCGCCTGCAACCGCCTGCATGACATGGAGCAGCGGCTGGCGCGCTGGCTCTTGATGTGCCAGGACAGCGTGAATTCCGAAATGCTGCCATTGACCCACGAATTTATTGCCCAGATGCTGGGTTCAGGGCGGCCAACCGTCACCATCGCCGCCGGCGTACTGGAGCGCGCAGGCTTGATCCAAAATGCTCGCGGAAGCGTGCGAATAGTCAATCGTAAACGCCTTGAGGACGCTGCCTGCGAGTGCTATGGGGCCATTCACAACTTCAATGGTGGCCTCAGCCTGAAGTAGTTTCTGCTGCTCTCAGTTCGTTGTCGAACAGACACATTCGCGCGTCACATCTAGCCTACGCAACTGGTTCTCCCCAGAAACTTAATTTGCGCGGGCTTGCAAGAGGAGCACTTTTGCAACGTACGAATGTTCGTAGTGAAAAGAGAATGATGCCAACCCATCATTCCAATGCCAGGACAGAAGCTGGCGGACGGTCAGTGGGAAATGAAATTCTGAACTCAATCCCCGAGAGTGAGTACAACCTCATCCGCCATCACCTGGAACACGTTCTGCTTCCTCATCATCACATCCTTCACGAAGCGGGAGAGAAAATTGAGTTCGCATATTTCCTGGGCGAAGGGTTGGCTTCTCTGGTCGTGATCACCAGGGATGGCCGCAGCGTTGAAGTAGCTATCGTGGGGCACGAGGGAATCGTGGGCACTCAGCTCGCGGTAGGTCTTCATCGCGGACCCTATCGCAGCATTATGCAGATTCCCGGAAATGCCGTGCGAATCAAATCAGATTTGCTGGAAGAAAAATTGTCTCAGACGCCAGAGCTGCGGCTGATCTTGAACCGCTACGTGCTCATCCAGGGATTACAGATTGCGCAGATTGCCGCATGCAACCGCCTGCACGAAATTGAACAGCGCCTGGCGCGCTGGCTGCTGATGTGCCGGGACCGCGTCGATTCCGATGTCCTGCCAGTGACCCACGAATTCCTGGCGCAAATGTTGGGCACGGGACGGCCTAGCGTCAGTCTTGCAGCCGGCATTCTGCAGAAAGCCGGCATCATCGAAAACTTGCGCGGAACCGTAAAGATCCTTAACCGCAAAGGGCTGGAATCCGCCGCATGCGAATGCTACAAAGCCATCCGCCACTTCAATGGCACAATGGCGCTTCAGCCTTCTATGGATGACTAAGGGCTGATTCGGAATCTTCAGCCTGTCGCAGGACGCCGACGGCGCAGGGCTTGCGGCAATTTTGATTTCATCAGCCACAGCCCCAGCGCGACAGTGCCCGCCCAGCTTCCACTGATCAGGAGGAGGGCCTTTAGGTCTGCTACTCGACTGCCTTGCAAGTCCACCAGCTTCGCAATTTCAAAACTCAACAATCCTGCGAACACTGAGATCACTAGAGCCTTGCCGATTTCTTTCCACTCGAGCCCGGACGCCGGGACTAGGTTGCGTTTATGTAGCAGGAGAGCAACTGCGAGACAGTTGGTCGCTATCCCCAGATCTGATGCGATCACCAGTCCCACAGCCGAAAAGGTGTGATACAACGCCGCGTACACAGGGAGAGATGCCAACGTAATAACGCTGCTGGCAATCATTGGCGTTAATGTGTTGCCTGCGGCATAAAAGGCGCGCGCGTACAGGCCCTGAGCCGACCAGAAGGCGAGCGAGAGTGAAAACCAGAAAAAATAGACGGCAGTGGCTCTCGAATCGGAGAACAGCAAGTGTCCGCGCCGGTAAACCAGGTCGATCAGCGGAAGCGCGGCGACAGTCATGAAGCTGGAAGCAAGCAGCGCGGCGGCGACGATCCGGTAGATGGAGGCGTTCACGGTTTGCGCAAATTCGTCCAATCGCTTCTCGCCGAACAGCCGGGCAAAAAATGGCAACGACGCCTGGCTGGCTGCCTGGCCCAATACAGCCATCGGGACTGCGAACAAGCGCTTTGCATAATTCAAACGAGTAATGTCACCCACGCTGCCGGAAGCAAAATATCGCAGAATCCAGTCGTCCGCAGTGACCAAAGAAACTCCCAGCATCAGAGGAATTGACAACCGTACCCATTCGCGAAACGCCGGATTGTGCACGTCGAACGAAATTCTGTAACCGATGCCAACCCGAGCCGCTCCAACGGCGTTGATCAGGAAGATTCCAACAAACGCGCCTGCGACCGCGCCGTAGGCTAGCGATGCGATCCCGAAGCGATGGGAGAAGAGCAGGCCGCCCAAAATAATTCCGCCGTTGTAAATCAGCGGACCGATTGCTGGCAGCAAGAACATCCGCCGTGAGAGCAGGACCGCCGAGACCACTCCCCCAACATAGAAGAACATCTGTGCCGGCAAAAGTATGCGGGTGAGGTGAACGCAGAGCGCAAACTGCGCCGGAGTGAACTTGCTGAACATGAGGTGGTTAAGTTGAGGAGCAAAGATTTCGGCCAGCACAATCCCCAGCCCTAGCACCGCGGTCATAATCGTGATGATCGCGGAAAAAGTCTTCCGCGCATCCTCTTCTCTTTTTTCGGCCAGGAACCGCGTATAGATGGAAACGAACGTGATCGAAGCTGTGCCCCCTGCGACCAGATAATTCAGCCAGTCAGGGATGGTGAAGCCGGCGTTATAGGCGTCGGTGACCGAGTTCGCGCCGAAAGCCCAGGCAATGTATACCTCTCGCAGAAAGCCAACCACACGCGACAGAAGAATGGCGGTTACCAGCAGTATGGTGGCGGAAAACGCCGTGTGTTCGTGCGAGGGCCGAAAAATCCTCAGAAAACGCCGGAAAACAGACATGGAGCCGGAGTTCAGAGTCTCTGAGGAGGCTTGCATTAAGGCCGATTTTACACGCAAAGGCTGAGCTTGCCGGTGACCCGCACAGCACGTGCGGCAACTCTTTTTTGACAGTCGGAATCAATAGACCGGATAATCCCAGTCGTGCCGGGTCAAGCTGCCACTCAGAATTCACCGGGTTCCGCCCTGCTGCGGCGCTCCTTCCGCAGGATCTTCCCTCCTGCCGTGCGCGGCGAGGGGGCGTACCTGTGGGACGCTCGCGGAAAGCAGTATCTGGATTTCTCCGGTTCAGCCGCAGTGAACTTCATCGGACATGGGGTTGGGGAAGTTGTTGCGGCGATGACCGAGCAGGCCAAGCAGCTCGAATTCGTCCATGGCAGCCAGTTCACAACACCTATTGCCGAGGAATACGCGAACGAACTCCTCACGTTTGCAGGGGACAACTTTCGCGGCGGCGCCGTTTACTTTACCAGCGGCGGCTCGGAGGCGATTGAAGCCGCCTTAAAGCTCGCCCGGCAATATCAGGTTGAAATAGGCGAAAACGAGCGGTCGCAGATCATCAGCCGGGACAAAAGCTATCACGGCGCGACCTTGGGAGCGGTCGCGGTATCGCGGAATAAACACCGCCGCGAAATCTACCGGCCCATGTTGCGGGAGTTCGCCAGCGTGGGCGCGCCGTATTGTTATCGCTGCGCCCACGATTGTACGGATAGCTGCTTCGAATGCGGCCAGGAATACGCTGCCGAGGTCGAACAAGCCATGGCCAACGCGGAAGGCAAAGTTGCCGCCGTCATTCTCGAGCCGGTCAGCGGGGCGACGCTAGGCGCAGTAGCCCCTCCGCCTGGCTATCTGGAAAAGGTCGCCGATATATGCCAGACCAATGGCGTCCTGCTGATCGCCGATGAAGTCATGACTGGTATGGGACGCACCGGCCGCAACTTCGCGGTTGAACACTGGGGTGTGGCCCCAGACATATTGGTGACCGCAAAAGGACTCTCCAGCGGATATGCGCCGCTCGGAGCGCTGATCATCTCCAAGCGCGTCGTCGATGCGATCTCCTCCGGCTCCGGTTCCTTCATTCACGGATTTACTTACAGCTCGCACCCCATTTCGCTGGCGGCCGGATGGGCAGTCCTGAATTACATCGGGGAACACAAACTGGTAGACACCGCCAACTCCGATCGCGAAGGTAGCACCGCTGCTTTGCTGAAGGACACTCTTAACCAGCTCCGGCAGCTAAATGCGGTGGGAGATGTCCGCGGAATTGGCCTTCTATGGGCAGTCGAGTTCGTTTCTGACCAATCCACAAAGGCTCCGTTCTCTTTTGAGACGAATTTCTCCGGACAGGTCGCCCAAGCCGCAACCGAGCGCGGTTTGCTCGTTTATCCCGTGCAAGGCTGCGTTGACGGAGATTGCGGTGACCACATTCTGATTGCTCCCCCAGCCGTCATTTTGCGAGATCAGGTTTCCTGGGCATGCGGACAACTGGCGGCCGCTATTGAAGAAACGTCCGCCCGCGCGTGACGGTCTGCGAAAAGTGCTTTTGGGTGGAGCAGGGCCTCTGGCCCTGCGCTAAATAGCCTGCGATGAATCCGGGCTTCAGCCCCTAATGAACTTAACGGGCACTTTTCTGCTGCCTGGGTAACTTGTGTGCTGCGTGTTCTCGTTGGGCATCACGCTAACGAGTGCTAGACTCGCGCGTATGCCTGTGAGCGAAAGCCTCGAGCCCGGACTCTACCTCGTGGCCACGCCCATCGGCAATCTCGAAGACATCACTCTGCGCGCAATCCGTGTGCTAAAGCAGGCTGACGTGATCGCATGCGAGGACACTCGCCAGACTCAAAAGCTCCTCAATCATTACGGCATCGCGACCCGGACCGTCAGCTATCATGAGCACAACGAGGCCTCCCGCGCGGCAGAGCTGATTCGCGAACTCGAAAAAGGCCTTCGGATCGCAGTCGTTTCGGACGCTGGTATGCCCGGCATTTCCGATCCTGGGTTTCGCCTGGTTTCGCTTGCGATCAAGCGCGGAGTTCCGGTCGTGCCCATTCCCGGGCCTGCGGCATTTCTCACGGCGCTGGTTGCGAGCGGGTTCCCCACGGAGTCGTTTTCCTTTCGCGGATTTCTGCCCGCGAAGAGCGGTGCACGGCGTAAAGAACTAGAGAAGATTCTCAACTCTGGCGAAGTGCAGATTTATTACGACGCCCCTCACCGTATCAAAGAAACTCTGGCGGATGTTGCTGAAGTGCTCGGTCCAAACCGCCCCGTTGTCGTCGCCCGAGAGCTGACGAAAATCCATGAGGAATTCCTGCGTGGGTCGGCGGAGGATGTGGCGCAAACTCTAAACGCGCGTGGCGAGGTCAAGGGAGAAATCACGCTCGTGATCGGCAAAGCTGCTGAAGGGCAGAGTGCGCCGCGCGGGACTTCAATCCCCGAGCGGGTCGAACAGATCATGCGCGAGGAGAAGTTGGATGAAAAGGCTGCGCTGAAAAAGGTGGCCAAGGAAAGAGGAATTTCGAAGAGCGCGGCGTACCGGGATCTGCAACAGCAGAAGTAACGGCAGGGTTGAGCCATGTTCTTCAAGATTGTAGGCAACATCTCGGACGTTGAGACAATCGCCACCGGGAAGGGTCTTCGAGAGAGGCGCCGATTAAGGAAGCTTTACGGCGGCTCGCACTGGCGCAAGCGGAAGGGAGTCGCCACAATCGAACTCGCGGATGGTACGATTTGCCTAGCCGAACTTCACTGGTATGAAGCCCACGGAGTAGGATCAAGAGAGTTTAAGATTAAACGGATTCTGGACGAAATATGAGACGTACGGAAAAGAGCTTCGTGGTTTGCATCAATAATAAGGGCTACCCGGCCTCGCTTGAGGTTCGCAAGCTGTATCAAGCGATTCCTGATGAACGTGCCGCAAAAATTCGTCAGGTCCGCGTGATTGACGAGTCGGGCGAAGATTATCTCTATCCGGAGAACTATTTTGCCTCGGTCCGCTTGCCACAGGCGGCGGAGCGGGCGCTACTCAGGGCGAGGTAGAAACGGTTTTCCGCTGAAAGGAGGGATTCGGAAATAGCTCACATAGATCGCCGGTACTAGAGCTACAGAGGCCGGCAAGTACGAGCATCCAACCACGATTGACCCTATTTCCCACTCAACTCCATCTTTACCGCCTCGCTCACTTGCTTCCCATCCACGCGCATCCCTTGCGTGGCGAACTTTGCCATGGCGTTTTTCATCACCGTGCCCATGTCTTTCATCGTAGGTGAGCCCATTTCGGCGATGACGGCTTTTACTCCGGCGACAATTTCCTCCTCGCCAGCGGCCTTGGGCAGATAACTCTCGATCAGCACGATCTCGGCGGCCTCTTTGTCGGCGAGTTCCTGGCGACCGCCTTTCGTGAATTGCTCGACGGAATCTTTGCGCTGCTTGATCAGCGTGCTCAGCACTTGCTGCGATTCTTTGTCGTCGAGGGGAGCCATCTTTTCGACTTCGCGGTTCTTGAGCGCGGATTTCACCATGCGCAAGGTGGAAAGGCGGTGCTCATCGCGTGCCTTCATGGCTGTAGTGATGTCTTTTTGAATTTGTTCGCTAAGGCTCATAGTTGAAACATTATAGAGAAAGCAGTCGTTGGTCGTTCGTCGTTGGCGAAGAAAAGCAGAAAGCAGGTTTCCTCGACTGCGCTGCCGTCCCGAGAACGGGACGACATGCTCGCTCGGAATGACAGGGAGATGGGGCTGGCCGAGGTGGAATCACGGAGCTGATCAGTCGGAGATCTGGCCAACGACAAACGACGAATAACCAACGACGGCCTTTGACGACCAACGACCAACCACGGTTTTTCCGATACACTAATAGGTACTTTCCATCTTCCCCGACTTCATATCAAAGGACTATCGCAATGCTGCTAAAGAACCGTCTTTTTACTCCTGGCCCCACTCCTCTTTTGCCTGCGGCCCAGAACGCCATGGCTGCATTCACCGCTCACCATCGTACGGCGGATTTTCGCGCCCTCTTCACCCGCGTGCTGGCCGACATGAAAGATTTCATCGGCACCTCGAATGATGTTTTGGTGCTGGCCTCATCCGGGACAGGCGTGATGGAGGGCTCGGTCTCCAACCTGACTTCTCCAGGCGATAAAGTCCTGGTGTTGACCGCCGGAAAATTCGGCGAGCGCTGGCGCGATCTGACCAAGGCCTACGGCTGCAACGTGGACGTTTTGGAGAAGCCCTACGGCGACACTTTTGCTCTGGACGACGTGCGCGGAAGGCTCACCCCGGAAACACGCGCGGTTTACGTGCAAGCTACTGAGAGTTCCACCGGCGCGCGCCACGATGTGAAAGGCATCGCTAAACTAGTCCACGAAAACGGCGGCGACACCTTGCTGATCGTCGATGCAATTACCGGCCTCGGCACAACTCACTTCGACGTGGACGGATGGGGTATCGACGTAATCATCGGCGGATCGCAAAAAGCCCTGATGATACCGCCAGGCCTCGCGTATTGTGCGATCAGCGAGCGGGCGTGGAAGCGCATGGAGACGGCAAAGAATCCGCGCTACTATTTCGACTTCCGCAAAGAACGTAAGGCCGCAGCGAAGGGAGAGTCAGCCTACACTCCGGCAACGTCGCTGTTTGCCGCCCTGGGGGCAGCTCTCGACTTCATCCGCCAAATGGGCAACGGCGACCTGGTTGCAGGACGCAAAGCGCTGGTGGACAACGCCGAGCTGGCTGCCGAGGGTGCGGCGCTCACTGCGGTCACCGCTCCAGCGGGAGTTGATTCCAGCAAATTAGTGAAGGAGTTCCGAGAATCGTTCTCAGCAGTGGTGGCGAACGGCCAGGGCGACATGAAAGGCAAGCTGTTCCGCATTGCTCACATCGGCTACTACGACTATCTGGATACGGTTGGGATTTTGGCAGCGCTGGAACAAGTGTTGGCCAGGACCACTGGCGGGAGCGTCGAGTATGGCGCGGCGGTGCGGGCGGCCCAGGAAGTCTATGCCCGTAACTTATCCGATAAGCCGCAACTGATCGAAGCTTGAGGACTGCGCGTCGAAACTGTGCCTGGTCCCAAGTCTAGTTGATTGTAAAGTTCATCGGTGCCGAAGTCGCAGCCGAGGTGCCACCACCATATATACCGCCGGGAGTAGCGGGATTTGTTACGGTAACTGGCACGGTGCCCTTATTCATGATCGCCGTAGCCGGAATCATAGTCGTAAGTTTGGCCGCGCTGACCCAAGTTGTAGTCATGGCCGCGCCATTGAAATTTATGACCGCTTTCGCGGCAAAGTTCGTGCCATCGACTTCCAGGGTGAAGGCAACGCCTCCGCCATTTGTGCTGTTATTTGCGTTGTTCGGAACGAGCTGGGCGATAGTGGGCATTGTGCCCGGTTGCACGGGCGTCGTGTGCTTCGAGTAGCCACATCCAACGCTAAGGGCGGTGAGAAAAAGAACGAATAGCAGCTTCATGAGTTTTCTCCGCGAGAGTCTGCAAACTGAAGTAAGTTTAGGAAATCCGGCACTTCGGAGTGTCTGAATGCTGTCATTTTCTTGTAAAGGAATCATTGATCATGAAAATTGTGGTTGCGGAAAAGATGTCGGCCTCGGCTGTGAATCTGCTACGTGAGCCCGGGTGGATAGTGGTCACGCCCGACCAGTTGAACGGAAGCCTGGCTCAAGAACTGGAGACTGCCGACGCGTTGCTGGTGCGTTCGGCGGTGCAGGTGGATGCCGCACTGCTCGCCAATGCCTCTAAATTGCGCGTCATCGGGCGCGCTGGCGTTGGAGTGGACAACATCGAACTCGAGCCTGCTACCCGTAAAGGCATTGCGGTCATGAACACGCCGGGCGCCAACGCCGTGGCAGTGGCCGAGCAAACCATTGGCCTGATGCTGGCCATGGCACGATTCACTCCGCGCGCCAATGCGCTGATGCATGCCGGCAAGTGGGAGAAGAAATCGCTGCAGGGCACCGAGCTTCGTGGCAAAACGCTGGGAATCGTCGGCCTGGGAAAGATCGGCCTGGAGGTAGCCAAGCGTGCACGTGCTTTCAACATGGAGATCATCGGCCACGATCCGTTCGTCTCGGCGGCTATCGCCAAAGAAAACGGGATCAAGCTGGCCACCCTCGATGAGGTTTATGCCGCATCAGACTATTTGTCGCTTCATGTTGGCCTGACTCCGCAGACACAGAACATGATTAACGCGGAATCCGTGAAAAAGATGAAGCGCGGAGTCCGCCTGGTGAATTGCGCGCGTGGCGAACTGGTGGATGAAGCGGCCTTGGCGAGCGCGTTGCAGGAAGGACAAGTAGCCGCTGCCGCGTTGGATGTGTTTGTACAAGAGCCGCTGAAAGATTCGCCGCTTCAGAAAATGGACAATGTCATCTTGACGCCGCATATAGCCGGTTCCACGAACGAAGCGCAGGAAGCCGTGGGTCATCAGATCGCACTTCAAGTTAGGGAATACCTCAAGCATGGCGTGATCCAGAACGCGGTGAACGTCCCCTCGGTTTCGCATGAAGAATATCTCACCTTGAAACCGTACATCGTGCTGGCGGAGAGGTTAGGGTCGTTTCTCGCGCAGGTCAGCGGAAGCTCGTTGGAAGAAATTTCCCTCAGCTATACCGGACATATCACTGAGTGGAAGACGGAGCTCATCCGCAATGCCGCAATCAAAGGCATTCTGAATGTGGCGGTCGAAGAGAAGGCTAACTTGGTAAACGCCGCCAGTCTGGCGTCTTCCAGGGGCTTGACCGTCCATGAGGAGCGCAAGCCGAAGGCTTCAACCGGCGGCGCGGGCAGCGTGCTCTCCATTTCAATTAAGACGCAGCAGACAAAACATGTTGTCAAAGGCGCGATACTGCGGGAAGACACGCCACGCCTGCTGCACGTCGACGGCATTGACATTGAGGCGCCGCTCGAGCAGAACCTCATCTACATGCGGAATCAGGATGTACCCGGCGTTATCGGAAAGGTGGGCACAATTCTCGGAAAGCATGGCATTAATATCGCCAACTTCTCCTTAGGCCGGCGTGGTGGCGAAGCGCAGCCCGGCGTTCCGCGAGAGGCTATTGCAGTGGTGCACGTGGATGGCAGTGTGCCCGACGTAGTGGTAAGCGAACTGAGCGGCATTCCCGCGGTCCAGCAAGTAAAAGCAATTCGCCTCGAGTAGTTTCGTTACTGATTGCGGGTCGGAAAGGAATGGAATGCTGAGGAAAGCACGGCTGGCAGTTGTAATCATTTTTGCGCTGGTATCTTTTACGCAAGCGCAGGATGTAGGTCATTTTGACGTAAGTCTCGGGTTCGGCGGAGTCTTCAGCAAGAGTTCGAGTGCGGCAGATCGCGGCGTCACCCTGAAACCTACAAATTCCGCCGCAATCCTGGCCACCTTCCGTTTTCGCTTTAACCGGATGCATTCTCTGGAAGCCAATTTCGCGCACACCATGAACTCGCAGGTCTTTCTCCTAGCACCCAACAACTTCCGCGTGCAGGCAGGAATCACCGAGTTCAGCGGTGCCTATGTGTTCAGTCCGTTTCAAACCGCACGGGTAGAACCGTTTCTGTTCGGCGGGGCAGGGGCTCTGCGCTTTAACCCGGGCAACACATCCATCGATGGATTTCAGGCGGCGTTTGGCGCGGCTCAGCAGACGTCGCTAGCTTTTCTATATGGCGCTGGAGCAGATTATCGTTTGTGGCGAGTACTGGCGTTGCGGCTGCAATATCGAGGCCTCATTTACAAGGCCCCCGATTTCAATTTGCAAAACCTGTTCACCGGAGCCAGAGGGCACATGGCCGAGCCTTCCGTCGGCATTGTCTTTAAGTTCTGATCAGGATTCGAGTGCGGCTTTGCGCAGTTTTCGAGTTTCGGCCAGCAGCGCCATAGAGTGCATCAGGTTCTGCAGGGTCACAATTCCTACCAGTTGCTGGTTATCAACGACCGGAATGATGCTGAGATTGCGCGCGCTCAACTTGCGGAACGCTGAAGACAGCGACTCTGACTTCTGCGCCACGTCAAAGATCCGGTTCATCACCGCCTGCACATAACCGTTGCCTTCGCTGCGCAACGTCTGCAGGATTTTCTGCTTCGAGACCACTCCCACCATGTCGCCGCCGCGGATGACCGGAAAATCATCCTGCAGGCAGTGGACCGCTTTCTCCAGAGCATCTTCCAAAGTGTCGGCCGGGGAGAGCGTGGCGAAGTCGGTCAGCATGATGTCTTCCAGGTGCACTGTTTCCAGCACGGACTGAAACACCGCAGATCGGTCTTCCATCTGCGCCGCGATGAAGAGGAACACGCCGATCACGGAAAACCATGCGTTCCACAAACCCGCCAGCACGAATGCGATCGCAAAGCCACGTCCGATGCTGACGGCGCGGCGAGTTGCACTCATCGGTTCCATCGTGCGGCTGAAAATTGCGCGCAGTACGCGTCCCCCGTCCATTGGGTAAGCCGGCAGCAAGTTAAACAGTCCAAGCCACAGGTTCGCCCAAATCATGCTGTGGGGCAGATTGGAAGAACTCACATAGGGGTCTGCCCAGAAGCGCCATTGAGGCATCGCCACGCCGAGGAATACGGCCGAAATTCCCGCGATAACAAAATTCACTATCGGACCGGCGGCCGCAATCCGCGCATCACGTTTCCAATTTGCGGGCAGCGCAGGCTGGGCCTCATCAAAAATCGTGACTCCGCCTATAGGCAGAAGGACAATGGCTCGCGGCGGAACTCCAGAGTGTCTCCCCACCAGCGCGTGACCAAGCTCGTGCAAAACGACTGAGCCGAAGATGATGGCCACGAGTGCTACTCCGCGCACTGGGCTGCCGGTGACACGAGCACCTTGCTCACTCAGTGCCACGAAAAGAGGGGACAGCAGAAGGAGCAAGAACGAAAGATGGATGCGGATTTCGACCCCGAACACTCGACCCGCGGGAATAGACCAGCTTCTCATCTGCTTCCGTAATCTTATACGCTTAGACGTCTTCCAGTGGGCTCGAAGTTGTGAGGCGGTGCGATGTCGCCGAGAGGCCCTTGGGCTTTTGCTTCACCATGCGAATAATTGCTGGAAAATTTCGAAGCCGTCCGTTGCGTTCTCTTCGTGGTCTCGATATCCGGCCCACTTCGGATCGCCTGCGCGAAACTTTGTTCAACGTTCTCACTGCCGGAAATCCAGCCGCGCTTGAACACTCGGTGTGGCTGGATTTGTTCGCGGGAACCGGAGCCGTCGGAATAGAGGCGCTGAGCCGCGGCGCCGCCATGGTGCACTTTGTGGAGTCCTCGAAGCCCGCCGCCCAAATTCTGCGTCAGAATCTGCGGTCGCTTGGGATTGCGGAAGGATTCCAGATTCTTGAGCAGCCAAGCGCGCAGGCAGTTCCGTACTTCGATTGTCAACAGGTTAAGCCTGACTTCATCTTCATGGATCCGCCTTACCAGTTGCAAAATGCGTATCCGGAAACTTTAGAGCTTTTGGGAAATTCAACTATCAACGAACGCGCTCTGGTCGTGGTCGAACACGAGAAGAGATTTGATCCCGGAGAGAAGTTTGGCCGCCTTGTCCGGGTCCGTAAGCTCGAACAGGGGGATGCAAGTCTGAGCTTCTACCGCTCAACCTGACTACATCAGAAGTTCGTCCGTCCGGCGGACGATTGGGTGCTGCATCTCCTGCAGCTCATTCTTGACGCAGTTCAGTCCATACACGCACTGTTCGAAATGCGAGGACAGCCGCTCAAAAAGAGGCGCGACTTTTGTGTACTCGAAGCAGTCAAACTTCGAGACAATGTAGTAGCTTTCCTTCCCTGCTTTCATCCAATCAACAAAATTCTCCAGGCGATGGCGGCGCAGGCGAAGATGATTAATACTCTCTGGAAACATTCCGGTGAAGAACAGTGTGTAATCGCCAATGTGCTTACGCACCTGTCTTTCGCGGTCGAACGAAGGGGCCGGGCCGAAGACCGGATTCGATTCCAGCAGCATTTCTCCTACATCGGTGAGCGGCTTGCCGGCTGCACTGCTGATTTTGAAGAGCTGCTCGGCATCACAGAACTCCGCCAGCAGGTGCGCCACATATCCGACTAGCTCCGGATCGCGAATCCCGATCTCGTGGGCGTAATGACGTCCAACCATCTCGACAAAGAGTCTCTGCAGCGGATGATCGTCGGGAATCATAGTGTGCCCCTCCCTCATCGCAATCGCGCCGGCTTTTTTGCCGGTTTGCGATGTCTTATCGCAGCTTGCACGCGAAAACAAGTGACTTTCGTAAGTCGTGCCATGTGCATTGCTGCTACTACTTAGAAACCCCAACTCAGGCCAAGGTTTCACGCTTTTATTGTTGGCACACCCGCAAGTCGGCTGCTAGCTACGGGGGTCTCACGGTCAGAAATACAATCGACTCCCCACTGAAACATCGCGGGGATCGGCAACGTTCTGTTCTCCTGGGAGTCTGCAGAACCGCATTAGTTCTGATCGGTCCTGTGACGTACTATTTCTCGGCAGACTCGGCGTCACCGCCGCATTCGCCCGATCAGATACAGCACCAGCGATAGCGCTACACTCAACAGGATTGAAGTAGCCAACGGAAAGTAAAACGTTGTGTGCTTTCCACGATAGAGAATGTCTCCCGGAAGCCTGCCCAGCGGAAGGCTGGTCTTTCCCAGGAGCATTAGCGCCACTCCAGCGGCCACAATCAGCAGGCCCAGGAAAACCAGCATTTTGCCAATGTCCGTCACAATTGAATTCTAAAAGAGAAAGGCCCTCGCACCGGAGGGCCTCAAATCTATCGAAATGGGATTACTTCTTTTCCGCGCCCGCCTTGCCGTACTTGCGGCGGAAACGCTCCACACGCCCGGCCGTGTCGATCAACTTCTGTTTGCCAGTGAAGAAAGGATGGCAACTGGAGCAGATTTCTACGTGAATGTCGCCTTTGTGCGTGGACCGCGTGGTAAACGTACTGCCGCACGCGCAGTGCACGCGCACTTCGTTGTATGCAGGATGAATAGCTGCCTTCATTGTGTCTCCAAATCGAAATATCTGAACCGAACCATTTGATTCTAAAGGATCGCCGAAGGATTCAGCAAACAACTAGCGTTGAAATGTAGAGACAGCCGCACCTCGGCTGTCTCCACGCCGCAGGCCCAGTCGTCCCGCGGTAGCCTCGTATCCAGCCAAAATTTCCACTTGACAAGATTCGTCGATTAGATCATTACTGACACAGTCATGACTGATCTAATAATCTTGGCCACCTTGCTGCTGGGCCCCAAGCATGGATACCAGCTAAAACACGAAGCCGGACTCATCCTAGGCCAGGAGACTTTGCACAACAACCTGGTCTATCCCCTGCTGCGCCGATTCACCGAGGCAGGCTGGGTAACAAAGAAAACTGTTCCAGGAGAGCGAGGACAAGAGCGGCACCAGTACGCGCTGACCGCGCTCGGGCGGCGAACTCTGGTTCAAAAACTCAGCGAGTACAGCGACTCAGACGCGAGGTCGTGGGAAGCATTCCTGACCAGAGTCGGCCTATTCCAGGTGCTCGACCCCGACGCGCGAGACCAGATACTGACTGGTCGCTCAGCGCACTTACAGCGCACCGGCGAGCACCTGAAAGGGATTGAGACTCGCTTTAGGCTCGACTCTTATGCGCGCGAAACCGTGCAGTTCCTGCGCAGCCAAATTCAAGCGGAGCTGAACTGGATCCAGCATTTACGGAAAATTTCGAAATAAAGCAGCCAAAGGAGGAACTTATGAACTTAGCGAAAATCACTCTAATCACCGGTTGCCTTTGCCTGAGCACCCTTGCTCCAGCCCAGCAGGCAATGGAACACAGCATGACCAACCATCCAATGGGATGTCGATGGGTCACGAACACCACGGGACTGGTGTCCCTGCAACCTATGAAGAACTCACTAAAACCGCCGGCCTGCTCGAAATCGCTCGGCATGCAACTACCAAATACCAGGATGTGCGCGCAGCTGAAGCCCACGGGTTCAGGGCATTCGGCCCTGATGTTCCAGGTATGGGCATTCACTACGTAGGCCCGCACTCCGGTGGGTTCGACATCGAGCGTCCGAACATTCTGCTCTACGAAAAGAATCCCGAGGTCACTGGCGGTTATGCGTTGGTCGGAGTCAGCTACCTGCTGAACGCGGAAGCCGATGCGGATGGCCAGCCTAAGAATCCGCCATTTCCGAAGTCACTGGCCAACTGGCACCATCACGAAAACATTTGCGTGCTTCCCGATCGGAGCACCCCTTCTGGCCTCAACGAAGATCCATGCAAGGCTAGCTAGAGGCGGGAAGTGCACTGCCGAAACCCAGTGGATGATCCACGCCTGGATCTGGAAAGACAGCCCGACCGGTGTATTCAGTCCAACCCATCCGACTCAGTAAACAGGCGCCATTGGGAGTGCAAACAAAAAACGGCAGGGCCGACCCCCTGCCGCTTTCTTTGAAAACTAGACTTACTTTCCGCGGTTGACGGCTTTTTTGAGGTCGGCGCCGGCGGTGAACTTCGCCACTCGGCGGGCCGCAATTTTGATCGTGGCCCCGGTTTGCGGGTTCCGTCCATTGCGCGCTTTCCTCTGCGAAATGGAAAATGTCCCGAACCCGATCAGAGCAACACGGTCCCCTTTTTTCAACGCGCCGGTAATACTATCTACGGTTGTGTCGATTGCGCCAGCGGCCTGGGTCTTGCTCATGCCGCAGCCGGACGCAATCCGGTCAATAAGATCTGCTTTGTTCATGGTAGCTCCTGGGGGGAGGTCTCTTTCTACCCAGCGACGAGGCTCGAAACCTCGGCTCGGCTGAGCGGAAAACTCGCCGGAGCTATTTAGCGCCTGCATTCTGCGAATGTCAACTGTGGAAATCCGCGCCAGTTGCGGATTTTGACTCTCCCCACAGTTGGAAGTGGCTTCTGCTTCCGATTTTGAATGGACTACGGCCTCAGTCGCCAGCCGGCATCAGCATTTCATCGGGCGGAATCTCCGGCGGCGGCATAGGGAGAAACTGCTCGGCTTCAGTGGAGTTTGCGAGCGCCGTGGTGGAAGCAAGACCTCCGGCAACAACCTGCGTCACCAAATCGAAGTACCCAGTACCGACAAATCGCTGGTGCTTCGCGCCTTCATATCCGTGCTGCTCGTTCGAAAATTCTCTCTCCTGCAGGGCCGAGTACGCCTTCATTCCACTCTGTTTGTACGCCCGCGCCAGGTCGAACATGCTCAGGTTCAGCGCATGGAATCCAGCCAAGGTCACGAACTGGAACTTGTAGCCCATGGCCGCCAGCTCGGTCTGGAAGCGCCCGATGGTCGCGTCATCCAGCTTCTTCTTCCAGTTGAAAGATGGAGAGCAGTTGTATGCCAGCAGCTTGCCGGGATGTTTTTCGTGCACCGCTTCGGCGAAGCGACGCGCTTCCGCGAGATTCGGTTCCGAAGTTTCGCACCACAACAGGTCGGCATATGGCGCGTAGGAAATTGCTCGCGAAATGGCCGACTCCAGTCCTCCACGAATGCAATAGAAGCCTTCGCTTGTCTTCTCTCCAGTCAGGAACGCGTGATCGCGCGGGTCTATGTCGCTGGTCAGCAGGTGCGCGCTGTTGGCGTCGGTGCGGGCCAGCACCAGCGTGGGAACGCCCATCACATCTGCTGCTAACCGTGCCGCCACAAGTTTCTGGATGGCTTCGGTTGTGGGCACCAGGACTTTGCCGCCCAGGTGTCCGCACTTCTTCGCTGACGAAAGCTGGTCCTCGAAGTGAACACATGCAGCGCCAGCCTCGATCATGGCCTTCATGAGTTCGAATGCATTCAGGTTTCCACCAAAACCTGCCTCGGCATCGGCTACCAGCGGTACAAACCAGTTCACGCCATTCTTTCCCTCTGCGTGATGAATCTGATCGGCTCGCGTGAGGACCCGATTGATCTTTCGCACAACCGCGGGAACGCTGTCTGATGGATACAAGCTCTGGTCTGGATACATTTCTCCAGCATTGTTGGCGTCGGCCGCGACCTGCCACCCACTTACGTAAATGGCTTTCAGACCCGCCCTGACTTGTTGAACTGCCTGGTTGCCGGTAAGTGCGCCAAGTGCGGGCAAATAAGCCTCGCTGTGAAGCATTTTCCAAAGTGTTTCCGCTCCATGCCGCGCCAGAGTGCACTCGATCTGCATGGTGCCACGCAAGCGTTCGACATCTTCCCAACCGTAGGGGCGTTTGACTCCATTCCACCGCGGATTAGTCTCCCAGTCTGTCATTGGTGTTGCATTCCGTTTTGTGGACTTTCCATTGGTAGCCATGTTTTCTCTCTCTTTCGCGAGACTCGCCCCGACAGCTCGTACTCTCCTGCCGTTCTAAACTGGATCGAATTCTTCCTTCATCACCATCGCTTCGGCAATCCGCCGCGCCTCGCGGAAAGTTTCTTCCGTACCCGCATCGGTGCGCTTCGAATCTGAAAGCAGCTTCTCAAGTTCCTCATCAAACAGCTGGTGCACGAATTCAGCCGTGTGCGGAACGAGCCTTCCCGACGTATCGACTACTCCGCCGTGACGCATGCGCTGCGCAATCATCAGTCGATAGATCCGGTCCGTCGCCAGGTCTTCCATATAGCCGTCGAGCAGACTCGCGCCCTTTCCATTCAGGACGCCATTGCGATAGCGAATCACGGTTTTCACCGCCGCCCGCGTGCCGTCAACCGTCTTTCGTCCGACTCCGTTCAAAGTTGGGCGCAGATTGGGATACCGCTCGCCGTATGGGACTCGTGCCTGCAGTTGGTTGGGAAACGGGAATTGCTCAATAGCGATCTGATTTTGATCTGGATGTCCAGTCCACGCCCCATCCATTCGGCAGTCGGCTTCGTTCTTCTTGTCTTTTCTAAGGACCTCGAGGGCCCGTGAGTTCAGTTCCACGTCAGTGCGGCTGGGATACAGCGCCGTCATTCCGCCGATCGCCAGCACCCCGCGTTTGTGGCAAATCTCCGGCATCAGCTCGCGCAGATTCTGGAAGAAGGGGACATCGTGCGGAATTGAGTTGCGATCTGGCAGGACCCATTCAGGATCGCTAAGGTTGAAGTGGATCAGGCTTGCCATATAGTCCCAGCGGCCCAGATTCAGGCCCAGAATGTGGTCGCTCAGGTTGTAGAGGAACTCCTCCATCTGGAATGCCAGCGGATGGGATTCGACCAGCGCCATGCACTTGATGTAATTTCGTGGCCAGCCGCGTGCTTCAGCCATCTCCTGGAACAGATCGCGCCACCACAGCGCTTCTTCCGCTGATTCCGACTTCGGAATGTAGAAGCACAGCGGGTACTTCAGTTCCTCAGGATCAACGCGATAGACGATCCGCGCCACGTCAAACAACGAGGCTGGCGTCTGCTCCTCAAAAATTCCGGCCTGATGAATGTGCAATCCCCGCGGCCGGATCCAGATCACTACCGGGCCCGGTTGGATTCCAACAACCTGGTCGCGTTTCTTGTCCATGTATGTGAGCGTGCCGCGAAGTGCAGCCAAAATGTTTTCCCCGCCCAGCCGCTGGTGCTCCCATTCGTTCACCGTGGAGTCTTCGAGATCGAGCATCACTCCCGGTGCCCCCGAGTTCAGCATCTTGACCACTAGCTCGGCGTCGTCTGCCGGCCCGGTCATCTGGTTGCGTTGGTCCTGGCACCAGTCGGGAAGCTCAAGCCGCCAGCCATTGCGCACGGCCGGACCCGGATAGTGGTGGGCAGGCTTGGCGCCGGTAAGCGAGTCTTCCAGCGCTCGACGACGGTCTTCCAGCAGCATTGCCTGGCGCGATGAAAACCTTTCGTGGAAGGGAGCCAGAAACTCCAGAAAGCCATCCGCCGGAGATTGCTGGAAATCAGCCGGGGCGGTGTTTACCTGAAATTCCCCAGATAGTTTGTCCGAAACAGGAAGCGTGGCCATAAGACCGTTTGCTCCGTTCAGCCCAGCTGCGGTCACAAAAGGCGCGCCGGCTGGGCGGTGCACAATGCCATTGTTGGCTGGCTTTGGCCACGGGTCAAACGGAACGTTTCTATCGCCCTGATAATGAAAAATTATCTGGCAACCTTTTGCTGATAAATATATATTGTCACCGTGAGAAAGGCAGGTTACCAGGCAAGAGGTACCTATGGAAATTCCTCAGATCGAGACCTTTCTGGCGGTCGCTACGTTCGGCGGTTTTCACCGCGCGGCGGAGGCGCTTCGCGTCTCTCAGCCAGCGGTTAGTGCGCGCATAAAGGCACTCGAAGAATCGCTGGGAGTCATGCTGTTTGTCCGCTCGCGCCGTGGCCTGACCCTGTCAGAGCCTGGGCGCGTGCTTCGTCCCTACGCCGAGCAGTTGCTGAAAACCGCGTCGATCGCCCGGCAAGCCGTGCACCAGCTCCAACCTGGCAGCGAGGCGCCGTTGCAGATCGCTGCCGCCCTCTCCATTTCCGTCTATTTCCTGCCCGATGTGCTCCAAAAATTTCAGCGGGCTTTTCCCAAAGTGATCATCAGCATTCGGCCCGGCCACTCCAAAGAGGTGCTGGACATGGTTTTGGGCGAGGAGGCCGAAATTGGGCTGGCTCGTTCTCTGCAGCACCCGGAGGTCGAAACCATCAGCCTGCGCGACGACCCACTGCTTCTGGTGACTCACCCAACCCAGGGCGCAAGCAAGTCCCACCGTGCCCGGCTGGAGCAGGTGGCAAGCTGGCCGCTGATCTTCTATGAGCGTGGATCGAGTGATTGGACTCTGACTCGAGGCTTGTTCCGCAATGCCGGTCTTGTCCCCAATGTCGCGCTGGAGGTGGACACCATCGAAACTGCCAAGCGCATGGTCGAACGCGGACTGGGACTGGCCTTCCTTCCGCTAATGGCGATTGGTTCCGAGGTCCGTCGCGGCGAGCTCGCGACCATCAAGCTGTTGAATGCCGAGCCCCTTCACCGCAGTCTTGATCTAATTCATCCTCGCCACCGTCCGTTGCGGGCTGAGGCACGGTCATTTTTGCAGGTGGTTCGCGAAGTTGTCCGGGAGCGGTCCCGGGCAAACGAAAAATCTCGCGCGGTGCGCAAGAGATGAACGCCTGGTGGCCTTGTTCTTCAGATCTAAGCATGGCGCGAGAGATTTCGCACAATGATTTCTCCGTGCCTCCGTGTCTCCGGGTGAACCCTTTTCGGAAATCAAGTCTGTAACGGCGAAGATACTTCCGCGGGGTACATGCGGTCGAACACAACCCACATCAGCCCAATGAGCACGAACATCAACACGCTGCCTTCAGGCCCAACCATTCCGCCAGTCAGCCACCGCGAGCCGTGGAAAGAAGCTTGCAGCAGATGGCCGGGTTCGAGCGCGCCGCTGTCCGGAACACCGTAGAGGAAACTCTGTCCCCAGTCCCATGAGGCGTGCATTCCGACCGCGAACCACAAGGTTCCGGTCCGGCGCAAGGTGAAGCAGAAAAACAAGCCGATAGCTGCGGCGCCGAACGCGCCCACCCAGGTCTCTCCACGATTGCTCAGGTGTGTGTAACCGAAAATCGCTGAGAGAAGTAGAGCGGAGGGCCAAAACCCCGCAAACTGAGTAATTACAAACTGTGGATAGCCGCGGAATGTGAACTCCTCGAACAAGGCGACTAAAAGAAAAAAGACAGCCCAAAATGCCGCAAATTTCCAGATCCGTACCCCGTGCAGTGCCAGCCCTCCATAAGAGAACTCTCCCAGAGCGTGCATTACAAAGAGTAAGACCGAAAGTGCAGCCACTCCCCAGAGCGCGCCTGACCAAAAGAGTTTGCCAAAGGCTTGTCGTTCGGGCAGTCCGTAATCTCCAAACGGGCGGCCCTCAATCGCGGCGATCCCAACTGCCGGAGCGATTGCCGCCACCGCAAAAATTGCCCGGCCTATCAGGTCCCCCCAGAGCCTGGGGAATCGCGGCGGAAGCAGGTAGCTGGTAACAATCCAGAGAAACAAGAAGAGCACTATTCCACCGGCGAGGTAGAAAGGAAGGAATTGGAGCGCAGCAATACCGCCGCGACTCTTGAACCAAGGCAGGAACGTGTTGAAACGCGGAGTGGGCGCAGGTTCATCACGACGCTCGTCGAGTTCGTGTGCGTTCGGATCGATATTTGGTTCTTCCATAATCATTCCGATGTTGAAATGCCAGGATTTCGCGAATGGCGCCTCGACATGGTAAAACACTCGCTTCCCCGTGGGCACCTTTTTCAGCCGCGACCGTTTCGGTAAACCGCAAGTATTCGCAGGCCTGCTCCTATTGGTTTTCATCGGAGAATGCGGATGGCTGTTGGCGCATGAGCATTCGAGCAATCTCGCTGTAACTGAAGACGAGTTCGACCGCATAACGGAAGGAGCCACACAATGGCATGGACATGGAATTGCTGGAACTCCTGCGATTGGGAACCGGCACGCTTCGATCGAAATGGGTGGTGATGGTTATGATCCGAACCACTCGCCGTTGTGGTATCTGGTCGGCTCGGCCCTAGGGACCATTTTCGATATCCCGCCTGATCACTGGCTTTGGGTCTGGCTTACAGGTGCACCTTATGTGCTGTTTGGAACTCTGTTGGGAGCGTCACTCTGGTATGTGTCGCGCCGCCTTTACGGAAATGCGGGAGGCTACATGGCGCTCGCACTCTACTGTGTTTCCCCCGCTGTGATCCGTACCAGCGCGTTGTGGTTTGCGCAACCGAATATCGCCGGGGCCTGGGGAACGTTTGGCGCAGTGTTCACCGCCATAGCGGTGTCCCATACACTTTATGCTCCGCGAGAGGTTGTGCTGTGGAATTGGCGCCGCATCGTGCTGCTGGCAGTTTCGCTGGCACTCGCCGCTGGATCGCAATTCTCACTCATGATCGTTGTCCCCCTGCTGCTGGGTTTCATGTTGTATCTAGCGCATGGACGAAGGGCTGCCGCGGTCGTGATTTTAGGCGCCGCCTGTGTCATCGGTCTGGGACTGCTGTTCTCGGCCTACTTTTTCCATCCTGGACTCTTCTGGCACAGCTTGGTGCACGCGAGACTGCTGGAAGTGAACTGGCGCGCGCTGGCCATGCCAGGAGCTTATGTGCAGGCGCTAAAGGAAGTAGCAGCCAGCGGGCCGGTGCTGATCGTACTAGCTCCGGCGGCGCTGGTTACCTATATTCTGTGGCGCCGGAGCCGGTACTTCGGCAACACCGCTCCGCTGATCATGGCGTTTGTGTTTTTAGCTTTACGGGTGGCAGCGCCCCATGATCCGGAGTCGGTCTTCACGCTGACGGGGATCATTTTTTTGTTCGTTTTTGTTGCTGGGATTGCGGCCGATCTGCTGGAAACCAAGGCCCGGGAGTGGGCAATCGCCGTTCTGGCTGGACTGTTGGCCGGAAATGGCCTGTGGAATCTGATCGGCCTAGCCCGCATTGTCCGCTGATCAGAGCCAAGAAAGCGTAATATTAAGAAAGTTTCGCAACCTCCGGCGGGGTGCCGCGTTCTAACTAATAAGGGGGCGAACATGAGTGCCGGGAATCTTAAGAAACTCGCGTTTTCAGTTTTTTTGCTGAGCGTGGCTTCCGCGCTCCTGGCGGTTCAAGCCGCAGCACAGGGAGCCGGCTTTAACTCTAACGGCTTCGGCGCCACCATTCACGGAGTGCCTCCGAGCGTGACCTCGTTTGGATTTGGCGGCAGTCCCGGGTTCCACGGAATACCCCCCAGCGTAACTTCGTTGAATTTCGGCAGATCACCGATTCGAGTAAACCCGGGAGGGTTCGGCTTTGGGCATCACCATCGCAATTCGGGCTTTATAAGCCCCTTCTTCGGCAATGCCGTTGCGGTTCCCTATGCCTATCCAGTCTATGTGATGGAACCAGGCGAGGATGATTCCATGGAAGAGGACTACCGCGGCCGACCGACCATCTTCGACCGGCGAGGCCCCGGAACTCGGGAGTATGCCAGACCAGAGCGTCGCGCACAGCAGGAAGAAGAAGAGGACTATCGAGTCAGTTTCAGGTCAGACCCGCCGAAGCAGCAGGAAGTCGCCGACCAGCCGCGCACCGTCCTGGTATTTAAGGATGGTCACGAGCTTGAGATTGCTAACTACGCCATCGTCGGAGCCACGCTCTACGATCTGAGCGATGGGCGGACGCGAAAAGTTGCGTTGGCCGAGCTTGACGTTCAGGCCACAGTGAAGCAGAATGATGCGCGCGGAGTGGACTTCGAGCTTCCTGCAGGAATCAGATTGAACTGATGCCGAGAGCATTCACATTGACGGTTGTTGTGTTAGTGCTATGTGCGACTGGCGTGCTCGCCCAAAATCACGTTGCTTTTTCTTCCAGCCCCCAGGCTGCCAGGCCTTCTGGACATAACTCTTTCGTCGCACCAAACGCTCGGCTTTCATCCAGCTTTGGCTTGTCGGGACGAGGGATGAGGCACAGGCGACAATTTGCCGGATCACCATTCTTCTACGGCGCACCATATTTCTATTCAGACTATTACGAGCCTTACGAGCAGGAATATCCAGCGCCGGAACCCCCGCCCCAGCCGGCTCCTGTCCAAGTGAAAAATGAACCGTTGCCGGATCCTGTATTGCTTGAATTGCGCAGCGGTCAGTGGGTCCGGGTCACGAATTTTGGCGAGACATCGGAACGCGCATTGAGCGCCGGGGCGCAGGGATCCCCGTCCACAGCTAAACCGCAGGAGATGGCGCCAGCAATTCTGGTCTATCGCGACGGGCACATCGAAGAAGTGAGCAGCTATTCGATTATTGGTCGAATGATCTACACCAAGGCAGATTATTGGACCGCTGGCGCCTGGACACGAACCATCCAAATTGCGGACCTTGACATCCCTGCCACCATAAAACAAAACCAGCTGCGCGGAGTGAAGTTCGAGCTGCCATCCGGGCCGGATGAAGTGATGATCCGGCCGTAGGTTAGCGAACCAGTCGGTCTACCTGGCGCACGTCCAGACCCGCTTGCTGATAGTGCTTCCGACACAATTCCAGAATGCTGAATCCATCCTCATAGGCAGCAAAACAACCGTCCGCAGGCTTGTCCAGATAGATTAAGCCGCCTCCGACTACGAAGAAGGTCACCATCGGTTCCGGCGAGTCCTCGGTGATAACCAGCGTGTGGGCTTCGCCTGCGGGCTCATAGATGAAAGTCCCAGGCTTGGCAACCCAGTCATGTTCCAGGTATCGCCAGTGACCACGTAGCGTATAGCCGTAAACGGTGCCAACATGGTAGTGAGTTCCGATCTTAGAACCGGGGAGGCCTTTAAGCACGACGCTGAATCCACCAGACGTAACGTTAAAGTGGCAGGGTTGGAACCAGACACCGTCCGCGTATGGAACCCATAGGCGGTCGTCTTCCAGGTTGATGTTGCTGATGAAATGGTCGCGGCTCCTTTGGTCACGGGCGAGGCCGTCGGTAGAACTGGAAAAGCTGGCAATTGGCATGTTTTCCCTTCTAGGTGTTGAGGTCAGCGTTGAGTTTAAGGATGGACCACAAAGAACGCAAAGACTGCGCAAAAGGTCGCAAAGAAGAGCCCGGCTTCGGGGAACTCATTTGGACAATGCGGCGGCACTTCTCCACACGCCCGAACCCGCCATCGTCGTGATATAATTACGATCAGCGTAATGGTTGACTAAGTCACTGATTTACATCCATTTAGAGTCTTTTAGCGGCTTCTGAATCGGCCTTCAATTTTCGCTTCGCAAATGGGCGAATCCCGGCAAGGTCCAGCTAAGAGCTAAGGGCGAACAGCTAAGAGCTTTTTCTATGGCAGACGATCAAAATCCTGAACTTCCCTTAACTCCTCCTCCTGGCGATGGCGGCCCCGGCGCTGCGAACATCCAGCCAGTCAATATTGAAGAGGAGATGCGGCGGTCGTATCTCGACTATTCCTTGTCGGTGATTATTGGTCGCGCGCTGCCCGACGTCCGCGACGGACTCAAGCCCGTCCACCGGCGCATTTTGTACACCATGCAGCAGATGGGCCTGCAGCCCAATCGGCCGACCCGCAAGTGCGCACGCATCGTCGGCGACACCATGGGAAAGTACCATCCCCACGGCAACCTTGCGGTTTACGACGCGTTGGTTCGAATGGCGCAGCCGTTCGCCATGCGCTATCCGCTGGTGGATGGACAAGGCAACTTCGGCTCGGTTGATGGAGACCCGCCGGCAGCCGACCGGTACACAGAAGCCCGTCTCGCGCGAGTGGCAACTTCGCTTCTGGAAGATCTGGATAAGGACACGGTTGACTTCCGCGAAAACTACGACGGCAGCGAGAAGGAACCGGACGTTCTCCCTACGCGGATTCCGAATCTTCTCATCAATGGCTCAAACGGAATCGCGGTCGGAATGGCGACCAACATTCCGCCACATAACCTGACGGAAATCGTGGACGCGACCATCACCCTGGTAAACAACCCCTCGACGCCATTACCAGAAATTCTCAAGATCGTTAAAGGTCCGGACTTCCCGACCGCCGGAATTATTCACGGTAAGAGCGGGATACTCGAGGCATATAAAACCGGCCGCGGCCGCTTCATGATGCGCGCCAAAGCTGCGATTGAAGCCTTCAGCAAAGATCGTGAAGCCATCATCGTCACCGAGATTCCGTATCAGGTGAACAAATCGCGTTTGATTGAGCGGATCGCGCAACTGGTCAACGACAAGACCATCGACGACGTCTCTGACATTCGCGATGAGAGCGACCGCGACGGTATGCGCATTGTGATCGAACTGAAGCGCGGCGCTGAACCCCAGATCATCCTGAACCAGCTCTTCAAGCACACCTCCATGCAGGAGAGCTTCAGCATGATCCTGCTGGCCGTAGTGCGTTCACAGCCCAAAGAAATGGGGCTGATCCAGGCTATCCAGCATTTCATTGATCACCGCGTGGACGTGGTCCGGCGGCGCACGGCGTACCTGCTTGCTAAAGCCAAAGACCGTGAGCACATCCTCGAAGGCTATCTCACCGCGCTCGATCATCTCGATAATGTGATTACCATCATCCGCGCCAGCGCCAATCGGGCGGATGCGCGCGCGAACCTGGTTGCATATTTCGGTGGTAAGAAGATTGACATCAACACAACAGGCCGAGCGCCCAAGCTCGATCCCGAGAAGCCGTTTACGACGATCCAAGCCGACGCGATTCTTGAACTGCAACTGCACCGCCTGACCCGGCTTTCCATCGACGAGATCAACAAAGAGCTGGGCCTTACCCGCGAGAGCATTACAGAATTCGAATCGATCCTTGGCTCAGAGAAGAAGCTGCGCAAAGTGATCGTCACTGAACTCGAAGAAATCAAGAAGCTCTATGGAGATGAACGGCGCACCGTCATCGAAGATGAAGCCGCCGAAATCCAACTAGAAGACCTGATTGCCGACGAGCAGGTCGCGGTCACCGTCAGCCATAGCGGATACCTGAAGCGTACACCGATTTCGACCTATCGCCAGCAGCGGCGCGGAGGACAGGGCCGCACCGGCATGAAGACGCGCGACGAGGATTTTGTCGAGCATCTTTTCATCGCCTCGACCCACGCCTACATTCTTATCTTCACCAACCGCGGCCGCGTGTACTGGCTGAAGGTGTACGAAATCCCCGATGTCAGCGCCGCCGGCAAAGGCAAGCACGTCGGCAACCTGGTTTCGCTGCAGCCGGGTGAGACTGTGCGGAATATGCTGGCCGTGCGCAATCTGGAAGAGCCAGGCCGCTATGTCTTCTTCACCACGCGCAACGGCACCGTGAAAAAAACCGAGCTGAAAGATTTTTCCAACGTGATGTCGCGCGGAATCATCGCCATCGGAATTGAGGAGGGTGACGAACTGGTCGGGACCTCGCTGACCGACGGCAACCAGATCATCTTCCTCGCCTCACACGACGGCCAAGCCATCCGCTTCGATGAATCCGACGTGCGCTCCATGGGACGTCCGGCCTACGGCGTGCGCGGCATGAACCTCGATAAAGGCGACTACATCGTTGGCATGGCGACAACTCCAAAAGACGCCAAGCAAGCCGAAGCAGCCATCGAGAAAGCCAAAGCTGCAGCCGGAGTGCCGGAAGCCACCGCGACAGACGAGACTATCCCGGTAAAGGGCTCGCTGATTCTCTCCGTCACCGAAAACGGCTACGGCAAACGCACACCCGCGGACGAGTACCGTCTACAGGGACGCGGCGGCTCAGGCGTCATCAACGTCAAGACCACGGAGCGCAACGGCAAAGTCGTCGGGATCTCCCAAGTATCGGAAAAATCCGAAGTCATGCTGATCAGCCAGTACGGCAAAATCATCCGCATCGAGTCTAAAACCATCCGCGAATCCGGCCGCTCAGCCCAGGGCGTCCGCCTGCTGCACCTCGAGCCAGGGGACAGAGCGGCGGCGGCAGTGGTAATTCCGCCGGAAGAGGAAGCGAATGGGAACGGGTCGCTGATTCAGTAGGTTGTTCGGGAATTCGGCGGCAGGCCTCTTCAGTCGCCTGCCCATCCCTTTACCCGCGTCAGTCTAGCCTTGGCACGAATCTACTCAGTATCAGTTGGATCGTTAAACAAAACTGTCAGCTGGATGCTGCCGTGGCCGAATTGCGGGAAGTTGGGTGCAGATCGGTTGCCGGGATCGAGCGTTGACGCGGTATCGTCCGGCGGAAACAGAATCAACGAGTTCAGGAATTTCTGCAGCGCGTCGGATTCTGGACCGGCCACTGGAGCAGTGACGGCAGACTAGCTGCTGGTTTGCTGTTGAAATCCCTTCCAACCGCGCCCTGCTCTTTCGGCATCTCCATAACTACAAAAATAATCAGCGGAGGCGCAGGATGAAACTACGTAGAGAGAAAGTCCTATGGAACGTGCTGCTGGGGACCAGTGTGTACCTGCTGGATTCACTCAGGGGCCGGCTGAACGAAGGCATTGACGACTTAAGCGACCGTGCGCGCGACACTTACAGTGAGGCGTCGCGGCGGGCGGGCCGGGCGGTGGAGGTGGTCCGCGGGGAAGATCATGGCGGCATCAACACCGTTGCAGCTCTGCTTATTGGTGTCGGCGTGGGAGTCGGTGTAGGCATGTTGCTGGCTCCGGCCAGCGGCGAAGAGACTCGCAGTTCGATATCGAACAAAGTCCAGGAGTTTGGGGACAAGGTGCGCGACCGCTTCTCGGAGCAGAAGCGCGAGTCGGGCGGAACCGGAACTTACGGCACATAACTCACCGGTGCGAGACTCAATGGCGCGAGCGGGCGCCGGCTGGCTCTCTGGGTTAAGCCGACTCAGAAATACCGCTGCAAGGCCGGCAAAATCCGCCGTCGAATCAAGTAATACTCATTCACCGGCCTGTCATCCTGTAACGCGGGAGTAGCCGGTGCTTCTGCAATCATCTGATCGATGGAGGATTTGTTTTTCAGCAGGGCGCCGAACTGGTGCTCTGCATCTGCTTGAGGTCCCCACTCGATTAAATCCCTTGCTGCCGATTCTGGCATGTGTTGCGCTAATTCCTTTGGTGTCCAGTTGTGAAGCGGCTGCATGCTGGCGAGAAAGTGAATTCCCCACCCAGTCTCCGGATGTACGTTATAGACCAGTAAATAGGGAAAAGACTCCTTCAGGGCTCGCGCCACCGCAGCACGGTCGACCTCGTCGCCTTCGGGGAGCCACTGTTGCAGAATTCCGTCTGGCCGCAGCCGTTGTTTCAATGTTGTGTAGAACTCCTTCGAATAAAGCAGACTGGATCCGGCGGCTTCTACTGGCGGAGGCGGATCAATGGTAATCACGTCATACTGGTCCGGCGTTCTCTCCAGGTAACGCCGGCCATCGTCGATCACAACATGAGAGAGCGGCGAGCGCAGCAACTCCGGCGCATCCGCATGAAAATACCAGAACAGACGCGGAACACTCGGCACCAGTTCAACCGCAGTCGCGGGAATGTTCCACGAAAGCAAGGAACGATACGTTGTGCCCATGCCAAAACAAACGACCAGAGCACTCTGGGGTCGGTGATCGAGAAACACCAGCGGCAAGTGCGCCATCATCTTGGTGATCGGGGTCAGAGAAGTGATTCCTACTCCGTTGACAAGGAGCCGCCTTTGCATCCCCTCGCCAGTGGCAACGATGGTTGCGGTATGGTCGCGCAGGACTTCATGGTGTCGGAATCGGGATGCATAATCCCTGCTGGTGAGGAGCAGCACCACCGCCAGCAGCCCAACCGCAACCGAGAGCTTACGCTGCCAGCCGAGTTGGGGCTGGGCGCCGGGTCCAGATGACCAGCGCGGATTCAAGCCCATCGCTAACCAGGGAAGTGCCAGCAGAAATAAGACCCAGCGTTCACTCAAGAGGGGCAGCAGCACGAACCCCGAGAGCAGCGGGCCTAGAATGCAACCGGCCACATTCACGGCGTAGGCGCGACCCGCTTTATCTGGATCGCCACCCGACCAGCGGTCAA